>Ga0134122_10001779_pt1 | contig 15663 bp, 16 predicted proteins | sample KB302_FD_96461 | JGI IMG/M metagenome (GOLD analysis project Ga0134122, IMG submission 96461) | Terrestrial soil microbial communities without Nitrogen fertilizer from Kellogg Biological Station, Michigan, USA - KB3-0-2 | ecosystem: Environmental > Terrestrial > Soil > Unclassified ... | reverse complement strand
CCGACCAGCCGACGCCAGCCAGAAGCGCGCGGCGACAAGGTCGTGGTGCTCGTGGTGAGCGACCAGGAGGACGAAGCACGGCGCGTGCGCGACCTCCTGGCCGGCGCCGATCCGGACGGATTCAGCGTGGCCGCTTCGGCGCCGCAGGCGTCGCTCGGCCGGCTCGCGCGTGGGGGAGTCGACGTCGTGCTCCTGGCCATGTCGCTCTCCGCCCGCCGTGGCTTCACAACCTTCACGGAGCTCCGTGCGCTGGCGCCCGCTGTCCCGTTCCTCTTTCTCTCGGACGCCGAGGACGAGCGCAACGGCCTCGAAGCCGTGCGCGCCGGGGCACAAGACTTCCTCGTGAAGAGTGAGGTCGACGGGCCGGTCCTGGCGCACGCCCTCCGGCTCGCCATCGAGCGCAACCGCCTCCATGCCGCGCTCTTGGACCTCGCCCTCGTGGACGATTTGACGGGCTTGTACAACCGGCGTGGGTTCCTGACGCTGGCGACCCGGGATCTCCGCCTCGCGCGCCGCGGCAATGAAACGCTGCTCGTGGCGTTCGCCGACCTGGACGACCTGAAGGGCGTGAACGACGCCGCCGGGCACGCGGTGGGCGATCGCGCGCTGCGCGACACCGCCGCCCTCCTGCGGCAGACGTTCCGCGACTCGGACCTGGTGGCTCGGATCGGCGGCGACGAATACGCCGTCCTGGTGCGAAACGCCGGGCCCGAAAGCGCCGACGTGCTCGCCGAGCGGCTGAAGCGACAGGTACGCGACTTCAACCGCCGCGCGAGTCGACCCTACCAGCTCTCGATCAGCCTCGGCTTCGCGGCGCACAAGGCGAGCACCCTCGGCTCGGTGGTGGGCCTGCTGGACCGCGCCGACCGCGCGCTCTACCGGGACAAGCGGCGCAAGCGCGACGCGGGCTGACCGGGACCCCCGACCCCCCATGGCGGTCAAGCGCAGACCCCGCCGCACCGATCCCCACCGCGCGCTGCGCGACCAGCTCGTCGAGCTGCTCGAGGGGGGTCACGCCCACGTCACGTTCGGGGACGCGATCGCCGACTGGCCGCTAGAGCTCCGGGGAGCAAAACCCGCCGGCCAACCCTTCACTCCCTGGCGCGTGCTCGAGCACATCCGCATCTCACAGTGGGATATCCTCGAGTTCACGAAGAGCGCGAAACACGTTTCACCGGAGTGGCCGGCGGGCTACTGGCCCGTGAGTGATGCGCCACCCGATGCCGCCGCGTGGGACAAGAGCGTCGCCCAGGTAGAGCGCGATCTCCGCGCGATGCAGCGACTCGTGCGCGACCCGGGAACCGACCTCTTCGCGCGCATCCCGCACGGCACCGGACAAACGGCGCTGCGCGAAGCGCTCGTCCTCGCCGACCACAACGCATATCGCCTGGGGCAGCTCGTGTTGATCAGACGCCTGCTCGGCGCCTGGAAGCCCAAGTAGCGTGCAACCCTCGGTGACCCCGCCCGACGCCGGGCCGGGGCGGATTCGCAGCCTGGAGCGCGGCGACATCCCTCCGCTGGTGGCGCTCAGTCAACAGGCCTTCCAACGAAGAGAACGCATCGGCGCGGACGCGATGACCGCCTACTTTGAGCGGATTTTCTTCCATAACCCGTGGGTGGATGCCGACCTGCCGTCGCTCGTGTACGAAGACGAGACGGGGCGGGTGGGCGGGTTCGTTGGGGTGGTGCCGCGTCGTATGCTGTTTCGGGGCGAGCCGATCCGGGTGGCCGTAACGACTCAGCTGATGGTTGCCCCGCGGTACGGTGGGCAGGTCGGGCGCCGGCTGATGACTCGGCTGCTGGCGGGCCCTCAGGAGCTGAGTATCACGGACGACGCCAACGATGCGGCGCGGCGGCTGTGGGAGAGTCTCGGCGGCGAGTGCTCGCCTATTTACGGGTTGCGCTGGACCCGCCCGCTCCGGCCGTGCAGCTATGCGGGCCGGCGCCTCGCGCGCGGTGCGTTCGGCCGCAGCGTGAGATTCGCGGCTGGGCCGCTCCTCGCCGCCGCCGACGCAATTGCCGCCCGCCTGCCCGGCCCGACCCGCCTAGCGCCACCGCCGGGCACGCTCGAGCCCCTTGACGCCCCGACGATGGTTGCGCACCTCGAGGACGTGGTTGGCAGCCGCGCGCTGCGCCCGGTGTACGACGACCGATCGCTCCAGTGGCTGTTCGCCCAGCTCGCGGAGAAGGCCATCTGCGGCCCGATCCGACAGATGCTCGTTCGCGGGTCGACGGGACAGATCGCGGGCTGGTTTGTGTATTGCCTGAACGCGGGTGGGACCAGTGAGGTGATCCAGGTGGCCGCGCGGCGGTCCGCCGAGAAGACGGTGTTACGGTTCCTGTTTTGGGACGCGTGGCGCAACGGGGCGTGGGCGCTCGCGGGCAGGGTGGAGCCGTGGCTCGTCGACGCGCTGGGCGGCGCGAACTGGACCATCCTCCGCTGGCTCCACCAATGGACGCTGCTGCACTCACGGCGGCCCGAAATCCTGCACGCGATCGAGCGGGGCGACGCCTTGCTGTCGCACTTGGACGGCGAGTGGTGGCTCAGTTTCTGATGCAGCGCTGGGTGAGCGCGCAGGCGGAGCGCCGCCCCGAGGCGACCGCCCTCGTGATGGACGGCGTGCGGGTGAGCTACAGCGAGCTCGACGCGGCGAGCAACCGACTCGCCCGGACGCTCCGGACCGCGGGTTGCGGCCGCGGCGACCGCGTGTGCCTGCTCCTGCCCAAGTCACCCACGGCCATCGTCTGCCTGCTCGGCGTGCTCAAGGCGGACGCGGTCTACGTACCTGTGGACGTGTCGAGCCCCGCCCCCCGCGTCGCGAAGATCGTCGGGTCGGCGGAGCCGCGGGTGATCCTCGCCGCCGGCCGCGCGGCCCCGCTGCTCGACGAGCTGCTGCGCGATTCGGCGCTGCGGGATTCCGTACGGGTGGGCTGGATGGAGCGCGCGGCGCCCGCCGGCCTGGCGTGCGAGCCCGCCTTTTCGCTCGCGGACGTGGAGAGCGCGCCCGCGGGCCCGGTCGATTGGCGGAACGCCCCGTCGGATCCCGCACACATCCTGTTCACGTCGGGATCGACAGGAATGCCCAAGGGGGTGGTGATCACGCACGCGAATGTGACGTGCTTCATCGAGTGGGCCGTGCGTCATTTTGGGCTGGGCCCGCTGGATCGGACGTCGGGGCACGCCCCGCTGCACTTCGATCTCTCCACCTTCGACGTGTTCGGAAGCTTTGCCGCGGGGGCGGCGCTCCACCTCGTACCGCAGCAGCTGAACCTGCTGCCTCACAAGCTCGCCGAGTTCATCCGCGCGGCGGAGCTCACGCAGTGGTTCTCGGTGCCGTCGGTGCTGCACCTCATGGCCAAGTTGGACGTCGTGCGTCGGAACGACTTTCCGGCCTTGAAGCGGCTGCTGTGGTGCGGTGAGGTGTTCTTCACGCCGGCCCTCCGCCACTGGATGCGCCAGCTGCCCCACGTTGCCTTCACGAACCTGTACGGGCCTACGGAAGCGACGATCGCGTCGAGCCACTACACCGTGCCCTGCTGCCCGGACGACGACCGCGCCGAGATCCCGATCGGGCGGGCGTGCGGCGGGGAGGAGCTCCTGGTCCTGGACGACGCCCGCGCGCCCGTGCCGCCCGGGGAGGTGGGCGACCTCTACATCCAAGGCGCGGGCTTGAGCCCCGGGTACTGGCGCGATCCGGACACGACCCGGGCGGCGTTCCTCCCCGATCCTCGCGGGTCGGCCTCAGGCGAGCGGATCTACAGGACCGGTGATCTTGCAAGGGTCGGCGAGGACGGTCTGGTGTACTTCCTCGGTCGCGCCGACTCCCAGATCAAAACCCGCGGCTATCGCATCGAACTCGGCGAGATCGAGGCCGCGCTGAACGCGCTCGACTGCCTCGAGGAGAGCGCCGTGGTGGCGGTTCCGGCGGACGGCTTCGAAGGCCCGACCATTTGCTGCGCCTACGTGGCGCCCTCAGGGGTGGGGGTCACGCCTCCGACGCTGCGCACGGCGCTCGCCAAGATCCTCCCGGGCTACATGGTGCCGGGGCGCTGGATGGCCTTCACCCGGTTGCCGCGCAACGCCAACGGCAAGGTTGACCGGCGCCGGCTGCGCGAGGAGTTCGCTGAACATGAAGACACTCGGGCTTAAAGAGCTCGAGGCCCGCATCGCGCGGCTCTTCGCCGAGCAACTGCAGGTCGAGCTGCCGTCCTCGGATGTGGACCTGTTCGAGAGCGGACTGCTCGACAGCTGGCGACTGGTCGCGTTGTTGGGCGCCCTGGAGGCGGAGTTCGGGGTGCGCGTGGCGATGGAAGAGATCGAGTTCGACGATTTCCGGACCGTGGGGCAGATCGCGAGCTTCGTAGCCGCGCGCCGTCCAGAGCGATGAGGCGCTACCCCGCGTGCCCCCGAGCACGTTGGGCGATGAGACGCTCCAAGTGCTCCCAGATTTCGGGCCTGATGCTGTCCACCAACTCCTTGTTCATCTTGCCGAGCATCACGGCGATCGAGCTCGTGTCCAGGCCCGCGATGCGGCACTCTTCGATGACTGCGGTGAAATGGATTCGGGCTTCCCGGATCATCCGGCCGAACAGGGTCGCCCCGTCCCCCCGCGCTCCCAGTGCCAGGGCCAGCAGGTAGAGGTCCCGAGCACCGTCGAGCCGGTGACCGAGGTACTCCCGGGCGTCGCGGGGCAGGCGCTCCGGCGTGGAATCTGTGACCATGTAGCGTCTCCGGACGAGAAAGAGGGCGACCAAACCGGCCGCCCTCTTCCCTGCGTAGGTCAGGCGTTCAACGCCTTCTCCGCCGTGACCTCTACCTTGATAAGATGGGGCTTCGCCGTCTCCGCCTTGGGCAGTGTGACCGTCAGCACGCCAAGGTTATAGGTGGCCTTGATCTTGTTGGGATCGATCGAGGTCGACAACCTGAACGTCCGCTCGAAGTCGCCATAGGTCCGCTCATAGCGATGGACCTTCTCGGCCTTCTCCTCCGCCACCTGCTCCTTCGTGCCCTTGATCGTCAGCAGGTTGTTCTCCACCGTGATCTTCACATCCTGGGGCTTCACCCCAGGCACCTCCGCCACCAGGCGGATGACATCGGGCTCCTCGAAGATGTCCACCAGCGGCTGCCAGGCCGTGGTCGCAGCTTCGTGTTGGGGCCACTCAAACGATGTGCGGAACGGGTCGTTGAAGATCCGGCCCATGCGGTGCTCCAGCTGATGCAACAGCTCCAGCGTCGGGTCCCTCTGCGTCATGCCGACCATATGGTCCTCTTTACTTGTTGTGAGGCGCTTGCGGTAAAGCAGCTGCGTGATAACTGTCGCAAAGATGTCACAATGTACTTGATTTGTCAAGTTCAGATGAGTTCTAGTCCAATACTTGACAAAGATAGTAAAGTGCGGAGGAAATGCCTGACTGACGCGCTACTTTCCCTGTAGGCCTGACTCCGCCAACCCGATGCCCACGTCTTTTACTCGTGTCTCGAGCCCCGTCGGCGAGCTGGTGCTCGCGGCCTCGGGCGCCGCGCTCACGGGGGTCTACTTCCCGACCTCCCGCCATGAACCGCCCCCAACGGAGCGGGCAGGATGGGTGGCGGACGACGGCCGCGGCCCCGAGGGCGAAGTACTGGCTCGGACTCGAGAGCAGCTGGCAGAATACTTCGCGAGGACCCGTACGACGTTCGACCTTCCACTGGAGGCACCCGGCACGGCGTTTCAGCGACGCGTATGGGAGGCCCTGCGCGCCATCCCGTACGGGACGACGCTGAGCTACAGCGAGCTGGCGCGCCGCTTGGGTGACCTGCGGGCCACCCGCGCCGTCGGCGCAGCCAATGGCCGGAACCCCATCCCCATCATCGTCCCCTGCCATCGGGTGGTCGGGGCGAACGGGGCGCTCACGGGGTTCGGCGGCGGCCTGGACCGCAAGCGCTGGCTGCTCGAGCACGAAGGGGCGCTTATGAGGCTGTGACGGCCTCCGCGACCTCGTTCAACACTCCAGTCCCAACGTCATAGACGAACCCCCGCACCCGGATGTCGCTCGGCACCCAGGGGTGCGACCGCACCTTCCGGATCTGGTGCCGCACGTTCTCCTCCAAGTCGCGGAACGCGTGGAAATGGACCGGGGTGACCGGCGTCTTTTCGGATTGCGCGCGCAGCTTCGCGACCAGCTCCTCCTCCTTGAAGGTGAGCATCCCGCAATCGGTGTGATTGACGATCATCCATTCTTCGGTGCCCAACAGGTGGTGCGAAATCAAGAGCGAGCGGATCGCGTCTTCTGTCACGATGCCGCCCGCGTTGCGGATGATGTGGGCGTCTCCCGTCTTCAATCCCAACGCCGGCTCGATCGTCAGGCGCGCGTCCATGCAGGCGACGATGGCGAGCTTCTTGGCGGGGCGCATGGGTAGCTGGCCCAGCTGATAATTCTCGGCAAAACGCCGGTTAGCCTGCTGTGCGTCATCGATGGCGGTCATGGAGTCTCCTCGGCGCTTCCTTGCCGGCCCAAGCTAGCCCGGCCGTGCGCGAGTGAGCAAGTTCCGCACCAATGGGGCGGAAATCCCTCGCTCTGCCGCTTCAGCGGTACGTGCCGAGCCGCGGCTTCAGCCGCGAATCATGGACCATGGGATGCCGCCTCCCGGTCGAACGCCGCCTGGATCTCCCGGGCGGGCTCGAGCGGTGCCTCCGACAGATTCGTGAGGATGGCCACGACCACGCGGGAATCGCGGTCCAGGCCGAACACCGCGGTCCCGCCGACGGCGCCGCCCCCGTGGAACGCCCACCGGTGGCCCAAGCTGTCGGTCGTCACGAAGAACCCGATCCCGTAGCCCGTCGCTTCGCCCGCGCTGGTGCGCTGCGACGTGAACAACAGGTCCAGCGTCTCGGGCTTCAAGAACCCCGGCTCGAGCAGCGCCGACCCGAACGTCACCAGATCCTCGGCGCTCGAGACGAACCCGCCGCCCGCCCACTTGTAGCTATTGTCCACCGCTGGCGCGATATGGAGGGACCCCGCGCTGTCGCGATCGTAGAACTGCGTGCGGCCCGGTATCAGGCTGTCCACGCGGTCCGGCGCCGTGTGGGTCAGGCCGAGCGGGCCAAACACGTGCGCCGACATGTAGTGCAAAAAGTTGTCTCCGGACGCGCCTTCCACCACCGCCGAGACGAGATTCCAGGCGTAGCTCGAGTAGGAGAATCGCGTGCCGGGCGGGAATAGGAGCGAGTCGTTCTGGAAGATCGTGAGCCCGTCGAGCACCGTAGTGAAATGGCGGTTCAGGAAAAATTCCCGATCCTTGTAATGCCGGATGCCGGCGAGATGACCGGCGAGTTGGCGTGTGGTGATGGGGTAACCCTTCTCGGGAAACGACGGCACGTAGCGCTGCACCGGCACGTCGAGATCGAGCTTGCCCTGCTCGTGGAGCAATGCCACGGCCGCGGCCGTCAAGGGCTTCGATACGCTCCCGATCCGGAACTGCGTCTCGCGCGTGACGGGCCGCTTCCGCTCGGCGTCGGCGTACCCGAAGCCCTCCGACCACACGAGCTTCCCATTCACCGCCACGGCCACCTGGACTCCGGGGATCCGGGTCGCGAGCCGCTCGCACACGAGGGTGCGCTCCCGCGCCACGATGGCCGCATACTCCGTAGGAACGTTCCCCGAGCGCCGGGAAATGCACGGCGCCCCCTGTGCGGCGAGGGTCGCGGGGATGAGGAGCCCGGCAAGGGCAATGCGGCGAAGCATAGGCCTCAAAGCTCTCATGCACTTCTGCGCCGGCGCAATGACTCACCGAAGGGGATAGTTTTCCATCCATGGAGCGGGTGCGGGAAGCCCTGTCGGCCGCCTTCGGCGACCGCTACACGATCGACCGCGTGCTGGGCCGCGGCGGCATGGCGACCGTCTACGTCGCCGAGGACCTCCGGCACAAGCGCCAGGTCGCCATCAAGGTGCTGCGGCCCGACGTCGCGGCCGCGATCGGCGCCGAGCGATTCTTGCGAGAGATCGCGATCGCCGCACGGCTCACCCACCCGCACGTGCTCCCGCTCCTCGACTCCGGCCAGGCGGCGGGATCCCTCTATTACGTGATGCCATATGTTCGCGGGGAAACGCTGCGGCAGCGTTTGGTACGCGAGGAGCGGCTCACGCTCAAGGACGCGCTGGCCATCGCGCGGGAGCTGGGTGCGGGGCTCGACTACGCGCACCGTGAGGGGTTCGTGCACCGGGACGTAAAGCCCGAGAACGTGCTCCTTGCCGACGGGCACGCGGTGATCGCCGACTTCGGGATCGCGCGCGCCATCGTCCAGGCGGGCGGCGATCATGTCACCGAGGTCGGGCTCGCCATCGGGACGCCCGAATACATGAGCCCCGAGCAGGCGGCGGGCGACCGCGAGCTGGACGGGCGGTGCGACGTGTACGCGCTCGCCTGCGTCATTTACGAGATGCTGGCCGGAGCGCCCCCGTTTTCCGGAGGCAGCCCCCGGGCCATCATCGCCAAACACTTGAGCGAGTCGCCGACGCCGCTTCGCGCCCGCCGTCCCGACGCGCCGGCTGTCGTCGAGCAGGCGCTCGCCCGGGCGCTTGCCAAGGATCCGGCCGACCGCTTCGCGACCATCGCCGAGTTCACGACGGCGTTGGAGGAGACGCGGCCTGGGGCCGCCCCGTCGCTGATCGGCAGGACGCGCTCCATCGCGGTGCTGCCGTTCGTGAATGCCAGCGCCGATCCGGAGAACGAATACCTGAGCGACGGCATCAGCGACGAGCTGATCAACGCGCTCACCAAGGTCGACGGCCTGCGCATCGCCTCTCGCACGTCCGCGTTCGCCCTCAAGGGAAAGCCGCAGGACATCCGGGCGATCGGCGCGCTGCTCGGCGTCTCCGCCGTGCTGGCGGGGACGGTGCGGAAGTCCGGAGCCCGCCTGCGCATTACCGCGCAACTGGCCGCCGCCGACGATGGACGCACCCTCTGGTCCGAGCGTTACGATCGCGCGCTGGACGACGTGTTCGCGATCCAGGACGAGATTGCCCGCACCATCGTCAGCACGCTGCGAATCACCTTCCTGGCCGATATCAGGGACCCCACGCCGCAGCGCTACACCCACAACCTCGAGGCGTATTCGCTGTACCTGAAAGGCCGCTTCTGCTGGAACAAGCGCAATCAGCAGGGCGTGCTCGAGGCGATTTCCTTCTTCAAGCAGGCGATTGACCACGATCCCGACTACGCGCTGGCGTACTCCGGCCTCTCCGACGCGTACGCCCTCCAGGTGGACTACCGCAGTGTGCCGGTCACCGAAGGGTACCGGCTCGCGCGCGAATACGCGCTCAAAGCGCTTGCCTTGGACGAGACCTTGCCTGAGGCGCACACTTCGCTCGCCTGGGTGCTGCACATATACGACTGGGATTGGCCGGGGGCGATGCGCGAGTACGCCCGAGCGCTCGAGCTGAACCCGGGTTTTGCCACGGCACATCACTGGTATTCGTTCCTGCTGCTCGTGAATGGGCAGGCGGAGCAGGCGGTGATGGAGGTGCTGACGGCGCTGGAGCTCGACCCGTCGTTGCTCTCGACCCGCCGCGGCGTGGGCTGGATCAGCTACTACACCCGCCGATACGAGCAGGCGCTGTACCATCTGCGGCGCGCGGTCGCGATGGACCCTACCTCGGAAGACACCTATCGGGTGATGGGCCTGGTACTGATGCAACAGGGGGCCTACGCCCAGGCCGAGCGCGCGTTCCGCGAGGCGATCACCCTCTCACCCGACCTGTCGTACGCGACCGCGGGCGTGGCCCACGTGCTGGCGCTGAGCGGGCGGCGGCCCGAGGCGGAGGCCATGGTGGCCGAGCTCGAAGCCCGGGCGCGCGAGCGCTACGTGACGCCAGTCGCGCTCTGCATCGCGCACCTCGGCTTGAGGAACGTGGATCAGGTATTCCACTGGCTCGACCGCGCATACGAGGACCGGCGGGGCTGGCTGACCTACATGAAGGTCGACCCGATCTTCGACCCCGTGAAAGACGACCCGCGGTTCGCTGCCTTCCTGAGGAGAATGAAACTGTGATGGATTTCTCGCTCGATGCCGCAGTGGAAGTCCTGACCCGAACGCCGGGCACGCTCCAGACCATGCTGAGCGGGCTCCCCTCTCCGTGGACGAGCGCGACCGAGGGCCCCGACACGTGGAGTCCCCAGGACGTGCTGGGGCACCTGATTCACGGCGAGGAGACCGACTGGATCCCGCGTGCGAAGATCATCCTCACCAAGGGGGAATCGCAGGCGTTCGAGCCGTTCGACCGGTTCGCGCAGGCCCGGCGATTCGCCGGCTGGTCGCTCGAGCGACTGCTCGATCGATTTGGCGAGTTGCGCGCCGAAGGTGTCGCGACCTTGCGGGGCTGGCAGCTGACCCGGGAGCAGCTGGCGCTGCGCGGCCGGCATCCCGAGCTGGGCCAGGTGACGCTCTCGCAGCTGCTCGCGGCGTGGGTGGTCCACGACCTCGGCCACATCGCCCAGATCTCGCGCGTGATGGCGAAGCAGTACACGGCGGCCGTAGGGCCGTGGAAGGCTTATCTCCCGGTGCTTACGCGCTAGAAGGTTGACACCGCGGCTCTGCGGTGCGAGCCTACCACCGACCGTCGAGCCCTTCATGCGCCCTGTCAGCCGAACCGTCATCCACACCGTCCCCGTGTCGATCGAGCGGGTTTTCGCCCTGCTCACCGACCCGGGGCGTATGGCCGAGTGGCTCCCCGGATGCGGCGGGACCGAGAGCGACAAGCCGCTCAGGAAGGGCGTGCGGTTCAAGGTGCGGTTCGGGGAGCGAACGACCGAATTCGAGGTGGTGGACTTCACGCCGCCGACGACATTCGGCTGGGTGGAGCGCGGTGAGCGGAACGGCTGGAAAACGTTCTTCCGGCTCGACCCGACGGCCGAATCGACCGCCGTGACGGTGCGGGACGTGTGGGCCCCCCGGTCTATCATCGCGTGGCTGCGCGGCCGGTTGTTCGAGAAGCGCCGCGTCGACAGCCAGCTCGAGGCAATCCTCTCGAACGTCCGGAAGATCCTGGCGCCTTGAAGGGTCGGTCATGACCGAGCGGGAGGCGTTTTATTCGGTCGATCGCCTCGAGCGCGCAGTCGCCGTACTGGTCGGAGACGACGGCGTCGGGCTCGATGTGCTCAAGAAGACGCTGCCGGTGAAAGTACGCGAGGGCGTGGTGCTGCGGGTGCGGCTCGACGCCGACGGCAGGCCCGACTGGTCGAGCGCCGCCATTGATGACGCCGAGCGGGAGCGCCGCCTGCAGGAGGCCCGCGACCGCCTCGAGCGCCTGCGCGGCACCGATCCGGGCGGCGACGTGGTGTTGTAGCGCCCGCCTGTTCAGGAACAGTGCTTCTCACTGAGCTGGTCCAGACCTCGCGCCGCGTCGCGGAAACGAGAGGTCGGCTCGCGAAGATCGAGCTCGTCGCCGCCCTCCTGAAGCGCGCGGACCCCGAGGAGATCGGGATCGCGATCGCCTTCCTGTCGGGCTCCCTGCGCCAAGGACGAATCGGGATCGGCTACGCCACCCTCCAGGCCGCGCAGCGCGAGCATGCGGCCGACGCGCCGGCCCTCGACCTCGCCCGAGTCGACGCGACGCTCCAACGTCTCGCGGATACTGGCGGTAAGGGCTCGGCCCAGACGAAAGAACGCCTCCTCGGTGAGTTGTTCGCTCGCGCCACCTCCGACGAGCAGGAATTCCTGCTCCGCTTGATCATCGGCGAGCTGCGTCAGGGAGCGCTCGCAGGGCTCGTGACGGAGGCTGTCGCACGGGCGGCGGGGCTCGAGGCCGAGGCCGTCCGCCGGGCGACGATGCTCGCGGCCGACCTGGGTCGCGTCGCGCGGGCGGCGCTGACCCAGGGAGCGGCCGGCCTCACGGCCTTTCGCGTGGAGCCGTTCCACCCGCTCCTGCCGATGCTCGCCCAGCCCGCGGATGATGTCACCGATGCCTTGGCGCGCCTGGGGAAGGGGCAAGCCGCGTTCGAATACAAACTCGACGGCGCCCGCATCCAGGTCCACAAGGCAGGCGACGAGGTGCGGGTGTTCTCCCGAGAGCTGAACGACGTCACGTCGGCAGTGCCAGAGGTGGTGGAAGCCGTCCGCCGCCTGCCGCTCACCGACGCCATCCTCGACGGCGAAGCGATTGCTGTGCGTCCGGACGGCACGCCGCTGCCGTTCCAGGTCACGATGCGCCGCTTCGGACGCAAACTCGACGTCGAGCGGCTGCGCGCTGAGCTGCCGCTCGCGCCGTTCTTCTTCGACATGCTCTACGCCGACGGCGTGCCCCTCCTGAACGAGCCCTACACCCAGCGGTTCGCTGCCCTCGCGGCGGCCGTGCCGGGCGAGCAGCGCGTGCCCCGCATCGTGACGTCAGACGCGGGCGAGGCCGGGACGTTCTTCGAACAGGCGATAGCGGCCGGACAGGAAGGGCTGATGGCCAAGGCGCTGGACGCGCGCTACGACGCCGGCGCGCGCGGCGCCGCATGGCTCAAGCTGAAGCCCACCCACACGCTCGACCTCGTCGTGCTGGCCGCCGAATGGGGGCACGGCCGCCGCCGCGGCCGGCTCTCGAACCTCCACCTCGGCGCCCGCGATGCGCACACCGGCGAGTTCGTCATGCTGGGGAAGACGTTCAAGGGGATGACGGACGAGATGCTGGAGTGGCAAACGGCGAAGCTGCTCGAGCTCGAGACCCGACGCGACGCGCACGTGGTGTACGTGCGGCCTGAGCTCGTGGTGGAAGTCGCGTTCAACGGCATACAGGCGAGCCCGACCTATTCGGGCGGCCTGGCGCTGCGGTTCGCGCGCGTCGTGCGCTACCGCCCCGACAAAGGCGCGGGTCTCGCCGACACGATCGCCACCGTGCGGGAGCTGCATCGAGGAGAGACCTGAGCAAGGCCGCCCTCGATGCAGCCTTCCCAGCTGCAATGCGCCCTACGGGTGTACCGTGTCCACCACCGCGCAGGGCACGCCGGGTTTTCCAAGGGTATCGCCGCTTTGGACGCACACAACCAACCGGTACTCGGTCGGCACCTGCATACACGCTGCTGCGACCGCGGCCGCCACAACGACCAAAAGGGCGATGGCTCTGCGCATACTAGGGTCCTCCCTCCGTAAGTGGTGACAAGGCCTAGGGCGCGTCCATGAAAACGAGCAGGCCGCCAACGGTCGACACGTGTCGATCGCTGGCGGCCCGGCGGGCGTAGCGGCGCACTACGTTAGCCCCGTGGCTCTGCGTCGCCGCCTTTCGGCGGGTTTGCTCTGAGCAGCGTGTTGTCCGTGACGGGCCGGTCCTGCGGCGGCTGCCGTCGCGGGACCGCAACTTATCTGAGGCCTTTCGCGGGATCGGTGATCTAGATCAACGTCGCCGGCGACGGCATTGGGCGGGCGGCGTATGCTGTTGGAGCCAAGGGCGATAGCAGCCATCTCCCCGGACAGCGGCGCTGACGGGGACGCTGCACATTAATGGATCCACTGCTGCGTGGGTGCTGTGTGATTTTTAGGAGCCCGCATCCCGACATCACGGTGCCCGACATCGCATTGCACCGCTTCGTGCTCGCGAGGGCGGCCCAGCTCGGCAGCAAGCCCGCACTGATCGACGGGCCGAGTGGGCGGATGCTGACGTATGGACAGCTGGGCGCGGGGGTCGACGGCGTCGCGGCGGGTCTCGTCAAACGGGGATTCGAGGCGGGCGACGTGCTGGGCCTGTTCATGCCCAACTGCCCTGAGTTCGCGCTCGTCTTCCACGGCACGCTCGCCGCCGCCGGCGTCGTGACGACGGTCAACTCCCTCTGCACCGTGCAGGACGCCGCATACCAGCTGCGCGACGCCCGCGCCCGGTTCCTGGTCACGGTGCCCCAGTTCATGGACCGGCCGCGCCCGCGGCGCAACAGGTGGGGATCGAGGAAGTCTTCGTTCTGGGCAGTGCGCCTGGCGCCACGCCGTTCGCGGCGCTGCTCGAGACCGGCGCTCCTGCTCCGCGGGCTCCGGTCGAACCCGCCCGGGACCTCGCGGTGCTGCCGTACTCGAGCGGCACGACGGGATTCCCCAAGGGAGTCGTGCTCACGCATCGCAATCTCGTGGCCAACCTGCTCCAGACGGCCTGGGTGCACCATGTGGCGGAGCAGGATCGCATCATCGCGGTCCTGCCGTTCTTCCACATTTACGGGATGCAGGTGGTGCTGAATCTGGCGCTGTGGCGTGGCGCGACGCTCGTCACGATGCCCAAGTTCGAGCTGGAACCATTCCTCGCCACCTTGCAGCAGCATGGCATCACGCGGGCGTTCGTGGTCCCCCCGCTCGTGCTCGCCCTGGCCAGGCATCCAGCGGTGGAGGATTACGACCTGTCGAGCCTGCGGGCGATGATGTCCGGCGCGGCCCCGCTCGACGCCGACCTCGAGACGGCGTGCGCCCGACGTGTGGGGTGCGGGTTCATTCAGGGCTACGGCCTCACCGAGGCGAGCCCGGTCACCCACGCCAATTCGGACGAGCCGGGTAGGTGCAAGCCCGGAACCGTGGGCGAGCTGTTGCCGAATACCGAGTGCCGGATCGTCGAGGCGGCGACCGGCGCCGACCTCGGGCCGGACGAAGACGGGGAACTCCTGATCCGCGGCCCGCAAGTGATGCGGGGATACCTGAACAACGCGGCGGCCACGGCGGCCACGCTCGATGCCGACGGGTGGCTGCACACGGGAGATATCGGCCACGTGGACCGGGACGGCTACTTCACGATCGTCGATCGGTTGAAGGAGTTGATCAAGTACAAGGGCTTCCAGGTGCCGCCGGCGGAGCTCGAGGCCGTGTTGCGGGGCCATCCCGCCGTCGCCGACGCAGCGGTGGTGCCGCTTCCCGACCGGGAGTGCGGTGAGGTGCCGAAGGCCTTCGTTGTGCTGCGGGGCGACGTGTCGGCAGCGGACCTGATGGCCTACGTGGCCGAGCGGGTCGCGCCCTACAAGAAGCTCCGCGCGGTCGAAGTCATCGACGCCATTCCCAAATCGCCCTCCGGAAAGATTCTCCGGCGCGTGCTGAAGGAGCGGGGTCAAACGGTCCGACTGTAAGCCCGCGTCATATAGTCGCAGCTCAGAAGACACTCATTTGGTCGCTACCGAGCCCACATGTCCCCTGCCGAGCTGACGGCCGAGCTGGAGCAGCTGCACGCCGCCGCATTCGGGTGGGCGTTGAGCTGCTGTGGCTGGGATCGGACCGCGGCCGAGGACGTGCTTCAGGCGAGCTACCTGAAGCTCCTCGACGGCCGAGCGCGCTTCGACGGGCGCTCGAGCTTTCGGACGTTCGTGCTGGGCGTGATCGCGCGGACGGCCCGGGAGGTACGACGCCGGTCGGCGCTGCGGCGCTGGCTGCCGCTCGCGTCCCTGGTGCTCGGCCCGGAGGCGGAAGACGGCCGGCCCGATCCCGCGACGGCGCTCGCCCGGGCCGACGAGACGATCCAGCTGGTGCGCGCCCTCGGGCGGCTGTCGGCGCGCCAGCGCCAGGTTCTGCATCTGGTGTTCTACGAGGATCTGACGATCGCCGAGAATTTGCAGTTCGTGGCGCGGCTCTATCGGCTGAAGCCGGCGGAGGAATATGTCGACCGTACGCTCGACGAGCTCGGCCTGACGTCGCGCCGCGACCAGCTGGCGGGCACGCTGTCGGGCGGCTGGAAGCAGCGCCT
>Ga0134122_10001777_pt1 | contig 15664 bp, 16 predicted proteins | sample KB302_FD_96461 | JGI IMG/M metagenome (GOLD analysis project Ga0134122, IMG submission 96461) | Terrestrial soil microbial communities without Nitrogen fertilizer from Kellogg Biological Station, Michigan, USA - KB3-0-2 | ecosystem: Environmental > Terrestrial > Soil > Unclassified ... | reverse complement strand
GCTCCTGAAAGTTTTGGTTTCGGGCGGCGCGTATCGCTACCACGCTGAAAACCTCGGCGGCGAGCGCATCACCGGCCTTGAGGCTCTCACGCAAGTGTTGCCGGGCTGGCGGATCAAACGCGGCGACGTGGAATTGAAGTTTTTCCTGGGACCCGAATTTCAGAAGCACTCCCTCTCGCCGGACGATCCCGCCAATCGGCTGCGGGGGAACTCATTCGGCCTGCGGCTGGCGGTCGACCTCTGGTACGACCCTACACCCGACAGCATGGTTGCCGCAGACGTCTCACTCTCATCGATTGCAACAAGCAATTCGGCGCGGATCGGCTACGGCTGGCGAATCCTCGAAGACATGCTCGGCGGAATGTACATCGGGCCGGAAATCCAGTATTTCGGCTCCGATGGTTATCGGCACCTGCGTCTGGGCGCTCACATCACGAGCATGAAGGCCGACAACGTCGAATGGTCGGCTGCTGCAGGCTGGGCAAGTGACTCCCAGGGCCGAACGAGTCCGTACCTGCGGCTCAACGTTCTGAAAAGGCGTTAGTCAAGCGTGCGGCGGAACCTCGTAACTGCAATGCCCATCGCCACCAGCATCAGAATAAACATCGCGATCGAATCATAACGCAGATCGGACAGGCTCGAGCCCTTGAGCATGATCGAGCGCACAATTCGCAAAAAATGCGTCAGCGGCAGTGCTTCGCCGATCCACTGCGCCCAAACCGGCATGCCGGCGAAGGGAAATAGAAACCCAGACAGCAAGATGTTGGGCAGGAAGAACATCATCGACATTTGCATCGCCTGCAATTGATTCTGTGCCACAGTTGAAAACGTGTAACCAATCGACAAATTGGTCGCGATGAACAGCGTGCTGAGCGCAGCAAGAACGGCAAGATTTCCAACGACCGGAACGCCAAACAAAGTGATGCCGATGCCAATGATCAAAGTTGCCTGGACAAAGCCGACAAGGATGTAGGGCACGATCTTGCCCAGCATGATTTCAAACGGCGTGATCGGCATCGACAGCAGACTTTCCATCGTGCCGCGCTCAATCTCTCGTGTCACGGACAACGCGGTGAAGATCAGCATGGTCATCGTGAGGATCGTCCCGACGAGCCCAGGCACAATGTTGAGCTGGGTCAGAGCCGCCGGATTATAGCGGGCGTGCGTGCGGATCTCGAACGGCATCTCAGGTTTGTTGGGAACGTCGCGGTCATGCGACAGTGCCGTTTGAAGTACTTCACCCAAAGCACCAAGCGCGGTGCCCGAGGCAACGGGATCGGTTGCATCTGCAATCACCAACATGGCTGGCTTGTCGCCACGGCGTACCGAACGCTCGAAATTCGCGGGGATCTCGACCGCGAACAAGACCTTGCCGGAAGCCAGCAGCTGGTCGACCTCCGCTTCGCTGTGCGGCAGCTCTGTGACGCGAAAATATTTCGTGTTTTCAAGCGCCGCGAGGATCGAACGCGACAGATCGCTGCGCTCCTGCATCAGTACTGCCGTCGGCAGGTTATGCGGCGTCGTATTGATGGCGTAACCGAACAGCAGCAATTGTACGAGCGGGATCATGATGATCATGGCAAATGAAACCCGGTCGCGCTTGAGCTGGATGAATTCCTTCACCAGCATGGCCCAGGTTTTGCGCCAGAATCCGTTGCCTGGAAGCCGTCGCGCGGCTGTAGCTGGAAGCATATGTGTCATTGGAAGTTGTCCTGCGCCTTGCTCATCAGGTCGATGAATACGTCCTCAAGCGAGGGTTCAGACTTGGTCCACGCGAGATTCTTGCGTTCGCGATAGGGCCCTATCGCTGCTTCGAGCGCAGCGGCGTCGCGGCCGGACACATGCAGGCTGGTGCCGAAAGGCGCCACCATATCTATGCCTGGCTTGCCGGTGAGTTCGCTCGATAATTCGGCGAGCCCTTCCCCGTTGCCGGAACTCACAACGTAAGTACTCAAATGCGATGAGGCGATTACTTCATCCACGGTGCCACGAGCCAGCAGTTCGCCATAAGCAATATAGGCGATCTCGTGACAACGCTCGGCTTCATCCATGTAGTGCGTGGAAACCAGCACAGTCAGTCCTTCGGCGGCGAGCGCGTGAATCTCATTCCAGAACTCTCGCCGCGCCTTGGGATCAACGCCGGCGGTGGGCTCGTCGAGCAACAGCAGCTGTGGGCCCGGCAGCGTGCAAGCGCCCAGTGCCAGGCGCTGCTTCCACCCACCCGAAAGCTCGGCCGCGAGTTGTTCTTCCCGGCCGGAAAGGCCAAGCCGCTCGATTGCGCCGCGCGCGGCGGCCGCCGGATGGTCGATGCCATAGACCCGGCCGATGAACTCCAGATTCTCACGCACCGAAAGGTCCTGATAGAGGCTGAAGCGCTGGGTCATATAACCGACCTGGCGCTTGATCTTGTCGGTTTCGGTACGGATGTCGTAGCCAAGGCACGTTCCGGTGCCCTCGTCCGGAGTCAAAAGCCCGCACAGCATGCGGATCGTGGTCGTCTTTCCGGATCCATTGGGGCCGAGGAAGCCGTAGATTGTGCCGCGCTTCACCTGCATCGACAAATTGCGCACCACGGCGCGGCCGTTGAACTTTTTCGTCAGGCCGTGGACATCGATAACGATGTCATGCGCGTTCATTTGCTCGACTCTCGCGGCAGCGTAACGGTCACGGGCTGGCCGACACGAAATTTTTCCGGGTGTTCCGGCCGCGCCTCGATCAGGAAGACCAGCTTGGCCCGCTCCTCCTGACTGTAGATTACCGGTGGAGTGAACTCGGCGCTGCGGGCAATAAAGCTCACTTTCGCAGTCAGGCCTTTCTCGCAACCGTCGCAGCTCACGCCTACGGTTTGTCCATATTTGATTTCGGGCAACACTGCCTGCGGCGCGAAAAATCGGAGTTTGAGATTGGCCGGCGGCAGCAATGCGACCACCGGCCTTCCTGCGGGTACGGTTTCGCCCGGACGATAATAGATCTGCTCAACCGTGGCCTCACCGGGACTATAGGCATTACGGCGCGCTAGCCGCGTCTGCGACCATTCCAGGTTGGCCTTCGCCTGACGCAATGAGGCTTCGGCGTCATCGTAGGTTTTTTGCGTGCCGGCCGCGGCCTTCAGCAACTCCTTGGCGCGGTCGAAGCTCTGCTGCGCATTGACGACAGCGGTGTTCCTCACCACAACATCAGCTTTTTGCAAATCGTCATCGACGGTGAACAGGACGTCGCCTTTTTGCACGCGATCGCCCTCGCGTACTTTCAATGTTTCAACACGTCCCTGCTCGTCCGGCGATACAAAAATCAGTTCAGCCTCGACCCAGCCCTGCAACACGTAATCATTGTTGTTGTCACAGCCGGCGAGCGCGAGCGCCGACAGCACCATCGTCAACAGACCGAGAATTCTCATTTTTCTCTCCTCGGTGCGAACAACAACTCGACATGGGTCTTCATCATTTTGCGAACGTCGAGCGGCTCGAAACGTTCGAACAATCCGTTCCAGACAATCGCGACAAGGCCAGGCGCCGCAACAATCTGGGGGAAATCCACGAGGCGCTCCGGAATTTCACCGCGCGCGGCGGCACGTCGGAGGAGCGACCGAACTGCAGCAATAATGCGCGACAGCACTTCGCGGTAATAGAATTCGGCAAGCTTCGGAAAGCGCCTGCCTTCGGAAATCATCAGGCGGATAACGTCCTTGCGCCTGGTCTCGTAGACTTCGCGGACAAACAGTTCGACGATGCGGTCGGCAAGCACAGGCAACGGAACATCGGCCTCACCGAGTGCTTCGATCGTCCCGACGAGTGGCGTCAGCATGGACCGGATGAGTTCCTGGAACAGGCTCTCCTTATCGCGAAAGTAGAGATAGATCGTCCCTTTCGCGACGCTGGCGCGGCGCGCCACATCGTCGAGGCGGGCGGCCTCGAAGCCGCGGGTTGAGAATTCGTCGAGTGCCGCAGACAAGATGGCGTCGCGGCGTTCGGCACTCCGCACCTTGCGCGAAGCGCTCGCGGGGATGGCAGCCGCCCGGGCGGACTGCACCGCTCGCTTGCGACGGTTCTCACGAGGTGTCTTGGATTTCCGGGACCTTGGCGGCCGCAGCATCATTGCACCACTATGACTGACCAGTCAGTCATTATTTAGTGCGAAAAAGAGCCCCCCGCAAGCCCTCAAATTTCAATAAGGATTTCAGCTGTTTGAATGGATATGGGTGAGCGGCGGCACATCGGCCCGGGCTGTACTCACAGCGACAAACATCAAAGTCGCGGTCGCGAGCACCAAGGCCACGACCACGAGCGCGCGCATCAGGGGCGCATAGATGTTGGTCATCACCCTCCCCTATCCGAGCATCCTCGTCAGCTAGGGGTGAGTCGGGTCACGCGATCAATGATTCGAATCTTAAGCGCGCTCGATTTCCGCCTTGACGGCAGAAAGCGACTCGGGCGTGTCGACGTCGGTCAGTGCGGCTTCGCCGGTGACGGGAATTTCGACAACCGCTTCGGTGTAATTGCCGATCAGGTGGCGTGCGCCGACGTCGCCCTGAATCGACATCAGATCGTGGAAGAAACGGCGCGACCACACCACAGGATTACCGCGCCGTCCGTCGATGCTCGGCACGACCACCAGCGCGCTGCGCTCCGGATCGAAAGCGGCAATCAGCCGGTCAATCAATGCAGCGTCGACTTGGGGCATGTCACCAAGGCAAATAATTGCTGCATCGGCATCGGCCGGCACGGCCGCAATGCCGGCCCTGAGAGAGCTGCCGAGGCCTTCGGAAAAATCTGGATTGTGTGCGAGACAAACCGGCAGGCCTTTCAACGTTGCTTCTACTTTCTCCCGTTCATGACCGGTGACAACGATCACCGGCTTCGCGCGCGAGGCAACCGCTTGCTCGACGGCAATGCGCACGAGCGGCTTGCCGCCAATTTCCGCAAGCATTTTGTTGACAGCACCCATACGCGTTGAGCGCCCGGCGGCAAGCACGACCGCGGCGACGCGGCGACCAGTCTCGGGGACGGGTTCGTCGCGCGGCTGCGGCCGCGTCACGATTTCCATCAAAAGACCGCCAACGCCCATACCTGTGATGTCCGCACGCGTCACCGGCAAGTCGGCGAGCAGGCGCATCAATACCCAGTCGAAGCCATTTTCCTTGGGGCTGCGCGCACATCCGGGCGCGCCCAGCACAGCTTGACCGCGTGCCCTGCCGATCAGCATCAGATTTCCCGGATCAACTGGCATGCCGAAATGTTCGATTTCGCCGCCAACCGCCTCGACTGCTGTCGGAATGACGTCGCGACGGTCGGCAATCGCCGAAGCACCAAAAACGATCACCAGCTCAGCGCCGGCTTTGAGCAATTCGTCAATCGCTTGCGCAAGCCCCGCTTGCTCGTGCGGCACGCGCCGTTCCGCAATGATGCTTGCCCCGGCCGGCGCAATACGCGCAGCCGTGATCTTCAGGGTCTTCTCGATCACCTTTGAAGACAGGCCCGGCAACAAAGTCGAGACCACACCGATTTTGCGCAGCTTGTAGGGCGCGACACGGATGACCGGTACTGTCTTCTTTGCCGCTGCCATCGCCTCGTCACGGGCACCGCCAGAAACGGCGAACGGTATGATCTTCACCGTCGCAATCATCTCTCCTTCCACCACCGGCTTGTAGGCCGGCAAGGTCGCTACTGTGATCGCCTCATCGATCCGGTTAAGTGCATCGATCGCATTCTTGTCGACGACAAGAATGCCGGCATTTTCCGCAAAGAGATTGCAGCGTCCGGTGAAAGCGCGATCGGCGCGCACGCCTCCGTCCCCGATGGCTGCGGCGATATCGGCAGCGGCTTGATCTTCCGACACGTCGCCCGGATCGAGGCGCGCAACAGTAATTTCCTTCACGCCGGCTGCCGTGAGCCCCGCGATCTCGGCGGGCCCGATCCGCGTCCCCTTCTTGAGCACGAAGTCGCGCTGGCGGATCGAATGCACGGCCGTTGCGCCAAGCGCATCGGCAACAGGTACGGCCCCGAACTTCATGCTGCTTCCGCCTTCTGCCGAAGCACCCGCGTGATCTCGCCCATGATGGCTACTGCGATCTCTGCCGGCGATACCGCATCGATATCGAGTCCGATCGGAGCATGAATACGCGCGATGTCCGCCTCGCCCAGACCTGCCTGTTTGAGGCGATCGACGCGTTTGGCGTGCGTTTTCTTGGATCCGAGTGCACCAATATAGAAGCAGTCACGGGCCAGTGCATGCTGGAGTGCAGGATCGTCAATTTTCGGATCGTGGGTCAGCGCCACAAACGCGGTATAGTGGTCAATGCCGAGCGGCGGCAGCGCCACATCCGGCCACTCTGCGACCACCTTCACATCGGGAAACCGTTCGATCGACGCGAAAGCCGTCCGCGGATCGACAATGGTGACGTCATAACCCAGCAATTGCCCGATGGGCGCCAACGTCTGGCTGATGTGCACCGCGCCGGTAATGACAAGCCGCGGCGATGGCACGTAAACGGTCAGGAAAACCCGCCCTTGCGGGGTCTCCTCCATTGCGCTCTTGGCCAGACGCAGGCGTTTTACCAAGGTATCTTTCAAGGGATCTTTGGCCACATCAGCGGCTTTCACGAGCCGTTGCGCGCCGCTGGCCACGTCCGTGACGAGCACCGCCGCGCGCCGTGCCGCGCGCTCGGCGTTAAGAGCGTGCAAGACGTCGAGATTCACTCAGCTCACCTTTTCAACGTAGACGCGGATGGTCCCGCCACAGGACAGGCCCACTTTCCAGGCGGTTTCATCGGCGACGCCGAATTCCAGCATTTTCGGCTTGCCGCTGTCGATCACATCGATCGCTTCCGTGACGACCGCACCTTCGACGCAACCGCCGGAAACCGACCCCAGGAAGTTGCCTTCGCTGTCGATCACCAGGTTGGAGCCGACCGGCCGTGGTGCCGATCCCCATGTCTCGACGACGGTCGCAAGCGCTACGCCGCGTCCGGATTTGCGCCACTCTTCGGCGGCTTTGAGGATATCTTCATCGCGTGCCAACATGAAACTCTCCGTCAGGCGACGTTCTTTAACATCTGTTTCGGATCATAACCTTTGGCCGGCGCGCCTGACAGTGCGCGCACCAGTTCGGCCATGGATTCCAGATTGTGAATCGGGCGCAATTCGTCAACATGCGGCAGCATCGTCTGCACACCCTTGGCGCGGGCTTCGAAGGCGTGAAAACGCAGCAAAGGATTGAGCCATATCAGCCGACGGCATGATCGATGAAGCCTGTCAATCTCGAAGGCGAGCGTATCGTCTGCGTCCCGTTCGAGCCCATCGGTAATCAACAGCACCACCGCGCCTTGTGTGAGGACCCGACGCGCCCATTGCTTGTTGAATGCCCGCAGGGACGAAGCGATACGGGTGCCGCCCGACCAGTCAGCCACATTGGTCGAACAGGCGGCGAGCGCCTCGTCCGGGTCTCGCTGGCGGACAGCGCGCGTAACGTTGGTCAGCCTCGTGCCGAAGAGAAAGGTCGTCACGCGCTTGCGTGCGTCAGTCACCGCGTGCAGGAAGTGCAGAAAAAGCCGCGTGTATTCGCTCATCGAGCCCGAGATATCCAGAAGCGCCACGATCGGCGGCTCCTTCACGCGCGGGCCCAGATATTTCAGGTCGATCACCGCGCCGCCGGCCTTCATGCTGGCACGAAGGGTGCGGCGAATATCGATGAGATGGCCGTGCCGACTGGGGGCGAGCCGGCGTGTACGCACTTCGTCCAGCGGCAGCGCCAGGCGCGCGATGGCGTCTTTCGCTGCAGCAATTTCCGCTGCAGTCATCTGGGCGAAATCTTTCTTCCGTAGCAATTCCTGATCCGATACGGTCAGTCTTGCGTCAATCTCCACATCGGATTTGGCCTGCTCACGCTCGTTGAGTCCGGAAAACAACGCCTCCTGGATGCGCTGTGCGCCCGGTGGGGGCGCTTTGTGCTCGCCCGGCATGGTTTCCGGCAGCATAGACGCGATCATTTTTTCGATGTACCCGCGCTTGCGAAAGAAGATTCGAAACGCCTGATCGAACAAACCCGTATGTTCGTGCCGCTTCACGAATACAGCGTGCAGCGTCCAGTAGAAATCGTCGCGCGTGCCGACGTGCGCGACGCTCAGTGCCTCAAGTGCATCGAGCACCGCGCCCGGACCGACAGGAATGCCGGCCGCTCGCAGCGCGCGCGCAAAGTAGAGAATGTTTTCGGCGAGGCGGCCTTCGGACGCGGCCATGCAATCACTCCGCTGCCCTTAGCTCCGACCTCACCTCGTCAAGCAGCGCCTTCACCTTGGTGCCATCGAGCCGGGTGATGTCGTCCTGATATTTGAGCAGTACACCGAGCGTGTCCGACACGGTCGCCGGATCGAGCGCGACGACGTCAAGTTCGGTGAGCGCGCTCGCCCAATCGAGTGTTTCAGCCACGCCGGGTGACTTGAACAGGTCTTCCTTGCGCAGCGCCTGCACGAAAGCGACCACCTGCTCGGACAGTTTTTTGGCAATGCCCGGTACCTTGGCCCGAAGAATCTTGAGTTCCCGCTCTGCATTCGGGTAGCCAACCCAGTGGTAGAGGCAACGCCGCTTGAGCGCGTCGTGCACTTCGCGGGTGCGGTTGGACGTGACAACAACGATCGGCGGATGCGCCGCTTTCACGGTGCCAAGCTCAGGCACGGTGATCTGGAAATCGGCGAGCACTTCCAGAAGAAATGCCTCGAAAGCTTCATCGGTACGGTCGATCTCGTCGATCAACAGTACCGGCGGTCCCGCGGGATCGGGCTCAAGAGCTTGCAAGAGCGGTCGTTTGATCAAAAAGCGATCGGAGAACACATCGTGTTCGATCCGCGCGCGGTCACCCTCACCTTCAGCTTCCGCGAGACGAATGGCGATCATTTGGGCGCCGTAGTTCCACTCGTAAACCGCCGCGGAAACGTCGAGGCCCTCGTAGCATTGCAACCGGATCAGGCGGCGTCCCAGCGTCGTGGCCAGCACTTTCGCGATTTCGGTCTTGCCGACCCCCGCCTCTCCCTCGACAAACATCGGCCGGCCCATGCGCAATGCAAGGTAAAGCACTGTCGCCAGCGAGCGGTCGGCGATGTAGTCGGCCTTGGCCAGCAGATCGAGGGTGGAGTCGATCGAACTCGGAAGGGTCTTGTCTGTCATGCGGGGACTTTATCCTACCACGCGAGTGCCTTACTCGATATAATAGCACCTTAAGAGATTGATAGCCCTGCGGATTTAGCTCATATGGGCCGTTAGAAAACAAACAGTCAGCAGCCGGCAAGCAGGCAGGGCGAAATGGCCAAGCCCACCTCTACGAATAGGCAGCCCATGGGCTGGCTGATTTCGGTCCAAACACCCGACGCCCCTCATCGGTCCCTGTACGCAACCGTCACCAGCACCTACGAGCAAGCAAGGCTTCAGGTGTTCAACCGTTGCGCCATCACAAGTGAAACCATCAGACTCGAAAGAATTTTGACGGAGACAGAGGTCAAGCAGCTTGGCCTCCAACCTGGGGAGGTCAAACTGTACGCCGCGTAGCCAGCGAGCCGCCCCGTTTAGGGCAGTGCGTGCTAACGCTCACTTCACTACCCGCGTTAGCCGTTCTGCGAAGCTAGCGCGGGGGCCTTCGGCTTGAGCACCGATAAGCGGGGTCGCCCGAACTGAAACGGCCTTGGGCCGAGATGGCAATGTGATCTCATCAACGTAAAGGGCCCAATTGCACAGCGCCGCGTGCATCTCATCGGTGCAGCGCGCACGATTGTAAACGCCGGCTACGCCGCCGTTATGCCCGCTTGTATGATTTAGGATGGCTTCAACAATGTGCGGCAATACGCCGAGATTTTCCGCCATGACGGTCGCGGTGGTACGCCTTAGATCGTGCAACGTCCACTTCAGCATTGGCTTCGCCCCGCCCGCCTCGCGTTGCTTCGCGATCCGCTCGTCGAGCCTCGCCTTGCCATAGCCCCAACCGCTGAACCCCCGCTGGCCTTCGCCAAATACAAAGGGCCGAGCCGTGGCAGATTGCTTCCACGCCTTCGCCGCAATGCGTTCTAGCATAGCGCGGGCCTGAGAGCTTAGAGGAAGCTCGTGCAAGCGTTTGTTCTTCGTCCGCTCAGGCGGAAACACGATAAGACCCCGATCAAAGTCCACTTCGCTCCACCGGAGGCCACCAATCTCCTCTCGGCGTTGGCCAGTCAGAATGAGGAGACGCACAATATTGCTAAAGTCATCGGTGCCAAGCGAGGTCCAAACTTCGGCAAGCTCGCCTTGTGTGAGCACTCGCTCACGCGGCCCATTCTCGACGACCTTCGATGTGCCCTCGACAGGATTCGTTTCAATCAAGCCTTCGTTGATGGCCCAAGCAAAGAACGCTGAAAGGTTTGAACGGAAACGATTGCGAGCCACTGGCCCCCGATTTTCTTCGATGCCACCCAACACTTCCGCCACAGTGACCTTGCGAATTTCATTGAGCCTCAACCGATGCAATGGCTTCGCATGGTCATTGAAATGTCGTTCCAGTTCACGGAAGGCCCGTGGCTTCATCGCTTCGCGCCTACGCCTAAGGTACTGCTCGATTTTCTTCTCAAACGTCTCATGCGCCCGTGCTGTCTCTCGGGCCTTCTTCTCCTCAGCGAATGGATCAATGCCGCTGGCAACTTCGCCGAGTTTCTGCTTTGCAAGTGTTCGCGCTTCGTCAGGCGTCAGGTGGCCGTGAGAGCCAAGGGCGCACATGCGCTGGACGCCCTGAAAGCGAAAGCGAACGTAATAGGTAATCGCATCGCCCTGGCGACGCACGCCGAAGCCCTTCACCACCTCCCGGTGGCCGTGGTCCCACAACCGCTCGCCTGCGGCCAATTGCTCCACCGCGCTCTTCGTGATCCTCCCGAGCATGTCGCGCGCTCCAATCGCGGCCCATCCCACCACATGTGAGAGTGGGCTTAAAGCATAGCCGTCACTCAGCCCTCACGACAAGGCGAACGCCTGTCGGTGGGTGGTGGAAGCTGGCGACCGATGACTGAAAGCGAGTGCGGCGAGAAGTGCCTACGAAATAATGGCTTCTTGGCTGTTATTGTGGGATGCGCGGGCAAGGATTAAGCTATCACTCCAGTAGCCGATCGCTCGCGTACTGCGCCATCACATGTGTATTTTACATGTGGGGATGGACGGCCTCCGCAGCCAGGATGAACCAATGACAAACCCCGAAACCCTCGAGAAAAACACCCTGCAAATGCCCACTATCGATCCGGGGGTGCGCATCGGCCATGTCCATCTGAAGGTCGCCGACCTGCAGAGGGCCCTTGATTTCTATTGCGGGGTGCTGGGGTTTACACTCACCACCAGCCGTCCGGGCGCAGCCTTCATCTCTGCCGGCGGCTATCACCATCATCTGGGCTTGAACACCTGGGAGAGCCGCGGTGGCTCGCCACCCGCTCCCGGCACAACGGGCCTGTACCATACCGCCATTCTTTACCCGAGCCGGGTGCTGCTCGCGGACGCGCTGCGCCGGCTGATCATCGCCAAGATTCCGCTGGAAGGGGCCAGCGATCACGGCGTCTCGGAGGCGCTCTACCTGCGCGACCCGGATGACAATGGCGTCGAGCTTTATTGGGACCGGCCGAAGGAGAAGTGGCCAAAGAAGCCGGACGGCAGCTTGCAGATGTACACAAATCCGCTTGATCTGCACGACCTGCTGGCCGAGCTGGATCGCGCGTCAGCCTGATCTCAGGGGGTTAGGCGCGCCGTCGAATTAGACGGTCAGGCGGACATACGCCAGGGACGCCGCAATCAATACGACAACAAGAAGTGGCAAAAATTGCATAGCGGAAACCTTCCGAGCGACTGATTGCCTTCGCTCGAGAACGCGGTTCCCGCCCCGATAGTTCCCTGATCACACCGATGTCAGGCGGTCGCTTTGGCAAGCGCGCGCCGCGCCAGCACGCCAACAAGATGCGCACGATATTCGGGGCTCGCGTGAATGTCGCTGTTCATGCCGGTCGCCGGGATGGTCATTCCCTCAAGCGATTTCGCAGCGAAACGCTTCTTCAGCGCCTCTTCAAAGGATTTCACGCGGAAAACACCGTTGGCGCCGGCACCGGTCACTGCCACTCGGATGTCGGATCCGCGCTTTGACACGAAGACACCGACCAGCGCAAAGCCCGAGGCGGGATGCTTGAACTTTTCATAGGCCGCCTTCTTGGCGACCGGAAAGCTGATCTTGGTAATGATCTCGCCGTCTTCAAGCGCAGTTGAAAACATGCCGGTGAAAAAATCATCGGCGGCAATCCGCCGCTTATTGGTGATGATGGTCGCGCCGAGACCGAGACATGCCGCCGGATAGTCGGCATTCGGATCGTTGTTCGCAATCGACCCTCCAATGGTGCCGCGATTGCGGACCTGCGGATCACCAATCGAACCGGGCACGGCGGCGAGACCTGGCAACGCCTGTTGAAGGACCGGCGAATTGGCTGCGTCTGCGTGACGTGTCATCGCACCGATCACGATCGAGCGGCCCTTTTGCTCAACACCGCTCATGCCCTCGACCAGTGACAGATCGATGAGCGCCGAAGGGCTCGCCAGCCGCTGCTTCATCACTGGCAGCAGCGAATGCCCTCCGGCCAGCAGCTTGGCCTCCGGATTGCGCGCCAGCAGGCCGGCCGCCTGGCGGACCGTCGTCGGACGATGGAAAGTGAAATTGTACATCGATGTCTCCCGTGATTACGCGGCCTGACGTGGTTGAGCGCCCTTGAGCGCGGCCCACACCGCCTGAGCGGTCGCGGGCATGGCCAATTCTTCCGTACCAATTGCATCGGTGATGGCGTTGATCACCGCCGCGGGCGCAGCAATTGCGCCCGCCTCACCGCAGCCCTTGATGCCGAGCGGATTTGAAGGTGACTTCGTCTCCGTCAACCCGACTTGAAACGATGGCAGGTCATGAGCGTGCGGCATGCAATAGTCCATCAGCGAGCCGGTCACGAGCTGGCCGTCCTTGTCGTAGATGGCGCTTTCGAGCAATGCCTGGCCGATCCCTTGCGCGATGCCGCCATGCACCTGGCCTTCCACGATCATCGGGTTGATAATGGTGCCGAAGTCGTCCACCGCGGTCCAATTGACGATTTCCGTTTTGCCGGTGTCGCTGTCGATCTCGACCTCGCAAATGTGGCAACCCGCCGGAAACGTAAAGTTCGTTGGATCGTAGAAGCTTGTTTCCTTTAGTCCCGGTTCAAGTTCCTGGCCGGCAAATTTGTGCGCAATGTAGGCATTGAGCGACACATCGCCCCAGGCGGCTGACTTGTCGGTGCCGGCAACGGTGAATTTTCCGTCCTTGAATACGATGTCGCCTTCCGCCGCTTCAAGCATGTGCGCGGCGACTTTTTTTGCTTTGACCTCGATCTTGTCGAGCGCCTTGACGATCGCGGACATCCCGACAGCACCTGAGCGCGAACCGTAAGTGCCCATGCCAAACTGCACTTTGTCGGTGTCGCCGTGCACGATCGATATATTCTCGAACGGAATGCCGAGCCGCTCCGAAACAAGCTGGGCGAATGTCGTCTCGTGCCCCTGCCCGTGCGCGTGTGTGCCGGTGAGCACTTCCACGCTCCCGGTGGGATTGACGCGCACTTCGGCGCTTTCCCACAGGCCCACCCCGCAGCCAAGCGATCCAACGGCTTGCGACGGTGCAATTCCGCAAGCCTCGATGTAGGTCGAATAGCCGAGCCCGCGCAGCTTGCCGTGACGCGCCGCTTCGCGCCTGCGTTTGCCAAAACCCTTGATATCGGCGAGGTCCAAGGCCTTTTTAAGCGAGGCGTTATAGTCGCCCGCGTCGTAAGCCATGATCACCGGCGTCTGATGCGGAAACGATTTGATGAAATTGCGCTTCCGCAGGTCGGCAGGATCGATCTGCATCTGCCGAGCCGCCACTTCGACCAGCCGCTCGACCACGAAGGTTGCTTCCGGACGTCCAGCGCCGCGATACGCGTCAACCGGCACGGTGTTGGTATAGACGGCGTCAACCTCGCAATAGATTTGCGGGATGTCGTACTGGCCCGAGAGCAGCGTGGCATAGAGATAAGTCGGCACCGACGATGAGAAGGTCGACATATAGGCGCCGAGATTTGCAATCGTCTTGACGCGCATCGCCAGCATCTTGCCATTGGCGTCGAGCGCGAGCTCCGCGTGCGTGACGTGATCGCGGCCGTGGGCGTCCGTGACGAATGATTCCGACCGATCAGCTGTCCACTTCACCGGGCGGCCGACCTTGCGCGCAGCCCAGAGACAGACGACTTCTTCAGGATAGATGAAAATTTTCGAGCCGAATCCACCGCCGACGTCAGGCGCAATGACGCGCAATTTGTGTTCCGGCGCCATGCCCACAAATGCCGCGATCACGAGCCGCGACACGTGCGGATTTTGCGTTGTATTCCAGAGCGTGAGCTGATCGGTGCCGGAATCGTATTCCGCGAGCGCGACGCGCGGTTCGATCGCATTCGGTACAAGGCGGTTATTGACAATATCGAGCCTGGTAACATGTTTGGCGCCCGCAAAAGCTGCGTCGACCGCCTTCGCATCTCCGAGCGACCATTCGTAGATCGTGTTCTTCGGTGCGATTTCGTGAATTTGCGGTCCCGCTTTCGCCTTGGCCGGATCGACGACGGCTGGCAGCACCTGATAATCGACCTTGACCTTTTCGGCAGCGTCACGCGCCTGCGCCTGACTCGCCGCGATCACGACAGCAACCGCGTCGCCAACGTGGCACACCGTGTCGGCGGCCAGGGCGGGGTGCGGCGCCATCTTCATGGGTGTGCCGTCCTTGGAATGGATCATCCAGCCGCAGATCAGATTTCCGATTTTGTCGGTGGCGAGTTGTTTACCGGTAAACACATCAACCACGCCCGGCATTGTCCTTGCGGACGAGACATCAACGCTCTTGATCTTCGCGTGAGCGTGTGGCGAGCGGACAAACACGGCCCGGGTTTCTCCGGGGCGAACAACGTCGTCAGTATATTGGCCCTTGCCCGTAATGAAGCGGAGGTCTTCTTTTCGGCGCACCGCCGCGCCTATGCCCGTCGCGCTCATGGCGGTCTCCTCCTTTGAATTTTGACGCTATTCGGCGGCCTGACGTGCGCCATCCTTGGCCATGGCTTTCGCTCCTGCCGCAATGGCTTTGACGATATTGTGGTAGCCCGTGCAGCGGCAGATATTGCCGTCGAGCTGCTCGCGGATGGTGTGCTCGTCGAGATCGTTGCCGCGCCGGCGCACGATGTCGAGCGCGGCCATGATCATTCCCGGAGTGCAAAAGCCGCATTGCAGGCCGTGATTTTCGCGGAACGCCTCCTGCATGGGATGCAGAGGACCGTTCGGCTCGGCCAACCCCTCAATGGTGGTGATTTTGGCGCCTTCGCACTGCAAAGCGAGCGTTGTGCAAGCCTTCGCTGCAATGCCGTCGATATGAACGACGCAAGCTCCGCACTGGGACGTGTCGCAGCCGACATGAGTGCCGGTCAGCCGGAGATTCTCGCGCAGGAATTGCACTAGCAAGGTGCGTGCTTCGACGTCACCAGCGACGGCTTTGCCGTTCACCGTCATGGACACGGCAGGCATGACCTTCCTCCCAATTTGGGGCCAAAAGCCCTCTTTTCGCCGTCGTCCCCTCGGACGGCGGCGGTTCG
>Ga0134122_10001776_pt1 | contig 15668 bp, 16 predicted proteins | sample KB302_FD_96461 | JGI IMG/M metagenome (GOLD analysis project Ga0134122, IMG submission 96461) | Terrestrial soil microbial communities without Nitrogen fertilizer from Kellogg Biological Station, Michigan, USA - KB3-0-2 | ecosystem: Environmental > Terrestrial > Soil > Unclassified ... | reverse complement strand
CCAGCACCGCCTCCATCCTCTCCTCTGCCTTCAGCTCGCTCTTCTTTGCCATCACCGGTCTCCTGTTGGCCCTTCCGGACCTTACATTACCCCGGTCTCACCATCTGCGAGCTATACAGTCAGGTGCAAGGCCACTCCAGATCCTGCAAAACCGGCATTCACGCAAGGCTTTGAATGCGAGATGTCTTCGCTAAAAACACCCGCGCGGCCGGCCTGCCACTTCATCTGGTCACTCACACCCATTCTTGAGGCCACGAAAACCAGCATCGCCGTTGCCATGAATCGCCAGGAGGTCGTCACGAAGTTCACCGCAAGTGGCTACGGAAAGTTCGCCCTCTCGGGCGGCGCGTCCGCCGCGGCGCCGTACATGGGCGTGGCGTTCGTTGCGTGCGCGGTCGGAAGTCTGCCCCGTCCCACTCCCACAGGGAACCTGCGAGTTGCATTCGTCCTGGCTGGCGTCCCAGAGATCCACACCTATCATTTCCTGTTTCGCACCGTCGGCTTCGATTGGGTCGCAACCGACCATTTTGCCGAGCCGTATATCGCCGAGCTGTTCGCTTTGACGTCGCTGTACGATGTATCCAAGATGATTTACGACAAAACGAAGTTCACCCAGACGGTGACTAGCAGCGCGCAGCACGATCTCTTCGGCATCGCCGAACTGGAGGAGCTCCGCCAGAGTTCTCAGGATAGCGTTCGCGTCGGCAACCGGTCGGACGGTCAGCTCGGCAACTCGCGGGGCTCTTGCCTCTTGGTTGCCGACGTTTCGGGTCTGAAAGCCGCGTTACCCAAGGTGCACGTCGCGCCGTCCGCGGTGACACCGGACCTGTCGACCGCGGATCGATCTCTCGTGCTATTACCGGCAAACGCCGAGCCGATTAGCCTTCCATGCACACTCGTTAGCGCCCTGGTGACCCGCAACATGAGCGCCGCCAGCGACTTTCCTCCGGCACTGACCGGTACTACTCTCAGGTACTATCCTGCTCAGGGTGAGTCGATGGGGGGGCACAGCGTCGCGGTTACAACGTTCGCGCGGCGGGCCTGACTTTATGTCTTCTTGGATTCCGTGTCACGTACGACGACAAAAGCCCCGCGAACGTCGCCGGGCTATGGCCGCGTCCCGAGTTTGCATCCCGGTCAAGACGCCGTAGCCGGGCCATGGCCGAAGGGCGTTCCTCGCATGGCCATGACGACTTGCCCACAGCCCGCACTTGGCTACTACGCCAGCTGCTACGTCCGGCGAAAAGGTCTAGCGCGTTCCTGCTCTTTTCTTTACGGCGAGTTCGCGCTAGCATTCGTCCAGCAGCTTTAGGGAGCGTAGCGCATGTACACATTGAACAGGATTAGGTGCCAGAGGATTAGAGAGGGATACCGGCAGATTGGAAGGTCCTACTCGGCGCCGCCAGGGAGGAAATAGGAGTGGGTTGTGAACCCCAAGAGGATACTTTCGAAAAACTCGCACGACCCACTGAGGTTCCACTCTTTTCCCGGAGGCTGAGCGCCCGATTTCAGCGAGCGCTCTCTTTCCGCGGGCTTTTTTCCCGAAAAAGTCCGTCCTCCGAGAGCGCCAGCCAAAGACGGGGCGCACTTTTCCTCTTTCCCGGACCAGGAGGCATCGCTTCTGCGACCTGGCGATCGAATCTGACCACACCTCCGCCCGACAAACCCCTTGGGGCGAACGATAAGAGGCTCGATTGAGGGCCAAGAGCAGCGGATTCGAGGCTATCCGCCGACGAAGGGCAGGGGAGGTGGAAAGCTTCCTTGCGGAAACCGGTCGTTGTGTTGGCCCTCCTTGAGCTGCTCGGCGGCCGAGCGGAACTTCTCGACGAATTCGGCGTAGGTGGCGCGGAGCAATTGACGCTACGATGTGCCGGGCGGCCGGCCTTCAGCCGCCGCTTATCTGTACACCTGAGGAATTGCTAGAGGAGTAGCGCATGGAACGAGATCCCATCATCGAAGAGATCCACGCAGTGCGTGAAGCCTTCGCCAAGGATCATAATTACGACTTGGCCGCGATGGTCGCGACCCTTCGGCGCCACCAGCGCGAGAGCGGGCGGGAAGTCGTGTCCTTTGCCCCCAGACGACTTTCCACCAACGCGCTGCGTCCGGTAGAGGAGACCTCCGCCGCCCAACAAGGCGATGGAGCCGACCCAGGACCGCGCAAGGCGTCAGCGTAGCCCCCGCGTTGGTTGCGCGGCCCTTGGTGCAAGTCCTGGAACTGCTTCGCGGCCTTCAGGAGGACTTACGTGACCGCAGCAGCCGACAACAAACAGAGCCGTTGACGATCAAGACGCCTTGCGTGATGCGGGTCGTGCCGCTGTAACTGTTGTTCGCGGTAAGGGTGATCGTGTTCGAGTGCCACGCTAGGGAACGGACGCCTCGATCTCCACCGTAAGGTCGTTTTGACCGGCGAAACCACCGTTTGCCCCATAGGCTATGAGCAGAACCCATGTGACGAGGTCTGCCCCCAACCCCTCCTTGGCAGCCTGAATAGCCAGACGCAGAGCCACATTGATGTCCCCGTTGTCCGCGGTGCCTGAGAATCTTGCCATTTCGATTAACCTCCCTCTGTTTATCTTGTTGTCGCTCAGTAAAGCGAGATCGCGGTCCATGGACCACGGTTGCTCGGTCGATCTACCCCTTCCGCAGCTCCTCGATCTTCCGCTCCCGCTCGTCCTCGATGCGGCGGCGCTCGCGGACGTACTCCTCTTCCTCTTCTTGCCGCTTGGCCGGCTCGTAGATCGTCTTCAGCCGGTTCTGGTGGAGGATCTCCAGCTCGGCGAGCTTGGCTTCGGCTTTCCGCCGCGCGTCGGCGATCTTCTCCCGCAGCTCGTCGCCGAAGCTCTCCTCCCGCGGCCGTTCGATGCCCTGCTTCTCGAGCCGATCCAGGGCCAGCTCGTACGCCGACTTCATTCCCGCAGCTTTGTCTTTGTCCGCCATGGAAACAGGATAGCATCAGGCGCCGCGTCCGCGTCAAAGTGGCACGCCGGGCGGGCCGCGGGCGCCGGAACGCCGCGGATCTCACGGATTTGCCGAGGTTTGCGGCCCGGAGCGCCCCCCTTCTGCATGGCGGCACCCATTTTGCTAAAACCCGCGGGCCGGCAGACAGTGCATCCAAGTTTTTGGGAGGTTCCATGATCGAAGCGCAATCCTTGAGCCGCCGCTACGGCGACTTCACGGCCGTGGACGGCATCTCTTTCTCCGTCAAGGAGGGAGAGATCCTGGGGATGCTGGGTCCGAACGGCGCGGGCAAGACGACCACCATCCGCATGATCACCGGCTTCCTGCCGCCCACCGGCGGCACGGTGACGGTGGCCGGCAAGGACCTGTTCGAGTCTCCCCGCGAGGCGCGGCGCCAGGTCGGCTATCTGCCGGAGAACATCTCCCTCTACCCCGAGATGCGGGTGAGCGAGTACCTGGCGTACCGCGCCCGCCTCGAGGGGCTCTCGCGCGCCGAGGCGCGCCAGGCGATTCCCAGCGCCATCGAGCGCTGCCTGCTGGGAGACGTGCGGCTCCAGATCATCGGCACCCTCTCCAAGGGCTACCGCCAGCGCGTGGGCCTCGCCACCGCCATCCTGCACAACCCTCGCGTCCTGGTGCTCGACGAGCCCACGGTGGGCCTCGATCCGAAGCAGATCATCTCCATCCGCGAGCTGATCCGGCAGCTCGGCCGCGAGCACACGCTGCTGCTCTCCACTCACATCCTCCCCGAGGTCGAGCTGCTGTGCGACCGGGTGGTGATCATCGACCGCGGCCGCATCATCGCCGAGGGCACGCCGGAGAGCCTGCGGGAGAGCTGGACGGGGAATCCCGGCGTGCGGCTGGCGCTCAAGGGCGCCGCCGAGGGCGCCGCCGAGGCGCTGGCGGCGCTTCCCGGCGTCGTGACGGTGAAGCCCGGTGCCGGCGATGGCGCCTGGCTGCTGGAGTGCGAGCCCGGCAGCGATCCCCGTGAGGCGGTGTTCCGCACCGCGGTCGAGCGCGGCTGGGTGCTGCTGGAGCTCGCCCGCGAGCGCGGCGCGACGCTGGAGGACATCTTCGTGCGCCTGACGACGCACGACGCGGCCGCGGCCCAGGCCGCCGAGCCCGCCGCGAGCGGCGAGGAGGTGGTGTCGTGAACGGAGTCCTGGCGACCTTCCGCCGCGAGCTGCGGGCGTACTTCTTTTCGCCGCTCGCCTACGTGGTCCTGTTCTTCTTCCTGGTGGTCACCGGCTTCATCTTCGTCTACCTGGTCGGACAGTTGAACAATCCCGGCTCGCCCGGCGGTCCGCCGCTCGGCTTCTTCTTCCGCGCCACGTGGCTGCTGCTGCTGCTCATCGTGCCGGTGCTGACGATGCGGCTGATCAGCGAGGAGCTGCGCTCGGGATCGATCGAGGTGCTGATGACCGCGCCGATCACGGAAGGACAGGTGATCGGCGGCAAGTTCCTGGCGGCCCTGGTGTTCTATGGCTTCCTCTGGTTTCCGACCTTCATCTACGCGCTGAACATCCATCTCTACGAGAAGGTGGATTGGGGTCCGGTGGGCGCCGGGTATCTCGGGATCCTGCTGATCGGATCGTTCTTTCTTGCGATCGGCATCTTTGCGTCCTCGATGACGCGCAGCCAACTGCTGGCGGCGATGATCACGGTCGCCCTGGTGTTCCTGATGTTCCTGCTCAGCCTGTGGGGAGAGCTGACGAACAGCGACTTGCTCAAGAAGGCCCTCGAGCACGTGAACATCTGGAACCACATCGACGAGTTCGCCAGCGGTATCGTCGATACCCGGCGGTTGGTCTTCTATCTCTCGGGCACCCTGTTCTTCCTGTTCCTGGCCAGCCGGGCGCTCGAAGACAAGAAGTGGAGATGACGCGATGGCCGCGATGAATCAAGCCAACCGCCGCCAGCTCGTGAAAACGGGGACGCTCTCGGCCGGCGTCCTGCTGCTCGCCGCCCTGCTCCTCATCGTCAACTACTTCGGCTGGAAGTACTACAAGCGCTTCGACTGGACCGGGAGCCAGCTCTACAGCCTGTCGGAGAAGACCCTGAACGTGCTCAAGGGGCTGAACCGGGACGTGGACTTCATCGTCTTCCTCTCGCCGGACCAGCAGCACGAGATCTATCAGCCCACGACCGAGCTGCTGGCACGCTACGGCGCCGCCTCGCGCCGGGTTCACGTGCGGATCGTCGATCCTCAGAAGAAACCCATCGAGTCCCAGCAGCTCGTCAAGAAATATGGCGTCACCACCACCGGTGTGGTGGTGACGAGCGGCAAGGACAAGCGGATCATCGACAGCAACGACCTCGCCGAGCTGGATTTCCGGACCCTGCAGACGGCCGGGGCGCCCCAGATGACGGGCTTCAAGGGTGAGCAGCTCTTCACCAGTGCCGTGCTGCAGCTCTCCGAGGGTCGCAAGCCCAAGATCCTCTTCACCACCGGCCACGGCGAGCGTTCGCTGGACGATCAGAGCGGCCTCGGCCTTTCCAGCGCCCAGCAGCTCCTGGGGCACGACAACTTCGTGCTGGAGGAGTGGTCCTCGCTCGGCAAGCCCGCCGTGCCGCCGGGCACCGACCTGCTGGTCATCGCCGGTCCCACGGGCAGCTTCGTGCCGCCGGAGATGGACGCCTTCTCGGCCTATCTCAACAACGGCGGGCGGATGCTCGTGCTGCTCGATCCTGCCCTGGGACAGGCGGTGGGCACGGGACTGGTGACGACCGGGCTCGAAGGCTGGCTCGGCCGTTACGGGATCAAGGTAGGGCAGAACATCGTGGTGGACCCCTCGAACCCGCTGCCGTTCTTCGGCCCGGAGACGATCTTCTCCAAGGAGTACGGCGAGCATCCCATCACCAAGGCGTTGGCCGAGGGCAACGTGCCGGTGTTGTTGAGGGTCGTCCGCTCGATCGCTCCGGGCAGCGCTCCCGGCGTCAAGCTGACCGAGCTGGTGCGGACCTCGTCCGAGGGCTGGGGAGAGACCGACCTCGCCAATCTCGACAAGGTCGGCCGCGATCCACGGGATCTTGCCGGCCCGGTATCGATCGGGGTGGTGGCCGAGAGCAGCACGACGGCTCCCGGCAAGCGGCAGATGCGGCTGGTGGCCGTCGGCGATTCCGACTTCGCCGCCAACGAGCTCATGGGGGCCAACGTCGGCAACACGGTGCTGCTGGCGAACGCGCTCAACTGGCTGGTGGAGCGCGAGGCCCTTCTCGGGATTCCGCCGAAGAAGACGGAGCAGGTGAAGCTCACGCTGACCCAGGGCGAATTCAACGTGGTCCGCCTGGTGGCGGCCGCGTTACCCCTGCTGTCGGTCCTCGTCGGAGTCGTGGTGTTCTACCGCCGGCGGAGGTAGCAGGCGATGAAGCCCCGCACGCTGCTGATCCTGCTGGTGGTCGTCCTCGGGCTCGGTGCCTTCATTTGGTTCTACGAGCGCAAGCTCCCTTCCAGCGAGGAGCGCACCGCGCTGGAGAAGAAGGTCCTCGCCGTCGAGAAGGACGAGGTGACGGCGGTGACGATCGAGTCCGGGAAGGGCGGCACGGTCCGCCTGGAGAAGATCGAGCCTCCGAAGCCGGCGAAGAAGGAGAAGGACAAGAAGGACGAGGAAGCTGCGGAGACCGCCGCCGAGTGGCGGATGACTCGGCCGTTCGCCACCCGGGCGGACACCTTCGCCGTGGATCGGCTGCTCGACGCGGTCGCCGGCCTCGAGAAGACGAGCACCCTGGAGAACGTCAATCCCAAGGACGTGGGGCTCGACGAGCCGCGCGCCACCCTGCACCTGACCACGAAGAAGGGCGAAAAGGTGCTCGCGCTCGGCGCCGAGGTGCCGCCCGGCGGTTCTCTCGTGGCCGGCCTCAAGGGAGAGAAGGGCGCTTACGTGGTGAGCGATACGATCCTCACCGACGTCGATAAGGCGCCGGCGGACTGGCGGGACAAGCAGTTGTTCCGGGGCGACCGCGAGGCGATCCAGCGCCTCACGTTGACAGGCGGCGCCGGCGGCGGCCCGGTGATCCTCGTCAGGCGGCCGGCCGGCTTCTGGATCGAGAAGCCGCTCGCCGACCGCGCCGACCGCGACCTGGTGGACGGCCTGCTCTCCGACTTGACCGGGCTGACCGCGGAGCGGTTCCTCGAGGGCTCCCGTCCGCTCGCGGAGCTGGGGCTCGCGCCGCCGCGCGAGACGGTCGAGGTGGCGTTCCGGGGCGTCGCGCCGCCGGTGCGCATCGAGCTCGGGGCGCCGGTCACCGGCGAGGCGGCGCCGGAAGGACAGGCGAGCGGCGAGCTGACCTATGCCCGGGTAGGAGGCACGGTCTGCGAAGTGCGCACCCGCCTGGCCGAGTCCGCCCGGCGCGCCGCCGCCGATTGGCGGGCGCTCCAGCTCTCCGCCTTCGCGGTGCACGACGTCGAGTCCGCCACGGTGCAGGACGATCGCACCAACCTGCGGCTCACCCGCTCCGGCACGGACTGGAAACGGGGCGACACCCTCATCTCCTACCTGCCGGTGAGCGATCTCCTCTTCGCGGTGACCGGCGCCCGCGCCTCCCGTCTCCTGACTCCGCAGGAGGCCCAGGCGATGCAAGCCGGCCTCGCCAGGCCGGTGCTCACCTTCACCTTGCACACCAAGGACGCCGGGGACGAGACGCTGCTCTTCTATCCTCCTCAGAAGGACGGCGTACCGGCGCGGGCGAACGGCCGGGAGAGCGTCCTGTTGCTGCCGGCGGAGACTTTCCGGGAGATCCAGGAGAAGCTGCGGGACGTGCGCACGGCGAAGGCGGTCAAGCCGGAAAAGTAGGCCCGATTCCGCCAGCATCGAGGACAGAGGGATCGACGCTGAAGGCGTGCTCTACGGCGGCGGCGCAGCGTCCTCCGGCCGGTCAGGCCCGGGTCCTTCCCTGGGGAACCGCCGCGGGCGGTTCGGGAAGCGGCGGCCGGGAAACTGCTCTCGCATGCGCTCCTCCCGCAGGCGGCGCTGCTCCATGCGCTCCTCCATCATCTGACGCCTCGGCATCTGCATCTGCTGGGCAGGGCGCTGAGGCCTCGGCGCCTCGCCGGGCCCGAGCCCTGGGCCGGGGCCGCCGAGGCTGCCCGGGGCGCCGGCGATGCGGAGCCTACTGATCAGCATCATGTACTGCCGCTCCTGCTCCGCATCGAGCAACTCCCGGGTGGCGAGGACGTTGGTGACCAGCGACCGCTCGAGGCCGAGATAGATCCGCGCCGACTCGTTGAGCAGTCGGTCCACCTTCTGCCGGTCCGGCTCGGCGCGGGTCAGCTCCCGCCGGACCTCGCGATGCACCTCCCCCAGTTGCAGACGCAACCGGCTGGTCTCCTGGTGGAGGTTCCACTGGATGTCGAGGAACTTGCGCCGCTTCTCCCCTTCGAGCTCCAGGCGGTCGGCGAGCCGCGGCAACATCGGCAGGGGGTCCTTGCCGGGGTTCGCCATCTCGGGCATCTTCGGCCCGCGGTCTCCAGGCGGCGGCACGCCGCGCCGCGCCGCGATGGCGGCGAGGATGCCCACGTTGAGCCCCACCGAGAGCAGGAGGGCGATGACCAGCCACCAGCGGCTCATGGCTGCGCCTCGGACTCGCCGTCCGCGACGGTGGCGTCCTCCACCAGGCTCCAGTAGCTGTCGGCCAGGCTGGTCTCGGCCGTGGCGGAGGCGAGGAACGCCGATGAGGGCTCGGAGCCCTGGTCGGCGCTTCCAGCCGGCGCCGGCCAGCTTCGGCCGACCCCGATGCCGAGCGCCGCGCCCGCCACCAGGGCGGCGGCGGCCATCGCCCGCACCCAGCCGGGAGCCACCGACCAGGAGAGCGATCCGGGGCCGGTCTTGCTGCGCACGTGCGCCATGATCCGTCCGGTGAAGCCGGGCGGGACCGGCGAGGCCGGCGGCAGCGCGAGGCCTTGCCAGGTCTGCTCCAGCTTGGCGTAGGCCTCCGCCAGCTCGGGCTCGCGGAAGATCCGCGCCCTCAGCGCCCGCGCCTCGTCGGCCGGCAGCTCGCCGTGCAGGAGCCGCATCAGGTCGTATTCGCTACCCGGTGTCATCATTCGGCCTCTCCCATTGAAACCCGCAAGTCCCCGGCTTCCTGCGCCGCCTCGATCCGCCGCATGGCCCGGAACAGCCGGCTCTCGACCGCGCCCTCGGTGATTCCCAGCACTTCAGCGACCTGCTTATAGGACAGACCCTCGAAGCGCACCAGCACCAGCACCGACCGCTGGTTTTCCGGCAGCCGCGCGATGGCGCGCCGCGTCGCCCGCCACTGGCGCCGAGCCTCCAGGGCGGCCGCGGGACCAGCCGCGCCGTCGGGCGGATCATAGGTGGGAGCGTCCCGCTCCTTCGGATCGTTCCAGCGCAGGAAGCGCACCAGACTGCGGCGGCGCAACTGGTTCAGACAGTGGTTGACGGCGATGCGGTAGAGCCAGGTGTAGACCTGCCCCTGGGGCCGGACGTCAGCCGCTTTGCGGTAGGCTTTGAGGAAGACTTCCTGGGCGGCGTCGCGCGCCTCCTCGGCATCGCCCAGCAGGCGCTCGCACAGGCGGAGCAGCCGCTCCTGGTGGCTCTCGACCAGCGCCGCAAACGCCTCCGCGTCGCCGGCGGCCACCCGCGCGAGCGCTTCCCAACCCGGATCGACGGCCGCCGAGATGGCGGAATCGGTCGTCACTGCGTCTCCTGGAACCCGCGAGGTGGACGAGTCTTGCGGGGGAGGGGCTTCAGCTCAGCGGCGGGCGCCGCGAGCCGTCAGGCACGAACGCGGCACTCGGCGGCTTCGTGCATCGTCTCCGGATCGAAGTCGTAGATCAGCGAGCGCACCGTCTTCTCGGGAGCGAGGGCGACCCCCTCCTCGTAACCCCACATGTCGATGGTCTCCCACGGGCAGTACCGGGCGCAGAGCTGGCAGCCGATGCAGCGCTCGAGATCCACTTCCACCAGTTTCATGAAGTCGGGGAACTCCGGGCCAGGGACGATCTCGATGCAGTCCACCGGGCAGAAGGAGATGCAGGCCTCGCAGCCCGTGCAGCCGGTCTGGTCGATCACCGCCAGTTGCTTCGGCGCCTTGGCGCGCGGCGGCTTGTCGACCTCGATCTTCTTGGGGTAGGGGAAGGCCTCGGGCATGGTGTTCAGGGCTCCAAGAGTCAGCGCCATTGCAGGCGCTCCTACTGTACCAGAACCGGATCGGACCCGTGACAAAATCCCGCTCGTGATCGTCGACCGCGTCACCCGTTTCCTGACGCACCCCGAGGCCGAATCCTTCGAAGAGCTGGCGCTCGCCGCCTTCGCCTGGCAGCTCGAGCGGATCGAGCCCTACCGCCGCCTGTGCGAGGGGCGGGGCGCCACGCCGGAGACGGTCGGGGACTGGCGGCGAGTGCCGCCCGTGCCGGCCGCCGCCTTCAAGACGATGACCCTCGCCGCGGCGCCGGCCGTGGAGGTCTTCCGCAGCAGCGGCACGACCGGCGAGCGGCGGAGCGTCCATCACCAGCCGTTCCCCGACCTCTACGGCCAAGTGATCGACGCCTCCTTCCCGCGTTTCTGCCTGCCGTACGCCGAGAGGCTGCCGATCCTCTCGCTGATCCCGCCGCGGGAGCAGCTCCCGGACTCCAGCCTCTCCTTCATGGCCGATCACGTCCTGGCCCGTTACGGCGGTCCGGAGAGCGCGGTCGCCTTCGGACCTCGCGGGGTCGAGGCGGCGAAGGCGCGCTCGTGGGCCGGCGCCCGGCAGCGCGAGGGACGCCCCGTCCTGGTGCTCGCGACGGCTTTCGCTCTCGCTCAGTGGCTGGACGCGCTGGAGCGGCTGGACCTCAAGTTCCGCTTGCCCGCGGGCACCGCCGTCTTCGAGACCGGCGGCTTCAAGGGGAAGACGACCGAGCTGACGCGGGAGGCCCTCCTCGTCCGTGTCCAGAGCCGGCTCGGCGTGCCGCCCGAATTCGTAGTCCGCGAGTACGGCATGACCGAGCTGACCAGCCAGTGCTACACCCGGACCCTGCTCGGCGGCGATCCCGACCTTTTCATTGCTCCCCACTGGGTGCGCGTCCGCCTGCTCGATCCCGAGACGCTCGCGGAGGTGCCTGCCGGCGTTCCCGGCCTGATCGCCGTCTTCGACCTCGCCAACCTCGGCTCGGCGGTCCATCTGCTGACCGAGGACCTCGGCATTGCCGAAGGGGAGGGTTTCCGCCTCCTCGGCCGCGCCGCCGGAGCGGAGCTGCGGGGTTGCTCGCTGGTGGTGGAGGAGCTGCGGGGCTCATAGCGAGGACGCATGCTCCGCGACGCCTTCCTGCCGTCCTCTCCGAATCTCTCCGGCGAGCCTCACTGCCGCAGGGTGGAACGGCCCGTACGGTATCTTGCGGCGCGATGGGCCCCGGAAACGCTGGGGCGAGTGGCTGCGGCGCTCCGTGAAGGCGCTGCCGCTCTGCGGGAGATCTCCGCGGAAGACCTGCTGGCCGCCTGGGGAGATACGGTCGCGACCTTCCTACGTCCGGGCTCGCTGGAACGCCGAGCGCTCGACCCTCCTCTCGCCCGGCTCTGCGGATTGTCCCGGGAGGGATTGAAGGCGGGCCTCGATGCGGTCCTCGGAGGAGTGCGGCGGGAGCCGGCTGCGGCGCTCCAGGCCAAGGCGCCGCGGGCGGCAGCGGAGGACGCCGGGCCGGTGCTGGCCGTCCTGGCCTCGAATCTTCCGGGCCTGGCCGTCCAGCCGTTGCTGCCGGCCCTGATTCTGCGGCGGCCGGTTCTTCTGAAATCCCCCTCGGCCGAGCCGCTCTTCGCTCCGGCCTTCCTGGCGGCGTTGGCCCGCCGGGAGCCTCGCCTGGCCGGTGCCGTGGCCGCCGCCACGTGGCAGGGTGGAGACATCGCGCTGGAGGTGCCACTCCTGGCGGCGGTGGGAACCGTGCTCGCCTACGGCGAGCCCGAGACACTGGCCGATCTCGCGCGGCGGGCGCCGGGGAAGGTGATCGGGTACGGTCCCAAGACCAGCCTGGCGGTGATCGGGGCAGGGATGGATCCGCACGAGGCGGCCGAGGGCCTGGCGCGGGACGTGGCCCTCTTCGACCAGCGGGGGTGCCTGTCGGTGGTGGCCGTCTACACGGCGGGAGATGCCGCGTCTCTCGCGGAACGGCTCGCCGAGGCGCTCCTCGACCTCGCCCGCCGCTGGCCTCCGGGTCCACCGGCTCGGCCTGTATTGGCGGCGGTGCGCCATCTGCGGTTGGAGGCGGAGATGCGCGGCCTGTGGCAGTCGTCCCTGCCGCTGCGGGACGGCACGGTGATCGTGGACCCCGACCTGGAGCTCCGGCCATCGCCGGGGCTGCGAACGGTGCGCATCCACCCCGTGGCGGACCTTGCGCGTCTTCCCGGCATCCTGGAGTCCTGGCGCGGCCGGCTGCAAGGCGCGGCGCTGGCGGGCAGGGACGCCTGGCTCATGGAGCCCGCGTTGAGGGAATTGGGGATCTCCCGTTGCGCCCCGCCCGGCGAGCTGCAATCGCCGGACGCCACGTGGCACAACGGTGGCATCGATCCATTGGAAGCGCTGGCTACTTCCCCTTGACCGCCGGTCCGTTGACGATCTTGTTGAGCAGCACCTCCGGAGCGTCCCACCCTTCGCCGATGATGCGGCCGACCTCCTTGCCTTCCACGTAGACGATCCCCGTCGGCACGCCGCCGACCTTCAGCCGCTTCACCTCGGGGGTCTGCCAGGCGTCGGGCGGACGCGGCAGGCCGAAGTACTCGAACTTGACCTGCGAGCCCTTGAGCTGGTCTTCCACTTTCAGGATGTAGGGAACGTGCTGCCGGCAATGCGGACACCACGAGCCGAAAAACACCCGCACGGTCACCGGCTTGGGCTCCTTCTTCAGGGCGGCGATGGCCTGGCCGTTCGGCTGGTAGACGCTGGCGCTGCGCGCATAGCCGGGGTTGTGCTCCTTGAGCTCTGTGCCCTTGTGGAGCCCGGTGAGAGGCGGCTTGGGATTGAGGCTCACCTGCCGCCCCTCGTCGGTGAACGCCACGTTCTCGCCGTCCCTCTGGAACTGCCCGATCGGCGCCAGGACGGCGTCGGCGAGCAGATCGACCGTGCCGTCCTTCTGCTTGGCGATCTTCATGATGTGGACCGTCTCGACCGTACCCGCCCGCGGCGTGAGCAGGACGGGAGACGGCAGCGCCGAGGTGAGCACCAGGATCGCCGGGACCTTGTCATTCTGGTAGATCTCGGCTTTCGGAACCGCCTTGCCGTCGACGATCAGCACGAAGTCTCCGCTGGGCTCGAAGCCCCGGAGCACGCTGTCGGAGGGGACGCTTTGAGCACGCGAAACGGCGGGCACGGCCAGCAGGGCGATCGCCAGCGCGATCAGAACTACGGATCTCTTGCACGTCATATCGAGGACCTTTCGAGAGAGTCATTGGGGTTGTCCGTCAGCGGCGGCATCCCCGTGAAAGTCCTGGTCACCCGCCCGTCCTTCACCGTGAAGGCGCGCGGCAGCCGGCGGTAAAGCGGGCGCAGCAGCTCGGCCGGGGTCTCGCGGATCTGGAACACCGGTCCCCACTGCCAGAAGAAAGCCTGCTGCTGCTCGTGTGTCACGGTGGCGAGCACCCAGAGGGTGGGATTGCCGGCGTTGCCCGCATAGGCGTTCAGGGCGTCGACGGACTTGGTCAGCTCCGGGTCGTCCAGGTTGGCGATCACCACCAGGTGCCGGCCCTGCCGGAGCTCCGGCACCAGGGAGCCGAGGCAGATCCGATCGGTGCCGCCTCCGGCGCACATCTCGCCCACCCGTACTCCCGGGCGCAGTCGCGTCGCCAGATCGTCGAGCGGCAGCTCGGGGGCTTTCCAGGCGAACGCCACCGCCGCCAGGGCGCCGACGGCGGCCACCGCCGTGCGTACCGGCGGGAAGAGCGGCGTGCGCCGCTCGCGCCCCAGGAAGGCCAGGAGCAGCGGCGGCACGAGCAGCAGCAGGTCCTGCTGGAACGCCTCGGCCGGCGTGCGCTGAACCAGGTTGCCGAAGCAGCCGCAGGAAGCCGCCGCGTGCACGCCGTGTGCGGCGAGCCACCAGGCGCGGCCGGTGAGGGAGAGGAAGAAGACCACGAGCAGGAAGGTGGATACCAACACCCAACTCCGGCGCAAGCCGAGGAGCAGCGCGAAGCCCAGGCCTGCCTCCAGGGCCAGCGCGATCAGGGCGACGACCCGGGCCGGGAGGGCGAAGTCCAGCCCCTCGGCGTGGATCTGTTCGGCGAAGGCGGCAGGATCGAGGGCCTTGGCCCACACGGCGAAGAGGAGCACGCCGCCAAGAAGGACGCCCGCGCCCGTCCCCACCCACCACAAGAGCGAGTGGGAAGAAGCCTTGATCGCCGGCTGGGCCATGGCTGTAGAGGTCGCTTCCATCGTCGTCCTACCATCCTAGCGGCGCGGTGCCGCCCCTGCAACGAGCTCCTTCCGGACAACAGGTTGCGCCGCCAGAAAAATCCAAATCCAAAATCTGCAATCCAAATCGTCTCACGCCGCTTCTCCCCAGTGCAGGTGCCGCCGCAGCTCGTCCGCCGTGGGGCCGGCGCCCCCATCCAGAAAACCCTCGAGCGGGCCGGAGTAGAGGACCTCGCCGCCGTGCACGCCGCCGCCCGGGCCGAGGTCGATGAGCCAGTCGGCGCGGGCGATGAGGTCGGGGCTGTGCTCGACCACCACCACACCGTCTCCCCGCTGCACCAGCCGGCGGAGGGTGTGGTAGAGCAGGTCGATGTCGGCCAGGTGAAGCCCGGTGGTGGGCTCGTCGAAGAGGAAGAGCCGCTGGCCTTCGGCGGCCGGCCGGTCGAGGAAGCTCGCGAGCTTGAGGCGCTGCGCCTCGCCGCCGGAGAGCGTCGAGGTGGGCTGCCCCAGCCGCAGATAGCCCAGGCCCACGTCGAGGAGGAGCCGCAGACGCCTGGCGAGCCGCTTCTGGCCGGCGAAGAAATCCAGGGCCGTCTCCGCCGTCATGTCCAGCACCTCGGAGATGTTCTTGCCGTGGTAGATCACAGCCAGCACCTCCGGCCGGAAGCGGTGTCCCTGGCAGGTCTCGCAAACCACCGTCACAGGCGCCATGAACTGCATGTCCACCTCGGTGACTCCCGTCCCCTGGCAGGCGGGGCAACGCCCGCGCTCGACGTTGAAGGAGAAGTGGGCCGAGGTGATCCGCCGCGCCCGCGCGTCGGCGGTGCCGGCGAAGAGCTTGCGGATCTCGTCGTAGGCCTTGACGTAGGTGATCGGGTTCGAGCGGCTGGAACGCCCCAGGGGGCGCTGGTCCACCAGAGTCACGTCCACCAGCCTCTCCAATCCCTCCAGCCGGTCGCACTCGCCGGGCTCGACGTCCACCACGCCGCGCGAGCGCTGATAGGTGCCGTAGAGGACGTTCTCGACCAGTGTCGACTTGCCGGAGCCGGAGACGCCGGTGACCACCACCAGAGCGCCGAGGGGAAAGTCGACGTCCACATCCTTGAGATTGTGGGCCCGCGCGCCGCGCACGGCGATCCTGGGCAGCGAGGCAAGCTCGTCGGAGAGCGTCTCCCAGCCCTGCTCGCGGCGGAAGCGGGCCATGTGCCGGCGGGCCTGGGTCGGCGGCCGCTCCTTCAGATAGCGGCCGGTGAGCGAGTCTTCGCTGGCGAGGATCTCCTCGATCGTGCCTTCGGCCACCACCCGGCCGCCCCGCTCGCCGGCGGCGGGCCCCAGGTCGATCACGTGGTCGGCGCCGCGGATCAGCGTGCGGTCGT
>Ga0134122_10001774_pt1 | contig 15678 bp, 16 predicted proteins | sample KB302_FD_96461 | JGI IMG/M metagenome (GOLD analysis project Ga0134122, IMG submission 96461) | Terrestrial soil microbial communities without Nitrogen fertilizer from Kellogg Biological Station, Michigan, USA - KB3-0-2 | ecosystem: Environmental > Terrestrial > Soil > Unclassified ... | reverse complement strand
TGTGCTCGAACCTCCTAAGCAAATCATCTAGGTTCTCAGTTTTTAGATCGGTCAGTGAAGCATAGACCTCTTCGAGCGTTAGCGTCGATTCCCTGGTCGGGCGTCCAAACAGGAAAGCTGCCACCTCATTTATCTGATCAGGGGTTGGATTTGCTGACACTGCGGAAAATCAGTTGAAGGAGTTAGGGGCCGTTAGATATCCAAGTATCAGTTTTCTAAGTAAAAAGCTCGCAGCCTCCCTCACAATCTCCACATAGGGCACTTCTGACTGCACGACACCGCGTCGGCTTGGCTTTTCAGTCCATTCCCTCGGAATCCAGCCACCATGCACAAGTCGATTCCGAAAACTAAACGCATCCTCTAACACATCGCCTAAGCGAATGTCCGGCATTGAAATAAATGCGTTCTCAGGAGACTCCTGATACAAAGGGCTTGCAAGGTCAATAGTGTCCCTAATTCTCTTAATTGCGTCCGGAGTCGTTATTTCCTCACCCTCTGACACCATTGCCTCAACGCCCATCAGCCAAGTGATAAACTGCAGTGCTGGATCTCGAATTTCGGAGTACCCAGTCTCATAAAGCCGAATAGCTCGCCTGACTCGAAAGGGACCATTCGCTTCCACAGCGAGGAAAGACTCAATTCTTTGGATTAACTGCGTGACATCAACATTATTGATGTCATTTAGAATCTCAGCATCAGGCAAATTTAAGGGCGTGGGATGCGGGCCGCTGACGTGGAAAACATCAATCCCATTCTCAAGCTGCTTGAACTGAATTGCCTGATATCGAGAACGGGTTGGTTTTATAATCCGGAGGCACACGAAATAGCGATGCAGGAGGTCCTCAGAACGTTTCTCCTCCTCGCCCATATGGCCAGATGAAGTAAACCGATTTACAAGTGCGATACGCACTTGAGCTAGGGCCTTACGATCTTCTGCTGATATGTACTCGTGCCACAGTTCGAAATCCTTCGAATCAAGAATGCCTTGAACGTTCTCGATTGAGACCGAATCGCTCACCGTTTTTGGTAAGAGAGCCACACCGTTATCGAGTCGCTGAAAGGCGCTAATTGGAACTATGGTTGTCTTCTGGATTTGGGTTTCCATCGGTGGTGATAATGGGGCAAGTAGAACATCGGATCAAGATCTTTAGATTCGACATTCGCAAGCTCGAGAGGACGCATAAGGTACCTGCGGCGGAACACAGCTGGTTTCCTGAAAGAGCATGGATAGCGGAATCCATATCAACTGCAGCGTATTCCCTCATACACCGTCCGGTTGAAGACCGCGAAATTGAGTATTAAAGTATCCGATTCTCGGTACACCAATGGAAGAGCGTCTGTATCACTTGGCATCGGTTTTTCGATCCGCTATCGAAGGATGTAATTTCTTTGACGATCCAGTGTTTTGTGCATTCCCGAAAGGTGCTTGCGGGGACGCATCATTGCTTCTGTCAATGTTCCTCCGCGATCACAGAATCGGCGATGCAGAGTATGTTCTGGGCATCTCAAACAACGGCACCTCTCACGCATGGTTGGAGGTTGGTGGGTTCATCGTCGACATCACTGGCGACCAGTTTACGTGCCATCCAGGAGCTCCGGTTGTGGTGACGCAAGACCGCAGATGGCATTGCTACTTCCAAGAGGATTACCGAGCATCCATCCGAATAGAGGAGTACGATGAACGCACGAGAAGGCGTCTCGCCCGACTCTACGGGACGGTACTTGCTTGTGTTCGAAAACACTCTGAGCGTGCCGACATAGTCTAGAAGCGAGGGCCACTCGTGCCGCAACTAAAGTGGAAAATACGGAAGATACTAATTTGGGGAAAGACCTATCCGGAACTGAGTAGTAAAGTATTTTGAAACGGTATGCACCGGTGGAGTGTTTGAGGATACCGGGAATCCTGTACGTTTATATCCAATTCCATTCCGGCTGCTGGCCGGTGCCGGGCAGTTTTCAAAATACCAGTGGATCGAAGCATCGGTTTCTCCAAGCCCGACGGACGCCGGCCCAGAAAGCTACCACATTGATTCCAACTCACTGATCTTGGGCGATCCGGTTCCGACTACTCAGGATGAGTGGGCACTACGCGGGAGTTTTCTCTTCAAAGATCCGGCGTGGCAATTCGGCTCCGTTGAGGAGTTAGCGGAAGCAGAAAGAGCCCAGCGAACTTCACTTGGTATCGTTTTCCCAAAAGAAATAACTGGGGTTGAGGTTGTAGCGAGGTCTGCCGCGGATCAAATTGAGTTCGAGGATAAGATTCGCCGAATCAATGAAGAAATCGAGATCGCCAAGAGGCAGGGCAATCTTTTTGAGGAACCGGTACCGGCAGAAATGCGGAACCTTGAATTCCTGAGCCACCGTATTCGAATAAGTTGGCTTTGCAATGGACGCCAATGTTCGGGCCATAAAATGCAAGTGCTAGACTGGGAAGTCGCCGAATTGCATCGGCGAGAAGGTGATAAGCAGGCACTCGATAAAGTGAGGGCGATTTGTGATCTGTCCAAATACGCCACGCGTTTCTTTCTCGGGAACATCCTCGCCCATCCAACTTCGTTTTCGATTGTCGGAATCTGGTATCCGAAGCAGGACCCTAGTCTACTGTTCCGGTAAACCGTGAAGATGTATCGGCGTTATCTTCGGTTCAATTCGCCCAAGAGCCTCGAGGAGAATAGAGCGGTGGCAATCAATGGGTTGCCGTTCATAACACGTCAGACAGACCGAACGTCCTTGTCTGGCGGCGCTCTTAATATGATCGAGGAGCTGTTCGAGGCAATCCTTATTGGATTTCAAGTGGATTCGGTAACGCTTCAAACATTCCAGAGTCGACCCTGCTGTCTTACGATTCGCCAAAGGATTCCCCGCGGATGGTACATGGAAGTATTCGGATTCGAATCGAGACGAACACTAAGAAACATATAAGAACACTGACGTTGCGTGTTTCCAGCTGGCACGAAGTCCGACTGCCCAACGAATTTGCCAAACGCATAGCGAAAATGCCGGGGCCGTTTCGGGTGTCCATTGAGAAATATCCCGTTGGTGATCCTATAGGGAGCATCAGCGTCGAAGCCATAGATAGTCGATCGGCTAGGGAAATCCGCAAAATTTATTACGACTCGACAATTCCTGAGACAGAGCGGAAAGCCCTAATCTCAGCTAGGCGTGGCCAAGGGAAATTCCGTGCATCATTAATTAGAAAGTGGCGTCGATGTGCTGTGACGGGACTTGCGAATCGAAAGCTTCTAAGGGCATCGCATATTAAGCCATGGGCCGATTCAACGAACTCTGAGCGGCTGGACCCGCTCAATGGGCTCCTCCTGTCACCGAATCTGGATTGCGCATTCGACTGTGGGTTGATCTCCTTTGATCGTCATGGCGCAATAGTGTTATCGCGTTTACTATCGCCCAAAGACCTGCAATTGCTTGGGATTTCTTCGGGAATGCGTCTCAGAGGCGGTCGTGCCAGTGAAGCATTTATGGCGTTTCACCGCAGACGTGTTTTCAAGAAATAGATAAGAGCCGGGAAACGGAGAGTGTACATGCGTCTGGCTACTGCGCAAATCGGGCGTGCTGGTGAACTGTTGGTGCAGTACCGGTTGATCTTGCTTGGCGTTGAGTCGGCTCCAATGAGCACCGACGCAGGAATTGACCTCGTCGCGTACTCACCGATCACAAAGCTGCCAAGCACGATCCAGGTGAAGTCGAATCTGAAGCCCAAGCCGGGCGGCGGAAAGGGCAAAGTGGCGCTGGATTGGTGGCTGTCGGACGATTCACCGGCCGCGCTTCAAGTCCGATGAATTGGCGAAACTTGCTCAGCAACACTCGAATGGCAGGCACCACCTCTATATGTATACGGACCCCACCGCCGCGCCTAGGAAGCTAGGTCGGGCCGCGCACGCATATGAATTCCAGAAGTATCTACTGGAGAATTGTGCCCACTCGCTGTTCGGAGGCTAAGCGTCAGCGACCTGACTCTCTACCTCAATTCCACCCTGCAGCTCGACAAGCGTCTTTTCCGAAATCTCGCCTCGGCAATTCGGGCAATGCGCATAATCCATCTTACGAAAATTGATAGAAGCTTTCGAATTCTCTCGAATTCACATCATGCGAAAATCCCCAGCTGAAAGGACATATCCATGACAACGGCTCAGCCGCAGATGGAAAACATCTTCCTCCGAATCCAGTTAGAAGTGAATGGAGGAGCAATTGGAGAATTGGCTCATGTACTCGAAGTCATAGAAGGTACGACGCGTAAGTTTCAATATCAAGAAGCACAAATGTTGTTGGCTCGAATGCCTGGTCTATCCGGCGCAGTTCGAGAACACATTCTCACAGCTGTCGAGGGCAACTGAAACGCGGGAAAGTGCCAGTAACCCTAATATCGGATGCACGTAAAGGGTCATTGATCATTGACATCATTATCCAAAATGCAGTTCCGGTCTTGGTCAGCGGAGCTTTGATCGTCCTTGGGGGCCTATTGAAGGATTCCGTGTCGGTTGCCAGACTGAAAAGGAAAAGCGAGTGACATCTGACCAATGTCCAATCCTTTTACATGCGCAGCATAGTGTGTGCTAAACGCAATGCTCCGGCAAAATCGCCTGCAGTATGTCATCGACTCCGATATTGGTATTCCCCGTAGTTATATATACTACCGTCATGAAATTCCTCGCGTTGCTGGTCTTGTCCGCGGCCGTATTGGTGGCGTCACAATCGGCTGCGAATGAAGTTGCTGCCGTCGAAGGTATGGTCGTCAGGGCCAGCTCCGCTGAACCATTGGCAGACGTCCAGATTCAGTTGGGAAATTACACAGCCAGTTCCGACTCCAACGGACATTTCATGATCGGTAATATCGCCCCCGGTGCCTATCCCCTGATGGTGCAGCGCCCCGGCTTTATCGTGTTGGGCAGGAATCCGACCATCGGCAACAATTCCGGTGCGATAGCAAGACTCACTCTGGCCTCGAAACAGAGTGTAGTGGGCGTTCAGATTGAAATGGTGGCGACAGGAATTATCAGTGGCCGAATGCTGGGAGCCGATGGAGCACCACTGGTAAATTTCATAATTCAAGGGCTCCGGCGTACGTATCAGGACGGGAAGGACCGCATAGCGCCATTCAATCTTCCCAATCCGGCCAGAACCGATGATCGTGGCGATTTTCGAGTGACCGGATTGCCGCCGGGTGAATACTTCATCATGGTCCAACCGCCGCCAGCACAGCAAACCTCGGCCGGCCCATTGGCTGCCTTCTATCCCGGCACTCGAGATCCGAAACAGGCATCGGCCATCACTGTAAAGGAAGGAGAAGAAACTTCGCACATTGATATGAATCTGCAGTCTGGAATGCCGGTATTCATCACAGGATATGTGGTGCCCGATCCTTCCGACGGTATTCCATCTCAATTGTCGGCAGGTGCGCTGCCGCGAAGTCCGGACGTCAGTTTCATCACGATGTTTGGATTTTCATACAGCCCGACAACGACTCCACCGGGGCAGTTCACGATTCGCGGATTTCCGGTTGCTGCAGGGTCCTATGATTTGTTTGTTGCCGCGACAGGGCCAAACATGGATTTCTTCGGTTCGTCGCCGATCGAAATCGGCAACGATCCAATCAGCGATATCGCGGTGCCGCTACACGCGGGAACGGAAATTCCCGGTCACGTCACGATTCAGGAAAATGCATCAGGCCTCAAGTTAACCGCGCTGCCAATGGACTTGCGGTCGATTTCTTACAGCATTTCGTCGCGTGCGCGCAATCTGGAAGTAAGTGCGCTTACCAATGCAGTTCGGGCCCAGCTCGGCGCGGCAGCGGCTGTGGCAGCTGCAAGCGTTGCTACGACTGCGGAGAAGGTAATTGATCCGGAAGGCAATTTCCGAATTCGCAGCCTGCCTGCCGGTGTCTTCACCATCGTGCCGACTCTTCCCGCAAATTCCTGCATGATTGACGTTACACAGGGAGGTTGGAGCGTCCTGGATTCGGGCATTGTCGTCGATGATAGGAAAATGGAGCCCCTGGAGGTGGTTATAAGCACGGCTTGTGCGGAGTTGGAAGGAGTTGTGCTGGAGGCGGGCGCACCACGCGGGCTGGGTAGGATCGTACTAATTCCCGATCCACCGCACCGTCACCGTTTCGGTTTGTATCTCACCACCACAACGGATGCACAGGGCCGTTTCTATCTTGAGGGTGTTTCGCCAGGTTCATACCAGCTTTATTCCTGGAGATCGATAACCGATAACGCCTGGACCGACGAGCAAATTCTATCGAAATACGACGGACGTGGAACCCCGGTAACCGTGACAGCCGGCAGCCATGTAAAAGATCTAAAAGTTCAGCGAATTCCAAACTGAGTTGCTGTGGTCGCCGGGGCTCGCCGGGCGCCTCAGCAGCGCTCCAAACATAATGCCGCCTTATGAGACGTGTGCCCTTCTTCCTGGAATTGCGTTTCTGTTTCTCGAGATTTCGGTTAGTAATTCAAAGCAATCAGTGAAGAGCCTTCACTGAAACAAATGGTGGTCATTCGACGAAATGTTCTTGTATATTACCCCCGACTTACGACGTCTGTTGTTCAGGGCTGATACACACACACGAAGGATCGAGAGGCTAGCTTACCGCTGACTTACACTACTGCAGCGTATCCACTCCTTAAGGACTCATCGACTTTTCAAACTCCGTTAGCGAGCCCAGTCTGACGATGTTGATTCTTGGATGAAGTAGATGCAGTTCTCTCAAAAACTCGGCAATGAAAGGTGAATTGATATGATTCCAAGCGGACGAAATCGATGGCTCCTGACACTCCTGTTTGTGATCATCCCAGCCAACCTTGCCGCGCAGATGCCACAACCACAAGATGGCGCGACCGAGATCTCAAATAGCCCTAAGCTAAGTTGGACTAAGCCAGCGGGAGCCGAGAAATATGACGTCACGCTGAACAGGGCTGACGTGCCGAATATCAAGTTTACTGAATTAGGACTAAAAGCTAACACGTTTCGATTTATGAATACCCTGACCGCTGGGGCAGAATATCAATGGCGCGTGGATTGGTATGACTCTACCGGGAAGATGACAACAGGGACCATTTGGACTTTCACTGTGAGTGGTGCGCCAGTGTTGCCCGGAACAGGGGGTGACGCAGGAAACGCTCTGAAGAACTTAGGGTTCGGTTTGGCTCTATCCCTTCAATGGAATATTCTGAAGCCCGATATCGTTAATGATGCAGTGGTTGACGTGAACGGGATTGTTCGAGTCAACACCCGTACCAATACAAGCCCTGGATTCATGTTGGAGATGCATTACCTCGTGAAGCAATGGAATAACAAAACGGTCGGAACTGGACCGTTTGTCGCCGCTCAACCCGGTACAGACCAAATTATATCGTCCGTAGGTGCCGGCTGGATGATTGACTGGAAGGTAGATGAAAACAGCAAGAAGGGTTTCGGACTAGGACTGGGATATGCGGCTCGCCCTTTTGCCAAGACGCTTGGCGACGAATTTGTGGATGGCAAACCGGCGCCCTTGGGCCCCAATGGTCTGCCTCTCCAGATCCGCTATGAGACGCGTGACAAGGGCTCAATATTGGCAGTGCTTTCCTTCACGTTTTGATGCACCGCTAGAGACGGAAATGATCAGCGAAGCAAAGGATCGGACAGCATGACATGTTTGACGAAAGGCTGTCTCCGGTTCGAGAGGTCCGAAAAAGGCATTGCTTTTGGTAGCACTTTCTTTCTCACCTGCACCACCTGCCACGTAATGGGCATTGAAATCTAATTCCCTGTGCGACACTCTTTATAGTTTCGATGAAAACCTCGGACGAGGATGCGTTAGTTTCGTTTCTCAAATGCGGCCGACGAGGTCGTCTAGCTGAACGCCCTGCAAGCTCTCGTCCTTTCAGGAGGAACAGGCGTGAAGACTCTATTCTTGCTTTGGCCCCTTTCTAGTTCGGGAGTTCGCCGAAGTGCTGGTATGAAGTATTTTTGCTGCGTGTTGGTTTTGGGATTGCAAGTGCCAGTTACAATTTCAAGCGGACAGGCCGCCCCCGTACCAGGTAGCACTATTGCAACGCCATCCGCTGTAATCGTGAATAGTCTTCCCAAGGATAGGTGTATTGCGTTGGAAAGCGAAGAAGAGCACTGCGCATCGGTCCAACCAGTCTGGATCAATGATGGTAGCGTGGAAGAAGGGCCTTTTTCTTTCGATCGTTTGGCCCACATAACGGCCCCGATTTTGTGGTTGTCTCCTCGCGAATTCTTGCTATTGGAAGACAAGAAGCTGTTTTCGCCAGGATTGGTTGAAAGCACTGCAGAAGGTCGAACTGTCTATTATCGTATTCGTGAAGTACAACTGAAGAAGCCTACTGCAGGGTCTAACATTCTGTCAGTCCATGATGATCGAATTCGCAATTCTAGACTTACATGGTCGCAAGCGAAGGCCGACCTGCCACTATATCAACTTGATAAGGTTTTCATAACTTTCTTCTTTTATTACCCCGAAGACCGTGGGGTCGGCCATCATCCTCACGATTTGGAAGCACTTGAAGTTCAAGTCCGTTTTCAGCGCGCATGCGAAAGGCACACAGATAAGACGGGAGTCATTACCAAAATACAACGCTCTGATTCTGATAATTGCTGGCTTGCTGCCTGGCTAGAGAGCGCTTCTGGGTCAGCACACGGCGTAGGTTGGTACACAAATACTCTGCAAGTATCATCAACCCGCGACACAGTCCTTCCCTTATTTGCTCTAGTAGAAGAAAACAAGCATGCGACGTCTCCCGATCGGGACGGGGACGGGAAATACGTTCCGCATTATGATGTGAATCGACAATCAAACGACGCTTGGGGAGTTCGTGATCTTACTGGTTCCGGCAGACTTGGCGGCTCTGTATACAACCGTGATCGCAAGCCGGATACCCAAGTCTGCCCTCCTGATCCATCAAAGCGCCTGATTCTTTTCAGTACGCAGTCCCAGTTAAGTGCATCTCCGTTTAATGAAGTTACAGGGTGTGCAAAACGGAAGGAGACACACGCATTGGTGGTGTCTCGTGGGGACCCAGTTTGCAAGCAGCTCGACATGCTCAAGGACGGAGACGCTAACAAGAAACTCAGAGGACTTCTACTAGATAAGCAATTCTGTGCGGAAGAAAAGCTCACGACGGTTAAGGGACCAAAGTCGTTGGTTGGTGGAAGCTTGCTGAAGGTTGCGCGCTTTGTTTCTCCGGGTCCGGATAGCGAATACGGGTTTCAGAATGCAGTTCAACGTCTCAGTGTCTCCTACCGCTATGATGGCGGGCAGGGTGTATCTATCGTGGCTCCGGTGGGGCACGAGGTCCCAATCTTCGGAGGTTGGGCAGTCGTGAAAGTCAATGCGATTGCTGAAAATCTTAGTGGAGTACTTCCTCCCCTTCAGAAAACAAGCATCGAGGCTATGTATTCACCTTCCGCATCGCGTGCAATTGACTGGTATGTCACGGCTGGTCGCGAGAGCTTCCGGGCTAAGGAAAATGACGAACGGATTTGGAGTACTGCCGAAGAAATTGGTGTGAAATTTCGATTTTCCCAGGAGAGCGCCAGAATCATAAAATTTTGGGGAATAAGGCTTGGACTTCGGGCCGAATCATTTTCGCACCCACATAATGTTCGCTTCGTGTTTGAATTCGGTTCCGGATCTTTCTAGCCCGCAGCTCAGTGCGATCGGAGGTGGGCCTTGTAACGCAATTTCACTTAATGCCCAGTGCTGAGACATGGACGTCGAATTTCCTGGGGACGGCATTCATGCTTCCTGTGATCTTTTTAGTTGAATCACTCACTTTTGTTGTAAGCCGTTTTGTTTGGGAGTAAGCGTACGCGGTTGGCCGTTGGCATAGGCGGATGGGTTGTGTCCACGATTTGCGATCGTGGACACATGTTTATGAGTTAGTCGGATTCCGCTGTGTGCTGGATTGTGGGAAGACCGATGTTCCAGGGCATGAGCTCTTCAATTCGGTTAATTGTGTGTGCTGATATCCGGGACAACACAGTAGCCAGATACACTTCCGGATTAATGCGGTTGAGCTTGGCTGTTCCAATCAAGCTGTAGATCGCGGCGGCATGCTCTCCGCCTGCGTCGGATCCTGCAAAAAGGTAATTCTTTCGTCCCATCGCGACTGCACGTAGTGAACGTTCTGCCGCGTTATTGTCGATTTCCAGTTTGCCGTCACCGCAGTAGCGCAGTAATTGCGTCCACCGTCCCAGTGCATAGTGAATCGCCCCAGACACTTCCGACTTTGCCGACAGCTTCGATAAGGAAAGCTTCAGCCAGTCGTGAAACGATTCCAGCAGTGGGCGGGCTTTTTCAGTTCGAACCTGTTGCCGCTGGTCCGGTGGCCGACCCCGGATTTCCTTTTCAATTCCATAGAGCGCCGCGATACGGTCCAGCGCTTCTTTGGCAACGGGAGACTGATGCGCCTGGTAGAGATCATACATTTTGCGTCGGACATGAGCCCAACATGCGGCCTCGATCACTTTTCCAGATTCGTAGAGCCGGTTGAATCCGGCATAGCCGTCTGCTTGCAGCGTGCCATGAAAACCGGAGAGATGCTTTGCCGGGTGTTCACTTTTGCGATCTGGAGAATATGCAAACCACACGGCTGGGAATTCTTCGCTGCCGGCAGGCCGGTCATCCCGGACATAAGTCCACAACCGTCCGGTTTTGGTTTTGCCGTGGCCCGGTGCCAGTACCGGAACCGGGGTGTCATCGCCGTGAAGTTTGCCGGCACTCAATACATACCGTTTCAGTGCATCGACCAGAGGTTCCAGAGTCTGGCTGGCTGCGCCGACCCAGCCGGTTAATGTGGACCGTTCTAGTTCCACGCCTTCGCGCTGATAGATCTCCGATTGGCGGTACAGAGGCAAATGATCCGCGTATTTCGACACCAGCACATGGGCCAGCAATCCAGGTCCGGCCAGACCGCGATCCACCGGCCGGTCCGGCGCCGGTTCTTGCAGAATGCAATCGCACCGGGTACAGCAGAGTTTGGGACGCACCGTGCGGATCACTTTAAAGTGCGACGGTACATATTCCAGCATTTCAGAAACATCTTCGCCCATCCGGCCCAGTGCAGCGCCACAATCCGGGCAGGCGCTTTGTTTCGGTTCCAAAATCTGGGTTTCACGCGGCAACTCTGGGGCCAGGATCTTGCGCCTCCGCTTGGCTGCGGTATTGTCCGGTTTCCCAGCATCATCCGGGGCAGATTTTGTCTGAGGTTCTGCAGCAGCACGGTGGATTTCCAGATCTTCCAGCTTCAGTTCCAGCTGTTCGATCTGCTGGTTCAGCTTCTCCGAGCGCGGTCCAAACTGCATGCGCTTTAATTTCGCAATCAGCAGTTTCAGACCTTCAATTTCGTTTTTGTGGGTGGCGATCTCGGCTTGCTGTTCGGTGACGACGGCATGCTTCTCGATAACCAGCGCCTTCAATGCCGAAAAATCCAGAATGTCCAGATCCGGCAATGGGGCATTGGCTATCATCAGAGACGACAATGCCACCGCTTCAGGACAACTCAGGTCACAATTTCACCAAGACCCGTTAATTTTCTACACCATCGCTTGCATTGCCGCAGTGCGTGATGGACGCCGCCAGTCGATGCCTTCCAACAACATCGATAACTGTGCCCGGCTCAGCGATACCACGCCTGTTTCGGCCTTGGGCCAGACGAAGCGCCCCCGCTCCAATCTTTTGGCAAAAAGGCACAAACCGTCACCGTCCCACCACAAGACTTTGATCAAATCCCCTCTGCGGCCGCGGAAGACAAAGACATGCCCGGAAAGCGGATTCTCCTTTAACACGGTCTGTACAATGGCGCTTAGCCCGGTAAACCCGCGCCGCAGATCGGTCCGGCCAACGGCGATCCAGATCTCGGTGCTGGTGGGAAAGCCAATCATCGCACCAGACCATCCAACACCGCCCGCACACATGCCGGATCGGCTGCACCATCAATTCGAACTCGAATGGAATTCCATTCAATTTGGATGGTACCTGGGCTGTAGCGATCAATCCGCTTCTTGGTCTGCCTAACTGGATGGACACGTTTCTCAGAAGTCTTGGAAATCTGAACTGGAAGCAGCGTTTCCGGTCCCGCTGCCAGCTCGCCGAACCAGCCCTCACGGTATTGCTTGCGCCAATAGAAAACCTGATTCGCATTTACATCGTGTGCCCGCGCCACAAGCGAGACCGATGCTCCAGGCTTCAATGTTTCTTCGACAATCTGACGACGCTGTTCCCGGCTGCGAAATCGCCTCCGACGTGTCTCCATGATCTTTGCCTCCGGTCATGGAGAATGCCCCGAGCCGATCAATTTTTCCAGACGGCCAAGCAAGTACGCTTACGTTTGGGAAGTCAGAAGGTCACTATCGGAAGCACCGATCTTAGTCTTATGAAATCATGATCGATCCGCGACCACGGAGCCACAGAAACTGGTTATTTGTCGCTCCTACTAGAGGTATAAACGGTTTGAGCGTAATTCTGGTTTGTCAAAGAGTGCTTTCCATACTCCATTACTTCCGTTAAGCGCCGTTTTGAGGGTTTTTCGTGTTTTCCTTAGTTCTCCGTGTTCGCAGTAGACGCAGTAGTTCTTTATTATCAAAGTACGCGCATTTTCCCAAGCTGGACGTCGCCGGTTCGAGCCCGGTCTCCCGCTCTTTGAATCTGAGAGTTGCAAGCACCCTTTAACGGGTTGGCTCCAATTGGCTCCACTTAGTTAATAAGCGCCGAGTCAAGCTTGTTAACGGCCTCGCGACGGCGCTCCAGCGAAACCTTCTTATAAACATTCTCGTTGACGTCAACCGTGTGACCCATGCTTTCCAAATCATCGAATATAAACGTTTCGATCAACATAGCCGGTGGGGTAAGACACGGACTCTTTGAATATTCGAAATTGCTGGGCTTTCTGTGAACTCGGAAAGACCACCAGATATGGCTCGTCCTCAACGATCAGTACACGCAGCCAGCCTCGATGCTACAAGCCGGGACATATCGTCCGTATATCGAAAAACGCATACGTGCTGACAACATCACGCTGTCCAGACTAACGGCATGCCTCACCGTGAGCCAGCACGAATCGCAGCTCGTCTTATCCGATGGGCCATCTTCGCTGCCCTTGTGTTCGTGAGCGCGACGCTCATCGGCGTTGTCACTGTGCCGTTGGATGGCCCGGCGCTCTCGTCGTCCTCCTCGGCACCAACACCTAGCTACACTCTTCGCGGCGACCATCAACCTATACGGGGCCAGCGCGGACAAGACCCTGAGCGCCGCACTCCAATCGCGACGACTCCGTCGCGCCCAACTACACGTGGCGAGGCAGTGGTGCTGTCCGTCGCGGCTTGACGGTCTTCGATGAGGAGAGTCCCGCCGTAACCAATCTCGATCCAGATCTGCTCCGTGCTCTCCGCCAGGCCGCAAGGGCCGCCGCAGTGTTCAGGGTCGAGATCATCAATGACCAGTCGTACGACCCGATCCCGCTTGACTCAATGTCAGCGGATTCGTTCTTCAATCGTATGCAACACAGAAGTTTTCATGTTGTCAGATCGATATGCCGGAAAGGAGGGGTACTGCGAATGGTCGGAGTAATCATTGTCGATGCGGCCGCGCTCGTTTCAGTAAGCGTGCCCGAGGATTTCGAAAAAGGAATTGTCGGAATTGCGCCAGATGATCGACGACTACGGGAAGGGCAAAAGGCGATGATCCAAACATGCGTCATCCCCGAAGTGATGAACCGCAGCGTATGGCCTCTTCTGCATTCGCTGTGGGCAGGAGCTTTCATTGCAGCCATCGCTGCGGGTGTTCTGAAACTCCAGACGAAGAAATCCGCGCAGTCGAGCTACGCTGCCACCGTTTCCTCGATTGCCGCTATGTTGGGCCGTCCGATCATTTCCTTTCCTCAGTTGGATTTGGATGCATCGCGCGGTAGTTTGAACGCCCGCATCCGCCGCCTTTTCGGTTGGACTGCAGAAGCTACGATGGCGGCCTTGTTTGTGCTGACCGTCGTGACTGCCACAGCTGGGCAAACCCGAACGGTGGATGCACAGGAAGTCCGTATTGACACATCATTGGGAGAGCCGATTCCATCTGCCTCATTTCACGCTGCCTCGCCCGTATTCACAATCGCGTCTACGTTGGCATCAACTGCGCAAACGATTCCCCCTGGCCCGTAACAGGCAATATCCAAGTCGAGTATCCAGGGAATCGTGGTGAGTTCAAAAACAGGTGAACCGATTTCAGGCGCGCATGTTGCCATACTTCCTGCTCCGAGTTCTTCAGGGGCAGGCAGTCTGTCGGAGACTATTCGGTCACGTACTATCCCGGAGTCTCCGAATTCAGTGCTGCAAGCATCCTGGAGGTCTTCCCGGGTGCGGAGGTTACTGCGGACCTCACCGTTCTTCAACGAAACCACTTTCGAGTGTCAGGCCGCGTCATGGATTCATCTGCTGGGCAACCTCCATCCGGTGCGGTGATTTCGCTGATCTACAAAACGATTACTGGCAGCAGCGATAGTTTTGCCAGAAGCTCCGTGTACAACTTAGAGACGGGCGCATTCGAACTGCGCAATGTTCCGTCGGGTGAGTACATCCTGCAAGCCGTCGTGACTCAGGTCAGCATGTCTCCAGGCGGCGTTGGAATTCTCTTCGAGAGCGACTCCGGACGCACACCACTTGCAGTGACCAACTCCGATGTCAGTGGTGTTGTGGTAACAACGTCCCGCGGTATTTCTATTAACGGAAAAATTACAGTGGAAGGACTGACGCAAACACCCGATCCTGGTCGCCTCCTGCTTCGGCTGCAGCCTTCTATTGGAGGCATCCTTAGCGGAGACTTGAATACCTTGGCGCCGGCCGCGGCCGATGGCACGTTTCATATCGATGGAGTCGCTTCCGGCGAGTATCGCTTTGACATGGCCGGTATGCCGGCTAATTACTACATTAAGGAAATCCGGTATGGAGGAAGAGAAGCTTTAAACAATCCTATGATCATTGCCGGCAGTTCCACCGACACGCTCGAAGTTGTTCTGAGCCCGCGCGTCGCAAATATTGAAGGAACCGTCACCGACGGCAATCAGCAAGCGGTTCAGGGAATTCAAGCAGTGCTGGTTCCGGATCAGCATCGCGATCGATACGAATTGTTTCGAGCCGTCACAACGGACCAGAACGGCCATTTCAGGATGGGCGGGTTGCCGCCGGGCGATTACCGGATTTTCGCCTGGGAATCCATTGAACCCTTTGGATTCTTCGATCCCGACTTGCTGAAACGCGATGAATCCCGCGGGCAGCAACTGAGTATCCGCGAATCCGACAATACTATCGTCAATGTGAAGATGATTCCCTCCGGCTTACCGGTTCGATAACGCTCGTAATTGAAAGGTACGGCGACATCGGAGCGGCCAAGCTGGGCTCAGGCTTGATACATTAAGGTAATGGAAGCACTCAGGATTCGTTTTGAAGCTTTATCGGCCAACATTGCCGAGTGGCTGACGAGCCCCCAGTTCTATGTTCAACTCGCTGCGATCGGCGCGGCCATCGTACTGGCATTTTTCGCTGCGCTGCTGCTGAAGTGGCGAATTTCCGTACTCCAATCTCGACCGGAGCCTGGGCCACTCTTTGCGCTCCGCAGCACTCTCTTCCGGATTCGCGACCTGCTCTTTCCGGCCTTGAGTGTTCTGC
>Ga0134122_10001768_pt1 | contig 15719 bp, 12 predicted proteins | sample KB302_FD_96461 | JGI IMG/M metagenome (GOLD analysis project Ga0134122, IMG submission 96461) | Terrestrial soil microbial communities without Nitrogen fertilizer from Kellogg Biological Station, Michigan, USA - KB3-0-2 | ecosystem: Environmental > Terrestrial > Soil > Unclassified ... | reverse complement strand
GGCCACCTGATTGCCGGTCTGCTGCTCGAACTGCGCGAGCTTCGCCTCGATGCGCTGCCGCTGGTCCTGCGGGATCAGGTTCGTGTAATCGTTGACGCGGCCGGTCAGGTAGGGAACGTCCTTGGCCAAGGCAGGAGCCACGAAAAGGACGGCAAGGACGGCAACGACAAGGAAGGCCGAGCGATGGACCATCACTCCTTCCCCCGGCGCAGCTCGTTGGAGAGCTCGTCCTGGTCGTCGGCCTGGCGCTCGACGCCGTGCCGCTCCAGCAGCTCGCCGCAGGCGCGGATGGCCTCGACGAGTCCCGGGCCGGAACGGCCATGCCGAATCTCATCGGCCAGGCGGCGAGTGATCCCTTCCCACTGGCCCTCTTCAACTTTCTGGTGGATGCCCGAGTCGGCCAACAGCACGACTCGCCGTTCGAACAGCGAGAGGAAGAGCAGGATGCCCGTGCGCTGGCGGGTACGGAAGACCTCCTGTTCGAGGAACGCAGCGGCAGCACGCACGCGAGCCCGCGCCTCCATCACGTGCTCCCCTGTCATCCAGCGCCGGACCGAAGGGAGGAGGGCCGTGAGCAGATAGCCGACGGCGCCGCCGATCGGCGCCGGCAGCGCCATCCACCAGGCCAGCGGGATGCCCCAGACGCTGCTCCAGCGATGAACGGCGAGCGCCACGAACGGCGCAAGCAGGGCTCCCAGCGCCGCGCCCTTCCAGGCAGCCGAGGGATAGTCGTCGCTCTGCTCGACGACGTACGGCACGATCTCGCCCGAGGTGCGCGCCTCCGCCTCCCCCACCGCGGACTGGATGGCGTCGAGATCGGTCGGGCTGAAGAAGCGGTCGGGGGACATGGGGCGCTGGCGATCCTATATCAGAGGTCCAGGCGCGTATTGCCTCCCGTTCGTCCTGCCCTCCGAAACCTCACCCCCTGGCCCCCTCTCCGTGACGGAGAGGGGGGACGAGGTCGAACCGATCGAGGAGATAGGGTGCGCCGTGCGCACCATGAACCGGTCATGGTGCGCGGAGCACAACTCTACGGCAAGGCGCCAGGCACGGGTTCCCCTCTCCCGGCCGGGGGGAGGGCGATGGGAGAGGGGCCAGGGGTGAGGGGCGGGCGGGGGCGACGGAGGGTGAGGTCTCTCAGCACCTACTCTCGCGGTACCGCCCCCGCCCGCTCGCGCTTGCGTTGGCTGCGGCGGCGCTTCTCTTCCAGCCGGCGCGCCTTGGCCGCGCGCGACGGCCGGGTCCTCTTGCGCGGCGTTTCCTCGCGCAGGTTCTCCCGCACCAGCTCGGCGAAGCGCTCGACGGCGGCCTCGCGGTTCGCTCCCTGGGTGCGGTGCCGTTGTGAAGTCACCTGGAGGACGCCATCCTTGGTGATCCGCGTCGCCAGCCGCTGCCGCAGGCGGTCCTTCTGCTCTTCCGAGAGGCTCGGGGAGCCGGCGAGGTCGAAGCGCAGCGTCACCCGGGTCTCCAGCTTGTTGACGTTCTGTCCTCCGGGACCGCCGCTGCGGGAGGTTGCGAAGGAGACCTCCTCGTCGGGGATGGACAGGTCTTCGGTGATCGGGATCATTTATTCAAGCTTCAGGATAGGGTATATGATAATGTGACATGGAAGGAGATCCCGCATGCACCGCCATCTTCTCCGATTTCTCGGCCCCGCGCTCCTCCTGCTGACCTCGCTCCCGCTTTCCTCCGCCTTCGATCTCGATCCCGAGTACGCGAAGAGTCCCTTCACGGTCTCCGGTTCCGTGCAAGGCGTGAGCCTCCAGCAGATCGCGAGCAACCTCGGATCGTTGACCGCCGTCACGAACGCGGGGGACGGCCGGCTGTTCCTCACTCTGCGCGACGGCCGGATCCTCATCTCCGAGAACGGCGTCGTGCGCTCGCAGCCGTTCCTCGACATCCGCGGCCAGACCACGACCGACGGCGAGCGCGGTCTGCTCTCGATGGCGTTCCACCCGCACTACGCCGAGAACGGCTTCTTCTTCATCAACTACACGAACACCTCGGGCGACACCGTGATCGCCCGCTACCACGTCTCCAGTGATCCCAACCGGGCCGACGCCGCCAGCGCGCGGACGCTGCTGACCATCGACCAGCCCTTCGCCAATCACAACGGCGGCCAGCTCCAGTTCGGGCCCGACGGCTACCTCTACATTGGCATGGGGGACGGCGGCGCCGCCTTCGATCCCGAGTGCCGGGCGCAGAACCCGAGCGCTCTCCTGGGCAAGATGCTGCGCATCGACGTCGACCAGAACGTCGCGACGGCTCCCTTCTATGGCATCCCGGCCAGCAACCCGTTTCGCGGCCCCGGCGACCCGCCGGACGAGGTCTGGGCGAGCGGCTTCCGCAACCCCTGGCGCTTCTCTTTCGACCGCGCGACCGGCGACCTGTGGATTGGCGACGTGGGCCAGAACCATCGCGAGGAGATCGACTTCCAGCCGGCGACGTCGCACGGCGGCGAGAACTACGGCTGGAAGATCATGGAAGGGACCCTCTGCTCCACGAGCGACGCCTGCCCGGCTTCGACGCCTTCCTGCAACTCCGCGGCCTTCACCCCGCCGGTGCTGGAGTACGACCACGATCCCCACTGCTCGGTGAACGGCGGCTACGTCTACCGCGGCCAACTGGCGCAGCTCCGCGGCGCCTACGTCTTCGGCGACTTCTGCAGCGGCGTGGTGTGGGCCGCCTTCCGCCAGGGTGCAGGCTTCACCGTGCGGACCATCTCCGGCCAGGCGTCGCAGCTCACGGCGTTCGGCGAGGACGCCGCCGGCGAGCTCTACGCGGTCACGCTGGACGGCAAGCTGCTCCGCTTCGCGGGCCAGTCGACCGGCAACAGGGCGGAGACCGTGGGGCTCTTCGATCCGCAGGCCTCCAAGTTCCAGCTCAAGAGCGCCAACACCGCCAACGCCGCCGTCCGCATCGTGCGCTTCGGTCCGCGCAACAATCGCTGGACACCGATCGCCGGCGACTGGGACGGCGACGGCACGACGACGTACGGTTTCTACGATCCCGCAGCCGCGGTCTTCCGCATAAAGAACTCGACGCCGGGAGGCGGCTCGGACTTCATCTTCGCCGTGGACGCGCCTTCCGCCAACGTCGTGCCGTTGGCCGGGGATTGGAACGGCGACGGCCGCGACACCGTGGGCCTCTACGACGCGACCACCGGGATCTTCCACCTCAAGAACTCGCTCCAGGGCTCCGGCTTCGACGAGACCCTCAACTTCGGTCCGCCGACCTCGGGGCAGATTCCCGTGACCGGGGACTGGGGCGGCAGCGGCGCGGACGGCATAGGCCTCTTCGACCCCAGAGAGTCGGTCTTCATCCTTCCCTTCGTCCTGGTCCCCGACGGCCCACCTCTCGTGGTCCAGTTGGGTCCCCACAACCGGAACGCGATCCCGGTGATCGGCGATTGGGACGGCGACGGCCGGGACGGAGTGGGCATCTACGATCCCACCTCCGCCGTGTTCCGCTTGAAGAACGGGCTCGTTTCGGGCAATCCCGACCTCATGTTCCGCTTCGGCCCGCGGCGCGGCGGCTGGAAGCCCTTGGCAGGCGCCTGGTGAAAGGCTCCTTCCCGGTCGCAGGCACGCAAGCTGCAGTGAAGAGACTGTATGCGGCGGATGATTCTCTTCTCGTGCTTCCTGCTGCCTCTCGGGTTGGCGCTTTCGGGTTGCGGAGGTAAGAACGCCGACGCCAGCCGTCCGCTCCCTGCAACGGCGCACCCGAGCGACCCGCACTCGGGCGGCGCGGTCCGCGCCGAGATGAAGGGCGTCGACCTCCGCATCGATCCGTCGACGGTGATGGAGGTGCGCTGGCTGCACGGCGAGCTGCTGCCTACCCACGAAGGCAAGCCGCCCTGGTTCGACGACCCGAGCACGTTCCAGGTCAAGATCGACGCCGGAGAGATCGCGCTCACCCCGGCCAGCATGAGCGCCCTGATGAACAACTACGTCTTCAACTATCCGAAGGCGCCGGTGAGCGACATCGAGATCGACATCCACGATGGCAAGCTCCGCCAGTCCGCGACCCTCAACAAGAAAATCAAGATCCGGACGACGGTCGAAGGCGATCTCTCGGTGACTCCCGAAGGCGACATACGTTTCCATCCCACGTCGATCAAAGCAGGGGACCTGCCGGTCAAGGGTCTGCTCGATCTGCTCGACATCGAGCTTTCCGAGATGATCGATACGGCGAAGGCGCATGGGGTCCGCATCGACGAGAACGACTTCATTCTCGATCCCGAGCACCTGACTCCACCGCCAAGGATCGTCGGCCGGGTGACGGCAGTGCGGATCGAAGGGGACCGCATCGTCCAGACCTTCGGCGGCGGCTCCGAGAAAGGCCCGCTGAATCCTCCTATCAAGGCGGACCACTACATGTTCTACCGCGGCGGCGAGCTGAGCTTCGGCAAGATGACCATGCATGGAGCCGACTTGCAGATCATCGACGCAGACGCCAAAGACCCCTTCAATTTCTTCCTCGCCAAGTACAACCAGCAACTGGTGGCCGGCTACTCGCGCACCCTCCCCGACAAGGGCCTGGTGGTCTTCATGCCCGACTTCGAGCAGTCCGGCGGGGCCAAGCTGGCGGCGAAAACGGCGGGCATGAGGTAGGTCCGATCTCGACCGATCCTGTCGGCGTCGATGGCCCTCCTCGCGCTACAATCCCCCGCATCTTTGCGAGGAGACTCGATGACTCGACTGACCGTCTGCGCGATCGCGCTCTTCCTGTTGATCCTCACCGGCACCACCCGCGCCGAGGAGCCGAAGACCTACGACATCATCCTGCGGGGTGGAACGATCTACGACGGCTCCGGCGGCAAGCCGTTGGTGGGCGACGTGGCCGTCAACGGCGACCGCATCGCCGCCGTCGGCGCGCTAGGGAACGCCCGGGGCAAGACGGAGATCGACGCCAAAGGGCTCGCCGTCTCGCCCGGCTTCATCAACATGCTGAGTTGGGCCACGGAGTCGCTGCTCGTGGACGGCCGCGCGCAGAGCGACATCCGCCAGGGGGTGACCCTGGAGGTCATGGGCGAGGGCGGATCGATGGGCCCCCTCAACGACGCCATGAAGAAGGAGACGGTCGAGCAGCAGGGCGACATCAAGTACGACGTCACCTGGACCACCCTCGGCGAATACCTCGATCAGGTGGCGGCGCGCGGCATCGCGCCCAACGTCGCCTCCTTCGTGGGCGCGACGACGGTGCGCATCCACGAGGTGGGTTATGCCAACCGCCCGCCGACGCCGGAGGAGCTGGCGCGGATGCGCAAGCTGGTCGATCAGGCGATGGAAGAAGGCGCCCTGGGCGTGGGCTCGTCTCTCATCTACGCTCCCGCCTTCTACGCCGGCACGGACGAGCTGGTGGCGCTGTGCGAGGAGGCCGCGAAGTACGATGGCATGTACATCTCCCACATGCGCAGCGAGGGCAACCGCTTGCTCGAGGCCATCGACGAGCTGATCGAGATCTCCCGCCGCGCCAAGCTGCCGGCCGAGATCTATCATCTGAAGGCCGCCGGCAGGCAGAACTGGGGCAAGCTCGACGCCGTCATCAAGAAGGTAGAGGACGCCCGCGCCTCCGGCCTCAAGATCACCGCCGACATGTACACCTATACCGCCGGCGCCACCGGCCTCGACGCCTCGATGCCTCCCTGGGTGCAGGAGGGCGGCCTCGACGAGTGGATCGCGCGGATGAAAGACCCGGCCACGCGCGTGAAGGTCATGAAAGAGATCGTGACTCCCACCGACCAATGGGAGAACCTCTTCCTGGCTGCCGGACCGGACAAGATCATTCTCGTCGCCTTCAAGAACGACAAGCTCAAGCCGTTGACCGGCAAGACCCTCGCCGAAGTGGCGAAGATGCGCGGCAAGTCTCCCGAAGAGACGGCCATGGACCTGGTGATCGAGGACGACAGCCGGGTGGGCACCGTCTACTTCCTCATGTCCGAGGAAAACGTCCGCCGCCAGGTCGCCCTGCCCTGGGTGAGCTTCGGCTCGGACGCCGAGGCTCCGGCGACCGAGGGTGTGTTCCTCAAGTCCAACCCCCACCCGCGGGCCTACGGCAACTTCGCACGGGTGCTCGGCAAGTACGTCCGCGACGAGAAGGTGGCGCCCCTAGCGGAGGCCATCCGCAAGCTGACCTCGCTGCCGGCAGGGAACCTGAAAATACGCGAGCGCGGCCTGCTCAAGGAAGGCTACTTCGCCGACGTCGTCGTCTTCGATCCGGCCAAGATCCAGGACCACGCCACCTTCGACAAGCCGCACCAGTACTCGACCGGCGTCAAGCACGTCTTCGTCAACGGCGTCCAGGTGCTCAAGGACGGCGAGCCCACGGGAGCCGCGGCGGGACGCGTGGTGCGCGGGCCGGGGTGGGTGGGGTGGAAGGGGAAGGGATGAGCGGGCCTGAGGATCGCAATCCCTTCGTGGACAACCCTGCCCTTGCAGAGGCGGTCCACAAAGGATGGATCACGCCTGCCGAGATCGCTTCCGAAGAACCTCCTTCTCGCCTCCCTGTTGCTTCTCTTGAAGAGATTCTCAGGGAGATCGCTGAGGACCGCGCGGATGGTTCAGTTCCGAAGGATCGGCCCACTCGCCTCCGCCGTTGGACCCGTGAGGAATATGAACGCCTCGTCGAGCAGGGCTTCTTCCAGCCGGAGGAGAGACTGGAGCTGGTGGATGGGCTCGTTATCGAGCGGAAAGCTCTGAGCAGGCTACACGCGATAGGTATCCTCTTGGCTCAAGATGCCCTCAGCTTTGTCTTCGCAGAAGGATTCGTGATCCGCCCTCGGATGCCCTTGGCGCTGGGCTTCGATTCCGAACCCGAGCCGGATTTGGCGGTGGTGACAGGCACTCCTTGGGACTATCCCGACGTTCATCCTTCCACAGCCATCCTCGTCGTCGAGGTTTCCGACAGCTCACTGTTCCTCGACCACCACAAGGCGAGCCTCTACGCCCGCGCGGAGATTCCTGAATACTGGCTGGAAAACCTGGTGGATCGGTGCCTGGAGGTTTATCGGGAGCCCAAAGACGGCGTCTATACGTCGCGAACCGTGCTCCTCGCAGGTGATGCGGTCTCCCCGCTCTCTCGACCCGAGACGGTCATTCCCATCGCGAGCCTGCTTCCTCGGAAGTAGGGAGCCTCGACGCCGCACGGCGAGCCGGCGGCGGGAAGGTAATAGGATGGCGGAGTGCAACCTCTCGATCTGCCCACCCATCGAACCCTCGAATTCGTGCAGCGCCACCTGCCCGAGAGACGGCGTCTCCTGGAGGTGGGCTGCGGGGATGGGCGGCTGGCCCGCGAGCTGCGCGAGGCAGGGCATGAGGTGGTGGGCGTCGAGCTCTCGGAGGAGCTCGTCGAGGCGGCGCGCCGGGCGGGCCTGGACGTGCGCCAAGCCGACTTCCTGAGCTTCCAGGAGGAGCCGTTCGACGCGGTGCTCTTCACCCGCTCGCTGCACCATATCCCCCGTCTGGCCGAGGCGGTCGCGCGCGCCGAGCACCTGCTGCAGCCTCAAGGGCTCCTGCTGGCCGAGGAATTCGCCGTCGAACAGGCGGATCCCCGGACGGCGGCCTGGTTCTATGACCTCGAAGCGTCCTTGAGCTCCTCGGGAGCGCTGCTCCAGGAGCCGCCGCCGCGGCTCGCCGATCCATGGGCCGAATGGGAAGCAGACCACCGCCATAACCCGCCGCTCTCGAGCGGCGAGGCGATGTTGTCCAGGGTGGAGGAACGCTTCGATCTCCTGTCGGTGACGCGCACCAGCTACCTGTATCGAAACCTTTGCGGCAGGCTGCGGAAAGGAGCCGAAGGCTGGCGGTGGGCGAACGAGATCCTGGAGACGGAAGAGCGCCTGATCCGCGAGGGCTCCCTGCGTCCCGTGGGCTTGCGTTTCGTGGCCCGGAAGAGACCGGAGACCTCTTAATCCTTCTTCGGGGTCTCCTCGGGGAGGCTCGCGAGCGCTTTTCGGGTGGCTTTCACCACGTCCGCCGCGGGCAGCACGACTCCTCGGCCGATGTCCTGCATACGCGACGACCAGCCCATCATCTCCAGCGAGAGCCCGGGGCGCGAAGAGCTCTCGGATTCATCCGGGAGTTGCAGCACGAGAACGCCGATCGCCTGACCGCTCGTGGTCAGCACCGGTATACCGAGGCTGGTTTCAAAACCAGCGGTCGGGATGATCAGCGCCCGGGGTTTCTGCGTGATGCTGCTGACTCTCGCCTCCAGCAGCGATGGCGCTCGATCGAAGAACTTGTCCAGACGGCGGATTGCGAAGATGAGATCCCCGGCGCCCGGAGACGCATTCTGCGCGAAGTCGACGAAGGCGAACGATCGGTCACCGCCATTCTCGATCTGGAGCCAGGCCAGGTCGAGATCCGTATCGCGCACCAGCAGCTTGGCGGTGAACGGCTTCGTCTCGCCCGCCACCAGGACCCGGATCTGGGTCGGCGTCACGGCCAGGTCGGATTGCGCTCCCATGTGGCCCATGACTCGCTGCATGATCCCCATGTAGCCGGTGGTCTGGGTGTTCGAACAAAGGATCAATCCCTGCGCATCGATCACCGTGCAGACCGTCTCGGTTTCGAAGCCCTGCGAGTCGCCGATGAGCTGTCCCATGCTGCCGGTGGTCTTGACCTGCAGAACGAGCTGTACCGTCACCAGGGCAGGGGCGGTCCGCTCGAGGAGCTTGCCGAAATCGGTACTCTCACCTGCGAGCTGCGGCGTTGCCGTCAAGGCCAGAAGGATGGCAACGTGGAGCCGACGGGCCAGGCTGGCAGTCATGAGAGCTCACTCCTCCGGGGTAGCGTCGCCGAGACCCCAGGCGGTTTCGATAAAAAGTAGATGGGTGCCTGCTCCGCGGAGGACGATGACCGGAAGGCGCTGGGGCCGTGCCGCGGCGATGCTCATGAGCGCTTCGCGAAAGCCCTGCAGGTCGCGAATGTCGCGGCCGCCGATCTTCTGGATGAGGTCGCTCAAACGCAACCCGGCGAGAGCCGCCGAACCGGCCGGTTCGATCTCTTCCACGATCACTCCGTGGACGTCGCGGCTCCAGCCGTTCTCGTCGCTGTCGAAGAAAGTCATTTCGCGCGCCGTCAGGCCGAGATCGCCATTGAGCTCCCGGCGAGCCTCGGGCGGCGTGATCAGATTCCGCTCGAGGCCAACCGTTTTTTCATCGGTCTTGCCGTCGCGCAGGATCGTCAGACCGATGGTCTGGCCAATCTCCAGGCTGCGAATTCTCCGATCCAGCAGGCTGGAGTCCTCGAGATCCCGAGGCACCAGACGCTCGTGATCGATCGCCAGGATGATGTCACCCACGCGCAGGCCTGCCGCGGAGGCTGCGGTGGAGGGATACACGCGGGTGATCCGGTAGCCGCGGGCATCAGCAGACCCGAGCGTCTCGCCGATCTCGCCGAGGATGGGCTGGGTGGCGATCCCCATCCAGGGCTTGAGGATCTCTCGGGGCGCTGCCGCCGCCTCCGAGGGGTTGCGCGGCTTGAGCAGCGTCAGATAGCTCTTTCCCCGCCGGTCGAAAGCCACCAGCACTCCCGTCTGAGGGCTCGCTTTTTGGGCTTTCTGGTATTCGGCGGCGAGGTCTTCGAGACTATGGAGCTGGGTACCCGCAACTGTCTGCAGCAGATCGCCGGAGGCCAGGGGAGGTTGGGCGAGATGGGCGGGGCTCCCGCTTCGAATGCCGGTGACCAGCACTCCGGTCTTGGGCAGAATCTCCAGCTCGCGAGCCATCTTTTGCGTGACCTGCTGAGCGGTGAATCCCCAGTCCGGGTAGAGCCCCTCTTCGCCGCGGTCTCTCACCAGCTTCTCCGTGGCGATCTGCGCTTTGCGGATCGCAGCCTCGCGCCTGTAGGTGACCTGAAAGGCCGTGCCGACAGGCGTATCCGCGATGCGGCTCAGCAGCGGCGGCACCTCCTCCGGGAACCGGATGTTGACGGGCTCGCCGTTCAAGCTCAGGAGCACATCGCCGGCCTGGATGCCGGCGCGGGCTGCGGGGCTGTCAGCCGTTACCGAATCGACGAGCACTCCGTCGGACACACCGGTATCGGCGGTCGGACGGAAGCTCGCGCCGATCCAGCTCCGCGTCACCTCGCCATGGCTGATCAGGTCGCCGGCGACGCGGCGCGCCAAGTTGCTCGGGATCGCGAAGCCTATGGCGGCGCCCCCCATCTCGTTGACACCGACGATGTCGCCGGCCAGGCCGACCAGCGGCCCGCCGCTGTTGCCCGGATTGATGAGGGCGTCGTGCTGAATCCAGAGCGTGTAGAGCCCGGTGGTCTGGCCGGGCTCGAGCTCCATTTCGTCCTGATTCCCGGAGAGCAGCTCGGGGGGCAGGACCCGGGTGGTGTTGGAGACGATGCCGAGGGTCACGGAACGTGAGAGGGAGTAGGGCGAGCCCATCGCCATGACGTAGTCGCCGATCTCCAGCGCCGCGGAGTCTCCGAACCGTGCAACGGGCAGGTTCCGGCCTCCGTCCGCAAGCTCCGCCTTGTTGATCTTCAGTACCGCCAGGTCGGTCAGCGGGTCCTCTCCGACCAGCTCGGCGGTCACCTTCTCCCGGTCCGTCAGGGTACACCGGAACTGCACCCCGCGCTGGACGACGTGCTCATTGGTCAGGACGTGCCCCTCGGCGCTGATGAGGGTGCCGCTCCCCTGGCGTCTCACCCGAAGCTCTCGCCCCTCGACGTAGCGCACCGCGATCACGTCGATGTGCACCAGGGAAGGGAAGACACGGTCGCGCGCCGACGCGATCATCTGCCTCAGGCCCTGGCGGATCTCCTCGGCCCCCAGCCGCCCGGTCTCGTCCGCCGGAGCCTGGGCCGAGAGGGCGGTGGTACGTGGCATCCAGAGCAGCAGGAAAGCGGTCCACAGTAGGGTCGCCAGTCTTCTTCGCGGCATTGCTTCTTCTCCCGCGGCTCGATCCAAGAGCTGGTTGCGGAGTGTAGTTTGCGGGATTAAGTGCTTGAAAAGCAAGCGGGTGGTAGCCAAAGCGCCGACGGGATCGGCCAGTTCAGTAATAGCATCTTGCCTAAGGCCGCATAGTTATGAGACACTCGCGCCAGGACGTTTCGACTCCAGGAAGACTTGACCTTGAGCCACCGCTCGCGTGTGACGGATGTCTGTCTTCTTCTCACGGTCTCCTGCCGGGGACCGCCGGCGGTAACGTGCGCGCTGACCGTGACGATCATCCAAATAAGTCTGAAAGCAACCTTTAACGAACAAGGAGCTGACTATGAAACTAGTACGCTTCACCTTCCTGGTTGCAATCGCCCTCCTGGTTCTCGGAGTCCCCTACGCCACCGCCGCCGAGCGTGTGGGAACCTCTGCGGAGCCGGCCTCGGACAGCACGATCGATCCCCCGGCCTGTGCCGTGAACTCCTGGTCTCCCGAGCTGTTCTCCTTCTACGGCGACAGGGCCACCCTGCTGGCCAAGTTCCAGGCGCTCGATCGGAACCTCCTCAATCACCGTACCTTTGCTTTCATCGTGCAGACCAACCGGGGAGCCAAGCTCACCTTCTTCGAGCTCCAGGGCAAGCTCACCGAGGGAACGATGATGGATCTGGCCAGCACCAAGGGTGCCTCGTTCAACACCCTCTCCAACCAGATCACCACCGCCCTGCTCGACAACACGGGCAAGAAGTGCGCCGGGATGCTGACCAAGGAGCTGGTGTCGAGCTACACGATGGACCACTCTCTGGTGGCGCGGCCGGCTACGGCGGGTGAGGCCTTCCGGCTCGCCCTGGCCGAAGCGGACGGCGAGTACATGCAGGCCACCTTCATCCTGCTCTGCTAGCAGCGCCTGACAACGCAAAGCCGGATGGCAATCGTCCGGCTTTGCGCGAGGCCCCGGAGCGCCGGCACTTCCTCTGTCAGCGAGGTGCGGGGCGCTCCGGTGCTTCCGTTCGGACCCTCGCGACCATGTGGAAGGACGCTCGAATCGGGTTTCGCCGCTGGCGCAGAAGGCCGGGCGCCACCTTGGTGGCCCTGGTGACGCTCGCCCTGGGTATTGGTATTTCGGCCTCGGTCTTGAGCCTCGTCCGGGCCGTGCTATTGCGTCCTCTCCCCTTCAAGGATTCGGCCCGCCTGGTCAGAGTCGCTTCCGTCAACGCAGCCGGGACAGAAGCCGGGACGCAGGAAGCTTGGCCTGTCTCGTATCCGGATTACGTTGATTGGCGGGCTCGCAGCCGGACCCTCTCCGATCTGTCCGTCTTCACCGACGGGTTGCTGCTCAAGGCAGCGGCGGCCGAAGGTCCCGAGATGATCCCCGCAGAGATGGTTTCCGCCGGCTACTTTCGCCTGCTCGGCGTCGAGCCGATCCTGGGACGCGCCTTCCTGCCGGACGAGGACACGAAACCGGGTGCGAACAACGTAGCCGTCCTCGGCTATGACCTGTGGCGCCAGCGGTTCCAGGGCGATCGAGCGGTCCTCGGGAAAACCTTGGATCTGGAAGACACTCCCTACATCGTCATCGGAGTCTTGCCGGCGGGATTTCGGGGACTGAGCGACAGCGCCCAGCTCTGGATACCGATTTCGATGGCGACGATCCACGAACGCCGCTCTCTCGAAGAGCGCAAGTTTCGTTGGCTCTCCGTGGTCGGCCGCTTGCAGACCGGGCAATCGGTGCAGAGCGCCAGCCGGGAGATGGATCGTCTCGCGGCCGAGCTCGCCCGGGAGTATCCGGATACGAACGATGACATCGGAGCCGCGGTCGACCCCCTGGCCTCGGTCTGGTTCGGCAGGGTGCGTCCGCTGCTCCTGCTGCTGCTCGGCGGATCGGTTCTCGTCCTCCTCATCGTCTATGGCAATCTTTCCAACCTCTGGCTCGCGGAGGGCATCGCACGCAGGCCCGAGATCTCCCTGCGAACGGCTCTGGGCGCAAGCCTCGGACGGTTGGCCCGGCAGCTCCTGACGGAAACCCTGCTGCTGACTTTCACCGGAACCGCTCTGGGGCTGCTGGCGTCCGCGCTGGCGCTCCAGGCCCTGGTGCGGACGACCGAGATCTACTTTCGCAGCTTCGTCCACCTCGGAATCGACGCCTTCGTGGTCGGAGTCATCCTCGGAACAACCTTGCTGTTCGGGCTTCTGTTCGGCATCATCCCTGTTCTTCTCGGCATCCGCGCGGGCCTGCGGTCCGTCTCCTCGGCGGGGGAGCACACCATGACGATGGAGGGCGGCCGGCGCTGGCTGCAGAGCCTGCTGATCGTCTACGAGGTGGCGCTGGCGACGATTCTCTTGCTGGGAGCAGGCTCGTTGACCACCGACTTCCTGAGGCACAGCCGGCTCGACCTGGGGTTCCGCGCGGATCACCTGCTCACGCTGAGAACCAATTTGCAGGGCCAAAGTTACGCTCAGGACGAGCGCATGAGGTCGATGATCCTGCAAGTGGTCGATCGGCTGCATTCCGTGCCGGGCGTAAGCTCCGTGACGGCCGTAGGGCCGGCGATCCCGACCGACCCGTGGCATGCCTTCCGGATCACGCTCGAAAACCGGCCCGAGCTGGAAGCTCCGCTGATCGTGCGCCATCACATCAGCCCGGCATATTTCCGTACCCTCGGAGTCCCGGTGATCAAAGGCCGCGACTTCTCGTTCGACGACCGGGAGAGCACGACGCTCGTGGTGGTGATCAGCCAGGCGATGAGCCGTCGTTTCTGGCCACGGGAAAACCCCCTGGGAAAGAGGCTCAAGCTGGGACCGAGCGACTCGAAGTTTCCCTGGCTGACGGTGGTGGGAGTGGTGGGAGATCTGAAGCACGAAGGCAAGGCGGGCGAGGCCGGGCCGGGCCCTGACCTCTACCTTCCCCTCCTGCAGTCGCTGGCCCGGAACCCGCCGGTCCTGAACCTGGTCGTCCGCTCCTCGGTGCCGCCCGAGAGCCTGGCTCCGGCCTTGATCCGGGAGCTCCATCGAGCCGCACCGGATCTGCCCGTCTACGACGTGAGGACCATGGAAGAGCGGTTGGCCAAACAGATCTCCGAGATCAAGATCCTCACGACTTTGATGATCGGATCGGCACTGCTGGCCTTGATGCTCTCGCTGATCGGTGTCTATGGCGTCATCTCCTGCGCCATCGGCCACCGCATCCGTGAGCTCGGGATCCGCATGGTGCTGGGCGCGAAAGGCAGGGATCTGACCTATCTGCTGGTTGGGCAGGGGCTCCGGTTGGCATTGATCGGAGCCGGCTGCGGCGTTCTTCTCGCGCTCGCTCTGAACCGGCTCACCACGGGCGTCGTGCAGGGGATCGTCGTGCTGCCCGCGCCCTCTCTCGTCGCGGGGACGTCCGTCGTCGTGATCGGCCTGGTCGTGTTGACGTGTTACGTACCCGTGCAGCGAGCGCTCCGGGGCAAGTCCGTCGTCGCCCTCGTGCGCGGCAACTGGAGCGAAGGCCCGGCGCTACCGCGGCTGCGTCTCCGCCCCCTCCCAACGCCGGAACGCCAGGACGACGTTCAATCCGCCGAAAGCGAAGGAGTTGGATAGGGCGTCGCGGATCTCGACCCGCCGCGCTTCGTTGGGCACCACGTCGAGATCGCATTCCGGATCGGCGGTGGTGAAATTGATCGTCGGCGGCAGGAGGCCGTCGCGCAGCGCGAGCACGGTGGCGATGCACTCGATGGCGCCCGCGGCCCCCAGGGTGTGGCCGTGCATCGACTTGGTGGAGCTCACCGCCAGCCGGTCCGCATGCTCTCCGAAGACCTGCCGGATGGCGTGCGCTTCCATCGAATCGTTCGCCGAGGTGCCGGTCCCGTGGGCGTTGACGTAGTCCACGTCTTCGGGCCGCAGGCCGGCGTCCGCGAGGCAGGCGGTGATGGCCTTCGCCGCGCCTTCGGCCAGCGGCAGGGTGATGTGGTGGGCGTCCGAGGACATGCCGCAGCCCGTGATCTCCGCGAGAATCGGCGCCCCTCGCGCCGTGGCCCGCTCCAGGGTCTCGAGCACGAGCGCCGCGCCGCCCTCCCCCAGCACCAGGCCCTGCCGGTCCTTCGAGAACGGCCGGCAGACATCCGGCGCCACCACGCGCAACGCCTCCCAGGCCTTGAGGTTCGCCCAGGTGAAGGGCGTCTCGCTGCCGCCGGCGATCGCCGCCTCCACGATGCCCTGCCGGACCATCCAGAAGGCCAGGCCGACGGCGTGGGCCGAGGAGGAGCAGGCGGTGGAGAGGGTGAAGCAGGGACCGCTGATCCCGAACTCGATCGAGATCTGGCTGACCCCCGCGTTGGCCATGGCCCGTGGGATGGTGAGCGGCACGACGCGCGGCCGCTGCTCGTGAAAGAGGTCCCAGTACGCCTTCTCTTCCGTCAACTGGCCGCCGAGGCAAGTGCCGGTCACCACGGCCGTCCGGCCGCGCAGCTCCTCATCAAAGGTGAGGCCGGCGGCGCCCACCGCCTCGCGGGTGGCGACGATGAGGAACTGGGAGAAGCGGTCCAGCAGCTCGCGGCTCTTGCGGTCCAACCATCGGTCCGCCTCGAAGCCGCGCACCTGGGCGCCGTTCTTGAAGCGGAGCTTGGCGTCGTCGAAGCCTTCGATCGGACGGGTGCCCGAGCGGCCCGCCGCCATGGCGCTCCAGTGCTCCTCCACCGTGAGCCCCAGCGCGGAGACCACACCGAGACCCGTGACCACCACGCGCCGCATCAGGCGGGGGCGCCTTCCACGAGGGGACGCAGCTTCTCCACCGCCATCCGGATGCTGGTGATCTCCTGCGCGACCCAATCGGGGATGCTGATCGAGAAGCT
>Ga0134122_10001767_pt1 | contig 15721 bp, 12 predicted proteins | sample KB302_FD_96461 | JGI IMG/M metagenome (GOLD analysis project Ga0134122, IMG submission 96461) | Terrestrial soil microbial communities without Nitrogen fertilizer from Kellogg Biological Station, Michigan, USA - KB3-0-2 | ecosystem: Environmental > Terrestrial > Soil > Unclassified ... | reverse complement strand
AGCGGTGAAGGCCGATAATGCGTGTTTCAAAGCGGCGCGACGTCCCGGGGTGACGCTGGCGATTCATCTTTGCCGCGGGAATAATCGCAGTCATTGGTACGCGCAGGGCGGGTATGACGCGATTGCAGAAAAGTTGTTTGGAACGCTGGAAGTGGACAGATTTCTTCTCGAGTACGACGACGAACGATCGGGGACGTTCGAGCCGTTGCGTTTCGTGCCAAAGAGCAAGACGGTGGTCTTGGGACTGGTCAGCTCAAAGGTCCCGGCCATGGAGAATTCCGACCAGCTTGCCAAGCGGATCGACGAGGCTTCGACGTTTGTGCCACTGGAAAATCTCGCGCTGAGCCCGCAATGCGGATTCGCTTCTACCGCCGAGGGAAATCTGATTACCGAGGAACGACAGTGGGCCAAACTGAAGTTGGTCGCTGACACCGCGCGCAAAATCTGGCAACAGTAAACAAACGGCGAGTTAAGAGCGATTTGATAAGATTCGAGGGCCACACTCAGAGTTCAAAGAAGACGGTCTCGTTCGCACCTTGAAGCTCGACATCCCATTCCAGTGAGCCTGCTCGACCTTCGACCTTCTTCGCAATCAAAGTTGACCGCCGCGATTCCTCCACCAGACTGAGGACGAATTTTCGGCGTTGCTCGGGTCATCGGGAAAGTAAATGCGCGTCACCAGTCGGCGCCGCAGACCGCGCGTCAAAATGGAAATCGCAAGATGTGGTGCCTGTAAATTTGCCTTGCCATTTGGGCCAACGGGTCCGGGAACTCTGCCCGGCTTGATCGTCGAAAAGCGAAAGTAGCCATCGATGTCCGTGGCTATGCGGCCGAAGCCGGTGAATTCTTTTTCGAGCGGTTTGTCCTGCACATCTTCGGGATGCGCATATTTCCCTTGCGAATTGGCCTGCCAAATTTCGATGACGCCATCGGGCACGGGCTTTCCATCGCCATCCAAAATTCGCCCATTGATTTCGACCCGCTCGCCGGCGACGCCAGGTCCCGCAAGATTATCGCGATAAAGGCGGCACAACCCGATGCTGAAGAAGGGGCCCACCGTCTGCCAGGTTGTGGCCTGAAGTGTCACGTCTGCGCTTTGTGCGAGTGAGAAGGAGTTTCGATCGGCGTGCTTTCCCGCCCGCTCAACACAATGTCGAAGCGATATCCAAGCGCTTCGAGTGGAATGGTTGTGTCCCAATCGAGCTTGGAGATCAAGCGGTTACGCGCCGCTTCGTCCGCAGTGCAGTTGAAGATCGGATCGAAAGGAATAAGCGGATCGCCCGGAAAAAACATCTGCGTGACCAGCCGCGTGGCGAAGGCCGGGCCGAATACGGATAAGTGAATATGCGCCGCGCGCCAAGCATTGTGGCTATTCGTCCAGGGATATTGGCCGGGGCGAATCGTTACAAACCGGTAGCGGCCCTCGGAATCAGTCAATGTATGACCGCAACCCGTGAAGTTGGGATCGAGCGGGGCATTATGCTGATCGTTGTTGTGAAGATAGCGGCCAGCAGAGTTCGCCTGCCAGATTTCAATCAAAGTGTCACGCAGCGGGCAGCCGTCTTCGTCCATCACGCGGCCGCTGACGATGATTCGTTCACCCAGTGGCTCGCCGGAATGCTGGCGCGTGAGATCGCTAGCCTTCAGGTCGCAAAATTCAGCGCCAAGCACTGGGCCAGTGATCTCCGAAAGAGTGTGTGGAAGGTAGATCGGCGGCCGGCTTGGAGCACGCTTGGCAGACGAAACGTAAGGCGGATGCAAGTAAGGAGGCTGCGTACCGGGAGCATATCTTCGATAGGCCTTGATCGCAGCCATGAGCGCGCTCTCCTTAGCCACCACTTTCATAGTGTGCGGCTAGCAGCAAGCGCAAGCAACGCAATGTATGAAAGCAACACATAGCTGTCAAGGCGATTATCGGAATCACCGTGCGTATATCGACCGAATCATGTATGCTGCCGAAATTTGGCAGCCCGTAATTTGTGGAGGGCGAAATTATGCCGCGCGCCCAAGCTGCTTGCGTGCGTCCCGAGCCTCAGCCTCAGGCCCTCGTCGTTTCCGCTCCGCCCCCGCCGCAAGAAAGCTTTCCTTGCGCGCGCCTCGATTCTTACAGCGGCGATCCCAATTTCATGATGTCGCTGGCGCGCGGGCTATTGGTGATCCAGGCGTTCACACAGACGACACGGCAGCTCACCATCTCGCAACTTAGTGGGAAGACCGGATTATCTCGTGCCGCGGTGCGGCGATGCCTGTACACGCTGGCACAGCTGGGGTTTGCGGCTTCGGACGATCCGCGACACTTTTATCTGAGCCCGCGAGTTCTGGCGCTGGGCTACTCCTACATGGCGTCGATGCCGCTGGCGGCCGCTGCGCAGCCCGTGCTCGAGCGCGTGAGCCACGAACTGCACGAGTCTTGCTCGATCTCCACGCTGGATCGCACCGACATCGTTTACGTGGCGCGTGCCAGCGTCACGCGAATCATGTCCATTGATCTCGGAGTTGGCAGCCGGTTGCCCGCCTTTTGCACTTCGATGGGCCGCGTGCTGCTGGCGAATCTGCCGCCCCAACAAATGGAGAACTGCTTGAGTCATTCGCAGTTGAAGCGGTATACCGACAAGACCGTCGTTGCCGCGGACAAGCTGCGACAAATTCTCCGGCTTGCGGGTCGGAACGGTTACGCCATCGTGGATCAGGAATTGGAGCTCGGACTTCGCTCCATGGCTGTGCCCATTCAGAATCCGTCCGGCAAGACGGTCGCGGCGCTGAATGTGGGTGCTCACGCACAACGCGTGTCCATCCAGGAGATGCAGACGCGGTTCCTGCCTCGGCTTCGCACCGCCGCTCAAGAACTCTCTATGCTTCTGCGGTAGCACCGCATTGCGACGACGTCACTTTCGATCTGCGCGGCGCCGCCGTCGCTGAATTCATCGGGAATCTCTAGCTGGAATCTCCGCGAAACTCCGCGGCCTCAGCGCCTTCGCGTTATCCTCTCTCGTTCAGCCCTTAATCAGGCATGCCGCTGCGCCCATTACTTCTCCACCTGCTGCACTGCATTGATCGATTGACTGGCCGCAACCCGCGCTACATTCGCCTGATGCTTCGCTAACATCGTCTGCGCCCCATTCCAGATGAGTTGCAACCCCGCAAAATTGCTACTGCGGCCACAACCGTTTTCAATCTTCGCGCCGGCACGATGCGCGCGAGCGCGCATCCCAACAGTACGCCGGGAATCCCGCCCGCCAGCAACTGCACCAGCACTCCCGTATTCATCGCGCCGAATTTCCAATGAAACGCCGCCCCTATCACCGCCAGCACCAGCCCGAAAACCAGGTCCGTTCCCACCACTTGCGGCGCCGTCATCTCCGTGTAGTTCAACATCAGCACTGTTCCCAGCGCTCCAGCTCCTGCCGACGAAAATCCCGATTCGATCCCGATGGGCAGCGCCACCCACGGCAGCCACCTCGAATTCTTCCGCGCAAAATCCGGCTTCTGCACGCGCGGCGCGAATGTGATGCTCGACGACAGTGCCAGCACCACGCCAAGCAAAATCACTACGACAGGATTTCCCGCCTCTTGCCCCACGAGCCTCAAAAAAAATGTCCCGATCACCAAGCCCGGAATCGCCCCACCCAGCATCAGCCATAAATACCGCGCGCTGAAGTGTTTGCCGGCCAGATAAAACGGTGCCGCGATCAATCGCACGATCCCCGCAAACACAAATGCCGTTCCCACCGCTTCGCCGGCTGTCAGTCCGACAATCAGCACCAGCGCGGGTACGGTAAAACTTCCGCCGCCGATTCCGGTCATCCCGACCGCTAGCGCAATCAGAAACCCGATGGCTAGATTCATCCTCGCGCCCGTTCCGAAAAAGTATGAATCCCGCACTCCAGCTTGTTTCCGCCCCAGCGCCCCGAACGTGGATTGTTGGGATCCGCCGGCAGCGCAGTGCACGGTTCGCAGCCAATGCTCAAATATCCTTCGTCGTACTGCGGCAAATGCGGAATCCCGTTCGCATTCGAATAATCCCAAACCTGCTTCCAATTCCAGTCCGCCAGCAAACTCACCTTCCACAACGTCTTGCCCGTCGGCAGCCGATGCAACTCCACCTTCTTCAAATTCTTTCGAGTGGGCGACTGCTCCCGCCGCAATCCGGTGAACCACACATCAAAAGGCTCGAGCGACCGCATCAGCGGCTCCACCTTTCGCAATTGGCAGCATTTCGTTGGATCGCTCACGTGCAAAATCCCAAACGCCGACTCCTGCTCCGCCACCGTCTGCTCCGGCATGGCGTTCACCAGGTTCAGCGACCATTCCTTCGTCATCCGATCGCGATATTCATAAGTCGCCGCAAAGTGATAGCCAGTCTCCAGAAACACCACCGGCACATCCGAAATTCTCCGCCGAAGCAAATGCGCCACTGCCATGTCTTCTGCCTGAAAACTGCTCGTCAGGCACGCGCGCGCATTAGGATTCGCGGCCAACACCACGTCGAGTCCCTGCTCCGCGCTCAGCTTCTCAATCTGTTCTGCGATCTGCTCGACGCTCATCAATGTACCTTCCTCGAATCGTTCGCGTCAGGATTCAGCCGTAACGTTTGCCCGAAAGCCAGCACTGCCCGGACGAGCTCCTCACTGAAGCCGGATTCGCTCGCCGCCAATGCTGTCGCGTCGAAAATGCGTCCACTCGCATGCACGCGCGGGCCTTCAACCACCCCGGAAACGACCACAACGCAACCCGCCTGCAGTGCTACTCGCAACACATCGCGAATCGCCTCCGGTGCGATCGCCCCGCCCTTGACATGTACCGTCGCAAAACCGCGATCGAACAACGCCCGTTCCACCTTCGCGCCAATTTCCGGCCGGTTCCCCACAAAAATCACACCGGAATCATGTCCGTTTCGTTCAGACCGCTCTTGCGGCGCCACTCCGGCGCTGGTCAGACCGCCCGCAATGTCATCGTCAACGGGCTCACCCTTCACATCTAACGCGGCTTCGATCATCCCCGCTCCCACCGTCGCGTTCGACAGCGGATCGATCACGATAAAGCTTCCCGTCGCCCGGTTGTTGGCATACGCATCGAAGAACAACGTCACGTTCGTCTCAAACTCCACCAGCGCAATCTCGTTCATCTGCAGCTGCGTTGCATTTTCGTGGGCCAGTGTATTCACGTTCACGCGATGCCGAATGCTCGTCGCTCGAATCTTCGTCTGCCGCGCCGTGTGCTTCACCACGTACGCCTTGCCCGCTTCCAGCGGCTCCGCATGCAGCCACACCAGCATTGCGCTGAACTTGCGCGCCACATGTGGCACGCCCTCTGCCGCCACCAGCATGTCCCCGCGGCTCAGGTCGATCTCATCGCGTAGTCGCAGCGTTACCGACATCGGCGCAAGCGCCTCGCGCAAATCGCCGTCGTACGTCACGATCGCATCCACGCGCGTCTTCTGCCCTGACGGCAGCGCCACCACTTCATCGCCCGGCTTCACCACCCCGCTTGCCACACGGCCCGCGAATCCGCGGAATCCTGCATCCGGCCGAATCACTGCTTGCACTGGAAATCGCAAACTCGCGTCCGCATCAATCGGGGAGAGAGGGACCGTCTCCAGATGCTCCAGCAGCGTGGGTCCGCCGTACCATTCCATCCTCGTGCTGCGATCTACAACGTTGTCGCCTTCCAGCGCGCTGATTGGTATGCATTGCACGTTCGCGACACCCAGTTCGGTGGCCAGCTGCAAAAAATCCTGCTCCAGCCGCGCGAACACATCCTCGCGGTACGCCGCCAGATCCATCTTGTTCACCGCGGCCAGCACATTGCGAATTCCCAGCAGCGAAGCGATGAACGCGTGCCTCCGCGTCTGTGCCAGAATCCCTTTCGTCGCGTCCAGCAGGATCACCGCGAGGTCCGCCGTCGATGCTCCGGTCGCCATATTCCGCGTGTACTGTTCGTGCCCTGGCGTGTCCGCGATGATGAATTTCCGCCGCGCCGTCGAAAAATATCGGTACGCGACATCAATCGTGATTCCTTGCTCGCGTTCCGCCCGCAACCCGTCGGTCAGCAGCGAAAAATCGATAGGTCCCGCCGCCCGGTTCACGCGGCTCTTTTTTACGGAAGCCAGTTGATCTTCGTAAACCGCCTTGGAATCGTGCAGCAATCGCCCGATCAGCGTTGATTTCCCGTCATCGACGCTTCCCGCGGTGGTAAAGCGCAGCAAATCGGTGTTCAGATCCTGCTCAAGAAACTCCGCAAAGCTCCGCGGTTCCTGCTCCTGCGCCAGGGAAATCATCAGAAATATCCCTCGCGTTTCTTGATCTCCATCGACCCTTCTTCATCGTGATCGATCGCGCGATTCTCGCGTTCCGACCGCCGGAACGAAATCATCTCCTCGATAATCTTCGGCAGCGTGTCCGCCTCCGAACGAATCGCGCCCGTGCACGGCACGCAGCCCAGCGAACGCATCCGGCACTTCACCATCTGCGTTTTCTCGCCGGGCAGCAGCTCGCGCCGATCGTGAATCAGCACGATCGAGCCGCCGCGAATCACCGCCTCACGCTCTTTTGCGAAGTACAGCGGCACAATCGGAATCCGCTCGACGTGGATGTACAGCCAGATGTCTAGTTCGGTCCAGTTCGACAGCGGAAATACCCGAATGCTCTCGCCCTTATCGACCCGTGAATTGAAAATGTTCCACAGCTCCGGACGTTGATTCTTCGGATCCCACTGCCCCAGCGTGTCGCGAAACGAATAAATCCGCTCCTTCGCGCGCGATTTCTCTTCGTCCCGCCGCGCCCCGCCAAACGCCGCGTCGAACCCGCCTTCGGCAAGCGCATCCAGCAACGACTTGGTCTTCAGCAACCCGCAGCACTTCTGCGTCCCCAGCACGAAGGGATTGGCCCCCGCGTCCAGTGCTTCCTGATTTTTATGCACGATTAATTCCGCGCCGATTTCCCGTGCGTAGCGGTCACGAAACTCGATCATCTCGGGAAATTTGTAGCTGGTATCGACATGCAGCAGCGGAAAGGGAATCTTTCCGGGGTAAAATGCCTTCTGTGCCAGCCGCAACATCACCGACGAATCTTTGCCGATCGAGTACAGCATCACCGGCCGCGCAAACTCCGCCGCCGCCTCGCGCAGGATATGGATGCTCTCCGCTTCCAGCGCCTGCAAATGGTTCAATCGCCGCACCGGCAGCGTCTCTGCCGGCTGCGGCAATGTCGCCGTCAGCTCCGATTCGTCGAACGAAATTCCCGATGCTTGGTTCATGCCCTCACTCAAAAAGTCCCGCAAAAAACAAAAAACCCACCTGCCGGATCATCGGCGGTGGGTCGGCTGCATTTCAGTGTAAGTCGCGCTTACAAATCGAGCTCTTCAGCTGAAATAGACACAGCGGCCCTCGCCGTCATCGGCTGACGACAACAACAACAGACCGCGTTCTTCAGCGTGAAGCTCATCTCAGCCATGATAACCCGAATCCTTACGATTGCAAAAAACTATCTCCGCATCCGACTGCCCCAGACCGTCAACTTGGCTCTTCATCCCTGCCCACTAATCCGGACGGTCAACTATGCGCTGACCTGTCATCCTGAGGGCCTCCGATAAGGATGACCGAAGGACCTCAACCCGAACACCGTCGCCCACTATCACGCCTATTCTCACCACACCAACTTCAACCCAAACTGCACCTGCCGCGAAGTCGTCGCCGTCGACGTAATCACCCCCGCTGTCGGCGAAGCCTCCCCGGTCGCCGCCGCGAACACCACCGGATTCGGCGTATTGAAGTTCGTATGGTTCAGCAAATTGAAGAACTCCGCCCGAAATCGCAAATCCATCCGCTCTGTCAGTACAAATTTCTTCGCAAAAGACAGATCCGTGGTCACCAGCCCCGGCCCCCGCAGAGTATTCCGCCCGGCATTACCATACGTCCCCGGCAAGGGCTGAATGAACGCATTCGGATTGAAATACTGATTCGGTCCGCCCTCAATCACGCTCCCGACAAAATTCGGATTCACCGACGGCCGCACCGGATTCCGCGTATCTCCGTCGTTCGATGGGTTGTAGGAAAGCTGCGGCGTGAACGGAACACCCGACTGTACCGTCTGAATCCCGCTGACCTGCCACCCATCAATCAATTTCTGCACCAGCGCCCTCGAACTCGCAAAACGCCCGCGCCCAAACGGCAGGTCGTACGTCGCATTGATCACTGCCGCATGGGTGACATCGAACGAAGCGCGCCCGTAATCGACCCTCGGCAGCAGCGGATTCGACGCGAACGCCGGCGAATTCGTCGCCACGCTGGTGTTCATGCTGTCCCCATCGTTCAGGGCTTTCGAGAACGTATAAGCGCCGCGAAACTGCAGGCCGCGTGCAAGCCGCCGGTTCACATCCACTTCCAGCCCGTGATACGAGCTGATGCCCTCGGAAAACCAGTGCGTCGTGTTTAGCAGCGCAGTGTTTGCCAGCGGCGCGCCCGTCGGGTAGTAAAACGCACCTGCCGGATAGCCCGCGGGGCACGGCGACGCCGGGCAGATCGTCGGACTCGGCAGGTTCGCATCGATCGATAGGAATTCGTGATATCCGTGCGAACCCACATAAGCCACGCCAAGCGACGTGCTGCCCGATATCTGCTGCTCTACTTTCAGCGTCCACGATTCCACCGTCGGCGTCTGCAAATCCGGCTGCACTCCGCTCGGCACCAGCTTCGATCCGGCGTACGTCGCGTTTGGCGCGATGCTGGAGAACGCGATGTTCTTCACCGCGAACACGGAGTTGAACGGCGCGTTCTGATCCAGCCGGTAGCTCAGGTTGTCGATCAGCGCGTAGTACAAACCGGCGCCGGCACGAATTACGGTCTTCTTCGATCCAAACGGCGACCAGGCGATTCCCGCTCGCGGCGCCGGCAGGAATTTTGCGTTGTTCTCGGTCAGCGCGGATCCCCCAATCACCGGCTGCGTCAAAATCACGCCATTCGAATCAAACGCATAGTTCGACGCGCGGCCGCTCACTTCATTCCAGCCATTCGTCAATTCTCCACGGAATCCGATCCGCACCTCCAGCGAAGGCTTCACGCGGATCACGTCCTCCGCATACAGCGCGCCCTGCAGTGAACGCCAGCCCAGCGGCGTCGCTGTCGGCGCATACGTGTAAGTGCTCACCTGCCCTTTCAGAAAGCTCTGCAAGTTGGTGAACGATGCCTGCCCGTATTGATCCTGAATCAGTGAATCATTGGCTTGAATCCGCTGCAGCAACCCGCCAAGGCTCAGCAGGTGCCGGCCGTGCGTCCAAGTAACCTGGTCACTTACCGTGAACAGATTCCGAACTGCGGTGAGATTGCTTCCCGCGTTGGTCCCGCCGTTAGTGATCTGTGAAGCGCCATTCAGCGTCGTTCCGCCGCCCACGACCACCGCGCCCACCGGCTGTCCGTCGTGCAGCCAGCCCGGCAAATCCACAGTCGTCCCGCTGTCGAAGAAAAATCCGCCCCGCGAAAATCCGAACGTAGCGCGGTTCACCAGGGTCGGAGTGAAGATGTGCGTTTCACTCAGGCTTATCACCTGTTCGCGTAGAGAAATGTTTACGCGGCTGAGCGGATTGCTCGTCGGCGAATGCGCTTCGCTATCATCCGCGGTGTACACCGCCGACAGCGTGTCCTTCACCGAAAAAATCTGATCGAATCGCGCCGTCCCAAAATCCTCACGAATGTTTTGCACCGGATTGCTATACGCTCGCGCAATGCCGCTGGGTTGACCCGAAGCCGTCAGCAGTTCTGGTCCGTTCGCCTCCGGCCATAGCGCCAGCAATGGCTGCACGCTCGCCACGGCGGCCGCGCGCGAAGTTGCGTCCGGCACCAGAGTCAAATCGCTGAGTCCAAGGTTCTGCCGAAAACCTTCGTAGTTGCCGAACACGAATATTTTGTCGCGGCGGATCGGTCCGCCCAGCGAGCCGCCAAACACGTTCCGCTGGAATTCAGGAATGCTGCCCTGATCGAAGAAATTTCGGGCATCCAGCGCGCTGTTGCGCGCAAATTCGTACACGTTGCCGTGCAGTTGATTTGTGCCCGAAGCGGTCACGATGCTGACCTGCGCACCCGGGCGCTTCCCATATTCCGCCCCGTACGCATCGCGCACTACGGAAAATTCCCTCACCGCATCCACTCCCAGGAGTTGCCCGCTGACCCCGCCTGGTGTGTTGTTGATCTCCGAAGCGCTTGTGAATTCCACTCCATTCAGCAAATAAAGATTCTCCTGCGGCCGGTGACCCGACGACGCGAACATGCTGCCGACCACGGAATTCGATGTCCCGATTCCGCCCGCCCGCTGCGATGTGTAATTCACCACGCCGGGATTCAACGTAAGCAGTTGATCATAACTCCGGCCGTTTAGCGGCAACTCTTTCACCTGGCGCTCGCCCACCAGCCCGGAAATATCCTGCGTCGTCACGCTGACCGGCGGAATCTCGCCCTGCACTACCACCGCTTCCTGCACTTCGCCCACGCGCAAAGTCAGATTCACTTCCGCGTGTTGGCCCACCACCAGCGTGATGCCGGTTCGCACCTCAGGCCGGAATCCCGTAGCTTCCACGCGCACTTCGTATTGCCCGCTCCCCAGCGACTCCACGTCGTACCGCCCCTCGTCATCGACGGTAATCACTCGCTGCGATCCCGTTTCCACGCTCTTCACCGTTACCGTTGCTCCGGCTACTCCCGCCCCACTGGAGTCCGTGACTCCCCCGGAAATGGACGCTACCGTCTGCGCTTGCGATCCGCTCACAGCGAGCAAAATCCACATCGCGACCGCCGCCACACCCATCGCCATCCTCTCCCACTTCAAAAACTCCGTCGCCCCTTGTCTCCACAACCCTTGTCTCCGCAAACTTTGTCCCGCCGTCATTGCCCTCTCCTGGTGCTGGGCTCCTCAGAGCCGCTTCGCTATTCGCTCACTCGCCGCGAAGGCTGAAAAATCATCCGCAAAAAACAAAAAACCCATCGTCAAGACGCTCTGGCGATGGGTTCAAAAACAACTCAGGCTGGAATTAGACGGCTACACGCCTGGTTTCCCCTCGCCAAAAGACACACGCGCACGACAAGAACAACAGCAAGTCTGCGCCGTCTTTTGGCCCTGAGGATTCATGCACAAATACCGTAACCCGAACCGCACCCCAAACGCAACCAACAAATTTCCAGTCGAATCAAAAGCCCCGAAACGCTACACCTGATTTGACGCCCGCCACAGCAAAATGTAACAGCCAATGTAGTGGCGGGTTCTTTAGACCCGTCACCCGGAGCCGCGAAGCGGCAGGGGACACAGCCACCCCAACCTTCACAATCCTTTCTCTATCCGAACGATTCTTTGCGTTTGACCCGCGGCATCCCTCCCATTACCGTCACCTCCGTGGACGAGACGATCCTTCCCTTGCAAGATCCGGCGATTGGTTTTCTCCATCAAATTGGCAGCCGCATGGCGGCTGCCGATCCGCTTCACGAAGTCCTGCAGCGCATCGTCGATTTCGTCAGTTCCATCGTAAAATGTGACTCCTGCTTCGTTTACGTCCTCGAATCCAAAGAACTGGTCCTCCGCGCCTCGAAAAATCCGCATCCCGAAATCGTCGACCGCCTGAAAATGCAGATGGGGCAGGGCATTACCGGCTGGGTAGCCGAGCACCTGCAACCTGTAGCGGTGGCCACGCGCGCCTTTCAGGACCCCCGCTTCCAGCGCTTCAACGAGCTGCCGGAAGATAGATACGAAGCCTTTCTTTCCGTGCCGATCCTTTCCCGCAACAAACTCGTCGGCGTCGTCAACGTTCAGCATCGCCAGACCCACACCTATACCAACAGCGAAATCCAGCTCATTTCCACCATTGGCTTCCTGGTCGGCGCCGAAATCGAACGCGCACGGCTGGAAGAAGAGAACTCCCAACTTTCCGAAGAGCTGGAATCGCGCAAGGTCATCGAGCGTGGCAAGGGCATCCTGCAGCGCGACCTGAAGTTAAGCGAAGAGGAAGCCTACCTGATGCTCCAGAAGCAGAGTCGCCAGCGCCGCATGTCCATGCGCGAGGTCGCCGAAGCCATCATCCTCAACGAAGAGATTCGCCGTGCCCAAGGCAAGTCCGTCCCTTCCTGATCTCGTTGCAGCTCTCCGCTTGACAAACAGATGCATTTTTGGTAAGATGCCGCCTGTAGAAAATTGCGACCTAACGCCGGGATTAACCCGGCATTTTCTTTTTATGCCGAAAATCCCTCAAAAATTAGCCCCCTGCTCATTGTCTTGTAAGCCATTTTAAATAAGTGCTTTGCGGAGGCAGGTTGGCAAATATCGTCGATCGGGCGCTCGGACGAACCGCCAGGAAGCCCTAGGAAGAATACTCCGAAACGTACCCCAATCCTGTATTACGTTACACTTCAAAAACGTGCCCGTAAGCCCTTCAGCTACAGTACATACTCAAACCCGGTGTGGCATACCCCTCAAATCGCATCAGGTACTAAAGCATGATTTTTCTGGCCTCGAATCTATTTTGGGCAAGTCACCGGCTCGACCCGTGTCCCCGGCGATATTCGGCAAAGGCTTCTTCCGTTACCAGCGCGTGAAGTCGTCGTTTACGCTCTTCCGGGTCTAATGTTTTGTTAGCTTGCAGTTCGGTGCGGGCTACGGCTAGCGTCTCCAGCCAGCCTTCGTATTCAGGCCCGAATTGGACCTCCAGCTCCTTCCGAAGCCGTTGCGCCAGAGCGGGGCTTTCCCCGGAGGTCGAAACAGCGATTTGAAGCGATCCGCGCTGCACCACCGCGGGATAGTAGAAGTCGCAAAGCTCGGGCACATCCACAACGTTGCAAAGGATACTGCGCTTCCGCGCCTCGGCGAAAATCTGTCGGTGCAACGCCGAATTCGACGTTGAAGCCACCACGAGAAACATCTCGTCGAGGTCGGTTGTCTCAAATGCCCGCTGTAGATACTCGATCTTCGAGGACTTCGCCCACAGCAGAACCAGCGGCGTGGCCTGGGGCGCAACTACCGTCAGTCGCGCTCCCGTGTCGAGCAGCCCAGCGATCTTGCCTTCGGCGATCGTGCCGGCGCCCACGACCAGGCAGCGTCGGTCTTGGAGCTTGAGGATAAGGGGAAAGAGTTTCACGTGCACGAATTTATCGCATTCCGAAAACGTCTACGCAAGCAGGGAGTTGCTGTGGCACAGTAGATCACTCGCGATGGCCACCGCTGAGACTTCCATATCTTCAGGACGCGCCGCTTTCAAGTATCCGGGCTTCCTGGTGTTTCAGATGGCGCGCTTCTTCGTCGTCCTCGCCACGGAGATGCAATCCGTTGCCGTTGGCTGGCAGGTCTACGAAATCACCAAGCGCCCGCTCGACCTCGGGTACGTCGGTCTGGCGCAATTCCTCCCTGGCATCGTTCTATTCCTGGTTTCCGGACACGTCACCGACCGTTACCGCCGTACCAAGGTGGTCTTCGTCTGCTTTCTCGGATACACCGTCTGCTCGACGCTGTTGTTCATCACCGCCGTTCACGGTACTCGGGCTGTCTATCCCATCTACGCAATTTTAGTGGGCCTCGGAGCGGTCCGTTCTTTCAGCGCGCCGGTGAGCCGGACGATCTTGACGCAGTTGGTTCCTGAAAAGGATTTTCCCAACGCCGTCGCTTGGGCTTCCACAACTTTCCAGTGCGCCACGATCCTGGGGCCCTCACTAGGTGGCTTAGTGTATGCCGCCACGCGCGGGCCGGCCACCGTCTATGCGATGGGCATAATCGCCGGCCTTCTCGCCACGCTCGGCACGCTGCGGATTCCCACTACTTCGCCTCCGCGCAAACGCGAGCCCATCAACCTGACCAATGTCCTGGCGGGATTCCGCTACATCTGGAAGGAAAAAATCATCTTCGGTTCGATCTCGCTGGATTTGTTTGCAGTTTTGCTCGGTGGCGCGGTGGCTCTGCTACCGGTTTACGCCAAGGAGATTTTGCAAACAGGTCCGTGGGGATTGGGAATTCTGCGGACAGCGCCGGGCGTCGGCGCCGCACTGATGGCCGTATATCTGGCACATCGCCCGCTGAAGCGCGGCGTGGGCAAAACCATGTTGTGGTGCGTGGCGGGCTTCGGCGCTTGCACCATTTTGTTTGGGCTGTCGCACAGCCTCATCTTGTCGATCATGGCTCTAGTTTTGGTGGGCGCCACCGACATGGTCAGCGTCATCGTGCGCGCTACATTGGTGCAAATCGCCACGCCCGACGAAATGCGCGGCCGCGTAAACGCGGTAGACATGGTTTTCATTGGCGCCTCCAACGAGCTCGGCCAGTTCGAGTCCGGAATCACCGCGCACTGGTTCGGCACTGTTCCCGCCGTTGTTCTCGGCGGTATCGGCACCATCCTCGTCACCGCGCTGTGGGCCTGGATGTTCCCGGCCTTGCGTAAGGCGGATCGCTTGACGCCTGTGCAGGTATCGCAGGTAACCGAGCTGAAAGAAGAAGAGGCGATGAGGTGACACCGCGACCCGCTTTTCCGCCACCCTGTTACGGAGTTTTGGTGGCCTTCAACAGGATAATGTCTGCCGAGCGCGTGCCGCGCGGCTGCCAGCGTCTTGCCGTCGCCGGACCACGCGATGTTGTAGGTTTGGCCCGAGGTGAAGTGCGTGAGCTGTTTGGGCGGCCCACCGGACAAGGGCTGTCGCCACACGTTCTCCACACCGCCGCGCTGCACCGCATAGTCCACTGCGCGCCCGTCCGGAGCCCAAATTTCCTGGTTCAGCCCGGCACCTATCATTCTGTCAAAGGGTGTGAATGGCGGGTCCCCCATGAATCGACGATATGAGGATCTTTATGCCGGCAGCCAGGGTTTGCACGTCCAGCGTATCGAGCAAAAGACTCTGGCCGTCCGGAGAAGCGACAACAGATCGACCGCATCTCTAGGTAACTTTAGTTGCTCCGAGTTCCCTCCGTTGATGGACATCCGAAACTGGGCGGCCGGCGGCTCTGGTCTGTGATAGTCAACCCAGTGTCCATCGTTGGAACACAGCGGATCGACGGGCGCCTTGACGGGCAGGAGCAGGAAGGGGTCGCCACCGTTGGCATCAAGGCGAAATACACCGGGATGAGGCCTCGCAAGGCGATGTCTGCTCTTACGCGGAGCAGCGCTGTGCGGGAGATCAGCGTGATCTCGCTTTCGGAAATTGCGATCAAGCAAACGAGAGGGAAGCTCACGTTCGGGGAGCAGGACGTGGCGCAGGGCATTGCCGATCTTCAGCTCAGGGTATTGCCTTACAGCAGTGAACATGCCGCGGGTTTGTTCGATCTTCCGCTGCATCATGCCGACCCCTCCGACCGCCAGATCATCGCGCAGGCGCTGGCAGAACAGATCGCCGTCATCACAGCGGATAGCGCGTTCAAACTCTACAAAGGCCTTACTGTGATTTGGTGACTTGACGACGGCGAAGAGCATCCGTGTAGTATGTTTTGGCAAACCTTGACGGATTGCATCGGTGATATTCGGAGGGTGTGATGATTTTGTCCCGCATCGGCAAGGCGATATTTTCTGCGTTCGTGGCGATTTCGATTTTGTCTCTCGGGCTATGGCTCTCATCTGGGCCGATTCAGTCGAGCGCGGCAGGTGGCGGGCCAGAGGGCTGCGCGAACGACGACAGCGGGCTGAAGCTTCCGGCGGGATTTTGCGCTTCCGTTTTCGCCGATAGCGTGGGACATGCGCGGCACATGGTTGTCGCGCCGAGCGGAGTCGTGTACGT
>Ga0134122_10001766_pt1 | contig 15723 bp, 1 predicted proteins | sample KB302_FD_96461 | JGI IMG/M metagenome (GOLD analysis project Ga0134122, IMG submission 96461) | Terrestrial soil microbial communities without Nitrogen fertilizer from Kellogg Biological Station, Michigan, USA - KB3-0-2 | ecosystem: Environmental > Terrestrial > Soil > Unclassified ... | reverse complement strand
CGGCGTCAACTGGTTGAGAAACCATAATCTCTGTTGAGCGAAGGAGAGCGCGAGTGGCTTTCCGCGCGAGACCCTGTCGATGGCGGGCAGGGCGTCCTTCGTCCGGCCTTCCTTGATCTCGGCGATCCGGGCGGCAAGGCTCGCGACATCGGGTGCTTCGAACACAGCTCGCACCGGCAGCTCCACTCCGAACGTCAAGGAGATTTTCGACACCAGCCGCATGGCGAGCAGGGAGTGGCCTCCCGCGGCAAAGAAGTCATCGTGCAACCCGATTGAAGGAAGCAGCAGAAGGTCGCAGAAGATCGTCGTCAGCAACTCTTCGAGCGGCGAGGCAGTTTCCAACGAGCCACCGGAATAGTTCTGCGCCGTAGGCAGGTTCTCGAGGAGAGAGCGGCGGTCCACCTTTCCATTGGCGCTCAGCGGCAACCGGTCAAGCACGGCTATTCGGGCAGGCACCATGAAGTCGGGAAGCTGCTCGGCCAGAAAACTTCGTAATTCGGGTACTAGATCCTGTATCCCGTTCGAGCGAGCTGGATCCCGGATCATAGAGGCTAGCTCCCTCTTCATGCCTTCTTCACGCGGAGGCCACGAAACCTCGGTGTCCGACAGGTCTTGGAAGATCGCATCGAACCGTCCGGCGTCGCCCGCCGAGGGTGTTACCGTTGCCCTGTATCCGAGCTCCTCGGCAAGGCGCCAGATATCCTCGGGATCGACGCCAAGTTGGGAAACCGTGATTCCAGCACGACTCTCTGGCTGACGACCCTCCTGCCGTAGACGCTCCACGAGCCCTAGGATCTCCACGACGCGCCCGTTCGGCACGCCGGTGATTACGATCGGCTCCCGGTATGACGAGGAGAGGACGCCAGGGAGCACATTCATCGAAAGACCTGCGCGCCGCCAATCGACCTGCCGTGGAGCGATCGGCGGTTCCCTCTCATCCTCCCCGACCGAGCCCACATGCAATACAACGTCATAGCGATAGGCTGTCAGCTCGTTGCGGTGGCGGCCGCGCTTGAGCTGGATCTCGACCCTCCGCACTTGTGGCAAGCGCTCTGCGAAGGAGTGGAAGAACTCTGGATCGATCACCAGCTCGTGCTCGGCGCGAGCGAGCCGCTCGGCACACCGAAGCGTGGAGGCCGACGCGTCTCCCCCCCCGAGGAACAGCGCCATCTCGAAGTGGAAGGCCGCGAGGAGTGCCAAGTTTCGTACATCCCCGATCACGACCACTCCCCCCGGTCGCGTTGCGGCAACAGCGCGCTCCAGGACGGTCACCAGATATTGAAAATCCGGGAAATACTGGACTACCGAGTTGAGCACCACCACGTCGAACCCGAGCTCCTCTAGGCCAGCGAAGTCGTCTGCTGCGCGCTCAAGCAGTTCGACGGAGTAGGACGACCCGGCCGACCAAGGCAAGTTGTCCTCGATCCAGCGCAAAGCGTGAGGAGAGAGATCCGTCGCCGTATAGCGAAGGCATTGCGGGGCGATCCGGAAGAGCAACAGACCGGTCCCACAACCAATCTCCAGGACGTTCTTCGGATCGAAGACAAGGATACGTGCGACGATCCCGTTTACCCACTCCAGCATTTCGGATTGCGAGAACGGCAGGCCGGTGCAAGCGCTGATCCAACCGGCCAGGTTAAAGTCGCGATCTTTCTGCGAAGGGACCTTCGCGTACGCATCATCGAACAGGCGTCGCACCTGCGCGAGATGTTCTTCGTACTCCCGACTCCCGGTGGAACAACCCCCCGCGACATCCGCAACGACGAATCCGATCAGGCCGCCCTCACCGCCAGCTACCTCGGTGGCAACGACGACGGCTTCGCGAACAGCGGGATGGCGCGTGAGGACGGCCTCAATCTCGCCGAGTTCGATGCGGAAACCCCTGATCTTGACTTGGTGGTCGATCCGCCCCAAAAATTCGATCTCTCCGTCACCACGCAGACGGGCCAAGTCCCCCGTCCGGTAAAGGCGTTCTCCGCCGAAATGCCCGAAAGGATGCGGAACGAACCTTTCCGCTGTCAGGTCTGCCCTGCCCAGATAGCCCCTGCCCAGACCCACACCCCCAATGTGAAGCTCTCCGGCGACTTCCAGCGGTGCCAACGAGCCATCCCAACCCAGCACAACGATCTCCAGGTTGGCGATCGGACGCCCAATCGGCACGGTCCAATCCAGCATCTCGCGGCCACAGGTGAAAGCCGTGACGTCCACAGCCGCCTCGGTTGGACCGTACAGGTTATGCAGCTCGCAGCCAAAGGCCTGCTTGAAGCTCCTTGCCAGCTCCAACGGCAACGCCTCCCCGCTCGCCATCACCCGCTGCAGAGAGCCGCTTTGGAGGTACCCGCCCTCCTCGACGAACAGCTGCAGCATCGACGGCACAAAATGCAGCGTCGTGATCTGATGATCGGCGATCAGATCCACCAGGTAGCGGTTGTCCCGGTGCCCTTCAGGGCGTGCGATCACCAGACGCGCCCCCACCAGCAGCGGCCAGAAAAACTCCCACACCGACACATCAAAGCTATACGGCGTCTTCTGCAGCACTCGATCCACCGCACTCAAGCCGTACGCCGATTGCATCCACAGCAGCCGGTTTAGGATCGCGCCGTGGCTGTTCATCGCTCCCTTTGGACGGCCTGTCGAACCCGAGGTGTAGATCACATAGGCCAGGTTTTCCAGCGAAGTCCACCCTCCTGCCGCCGAACCACCGGCAAGAGCGACCCAATCTGTGTCCAGAAGTAGCACGTGCCAACCCCGCCTCGACCACTCCTCGAAGCGCGGCGCGAACCGCTCCTGTGTCAGCACCACCGGTCCATGGTTCCCGGCAAAGGCGTCCGAAGCCATCTGCTCCAGGCGTTCCATCGGATAAGACGGGTCCAAAGGCAAATACGCCCCGCCCGCTTCCAAAATTCCCACCAGACCCAGCACCATTTCCAACGACCGTTCCACCGCGAGGCCCACCACAACCTCCGGCCCTACTCCCAGCCACCGCAGGAATCCCGCGAGATAAGCAGCACGCGCCGCCAGGTCGCCGTAGCTCAGGTGGGCTTCCTCGAATTCCAACGCCACCCTCTCCGGATTCCTCCTCGCCTGCTCTGCGATCAGCTCATGCAGGCAACGGCTTTCCCCGTAGTCCTCCACCGTGTCATTCCATTCGAGCAGGGCCTGATGGCGTTCCCACACCGGAAGCCAAGGAATCTCCTCCACGAACGGGTCGGGTAACAAGGAAAGGCCTTCGAGTAGGCACCCGAAGTGTCCCAGGAGGCCGCGGACCGCAATTCGGTCCAGTCGCGAGGGATCGAAGAGTGCCTTGAGAGACAGGCGCGCACCGGGCCCGACGAACATCGACAGCGGGTAGTTCGTACGCTCGGCGATATCCACCTGACTCAAGGTGAGAATCTGGCCGACCCGCTCTCGGACGGAAGCGTCTACCGGGTAGTTCTCAAAAACAAGGATGCTTGCGAAGAGGGGCTGGTTGCGAGGCACCTCGCTCCATCCGTGCACCTGGACAAGCGGGCTATGCTCGAATTGTCGCATCTCCGCCTGCTGCCTCTGGACGTCGTGCAGCCACTCCACCAACTTGCATTCTGGAGCGACCCGCAAGCGCGCCGGCAGGGTATTGATGAACAGACCGACCATCCCTTCGATGCCCGCGACAGGAGCCGATCGCCCCGCGGTGACTGCACCGAAGACCACGTCAAACTCCCCGCTGTAACGGCTCAACAACAGCGCCCATGCCCCTTGCACCGGTGTATTGAGCGTCAACTGGTGCCGCCGGGCGAAACTCCGCAAGACTTCCGTTGCCCCGAGAGAAAGCTCCACCTGCTCGACCGCCGTTCTGCGGTCTTCCTGCTGGGGATCGCCAGGCTCCCCTTTCGAGCGACTCGTTTCCACGCCTAGAGGGGTCGGGGCCTCGAACCCGGCAAGAGCTCTCCGCCAGAACCGTTCCGCCGCACCAAGATCCTGGTGGCGTAGCCAGGAAATGTATTCCCGATACCGCGGAGCGCGCTTAAGCTCCGCCGGTTCATTCTTGAGCGCAGCCTCATAGAAAGTGAACAGATCCCGCAAAAGGATGGGTAGCGACCAGCCATCCAGCAGCAGATAGTGGAAGCTCCAAACGAAATGGTAACCCTCCTCCAGGCGGATCAGTGCCATGCGCATCAAAGGTGAGGACGACAGGTCGAACCCACGCAGGCGGTCGATTTCTAGAAACCGCTTCAAGCGAGACTGCCGCTCACCCCATGGAGCTTCGTCGTCTATGATCTCCCAAGGCAGCTCTACTCGCCGCAACACCAGCTGCAGCGGCTCTTCGAGACCACGCCAGAAAAATGACGTACGAAGTGCCGCATGGCGCTCGAGCAACCGATCCCAGGCTTGGATGAACGCCGTTTCATTCAACTCCTTGCCGAGGGAGAGACTGAGCTGGCCGACGTAAACTCCTGAACCTGGCGCATCGAGCGAGTGGAAAAGAAAGCCTTGTTGCACGGAGGACGCCGGGTATACATCTTCGACCTCTCCACCGGCTAACGCGACGAGTTGGTCCAGCTGAGATGAATCGAGGCGCACCAAGGGGAAATCCGATGGGGTACAGCCACGATCCCGCCGGGACAGACAATGTTCGATCAACGCCCGCAAGATACTGATGAATCGCTCCGCCAGAACCTCGACCGTAATGGCTAGGTGGCAATTTGAGCTGTAGGTCCAGCTCACTTGCAGGCGATCCTCCATCACCCAGGAATTGATCTCGAAGAGATAGGTCCGGAGCTGGCGCGGGTCGCGGGTCGCGCCTACCGGACCACGGCCTGGGCGGAAGAATCCGTCCTCCATCACGGCTCCATCGAGCTGACCTAGGTGATTGAAAACCGCCTGGGCTCGCGGCAGATCGCGCAAGGCCGCAGCGGTGTCTTCCGGGCCAAGGTAGCGCAGCAAACCGTACCCGGTGCCCCTGTCGGGAATGCTCCGTAACATCTCCTTGACGGCCTTGAGCGAGGCGCCGAGATCGGAGCACCCCTCGAGATCGAGAAGCACCGGAAAGAGGGTTGTGAACCAGCCCACGGTCCGCGTGACGTCGAGATCGACGGACAGCTCGTCGCGTCCGTGTGACTCCAGGTCCACCAACAGGCGCCGCCTCCCCGTCCAGCGCGCCAAGGACTCCGCCAGAGCGGTCAGCAGGACATCGTTAATCTGGGTTCGATAGGCGCGCGGCACCTCTTGGAGGAGCGCCTGGGTCTCATCCCGGCTGAGCGACACCACGACGCGGCACGAGGAGCCCACGAGATTGAGGCCCGTAGTCCGGTCCACAGGGAGTCGAAGCGGCGCCTGGCGGAGCATTGACAACCAGTGGCTCATCTGATCGCGCAACGCAGGTGAGGACGCTCGCTCCTGGAGCCTTCCGGCCCACGCCTGGAATGACGCCGTGGCCGACGGAAGATGGACGCCCTCCCGGCGGGCCAATTGCAGATAAACGCTAGCGAGGTCCGTCAACAATACTCGCCAGGAGACGCCATCGACAGCGAGATGATGGATCACCAGGAGGAGATGGCCCGGCTTTCCCTGACCCGAGCCCATCAAAGCCGCTCGCAGAAGCGGCCCGGAGACGAGGTCAAGGCTCTTCTGGACGCTATCGGCACATACCGCGGCTGCGGCGTCGATCCGTTCCGAGGGAAGCGCCGAAAAATCGATGTAAACGAGACAGTTCCCTCGCGACGAGATACGGCCCGCATAGCGCCAGCGGCGCTCTTTCCCCGACGGAGGCAGGAAGCTCTCCTGCAAAGCTCCGTGGTAGCTCTGTACCTGCGCCAGAGCTTGCCGCAGGAGGCCCACCGCCACGCCGGGCTCGACCTCGAGCGCGATCGCTTGATTGAAATGCTCGGGCCGCGTCAGACCCTGCTCAAAAAACCAGAGCTGGATCGGTGTCAAGAGGAGAGGGCCATACTCGGGTTGAGCCGCAACGATCGGCGTCGCTTCTCCTGCCAGCTCTGCGAGATCGGCGATCGTCGGATTCTCGAATAGCTGCCGTGGCGTCAGCCGCAGACCCGCTCGGCTCGCCCGCGAGATAACCTCGATGCTCAGGATCGAGTCGCCTCCCAGCTCGAAAAAGTTGTCCTCGACTCCGACCCTCTCGACCCGGAGAACCTCGGCCCAAATCGAGGCGAGGATCTTTTCATTCGTGGTACTCGGCGGCGATTGGCCGAACCGATCATGTTGAGACAAATCTCTAGGCGCTGGAAGCGCACGGCGGTCAAGCTTTCCATTGGCCGTCACCGGTAGGGTTTCCAACTTCACAAAAACCACGGGAATCATGTAAGAGGGCAGATGCTCCTGCAGATAGCTCCGTAGCTCGCCAAACTCCAGATCCTGACCGGGCCGGGCGACGAAATAGGCTACCAGTCGTCGGTTCCCCGGCTCGTCCTCTCGCACCTGGGCAACGGCCGTTTGCAGCGCAGGGTGCTGGTTGAGCAGCGTCTCGATTTCGCCGAGCTCGATTCGGAAGCCGCGGACCTTTACCTGGAGATCGGCGCGGCCGAGGAACTCGATGGCGCCGTCGCGCCCGAAACGGGATCGGTCCCCGGTTTTGTAGAGACGCCCGCCCAGGATCTGGCCGTAGGGATCAGGGACTAGTTTTTCCGCCGACAAAGAGGGCTCTTGTGCATAACCCGAAAACAGGCATTCACCTCCGATATAAAGATCCCCCGCTACGCCGACAGGAACCGGCAAGAGCGACTCGTTCAGAATGTAGTACCGAGCATTTTGGATCGGTCGTCCATAAGGGATACTGATCCAGGTCGGATCCACCTCAACGACCTGGTACACATTGGACCACACCGTCGCCTCGGTCGCTCCGCCCAGGCCGACAAATTTCGCCCGTGGAAAGGATTCGTGTATCCGACCAGGCAGGCTGACCGGGATCCAATCTCCACTCTGAAAAACCAGCCGGAGGTTCTCACAACCCGCGGCGACCTTGCCCCCGTGAGCCACCGGCGCCGGAAGGAAACCCACCAGTTGCTGCAAAGCCGCAGGCGCCGAGTCCCAGAAGGTAATCGGCTCGTTCCGCAAGACCGCCACGAGACCGGCCGGATCATGAATCTCCGCCTCTGAGGCCACCCGAATGCTGGCTCCGACGGCCAGCGTACCGAAGACGTCATAGACGGACAGATCGAAACAAAGCGACGTGAGAAAGAGGAGCCGATCCCGAGGACCTACCTCGAACGTGCGATTTACCCACTCGATAAGATTGATCACCGGCAAGTGGTGCACGACCACCCCTTTAGGTGTGCCGGTGGTTCCCGAAGTGAAGATGATGTAGGCGACGTTTTCGGCCAGGCTGCGGTGGACCGGGTTCTCTTCTGGCGACCGGTCGAGATCCCCAGAAGTCCAGTGGTATGTAGTGCCCTGACGGCCGGACCGCCAACCGCTCGCGCCCAACCAGAAACAGTCCGAGATCTCGACTTGCTCGCCGAGGCGGACCAAAGCTGCGCTTTTCGACTTGTCTGCGATCAGCTGGCGAATGCTAAGCGCCTGGAGAATCCAGACAATCCGCGCTTCCGGATAGGTCGTATCGAGAGGCACATAGGCGGCGCCTGATTTAAGGATCCCGAGCAGGGCAATGATCATCTCGGGCGCACGGTCCAAGTAGACGGCGACCCGATTCCCGGGCCCCACCCCACGGTCGATCAAGAGATGTGCCAGTTGGTTTGCGGCACGGTTCAGCTCTTGATAGGTGAGTTCCCCTCCTTTTGCCACCACGGCAGGCGCGTCGGGAGTGCGCCGCGCCTGATCCTCGAACAGCTCGTGGATGCAGCACGCCTGCGAAGAAGCGATCGTCGTGTCGTTCCATTCAGCCAGAAGCTGTTGCCGCTCGGCGGCGCCGACCAGCGGTAGCTCGGCCAGTAGGCCGCCGGGCTCGCAGACAACTTCCCGCAAGAGAACCTCGAGATGCAAGAGGAGCCTCTCAATCGTCGTCCGATCAAAGAGATCCCTGTTGTATTCAGCCAGCCCGTTCAGGCTCTTCGCCCTTTCGTTGAGCATCAGGTTAAGCTCGAACTTCGCGGTCGTGCTCTCCACCGGAACCGGCTCAAGCGTTAGATCGCGCAGATGGACGACCTCTTCCGGCGTGTTCTGCAGCGCGAGCATCACCTGGAAGATTGGAGTCCGGGAGAGATCCCGGTCCGGCTGAAGTTCGGCCACCACCTTGTCGAACGGCAGATCCTGATGGACGAAAGCCGCCAAGGTCTTCTCTCGAACCGCCGCCAGCAGGTCGACGAAACGGAGGTTTCCCGCCAGGTCGGAGCGCAAGGCCAACGTGTTCGCAAAGAGCCCCACCACGTCCTCGGTCTGAAGGTGAGTCCGACCAGAGACCGGTGTGCCTACAGTGATCACGGCCTGACCGGCATGGCGGTGAAGGAGTGCCTGGAAGATAGACAGCAGTGCCATGAAGAGCGTAGCGTCTTGGCTTCTCGCCAGATGCTTAAGGCCACTCAGCAAGCTCTCTTCGACAGTCCACGGACAGGCCCCTCCGAGGAATGTCTGGACCGGGGAGCGCGGTCGGTCGCTCGGCAACTCTAAGGCCGGAGGCACCCCTCCCAGCAGCTCGCGCCAAGCCGCCACCTCCCGCACGAGAACCTCGCCGCTAAACCAGCGGCGCTGCCAAACGGTAAAGTCGCCGTATTGAATGACCAGCTCCGGCAGCGGCGAGCGCCTCCCTGCGGCGAAGGCTTCATACAACAGCCCAAGCTCCCGGATGAGCCGCCGCATCGACCATCCATCACTAATGATGTGGTGGATCGTCCAGGTCGCGATGTGCTCTTGGGGGGCGAGCCGGACCAACGCGAACCGCATGAGCGGTCCCTGCATCAGGTCGAAAGGGAGCCCCACCTGCATGGCGATCAGACGGGAGATCTCGCTTTGCCTGTACGGCGGCGCCAGATCCGACAGGTCGATCAGTGGCAGTGCCACGACCCCGCCCGGCGCCACGACCTGCGCGAGCTCGTCGGAGACGAAGGAGATCGTGGTCCGGAGCGATTCGTGGCGGTGCACTAGCTCGGCAAGCACTGCGGACAAGACGCCTACGGCAAGCGGACCCATCATCCGGACGACGGTCGGAATGTGATACGTGGCCGTATTCGGCGCAAATTGCTCGATGAACCAGAGACGCTGCTGCGCAAAGGAGAGCGGCAGGGGCTTCTGGCGGGAAATTCGTTCGATCGAAGGCTGTTCGCTCCATACCGCGGACCGCTTCTCCTGGTCGATCGACTCGGCGAGATCCCCCAGCATGGGTTTCGCCAGCAGAGTCCGCAGCGACAGATCGACGCCGAGAGCCTTGCGGACGCGGGAAATCACCTGCGCGGCAAGCAGCGAGTGCCCACCGAGATCGAAAAAATTATGGCCTGCGCCGATCTCCTCAATCCCCAGCACCTCACCCCAGATATTCGCGAGGATCTCCTGAGTCGGGCCGAGCAGTGGAGCGAACCCGGCCAGCGAGCCGTCCCCTTCCCGCACGGGGGCAGGAAGAGCATTGAGGTCGATCTTGCCGTTAGCGGTCAGCGGCAGGCGTTTGAGCTCGACAAATTCGGCAGGGATCATGTGAGCTGGCAACCTCTCGCCTAGGAAGCTGCGCAGTTGTCCTGCTCCGATCGGCACTCTTTGCGACCCTACCCAGTAGGCCACGAGACCCGGTCCCCCCTGAGCCTCTTCGCGCAGGATCACGACCGCCTGGGTAATTCCGTCGTGTTCGAGTAGCGATGCCTCGATTTCCCCTAGCTCGATGCGATATCCACGAACCTTCACCTGCTTATCAGCGCGTCCCAGGAATTCAACTACCCCTTCTGCGCGATGCCGTGCCAGATCGCCTGTGCGATACATTCTGCCTCCCGATGCACCACTCCAGGGATCTGGCAGAAATCTTTCCGCAGTTATGTCTGGCCGGTCGGCGTAGCCACGTGCGACGGTCTCTCCGCCGACGTACAGATCTCCGGTCATCCAATATGGGGCAGGTGAAAGATGCTCGTCTAGAATGTAGGCAGACACGCCGGCGAGAGGTTTGCCCAGCGGTAGGGACAGCGAGGAGGCGTCCTCTCGGATCTCTGCGGTAGCCGCGTGGGTCAACACGCCGACCGTCGTCTCGGTCGGCCCGTAGTGGTTGAAGACCTTGCAGGCAGGCCGCAGACGGGCTATCAAGTCCGCTAATTCGCATCGACACCGTTCGCCGCCCAGCACAAGACGCTGTTGCGGGATCAGCCTTTCGGGGTACGTGGCCACCGCCAGCAGGGCCGCCAAATGGCTCGGCACGATCTTGAGGCAGTCGATCGAGCGGGTAACGAAATACCTGGCCAGGTTCTCGGAGTTGGAGAGCCGCTCCTCCGCGACCACATGCAGGCTCCCTCCCGTGCACAAGGACGGAAAGATCATGGTGTGACCGAGATCCGCGGCAAAAGTGGAGACCGTCGCGAAACTCGCTCCCCGCGGCAGTCGCAGGCGCCGGACAACGCTGGAGGTGTATCGCGCGAGCTGGCAATGCTCGACTGCGACCCCCTTCGGCTTGCCCGTTGATCCGGAAGTGAAAATCACGTACGCAAGATTCTTCCCGGATAGACTGGGCGAAGGGTCTGCGAAAGTCGCCGCCGGGTTCCATTCGGGGTCCGCATCAAGATAGATCTTCGCCGCCGCGACCTGCGAGAACAGCGGAGCGAAACCCCTTTGGATGACCAGGACGGGAGACCGCAGGTCGGACACCAAGGAAAGTAGCCGGCTTTCTGGCTGATTTGGCTCTAGAGGAACGAAGGCCCCCCCCGCCTTCAGCGTCGCGAGCATTCCGACGAGAAACTCCAAAGAGCGGGTCGTGCAGAGCCCGACCAGGGTTTCAGGGCCTACCCCCGCTGCCATCAGGTCGCGAGCAAGGCGATTGGCACGGGCGTTGAGCTCGGAGTAAGTCAACGCCTGGTCTTCAAAGATGGCCGCGACCGCGTCGGGTATACGCTGGGCCTGCCGCTCGAAGACGGTGTGGACGCAACTGTCGAGCAGATCGCCATCCTCTTCGTTCAGCTCGACGAGAAGTTGGTGGCGCTCTCCTTCACCCAGGAGGTCGACTTCGGCCAGATCAGCCGAAACGGAACGCAGGACGGCACCGAGAAGGCATTCATATTGTCGTGCTACGCGCTCGACTTCCATGTGATCAAGAGCGCCCGTGTCGTACGCGAGCTCAAGCCGCGGAGCCGCTCCCCGCGTCATCCGAAGCTTCAAGAGAAATCGGTCGAGACAAGCTTCTTCCTGGATGATCCGGAAGGAAATGCCTGGGGAGGTCCAAGACTTGGACTCCTCATCGAGCTCGAACCCATATAGGAAGTGCTCCCCAGACCCCCAACTGAAGTATTCCTGGGTGCCATAAGTCTCTTGGAGCGCCTCCTCTACCCGTTCCGCCGCCTGGCGAATGGGCGTCCGGATCTCTTGCGGGCAACGGATCGGCAGGTACTTGGCGAGTGCCCCGATCGCATGCTCCAGCCCCTCGTAGGAACGCCCCTCGAACAGCGTGCCGACCACAAAGTCGGAGCTACCGGTCAGGCGGAAGAGAAGGAACTGCCAGCAGGCCAACAAGAGTGAGGACATCGAAACGCCCAGATCCTCGGCACGGCCGATAAGGAGCTCGTGCCACCCAATGGGAAGATGCTTGACGAGAGTTCCCGGCACGAAACCACGCCGGGAGGCTGCCGGCCTCGCGAACGGAAGCCGAGCGGCCCCCACCTCGACCAGATCGATTTTCGTCAGGGTGCCACGCTGCGGCGGCCCGCTCTCCACCAGCTCGTTGAGCCACTCCGACAGGTCGGCATATTGGACGGACTGCGAGTCCTCGGTCCCGTCCGCGGGCGAGCTGTACACATGGGCCACTTCGCCGACCAGGTTGCGTAGGCCGGCAGCATCCGAGCAGAGAGCCGGCAGGTTGAACAACAACAGGCATCGGGACTTCGAGAGGACGAGCAGGGCAAGCTGCAATACGGGCCCGGCGTCCAAGTCCAGTGAGGTCTGCCCTTGCCGAAAAGCGGTAGCGGCCGTTTCAAGCTCCTGAAGCTCCGCCGAGAGGCCGGATAGGTCGCGTTCCTCGGAAATCTCGGGAACGGTCTCTGATACCACCTGCAAGGGGGTTTCGAGCTCGGCGATGAGTTGGAAGTTGGTTCTCAGGATCTCCTGCCGGCTCAGCACCACAGAAAGCGCCTGTTTGAGCACTCCGATGCGGATGTCTCCTTCGACTGAGACGACGCACCGCACCCGGTAGGGAAGCTGCGGAAGATCCTTATGTAGACACCAAAGACGGTTTTGCTGGGGAGAGAGCCTGTAACCCTGGACCGCACTCTCGAACGGCATGCACTCTCCTTTAGCGAGCCTCACGATGGGGTTCAGCCATGGCAACCAGGATCTTCCGCTCACCTCGGAAAGGACGCCGGCCGTGGGCGACCAGCATGTTGTCCACCATCAAGAGGTCTCCGGGCTCCCAGGGAAAGGCGACGGACTCCTCGTCGTAGGCGGCGCGAATCTCTTCGAGGACAGAAGCTTCGATCGGGCGGCCGTCGCCGTAATGGGCATCGCGTGGCAGACCATCCTTTCCGAACGCCTCGATAAGCTTCTCGAGCAGAACGGGGTCGAGGCTCGAGCGATGAAAGAGATGCGCCTGATTGAACCATACCGTCTCTCCGGTGGCCGGATGACGGGCGATTCCTTGGCAGCGCTGCTGAGTGCGCAATCGATTTCCCGGCTTCCACTCGGCTTCAATGCCAGCCTCTTGGCAAAACCGGTCGACTGCTGAACGGTCCGTCGTCTGAAAGACGTCCTCCCAGGCAAGATCTAAGCCGTCACCGTAATTGCGGATATAAAGAACTCCCTTGCCCTCGAATTGCATTCGGATACCGGGATCGATGCGGTGATAAATCCTGCGACTGTCGGCGATCGGTGTTTCACCTCCTTCGAGTGCGGGTCGGCTACAGAAGAACCAGATCTTGAGTGGCCATGTCGAGGTGTAAGACATCTCGTTGTGCATCGGGATGGATTGATCGGCGGGATACTCGGTCGAAGTGTAAATCTTGCCCTCCACTTCCTTTCGGGGCGTCGATCTAAAGGAGTAGTTCATCAGCGTTCCGTTTGCCCCGACTTCTGCGATTTTCTCAAACTCTACCGCCGTCTCAATCGCGAACCCCCGAAACAGAATCGCGCCGCTCGAAGCGAGTAGCTTGGCCACCTGATTCCGATTGTTGGCAAACCAGCCGCGGAGGCTCACTCCTTCCACCCCTGGCCGCGCCAGCATCGGCAATGGGAACCCCTCGTCGAGATTGCCCAAGAGAACCAAGTCGCTCGGGGAAAGGCTCACCGATTTTCGGCTCAGTAGCCCTAACTTCTTCTGGGGAATTGGGTTCATCTCTCCACACCCCCAATTGATCGCCAGCGATTCAAAAGCACTAGCGAGTTGGCGTTTATAGTATCGTGTATCATCTGCGTTCGCGCAAGGTCACGCGTCGGATCACCCGAATTTTGCTGCCGAGGGAGAGGTACGCCGCAGCACCGGACTCGAGAACGGCGCCACGCCCATACCTATGTTCTAACCAAGCAGGCAGCGGTCTTTATCTGGTGGCGCCTGCGCGAGAGGGCGTTTGCGACGAAATCCGCCATGGTGCGCCGTACTGAAATCGGATCCGCATGGCACTATGCGCCCCGGTTCGAGCAGGTCGTGCGCCTGGGGAGATCGGGCGCTCATTGCGTCGCTCAAGCTCGCGGTCCTCGCCTGCCACTCGCCTGCTGTCCCGTGCCGCAGGCATCAGACCTTCCCGCGCGCTTCGCGACTGGACCCTACTTCAAGAATCTGTCTTCCCGAACCCTCTTGACGGCTCTCCAACGTCGTTCGCCGCCCGATCTTCTCCTTGAGGCGTGCAAGATTCGCTCTCTTTTGGGTCAAATCGATCTCTTGACGTTGCGACTGCAGGGCATCATCCAGCCACTGCAACATCTCATTCAGTCGTGCTTCTGGACGCAACATCACATGTTCGATAAGAAGCATGAAACGAGCGACCAATGCCTTGATAGTCGAAGGCTCGAACAGAGCCCTGTCATGCAGAAGCCCGCCAACGATCTTTTCTCCCTCGCGCCGCAAAAGCAGATGGAGGTCGTAGCGAAGCGCAATCAGTCCGAGATCCAGCGGAACGAACTGCATTCCTGGAGTGCCTACGGGTACCGGCGTCTCGAGCCACTCCGCCTTGACCTGGACCTTAATCTGCCCACCCAGCTCCTGCCGGGAGCTTAGATCCTCAACCAGCATCTCGAACGGCACCTCCTGATGGACGTAGGCGCCGATGACGACCTCACGCGCTCGACCAAGGAGCTCCAGGAAACTGGGATCACCCGAAAGGTCCGCGCGCAGAATGAGCTGATTGACGAAGAATCCGACCAGCTCAGTGGTCCTCGCCCGTGTGCGACCAGCTCCATTGGTTCCTATGAGGAAACCGCGGCTGCCGGTGAGTGAACCCAAGAGCACCTCGAACCCGGTGAGGAGTAGCATGAACGGTGTCGCTGCTTCACGCCGCGCCAGCTCTGTTAGAGAAGCGCTGAGATCCGGTGATAGCTCGAAGATCTGTTGTGTAGGTTGCGAAATATTCCCGGGCGAACGCGATCGATCCGCCTGAAGGTTGAGAGCCTCCGTGGAAATCCCGCGTAGCTGCTCCCGCCAGTATTCCAGCTCGTCGTCGAGGAGAGATCCGGTCAACCGGCTCCACTGCCAGCGAACGAAATCGGCATACTGAAACTCCAGCTCCGGGAGCATCGACGGTCGGCCATTCGCATACGTTTCATAGAGTGAATTCAGTTCCGCCAGAAGGACCCCCAACGACCAGGCATCGCTGACGATGTGATGCATCGTCAATAGAAGCGCCCAATCCTCATCGGAGATACGCAGGAGAAGTCCGCGCACCGGCAGGCCTCTTACAAGGTCGAACGGACGGCTCGCCTCACAGCGGGCAAGGCCGAGCATCACTGACTCGCATTGGCGGTTCAACCCCGAGAGATCAACGACGGGAAGAGAGATTTGCGCGCGGGCGATGATTTCCTGAATCGGCTCGCCGTCCACAACAGGGAACCGAGTCCGCAGGGCTTCGTGGCGGCGCAGAATCTCGTTCAGACTCGTCTTTAAGACCGGTATCGACAGCCGGCCCAAGCGACGGATCATCGCTGGCAAATTGAATGCCGCCTTCGTCGGCTCCAGTTGGTCGAGAAGCCAGAGCTGTCGCTGCCCGAAAGAAATCGGAAGCCTATCTAGACCGGCCATAGAGTCGCGCGAGGGCCTGAGCGACGATAGCGAGAGGTTCCGCCCGGCCCGAAGCGCCAGATCAACCCGGACCGCAAAACCCGCGATGGTTGAGTCCTCGAGCAGGTCGCGCAAAGAAAGATCCACCCGCAACGCCTTGCTCGTACGCGTGAGAATACGCACCGCCAGCAGGGAGTGCCCTCCGAGCTCGAAGAAGTTCTCTTCGACACTCACTCTTTCCAGCCCCAGGAATTCGCACCACACAGCTGCGAGCACCTCCTCCACCGGAGTCCGGGGTGCCACGTAACTCTCTCCGAAGGCGCCCTGCCCCAGTGGCGACGGCAGCGCTTTACGATCGATCTTGCCGGTCGGCGTACGCGGCAACGACTCCAGCTCGACAAACGACGTCGGCACCATGTGGACCGGTAACCGTCGGCCGAGCGCCGAGCGAAGCT
>Ga0134122_10001765_pt1 | contig 15723 bp, 17 predicted proteins | sample KB302_FD_96461 | JGI IMG/M metagenome (GOLD analysis project Ga0134122, IMG submission 96461) | Terrestrial soil microbial communities without Nitrogen fertilizer from Kellogg Biological Station, Michigan, USA - KB3-0-2 | ecosystem: Environmental > Terrestrial > Soil > Unclassified ... | reverse complement strand
GATGGTGGCCGAGCGCCCGAAGGACGACGACGCCAAGGGCCCCGGCGCCGGGATGGGCGGCGGCATGGGTGGCATGGGCGGGATGGGGATGTAGTCCCCGCCCGTTCTCCGAACGGATTGCAGTGACCACGGCCTCCGGGGCTCACGCCTCGGGGGCCGCGGTGCTTTTGCGGGCGGATGGTTATACATTGGTAAGAACCATGAAGAAGAAGCTCTCCGCCGTGGGGAATAGCCTGGGGATCGTGATCGAGAAGCCCATCCTCGAGCTGCTGGGCATCAACCGCGAGACCGAGCTGGAGATGACCACGGACGGTCAGCGGCTGATCATCGAACCGGTGAAGCAGCGGCGCTCGAGGGTGACCGCCTCCGCGAGGAAGGTGATGGACGCCCACGACGAGACGTTCCGGAAGCTGGCGAAGTGAGCGATGCGCCAGACTTCCTGACGCTTGAGGACGTCCTCCTCATCCACGACGAGTCACTCGCGCGATACGGCGGTGGCGCCGGGATGCGGGACGTGGGCGCGCTCGAGTCCGCGGTCGCCATGCCCCAGGCTGGGTTCGGAGGACAGTTCCTGCATGAGGACCTGTTCGCGATGGCAGCCGCCTACGCGTTTCACATCGCGCAGAACCAGCCGTTCGTGGACGGGAACAAGCGCGCCGGGCTCGGCGCTGCGCTCGTGTTCCTGGACCTCAACGGTGTCGAGATCCCGGATCGGGACGGCAGGCTCTACGACGCGATGATCGCGCTGGCCGAGCGGCGGCTCGACAAGCCCGGGCTGGCGGAGTTGCTTCGCACGCTCACTCGCGGCGCAGGCGGTGGCGCAGGTCCTTCGCCAGGAAGTACGCGTTGAGCGCGGCGAAGGTGAGCAGCAGCGCGGTGATCAGCAGCAGCGAACGGTCGGAGCGGGGGCGTTCGCCGGCGAGGAGGATCCACATCTTCCCGTCCACCGGCCGCACCTCGTCCTTCTCGCGGAGCTGGGCCGCGGCCTCGCGCGCCCAGGCGGGCGCGTCGTCGATCGCCAGCAGGCGGCCGGAGGCGGCGAAGGGCGTCTGGCTGGGCTGCGGCGGCTTCTTGTTCGTGCCCGGTGCCCACTCCTCCCCCGCCAGAGCGCGCCGCCGCACCAGCACCGGCGTGTCCCGCAACCCCACCACCACCTCCGACCCGGTCCCGTACAGGCCGCGCGTGGTGGGCGCGCCGTGGAGCTCCACGAAGCGGTTGGACCGCAGCAGGTCCCACCGGTACTCGCCCTCGCGGCCCACCCAGACCGGCTCCGCCGGGGAGACGAAGTACGCCCAGTCCCTCCCCTCGAAGATCCAGATCGCCGCCAGCGCCAGCACCATCGCCAGCGCCGCCACCGGCGTGCTCACCCCCACCGGCGTCCGCCGCTGCAGCCGCCGCTCGAGGACCGCGATCTGTTCGTCTCGCTCCGAGGGCATGAAAAAGCGCCCCGACCACCGAGCGGTCAGGGCGCTTGAGATCCTAGACGGCGCGCAGCGCTAGGCGAGGTTGAAGATCTTCTTCAGATCTCCCTCGATGTCCTCTTCGCTGCACTCCTTGGCCAGAGACAGCTCCTTGATCAGCAGCGAGCGCGCGGTGTCCAGCATCTTCCGCTCGCCGAAGGAGAGATCCTTGTCGCCCTTGAGCAGGTAGAGGTCGCGCAGCACCTCGGCGATCTCGAACACCGACCCGGTCTTGATCTTCTCCATGTACTCCCGGTACCGCCGGTTCCACGTCGTGGAATCGACCGAGATGTCCTTCTCCTTGAGGATGGAGTAGACCTGCTTGACGTCCTCCTCGCTGATGATCTCGCGGAGGCCCACCGAGCCGACCTTGTTGATCGGGATCATGATCCGCATCCCGTTCTCCAGGATGCGCAGCACGTAGAAGGACTGGCGCTGGCCCGCCACCTCCGTGTGCTCGATGCCCATGACCTCGCCGACGCCCTGGCCTGGGTACACAGCCTTGTCGCCGGTCTTGAAGCTTGTCTGCACTCGAACTGCCTCCGTTGAAGAGGCCCTTCCAGAAAAAGGGCGCCCGTAACTACCACAACACACACTCTCAAGCAATCTATCGGTCTTGACCTCGGCCTTCCGCCAGCGCTAGCCTCTGCCACTTCCGGGGCGGTTGTGGCTGGGGGTGGGGTGTGGGGCGGTGGGGGTGGCGAGATCTCGGGTCGCGTCCGACCTTCTTTCCTGCCGCGTGCCTGGCTCTCGGCGCGTGGCTAGGGCGGACAACGGGCCCTGGTTCGGGAATATTCCTCCTCGGCACGGCAGCAATGACTGCGGCGTGGCTCACCCACCGCCGGACGGGCGCGCACCTCCTTCTCCTAACAGGCACGGCCGTCGCCGGCTTCGGCCTTGCGACGCTGGAGGCCACGCCGGTGGTTCCTCCGGCGGCGGAGAAGGCCCTGGAGCGCCTCGGCCAGCCGATCCCCCTGGAAGGCGTCGTCGAGCGCGCCGACCGCGCCCCGGACGGCGTGCGACTCCAGGTCGCCGTCGCCCGAGTCGGCGGCGCCCCAGCCCGGGTCCGCGCGCGCCTCTACGGCCCGCCGGAGACAGCCGAGCTGGTCCCCGGCGACCGCGTGCTCGTCGAGGCCCGCCTCAAGCCCGAGGCGCCGGCCGCCAACCCGGGCGAGCTGGACCTCGCCGCCGCCCGCGCCGGCCAGTCGCTCCTCTTTCACGGCACGCTCGACCCCGACCGCCTGGTGATCGTCTCCCCCGCCCCCGCCTCGCAGCGCTGGCTGGACGGCGCGCGGCGCCGCGTCTCCACCGCCATCGCCGCCCAGGCGCCCTCGCCGGAGGCCGCGGCCCTCTACTCCGCCCTCGCCACCGGCGACCGCGCCGCGCTCCCGGACGAGGTGGAGGACGCCTTCGCCCGCAGCGGCCTGGCGCACGTCCTCTCCGTCAGCGGGCTGCACGTGGCGGCGCTCGCGCTGTTGGCCCTCTTCCTCACCCGCCGGGCGCTGGTGCTCCTCTGGCCGGGCGCGCGGCGCCAGGACGCCCGGCGCATCGCGGGCCCGCTCTCGCTTCCGTGGGTCTGGGGCTACGTGGCCTTCACCGGGTGGCAGCCGCCCGCGGTCCGCTCGGCGGCGATGCTCAGCGTGGCCCTGCTGGGCTACGCCACCTCCCACCGCGCGGACGCGCTCAACGCGCTGGCCTCGAGCGCGCTGGTCCTCCTCGCGCTGGAGCCGTCCGGCGCGGGGGACCTCTCGCTCCAGCTCTCCTTCGCGGCGGTGGCGTCGCTGATCCTGGTGGCGCCGGCGCTGCGCGAGTCCCTCCCCATCCCGCCGCCCCACCCGACCACCGCGCATCGCTGGCGCTACCGGGCGCACCGCGCGGGCGAGTCCGCCCTCTCGCTCCTGTGCGCCAGCGCCGCGGTGACCCTCGCCTCGCTCCCGCTCTGCGCCGCCGCCTTCCACCGCGCCAGCGTGGCGGGCGTGGTGTCGAACGTGGCCGGGGCCCCGCTGGTCGCCGCCCTCACCGTGCTCGCCGCGGCGGGGAGCGCGGCGCAGCTGACCCTGGGCGCCCACGCGGCGCCGGTGCTCTGGCTGGGCGCGCGCGCCGCGGACTGGCTCCTCCACCTCGCGCGGTGGTTCGCCGCCTTCCCCTGGGCCGCGCCGTCGCTCCCCTCCTTCGGCCCGTGGCTGTCGCTGCTGTACGCGGCGGGCGTGCTGTCCTTCGCCCTGGCGCGCGGGCGCGGACGCTGGCTGGGCGCGCTGGCCCCGGCGTCGCTGGCGGCGGCGCTCGCCTGGCCGTCGCTCGCGGCCGCCCCGCTCAGCGTCACCTTCCTCTCCGTCGGCCACGGCGACGCCATCCTGGTCAGCTCCCGCGGCCACCACGCGCTGATCGACGGCGGGGGCGTGCCGGGCGGCGCGGACGTGGGGCGGAAGATCGTCCTCCCCGCGCTGGCGGAGGCGGGGGTGCGCCGGCTGGACCTGGCGGTGCTCTCGCACCCGCACCCGGACCACGCGCTGGGGCTGATCACCGCGGTGGCGGCCCTCCCCACCGGCCAGGTGTGGATTGGCGCCGGCGAGCAGGGCGGCGATCTGCTGGACCGGCTGCGCGCCGCCGCGGCGCTCCACGGCGCCACCGTCGAGGAGGTGGAGCGCGGGCACCCGCCGCTGCGCGTGGGCGACGCGGAGATCGAGGTGCTGGGTCCGCCGCCGGACCGGGTGCTGCTGGAGGGCGTGAACGACCGGAGCGTGGTGCTGAAGGTCCGCCTGGGCGCCTCCACCGTGCTGCTCACCGGCGACATCGAGGCGGCGGCGGAGGCGGCGCTCCCGGACGCCGGGCCGGTGACGCTGCTCAAGGCGCCGCACCACGGCTCGAGGACCTCCTCCACCCCGGAATTCCTGGCCCGGTCCGCGCCGCGGGCCATCGTCGTCTCGGTGGGAGCGCACAACCGGTTCGGGCTGCCAGCTCCGGAGGTGATGGAGCGGCTGCAGGCCACCGGCGCCACCTGCCTGCGCACCGACGCCGACGGCGCCGTCCGTTTCGAGACGGACGGGGACCGGATCCAGCTGTCGACTTTCCAGCCCGGCACCGGTCGCTGGGCGCGGGTCCGGGTTGAAGAGCCGCCGGGGACACCACACCTTGGAGAAGATGCGGCCCGAGGACATCGATCTCCATGAGCTGGCCGGGATCCTGAAGCAGCGGCTCTCCGAAGGCCCGCCGCTCGGCTACCTCCGGGGGAAGGCGCTGATGCGCGACGTGCTGGCGCAGGAGCGCGGCCTCTCCTCCCTGGAGGCCGAGGAGCTGGTGGACACCCTGGAGCTCAACGGCTTCCTGCACTTCCTGGGCGACCCCAGCGAGCGTTCGGTGGCGGACGCCCCCTGGGACATCGAGCCCCACGAGGGAGCGAAGCGCGAGCGCTCAGTCGAAGTTCAGGCGCCCAAACCGGGGCAGGTGGTGGAAATCACCGACGAAGAGGGGTGAGAACGCCATCCCCTCCTGCCGGCCCTGGTCGACGTCCAGCCGGTAGAGGTTGAACCGCCAGCTGTCGCCCTTCTTCGGCGGGACGTGCGGCACCTTGGCCAGCTTCGCGATGGGAATGGCCATCTCCACCGTCCAGCCCTGGTCGCGGTCGGACGGGTTGTTGATGGTGCCCTTGAACTTCACCGCCGACTTCGTGCCCGAGTCCCAGGAGAGGTCCATCCCGTTCCGGCGCTCGGGGAAGTAGGCGTCGAAGAGGGTGTTGTTGGGGGAGACCTCCAGCTCGTCGTACGTGCGCCCGTCGCCGTCGGCGTCGATGAAGATCTCCACCGCCTCCTGCGTGTAGATGGGGTCGTCGCGCCGGAACAGCGTGCCCTGGATGTTCGCGTCCTCGCAGTCGAACGACACGTAGAGGTTCTGGTCGTCGTAGAGGAGCCGCGCGGTGGTCCGGTAGGACGGCTTGTGCCCGTCGAGGCTGCCCACCAGCTCCACCGGCGTCGCCTCGGCCCACGCGGGGTCGGAGAGGTCGCCGTCGATCTGCGGGGCCTTCTTCGTCTTCTTCACCGCGTACTCCGGGAGGTTCTCGGCCGGCGCGGCCGGAGGGGCCTGCGTCTGCGGCGGCGGCTGCTGCTGCGGCGGGGGCTGCGCGACCGGGGTCGGGAGCGCCGTCGCGGCCGGCCCCACCGTGAACGTCGGCCCGATCACCCGGTTGGTCCCGTCCTGCGCCTTGGGGTCGTCCACCTGGAGCCGCTTGTCCTCCTGCCAGAAGCCGAGGAGGAGGCGGAGGGGGCCCTGGAAGCCGGCGGGGATGAGGATGCCGTGGACGTCCTCGACCACCTTCCCGGCCGGCCAGCTCCCCAGCGGCATCGCCCCACCCTGGATGTCGTGGTCCAGGTTCGCCAGCTGCTGGCCGGTCCTCGGGTCCACCAGGTGGAGGAAGAGCGCCCACCCGACCGGCTGCTCCTTCAGCGCCCGGAAGTAGTGCGACATCTTCAGCGGCTGCCCCGCCACCGGCTGCGCCGGCTCCAGCTTGGTGCCCAGGTACTGCACGGCGCCGCCCCCGAGCGTCACGCCGCTCTTGAAGGTGAGGTCCTTGGGGGCCTCGTCCAGGACGCGTCCCCGGTCCAACTGGGGGGGCGGCTGCCGAGACTGGGACTGGGACGCGGGCGATGCGGCCGCGGATGGAGGCGTGGACGGGGCCATGGGCGGCGGGCTCGACGGGCCCTTCGGGCCGGCCTGCTCGTCCCGGCATCCGCCCAGCGCGGCCACCAGGGCGACCGCGCACCACCGTACCGTTCTCATGCCGCCTGTCTTTAGGCCCGGACGGGAGGTGCTTTCCACACCTGATTGCAACCTGGCGGAAGTGCGCGCCTCGGCCGCTCGTCTGCCCGGCACCCGCCTTGCTCAAGGGTGCGCCGCATGAAGCTCGAGATCTCGGAGGAGGGCGCGCGGACGCTGGTGGAGGTGCCGGAGGGCGCGTCGACGGTGGGCGGGGCGGATTCGGACCGGGTGAAGGTGAAGGGCGCCCCGGCCCGGCTGCTCACGCTGGTGGTGGAGGGCGGGACGGTGGTGGTGGAGGGGCGGCGGCCGTTCCTGGTGGACCGCCTCTCCTGCCCCGCCGGCTGCAAGCGGTTGCTGCTCCCCGGCGAGACCGTCCACCTGGGCGACCGCGCCTGGCTCCGGCACCCGGGCGACGCGCGGCTGGAAGTTCCCCGGAGCGGCGCGGAGACCGTGGCCGTGGCGCGCGAGCTGCTCGGCGCGCTGGAGGCGCCGCCCTCGCGCGCGGGCGCGTTGCAGTGCCTGACCGGGATGGACCTGGGCCGCACCTTCCCGCTCGCGGACGGCCCCACGGAGTTGGGCCGCGGCGAAGCCGCCGCCATCCGCGTCCGCGACCGCCACGTCTCCCGCCGCCACGCGCGCATCACCGTCCGCGAGGGCGGGCTGTGGATCGAGGACCTGGGCACCGCCAACGGCGTGCTGGTGAACGGTCATCGCGTCGGCAAGCCGCGGCAGCTGATGGACGGCGACCTGGTCGAGGTCGGCACCACGCTGATGCGCTACGGCGGCCCCGCGCAGAAGCCGGCCCCCGCGCCGCCGGAGCCCGCGGACCCGCCGGCGCCGGAGCCGGCTCCCGACGCGAGGGCGACCACGGACGAGCTGCCGCCCCTCTCTGAATCCCCGGAATCCCCGAGCGCACCCGCCGAGCGGCGCCCGCGCCTGGACGCGGCCCTGCTCCTGCTGGGCATGGCGCTGGCGCTGGCCGGCGTGCTGGTGACCTGGAGCTTCAGCCGCGAGTCGGCGCCAGCCCGGCGCGATCCACCAGCAGCTCCATCAGCCGCCGGTGCTGCGCAAAGAAGCTCGTGAAGTGGACGAACTTGCCCCGGAAGCGGACGGCGTAGACCGTCACCGGGCCGGGCATCACGTCCACCTTGAGGATGTCCGCGAAGCTGAAGCGCTGGGTGCGGACGATGCCCCGGTACGTCACCCCGCTCTGGTCCACCACGATGGCGGTGCGCGCGTAGTACGCCAGCGAGATGCCGAAGAAGACGATGAAGAAGCCGGCGGAGACGAAGGTCTTGGTGGGGACGCCCTCGAAGCGGAAGAGATAGACCAGGGTCGCGATCCACACGATCCCCGCCGCGGCCATCAGCGCGGCCAGGATGGGGCGAGGCCTGAACACCAGCGTCCCCTGCCCTCGCTCCAGACCCTGCATGTCCTTAGGGTAAGGCTCCGGCCAGGGGATCGCCACACCCACACGCAGATCCGCGTGGCAACTACAGTTTCTGCAGCTTCTGACGCGCCTCGGAGCGGAGGTCCTCGCGCGCGTCAGACCCCTGGGAGGCAATGTACTTCTCGTACCACCCGCGCGCCTCCAGCGGCCGCCCCAGCCCGCGGTACGCCTCGCCCAGGCCGTAGAGCGGGGAGGCCAGCTTCCCGTCCAGCTTGAGCGCGTACTGGTAGTCCGCCGCCGCCTGGGCGAAGCGGCGCAGGCCGATGTTGGCGCTCCCGCGGGCGACGTAGGCGATGGCCAGCGTGGGCTCCAGCTGGATGGTCTGGGTGAGCGACGCCAGCGCGCCCTGGTAGTCCTTGTTGTTGATCTGCAGCACGCCCTGCTCGTAGTGCTGGCGCGCCTTCTCGCGGGTGCTCTCGGCGATGGGGCCGGAGCCGGGCGCCATCCCCTGGGCCTGCGGCGAGCTGCCGCCCGCCTCGGCGATCTTCGCCTGCGCGCGGGTGATGTTGTCCTGGCAGCTCTTGCGGATGGCCGGGTCCTGGGTGAGCGAGATCACCTGGTTCCACTTCTCGACCGCCTGCTGGAAGTAGCCGAGCGTGGCGAAGGCGCGCGCCAGCTTGAACAGCGCCTCGGTGTTGCCGGGGTCGGCGTTCACCGCGTCCTGGTAGGTGAAGGTCGCTTCCCGGTAGCGCGAGGCCTTCATCATCGCGTCGCCCTCGGCGATCCGCTGCTGCGCGAGCGCCGGCGCCGCGGTGCCGCCCGGAGGCAGCCCGGCCGTCGGGAGCTGCGGCGTCAGCACCGGGGAGGAGACGGGCCGGTCGGAGACGGGGGGCGTGGCCGCGGTCGCGGTGGCCGAGGGCCCCGCGGCGGGCGCCTTGAGCGCGGCGATCTGGTCCTTCGCCTTCTGGACCCACTTCTGCTCGGAGGGGCGCTTCTCCTTGGCGATGTACTGCTCGTAGGCGGGGATGGCCTTGGCCGAGTCCCCCGCCATCCGGTACGACTCCGCCAGGCCGTAGAGGCCGTCCGCGTCGTCGGGCGCGAGCTGGACGTACTTCTCGTACGCGGCGACCGCGGCGGCCCCGTCCCCCATCTTGCGCGAGGCGAAGCCCAGGTTGGACCACGCCAGGGCGAAGGACGGGTTGGCCTCTGTGGCGGCCTTGAACTGCTGGATCGCCTCCGGCTTCTTGTCCTGCTTGAACAGCGTCAGCCCCAGCCCGTTGAGGGCCGCGGCGTAGCCGGGGGACTTGGAGAGGGCTTCCTTGTATGCGGCGACGGCCTGGTCCAGCCGGCCCTCGGCCAGGGCACGCTCGCCGCGGTCGAACGCGGCCTGGGCGTCCGGGGAGGGCGCGGGGGCGGCTGCGACCAGGAACAACGAGATGGCCAGGGGGCCAAGGGTTCGGGCGTGCATGGCCCTTCCTACATAGCGCATCATCGGCCCCGCCATGAACGCGGCGGAGTACCTGGAGCGACTGGCGGCACCGCGCCCGGCGGCGGCGGACGAGGCGGCCCTCCGCTTCCTGCACCGCGCCCACCTGCGCGCGGTCCCGTTCGAGAACCTGGACATCCACCTCGGGCGGCGGATCCGCCTGGAGCCGGAGGCGCTGTTCGAGAAGATCGTCCGCGAGCGCCGGGGCGGCTTCTGCTACGAGCTGAACGGGCTGTTCGGGTGGCTGCTGGAGGCGCTCGGCTTCTCCGTCACCCGCCTCTCCGCGCGCGTCTACTCCAATGCCGGCGCGCTGGGGCCGGAGTACGACCACCTGGCGCTGCGCGTGGACCTGCCGGGCGACCGGCCCTTCCTGTGCGACGTGGGCTTCGGGGAGGGGTTCCTGGAGCCGCTGCCGCTGCGGGCGGGTGAGCACGCGCAAGGGGACCGCGCCTACCGGTTGAGCAAGGACGAGGGCGGCGACTGGCTCTACGAGTACCGCCGCGCCGCGAACGCACCCTGGGAGCGGCAGTACCGCTTCACCCTCCAGCCGCGGCGGATGGAGGAGTTCCTGGGGATGTGCCAGTGGCACCAGACGTCGCCGGAGTCGCCCTTCACCCGGCGGCGCCTGTGCACGCTGCCCACCGCGGGCGGGAGGGTGACGCTGAGCGAGGGGAAGCTGATCGAGACGCTGGGCGTGGACCGCACGACCACGCCGGTGGAGGGGCTGGAGGCGGAGGCCGCGGCGCTGCGCGAGCGGTTCGGGGTCCGCCTCCCTCCGGGTGCGGCGTGGATCAGTCCACCTTCCGGTCGATGACGGTGGTCACGCCCATCCCGTAGCCGATGCAGAGGGTGATCGCGCCGTAGCGGAGGTCGCGCCGCTCCAGCTCGTTGAGGACGGTGGCGACCAGGATGGCGCCGGTCGCGCCCAGCGGGTGCCCGAGCGCGATGGCCCCGCCGTTCACGTTGATCCGGTCCAGCGGGATGCCCAGCTCCTGGCCGACCACGATGGGCACCGGGGCGAAGGCCTCGTTGATCTCCCACAGGTCGATGTCCTTCACCTGGAGGCCCGCGCGCTGGAGCGCCTTGCGGGTGGACGGGATGGGGCCGGTGAGCATCAGCACCGGGTCGGAGCCGGCCACCGCGGTGGAGACGATCTTCGCCCGCGCCTTCAGGCCCAGCTGCTTCGCCTTCCTCGCGGAGGTGACGACCACCGCCGCGGCGCCGTCCACGATGCCGGAGGAGTTGCCGGCGTGGATGACGCCGTCCGGCTTGAAGACCGGCTTGAGCGCGGCGAGCGTCTCCACCGTGGTGTTGGGGCGGCAGTGCTCGTCGGTGTCGAACAGGGCGGTGTTGCCGTCCGGGCCCTTCACGGCGATGGGCTCGATCTCCTTCTTGAAGCGGCCGTCGCGGATGGCCTGGCCGGCCTTGTGCTGCGAGGCGGCGGAGAACTCGTCCAGCTGGCCGCGGGAGAGCTTCCACTGCTCGGAGATCAGCTCCGCGGAGAGCCCCTGCGGGACCAGGTTGGGGAAGCGCTCCAGCAGCGCCGGGGACGCGGGGCCCTCGCCCGGGCCGGCGGCGTCCGATCCCATGGGGACCCGGTTCATCGCCTCCACCCCGCCGCCGATGGCGATCTCCGCCTGCCCGGACATCACCTGCATGGCGGCGTAGTTCACCGCCTGCAGGCCGGAGCCGCAGAAGCGGTTCACCGTGTTGCCGGAGATCTCGATGGGCAGGCCCGCCGCGAGCACCGCGCCGCGGGCGATGTTCAGCCCCTGCTCGCCGACCTGGGAGACGCAGCCCATCACCACGTCCTCGACGGAGAGCGGGTCGATGCCGGTGCGGCGGAGCGCGGCCTTGAGGACGTGCGCGGCCTGGTCCATCGGATGGGTACCGACCAGGCTGCCCTTCTTCTTCCCGCGCGCGGTGCGCACGGCTTCCACGATGACGGCGGTCTCGGACATGCTGCCGAGGGGACCACAGCGCTGATCGCGGTGTCAAACAGCGACACACGTGCGAGACGTGGCGCTGGCCCACCCACCGCCCGGTGTTGTAGGTCAGTTGCGATCGCAACCATTCGGGTTCTGGCCAAGGAGAGCGTGTGATGCGCAAGGTCGTCGCAGTCGCCGTCGGGGCGCTGGTGTGCGGGTGCCTGGTGCCGAGGGAGCAGCTGATCGCCGCGCAGCATGAGGCCGAGGAGAACGGCGCGAAGGCGAAGACCGCGGAGGAGCGGGCCACCGCGGCGGAAGCCAAGGTCAAGCAGTTGGAGACGGACAGCGAGGGCCTCAAGAAGCAGAACGAGGAGCTCCAGGCGAACGTCACCAAGAAGGAGGAGGAGGCGCGCGACCTGCAGGGCAAGTACGACGAGCTCGCCAAGTCCTCCAAGCAGCTGGCGGAGGCGAAGGCGGAGCTGGAGAAGAAGTCCTCCGAGTACGAGAACCTCGCCCAGAGCCTGAAGAAGGAGATCTCCGACGGCAAGATCGAGCTCTCGGAGCTCAAGGGCAAGATGACGGTGAAGATGAAGGACAAGATCCTCTTCGCCTCCGGCTCGGCGCTGCTGGGCAAGGAGGGCCAGGCGGCGCTGGACAAGGTCGCCAACGCGCTCAAGGAGGTGAAGGGGAAGATCATCCGCGTCGAGGGCCACACCGACAACGACCCGGTGGACCCCAAGGGGAACTTCCCGTCGAACTGGCACCTGTCGCTGGCGCGCGCGCTGGCGGTGGTGCAGCACCTGCAGCAGGACGGCGTCGACCCGGGCATGCTGTCCGCGGCCGGCTACGGGGAGTTCCACCCCCTGGTCGCCAACGACTCGCCGGCCCACAAGAGCCAGAACCGGCGCATCGAGATCGTCCTCGCCAACGGGGAGGGCCCGCCGGTGGTGGCTTCGCCCATGGCTCAGCCGGCGCCCTCCAAGGGCAAGAGCACCGGCAAGACGAAGCCGGTGAAGGGGCCGTAGCCAGCGGTCAGGGGGCCGCGGAGCGGAGCCGAGCTACCAGAGCTTCCACCACTTCTTCTTCCCCGCGGGCTCCTCGCTCGCGGGTCCGTCGCTCCCGCCCAGCAGCGCGGCCAGCTCGGAGGCGACGGTGGGGAGCCCGTAGTCCCGCATCACCGCCTGGATGCTCATCGCCACGCCGGTGCCGGGGTTGGAGGCCACCTTCCCCGCCACCGCGCGGATGGCCTCCTTCTGCAGCGGCGTGAGCGCCGCCAGCGCCTCGGGGGCCGCCTTCCCCCCGAGCGCCGCCTGGAGCAGGCCGGCGGACTGCTCGTCGGTGGCCCAGGGCTTGGCGTCGTAGACCTCGGTCAGACCGGTGAGCGCGCGCTCTCGGAGGGAGTCGGGGGCGCGCCAGAGCGCGGCCGCCACCGTGCCCCAGGGATCGCCGAGCGCGGGGAGCACCTCGGCCTGGTCGAGCGCTTCGGCGTCGGTGGTGGCGGCGGCCAGGAGGTGCTCGAAGACCTCGGCCGGGGCCTCGCCCTTGAGCTGGGAGACGAGCGCGGTGGCGCCGGCCAAGCGCTCCAGCGCGCGGTCCTCGGCGGCGCGGAAGTGGGCCTCGGCGAGGGCGCGGTCCGGCGCGCCCAGGGAGGTCATCGCCAGCAGCGCGTTGGCGCGGACGCGTTCGTCCTCGTCCTTCTCGGCCAGCGCGCGCAGGGCGGCGGCGGCGGCGTCCTTGTCCGCGTGCCAGCGGGCGGAGAGCTGGGTGGCCTGGAGGCGGATGTCGGCCTCCTCGTCCTTCAGCAGCGCGGCGTAGGTGGCGGCGCCGGCCCGGAGCCCGGCGGCGACGTCGCCGGTGGGAGAGGCGACGGCGGAGAGGGCTTCGAGGAGCTCCAGCAGGTGCGAGCGCTGGGGCGTGTCGCCGTCGCCCGCGAGGCCGATGAGCAGGGGCGCGGCGTGGGCGGCGGCGGGGCCGGCGCCGGGCTGGAGGAGCTGGGAGTAGAAGAACTCGTAGGCGGAGGCGCGCGCCTCGTCGTCCTCGGCGGAGAGGGCCTCCACCTGTTCGTCGATCTCTTCGTCGGTGGGCATGGTCAGGCGGTGAAGGGGTTCTGGAGGAGGATGGTCTCGCCGCGGTCGGCGCCGACGGAGACGCAGGTGACGGGGACGCCGGAGATCTCCTCTACCCGCTTGACGTAGCGGCGGGCGGTCTCCGGGAGGGCGTCGAAGGAGCGGGCGCCGGCGAGCTTCTCCTCCCAGCCCGGGAGGCGCTCGTAGATGGGCTTCACGCGTTCGAGGTCCTCGGGGTCGGAGGGGAGCTCCTCCACGCGGCGGCCGTCCAGCTCGTAGGCGACGCAGACGTCGAGGGTCTGGAGGCCGGAGAGGACGTCCAGCTTGGTGAGGGCGATGGAGGAGAGGCCGTTGACGCGGACGGAGAAGCGCAGGACCACGCCGTCCAGCCAGCCGCAGCGGCGGGGGCGGCCCGTGGTGGCGCCGAACTCGTCGCCCACCTTGCGGAGGCGGTCGCCCAGCTCGCCGGTGAGCTCGGTGGGGAACGGGCCGCCGCCGACGCGGGTGGTGTACGCCTTGGAGATGCCGATCACCTGGTCGATCTGCGTGGGGCCGATGCCGGAGCCGACGGCGGCGTTGCCGGCGACGCAGTTGGAGCTGGTGACGAACGGGTAGGTGCCGTGGTCGACGTCGAGGAGCGTGCCCTGGGCGCCCTCGAAGAGGACCTTGGCGCCGGACTGGATCTGGCGGTGGAGGAAGAGGGAGGCGTCGGCGGCGTAGGGGCGGAGGCGCTCGCCGAGGGCGAGGTATTCCGCGGCGAGCTGCGCGGACTCCAGGGTGGGGATGGGGACGTTGGCGCGGGGGGCGAGGTCTGCGAGCTCCTCGAGGGCGGAGGGGAGGCGCTCGGCGATCTTGCGGCGGAGGCGGTCCGCGTCGAGGAGGTCGCGCACGCGGATGCCGCGGCGGGCGACCTTGTCCTCGTAGGCGGGACCGATGCCGCGGCCGGTGGTGCCGATGGCGCCGCCCCCGCGCGCCTTCTCGCGGAGGAGGTCCAGCTGCTTGTGCCAGGGGAAGATGACGTGGGCGTTGAGGGAGACCAGGAGCGCGCGGTCATCCTTCAGGAAGCCGCGCTGCTTGAGGCGGTCGATCTCCGCGACGAAGACGGTGGGGTCGATGACGACGCCGTTGCCGATGACGCAGGTCTTGTTGGAGTGGAGGATGCCGGAGGGGATGAGGTGCAGGACCGTCTTCTCCCCCCCCACGACCAGGGTGTGCCCGGCGTTGTTCCCGCCCTGGAAGCGGACGACGATCTGGGCGTGCTCGGTGAGGAGGTCCACCACCTTGCCCTTGCCCTCGTCACCCCACTGCGCGCCGACGACCACGACGTTCATGGTGCGGGCGCTTTAGCACGGCGGGGAGGAGCTAGGTGGAGACGGTGACGCGCTGGCGGAGGTGCGTGTCCTTCGTCGCGCACTCCAGCATGAGGTCGGCGACGTCCGCGCGAGGGATGGACATGCTGCCGGGGACGAGCGCGTCGATCGCCGTCCGGTACTTCCCGGTCCTGGGGCGATCCAGGAGGCGGGTGGGGCGGATGACGGTCCACTGGAGCGGGCCGGCGGCGAGGAGCTCCTCCATGCGCTGCAGGTCGTCGTAGTGGTGGCGGAGGAGGCTGAGGAGGAGGGGCCGGATGACGAGGCGGAAGAGGAGCGGCGGGCGGGTGGCGGGGACGTAGGCGGCGGCGGTGACGACGACGATCCGCGAGAGGCCGTGCTCCTGCATCGCGGGGACGAGGCGCTTCGTCCAGTCCGTGCAGAGGGTGACGGGGCCCTTGGGCCGGCCGCGCGCGCCCAGGGCGCCGATGATCGCGTTCGCGCCGGCCAGCTCTCGGGCGTAGGAGCTTGCGTCCAGGATGTCGGCCTTCACCAGCTTCAGGCGCTCGTGCGTGCGGCCGACGGCGTCCGGGTTGCGGACGATGGCGACGACCTGGTGGCCCTGGTCGAGGGCCTGCGAGACGACCTCGCGGCCGATTCCTCCCGTCGCTCCGAAGATCACCAGGCGCATGGTTGGTCCCGTTTAGCGAGCTCGCCGGGCGGCGACTAGGATTGTTCGCCATGGACCCGGGAACCAAGCTGCTCATCTTCTTCAGCGGCGGCGCCGCGGTCTTCGCGTCGGGGTGGTGGTTGTTCCGCAAGATCTTCGGCGCGCCGGCGCCTGACCCCACCGCGCCGAAGGCGAGCGACCTCTGGCAACAGGGCAGGGACTACACGGAGCCGCGGGACCACCCGTGAGTCGGGTGGTGGTCAGCGGAAGCCGTCGACGATGACCACGGCCGCGATGGAATGCTCGATCACGGCGCTGCCTGGAACCGGGCCGGGCTTCTTCTTGAGCCCCCCATCATCGAGGCGAGCGATCGCACAGATGGCGATGGGGCCTCCAGCATCTTCTGGCCGCGCCTCGTAGTACCGGATCACCACATCCGGCCCGGAGGTCCACACCTTGCCATAGAGCCGCGTACCGGCCTCCAGCACGGAGATCCCCATTTGCTCCTGAAGGATGCTCTCGATGGGTCCGTCATTGACCGTGATGTTGCGCTGGCCAACCTTGTTCTGGTCCACGTCGACCCACGCCGAGTTCCCCGGATGGAGTCGGAGAAGGGCCATGTGCTCCAGCGCCTTCTTCGGGCACGGCTCCGAACCCGGCG
>Ga0134122_10001764_pt1 | contig 15723 bp, 12 predicted proteins | sample KB302_FD_96461 | JGI IMG/M metagenome (GOLD analysis project Ga0134122, IMG submission 96461) | Terrestrial soil microbial communities without Nitrogen fertilizer from Kellogg Biological Station, Michigan, USA - KB3-0-2 | ecosystem: Environmental > Terrestrial > Soil > Unclassified ... | reverse complement strand
GGGTCGAGTTTTAGCAGCCTCGCCGCTTCGTCGAACCGATGCATCATTGATTCAAACGGGTTCTCTTCTTTGATTTCCTTGGCGTCGTCAACGTATGCACTTGGCATTGACTTCCTCCGGAAGGGTAATCTTAACTCTGATTGAGGTGAGCATACCGGTTCGTGAGAGCAAACTTCGATTTCTCGGCACATCCAGATGGTGAGTTTGCTCGGCGAGTCGCGATTATACCCAAGTGGGTTAGTGCAGGCAACGACACCACGGAGGACGTTCTGAGCAACGAGGATAGCCGTCAGGCGAGTAGTTGGGCAATCGGTGATATCGCTGCCGACAACATTTCGGGCGCCGCGGAAATACTTCTTCGCGGCGCCGAGATCTACGCTCTTTTGAACGCGGAACAACGCAAGAGACAGTGCGCGAGCGCTGAACACGCCATCCGACGAGTGGTCCGGGCATCGGTCGCCCTGCTTGAAGCGCAACCCGGCATGGCCCCCCTTGCCAGACTTGCAAGCGCAGCCGTGGAGTCGGCGGCTCAATGCAGTCGCGCATCCGATGTCCTTGATCGCGCCCAGACTGCAGCTCAAACCTTTGCTCAACACGCCGTGGTTGCGAATCGGGCGGCCGCGGAACACGCCTCGGTGTTGATCCGCGAGGGCTCGCGAGTTCTGACTCACTCGCGAAGCTCAACAGTCTTACAGGCCTTCAGGTTTGCACTCGCTGCTGGACGTCACATCACAGCAATCGTTACCGAAAGCCGCCCGATGATGGAAGGCCGCACGCTTGCATCTGAGCTCGTTCGCGATGGCGCAAGCGTCACACTGATAGCCGACGCCGACGCGGCCGGAGGTGTCCAGCGAGCCGACCTGGTCTTGATGGGCGCCGATGCTATCGGCGCTTCGACTGTTACAAACAAGATTGGAACTAGCTTGATTGCACTTGCGGCGCGCGAGCTCGGAAAGCCGGTCTACCTGGTGTGCGATACTTCGAAATTCATCGGATCCACGGAAGGACTCCCCGCCGCGCGAACGCGACGTGACCGTTCCGAGCTGTGGCCGGATGCGCCTGACCGAATCGACGTACTCACTGCATACTTCGAAGAGACCCCGCTCTCCTTCTTCACGTCGGTCATCTGCGAACAGGGCTCGGCGACTCCCGCCGAAGTGTCCCGCATGGTCGAGCGGTTTAGATTGAGTGAGAGGTTACTGAAAGCGATTGCGCGCTCAGCCGCATCTCGCTGAAGCGGCCAAACAGTAGACAATTACAGAATCACGGCGAGTATTTCCCGCTGGGCAGAGAACCGGCGGCCGTTTTCGGTCCTGCAGTAGAAGAGTATTCCTTCGTCTGCGCACGGACGAACAACTGAAGCGTCAATCCAAACGATGTGAAGCGTACCGCTACTATCCACGACCATCGCCGGGCTGTGCGCGCGCCCACATTGGCCGTCCGCTCTCGAGACCTTCCGCCCCTCTTCGAAGGTCAGTCCTGCGTCATTAGAGGTGGCAAGGTATACTTGTCGGTCTCCGTTGTCCTCTCCGAAGAGGTCTCCATCTTGATATGCAATGTAGACGGTATTGCCGAACACCGCCGCTACTGGTTTGTGAATATTGGCGTCCGGTTTGTTGCTGACGTTGACTGGTTCAGAAAAAGTCTCTCCGTGGTCCGTCGAACGTGAGAAGTAAGCCTGCGCGGACCCGCTACTCTCATCGACCCATACCACATTCAGGCGGCCCTCGCTGTCGGCGACGATCTGAGGTTCGATCGCGGTACCCTCGCCCGTTGAAACGCGTTTAGCAGCGGAAAACGTCAATCCCTGATCGGTTGACCGAGCAAACCTTATTTCGCTGACACCCGAATCCTGGTCCTGCCAGACAACGTTGATTCCGTCATCCGGACCGACAGCTATTTCCGGTTCGAGTGCGGTTGTCGATGCACCAGAAAGAACAAGCGGTTGAGTGAAGGTTTCGCCCTGATCGATTGACCGGAGGTACACTACCTTGAGTCCCGGTTCCTTGCCGTCTCCCCATACGACGTTTAGGGCCTCGCTTGAATCCAGCGCGATCCGAGGTGAAAACGCACCGCCCTGGTGCGGCGTAATGTTAGCCGGTTTCTTTTTGAATTTGGTCTTCTTCTTCGAGTGGATCAAGTACGCTTGATTGATGTCGTTTGAGTCGTCGTGATACACAACGTAGACACGTGTGGTTCCGTTTTTGTTAACGGCCAGCGACGGCCCGAAGGCTTCACCTCTTGATTTCGATAGGTTCTTCGTCTCGGGAAAGTTGTCCCAGGTCGAACCCGAGTCTTTCGACATTGTGAAGAAGATCTGGCTGTGCGGCCTGTCACTGGCCGTAGCTACCGACATCATCAGGTAGAGGTTGTCGCTCTTGTCGATATCGATGGCTGGAAACCTGGTCGCGCCGAACTTTGTACCAACCTGGGCACGGGCTTGTCGTGGCCAAGGTGAAAAGCTGACCGCCATCAAAGCGAAGACCGTAACGACAACAAACCCAAACGCGCCTCTCTTCTTCATAAAGCACCCTTGATTGACCGACGAGACAAAGTTGATGTTACACCAGCGGATTGAGGGCTTCAACTATTGAGTTGTTGTAATCCTCCATCAATTACACGCAACCCCCAAAACCTGCGTCGGCGCGAACCAACCGCTCGGGCCCGTCACCTGCGGAGCGAATCATCGATCAAATATGGCGGACTCTTGAGTTTCTTTGTCGCGGCGGTTACCATCGATTCCTCTGATGATCGACATCCATAGCCACATTCTTCCCCAAGTAGACGATGGCTCACACAGTCTGGAAGAATCCGTTGAGATGTGCCGAACATCCGCCGGAGACGGCGTGAGCGTAATGGTCGCCACTCCGCATGCTCACGATGGCGTTCACACGACGCACGACCCCGAGTTCCTTCGCAGGAAAGTCGCGGAGTTGAATGAAAGCCTTGGAGGCGCCTTGCGAGTGGTGATCGGCTGCGAGCTTCGATTTACCCACGACATTGTTCGTCAAGTCTGCGACACCAGGACGGCGCCGACCATCGCGGACGGCCCTTTCGTACTGGTTGAGTTCCCGCATACCGTCGTGCCTCCTGGCAGCGAGCGCCCGCTGTTCGAGCTCATGAGCAACCAGATCACTCCGATTATCGCTCATCCAGAACGTAATCAAATGTTGATGGCGGAGCCCGAGCGTTTCTATCCTCTTATCGAGATGGGCGTGCTTGGTCAGATGGATACTGGTTCGATCACCGGACAGTTCGGAAAACGAGTCCAGCAAACCGTTCGAGTGATGTTGGAGCACGGGTTGATCCACTTTATTGCCAGCGATTGCCACAACACACGCAACCGCGTTCCAGGCATGTCCGAGGCGGTGGCCCAAACTGCGGAGATTGTCGGAGAAGAGTATGCTCGCGCGATAGCAACCGAGAACCCTCTCGCAGTCATCGAGGGCAGATCGATCCCTTCAGTGCCTCACCCGGAAATCCCTAGGAAAAAGAAACGGTGGCTCCTCTTCGGACGAGGTTAGCGAGCAGCCTAATTCCATTTCAATCCGCAAACGCCTGATTGGTGAACTCGACAAGTCTTTGTAGTTTCGCCTTTGCTTTTCCGCTATCGATCGATTCGGCCGCCACCGCAACACCTTCAGGAAAGCCCGCGGCTTTCGAGCACGCAACAAAAGCTGCGGCGGCGTTTAGCAGAACTATGTCGCGCCGGGGTCCGCGCGTTCCGTCTAGGAGTTCGAGGATGATCGCGCGGTTAGCCTCGGCGTCGCCGCCCTGAATCTCGCTAAGCGAAGCCCGGCTCAAGCCCGCATCTTCTGGAGTAACCGAGTAGCTTCGAATCCGGCCGTTTCTTAGTTCCGTTATCTTGCTCTCACCGGTAATCGTTATCTCGTCGAGTCCGTCGCTTCCGTGAACGACCAGCGCTCGCGCACAACCAAGCTCGCCCAGCACTCGCGCGAGCAAATCGGTCAGGTGCTCGGCATAGACACCTACCACTTGAGTGTCGGCGCCCGCCGGGTTTGTTAGCGGTCCAAGCAGGTTGAAGATCGTTCGAATCCCCATCTGACGCCGCGCAGGAGCGACGTGTTTCATCGCCCCGTGCAGCAGGGGAGCGTGCAAAAACCCGATTCCGACTTCATCAATGCAACGGGCTACTCGCTCCGGTGGGAGGTCAATCCTTACGCTCAGGGCTTCGACCACATCCGCGCTGCCGCATTGAGATGAGACTGATCGATTGCCGTGTTTCGCCACGCGTACGCCGGCTCCGGCTACGACAAACGCGGTAGCGGTAGAAACATTAAAGCTGCCGCTTACGTCGCCGCCCGTGCCGCAGGTATCGATCAACGCCTCGCGTTCGGTTCCGGCGATCGCCGAAGCTACCTCAAGGCTCGGTCGAACCGCCTCGGCTTTCTTTCGCATCACTCGCGCAAACCCGGTCAGTTCTTCAACAGTCTCGCCTTTCATCCGGAGAGCCGTGAGCAGCGAGGCGATCTGCGCGTCCGTGCACTCGCCCGTCATGATCTGTCCCAGAACTAGTTCTGCTTCTGCGGCAGTGAGATTCTGCTTGTCGACCACTCTCCTGATGGCTTCGATGATTGTCATTGGGAGTCAACCCTACCACGACGCCGACGCGGAGTTAAGCAAGCGTCAACTCCATTTGATCTTGACCTTAGCCACTCCGTGAACAATGATCTGCCAGCACACCGTGGAGATTCCGACGCTTGTGTCAGACGGAGGAACAAAATGCTAAAGGAATTCAAAGAGTTCATAGCAAAAGGGAATGTGATCGATCTCGCCGTCGGCCTTGTAATCGGCGCGGCCTTTGGCAAGATTATCACCTCGCTGGTCGCGGACGTGGTAATGCCGCCGATCGGAATGCTTCTGGGCGGCGTAGATTTCAACAATCTGTTCGTCACTCTCAAAGGTCAACACTTCGACACTCTGAAAGCGGCGAAGGACGGAGGCGCTGTCACCGTCAACTACGGAGTGTTTATCAGTACATGCATCGAGTTCTTGATCGTTGCCTTTGTGATTTTTCTGGTCGTCAAGGCTGTCAATCGCCTGAAGCGCCAGCCTGCCGAGTTGCCGCCGACGATGAAAGCATGCGCCTATTGCTGCTCGAGCATCGCAATCGAAGCGACTCGTTGTCCGCAGTGCACGTCCGATCTGAAAGCCGCATGAACGGCGGCTGGATCTCGACGTACTGGAAGTCGTCGCGGGTTTATCCTTCAGCGCTGCGTTGCGCGCCCCACCCTCAATAGCAGTCTTCTCGAACCCAGGGTTAGGGTTTCCGCGCCGCAGCTTTGGCCTTTCAGGCCTGTGCGGCGCGGGGTTGGTCGCTGTCCAGAATCAACCGGGCGATTTCGTCCGCGGACAACGGCCCGCGAACATACGCCGGGCGCGTTGCTTTGTTGTATCGTGCTTCGAACATCTCATCGCACAAACGGTCGATCTCGCGCTGAAACTCTTCATCAGTAGACCGAAACCCATCTGCGGCAAGCGGCTGCGCGATGGGCAGTCTCACAAGCAGATCATAGGTCTGCATCCAGGACCGGCAATAGGCGCCGAGAGCCGCGCCCTCCTCATCGCTTCTTGAGTAACGCCTCACGAAATAAGCAAAGTTGTCGAGCACCGAACGATCGCAAACCAAAACATCAGCGCGGGGGGACTTCTCGATCTCAAGTTGCACCTGGCGCGCTATGATCCAGTGATAAGCCTCGCGCGTTGCTTGCTCGTTTAGTGGGAAGGGACACTCGCGAGCTATCTCGGTAAGCAGCTCGACTGTCTTGCCTTTGCGCTTCAAAACTCCGGCAAGCTCATAAGCGATCGTAGTCTTATTGACTCCGTGAGTTCCGACCAGCGCGACCTTGAACAAACGTCGTCCTCCTGATTTACGAGGCCCGCGCCGGAGCCGGGCCCGATTTCGTCAGAAACAAACTGATACAGCGCGCGCTGCTATCTGAGCGCCAGCCTTGGGTCCCGTACTCGCGGCAGCTCGTACCATACGCGATCACACTCTTCCAGCTCTTCTTTGTCGAGATCGATTTCGACCCCCTTGAGTGTGTCCCGGAGCTGAGCTGCACTCGTTGCTCCCACGATCGCGCTTGTCACCACAGGATGCTTGAGCGTCCATGCCACAGAGGCGTGGGTTAGGGTTTTCCCACGCTGCTTAAGAAAAGCGCCGAGCTTCTCTACTGCATCGAAACACGCCTCGTTCCAGTAGCGATCCATGTAGTAGCCGGCGACCGCGAATCGAGTATTTTTGGCGGGCGGCGCGTCGCGACGGTGCTTTCCCGTAAGCAATCCGCCAGCTAGCGGATTGTAAATGATCACTCCCACCCCCTGGTCCTCACAAAGCGGAAACAGATCGTGTTCACTCTCTCGAAACAGCAGGTTGTATCTCGGCTGGACCGAGTCAAATCTCGCGAGCCCGAGGCGTTCGCTGGTCCACAAGGCTTTCGCGAGCTGCCACGCCTGGAAATTCGAGCAACCTACGTAACGAGCCTTGCCGCTTTGTACAATCGTGTCCAGGGCACGCAGCGTCTCGTCAATGGGCGTGTCCGGATCTGGCGAATGAACCTGGTACAAGTCAATGTAGTCGGTACCAAGCCTGCGCAGGCTCGCGTCGATGGCGGAAAGCACGTACTTGCGCGAGAGGCCGCCGTCGTTTGGGCCGCTTCCCATCTGAATGCGGCACTTCGTGGCAAGCACAACCTGCTCGCGCTTCCCCCGAAGCCACTTTCCGATGATTTCCTCGGTTCGTCCCACGGTATCCGGAGATACCGGCACCGGATAAACATCGGCAGTGTCGATAAAAGCGACTCCGCTTTCGGCCGCCTCGTTCATGATCTCGAAGGACTTCTGCTCGTCGCACTGATACCCAAAGGTCATTGTTCCAAGACATATTTCTGTCACTTTCAAACCAGTGCGTCCGAGGCGTTTGATTTTCAAGGTGGGCTCCTTTCCTAGTCGAGATTCTAACCTTAGAACTACGAACCTGGAAAACTGCAGTTGGGTGACTGCGGGTCGTTTTGCGCCGCAATAACACCGGGCGTCTCCGTTGTCATACGGGTCGACAGGTATTGATCTTGTGAAATGTTAATGTGGCTGTCTATAATTTTGGCTTGCCGAAGCCCGTAGGGAATCATCATGAATCAAACCAATCTCCGCGAAAAGCCTTGCATTAACCGTGCAAGTTTTTGTCATCGTGATGCTTCTTTTCTATGACAGGGAGCCATCAATTGGCGACTGGCTGTGCGCCTAAGCGAATCAATCGTACGAAACGACGGGTATGAAGCATCGAACCGAGTCGAGTCAGAACAGATTCAAGCTAGAGAAGTATAAGGTTAGGAGCAGAAGAAGATGAGGAAGTTGTTCGCTTGTTTGTCCTTGTTTTTGGTGGCTGTGTCACTTGTTGCACCCGCCGGGTTTGCAACAGACGGCGGCCAGGTTAGCGCCGATCAAGTAGTGCCCGTTCTCAAGCGCCTCCGTCCCGAGGTGATCACTGCAGGTACCCGCTCTTTTACAGTCAGACTCGAAGGAAAGAAATTCGAAGAGGGAGCGCAGATTCTGTTTGACGGTGCCGTGCTCAGCTCGTCTCGGCGGGCTTCGAGCAAGATCCTGTTGGCAGACGTGGACGCCTCCGCTATTGCTTCGCCTGGAACTCACTCGGTTCAGGGCATGAATCCCGACGGGTCCACGACCGCAACGGCCACGCTTACGGTGGTGCAAAAGGATCCAGACCAGGATATTCAACTCGAGGGCAACGCCGCTCAAGAAGATAGCGGGGTTATCTTTTTGCCCCGGCTGAAGACCGACGACTTCAGTGAAAGCTCCAAAGTCTTTGTGTGGGGCAAATCAGTTGCTACGTCTGTGATTTCGGGCGGGCGGGTCCAGTTTGAGATACCGGCCGGTTTTACTGAGGAGCCAGCAAGCATTCCAATAACGCTTCGCGACAATAATGGCAATTATTCCAATACCGAAATCTTTTTCGTCGTTCCGAACCCGCCCTTTCTCGAGTCAATCGAACCCGATACTGTTGATGTTGGGACCGAGGACTTTCTGCTGAAGGTTTTTGGAACGTTCAAGGAAGACGCGACGATTGTGGTTAACAACATCGAGTTGCCCACAGTCCGGCGTGCGAGCAATGGAAGGCTCGAGGCAACAGTTCCAGCAAGTCTATGCACGACGCCCGCTCAGTTGGTTGTTCGTGTGATGCAGGACGGAATCCAATCACGAGACTCGATCCTTTCGGTAACTCCCACCGACGCGCCTTTTATCTTCTCGATGGCGCCAACCCTGATTCGGCAGGGGGAAGGTCGAACCACCGTCGACATCATCGGGGCAAATTTCGACGGCCAGAGCACGGCGACCATAGACGGCAACGACGCCAGGGTCAGGAGCTCATCGCGCCGCCGACTGACGGTGGTGATTCCGGAAGACCTAACAAGTTCATTGGGAACGCATACAGTTCAAGTTTTCGACAAAGACGGGGTTCCAACAGATACTGTTTCGTTCAGCGTCGTCCCAGACGTGACCGTGAGCACACTTACCGGTAACAACAGGGACGGATTCAACGAAGAGGTCTGCGTCAGCGCCGAAGAAGCCCGTTTGCGGCGGCCTCGCCGCCTGGCGTTTGGTCCGGATGGCCTGCTGTACATGACCGACAATCAAAACCACGCGATTCGGACGGTTAATCCTGCTACCGGAGCAGTATGCACTGTTGCCGGAACTGGCCTGGAGGGCTACAACGACTCCGGAAACGAAAGAAACGCTCCTCCTACGTTTTCATTCCCAAACGGAGTCGCTCTGGATTCAAACGGGACGATCTACGTCACTGAGAACGGGAACGGGGTGGTGCGACGGATACAAAGGACCGGAACCAACATAACAGTCGACACATTCGCGGGCTTGTTCCAGGAGATCAGAGACAAGGACCGGCAGAAGAGGCTCAACAGCACGCGGCTGGGCCAGGACAGCTATCGGGACGACACACTGCTCACTTCAGGATACAGGCAGCCCGACGATATTCTCGTCGCACCCGACGGGTCGATCTACCTCGCGGATGCCGCCAACAGCGCGATCCGACGAATCAACACGGACGGCACGGTCGAAACCGTTGCGGGCAATGGAGTCCCGGGGTTTGCGGACGGCACTGCCCGCAATGCGAGATTCAATAAACCTACCGGACTGGCATTGTCCGCCGACGGGCATTTCTTGTTTGTCGCCGACACCGCGAATAACCGAGTGCGCCGGATCGATTTGGAGCAGGGAGTGGTCGACACTTTTGCAGGCAGCGGCTTCGTGGGGCTCGATGATGGGCCAGCCCACGAGGCGAGTTTTTTCCAGCCGATTAGTCTTGTTTTTGACGTCGATGGGACGCTCTATGTGAGCGAGGTTGGCTCGAACTCGATTCGCCGCGTCGACCCGTCCGGCAATGTTAACTCCCTCACCGGAGGGGGATCAGGAAAGTTCAGGGATGGACTCGGTGTTGATGCGAAATTCAAGAGCCCAAGAGGCCTGGCGATCGACAAACAAGGCCGGATTCTCTATGTAGCGGATACTGAGAACTTCCGCATCCGAAGCATCGCACTGAACTAGACGATGTCTTTGAGGGTGGTTCGCGAAAACGGCCAGGCAGTTGCGTCTATCCCAGCTCGGCAACGCGGCCGTTCGCTGAATGGCTAGCTGCGATGCCGGTATGTTATGCGACCTTTTGTAAGATCGTAGGGGGACAGCTCAACAGTCACCTTATCGCCGGCCAGGACTTTGATAAAGTTCTTTCGCATCTTGCCAGATAGATGCGCCAGGATCTGATGTCCTTCGCCAATCTCCACTTTGAACGTCGCGTTCGGTAGTGATTCTCTCACGGTTCCCTCGACTGGGATCATATCGTCTTTCGGAATAACGTCACCTCCTGAAATATCATTGTCTGATAACCGGCGGCATTGGTTCGCCGGTTGATGAACACGCATTAGGATACCTTATCTCCGCATTCGCGTCTATCGCGAACCGGTCGGTGCGAACCGTGCTATACCTGCTACATCGCAAGCTGAAGGGAACAGTAGACCGGCAAAAGGCGCTCGAATTCTCGGTGCAAATCAAACGATCCAACGATCCCGCCTACAGAAACCGCGCTCATCCCGCGACTCACCACACAGCCATTAGCGACCTAAACCGAAATAAAAACTTGACAGCACTGTACTCATATTTTATGCTGACACAGGCTTAGATTTCTGCGCTTTGGGTCGGGTTCGGATTGTCGAAAGCGGGGGGCGGATGGCGGTTAAGTTCAGAGATTATTACGAAGTGCTAGGCGTGAAGAGAGACGCGGCCGACGATCAGATTCGTCAGGCTTACCGCAAACTCGCTCGCAAATATCATCCCGATCTTAATCCCAAGGACAAGAGCGCCGAAGAAAAGTTCAAAGAGATCAACGAAGCGAACGAGGTGCTCTCCGATCCCGAAAAGCGAAAGCGCTACGATCAGCTCGGGTCCAATTGGAAGGACGGAGCTGAGTTTACCCCGCCCCCGGGTTGGGGCCGGGTCAACGTCGATTACGATGATCTCGGGAACATCTTCGGAGGGGGTGGCGGCGGATTCAGTGATTTCTTCGAGGCCTTCTTTGGCGGGGGAAAATCATCCGCTGAAGGCGGTTCACGGCGTAAAGCGTCGCGCGGCAAGTCCAACCGGGGGCAGGACGCCGAAGCTCAGATGGAAATCTCGCTTGAAGATGCGCATCGAGGCGGCAGACATCGGATCACGCTTCAGGGCGCGCGGACCTGCGCCGTTTGCAAGGGCTCGGGCGAAGCCAACGGTGTGGTTTGCCCTTCGTGTCGGGGATCGGGCCAGGTTCTTGCGCCAAGGACGATCGATGTCAACATACCTCCGGCGGCGAGAGACGGATCGGTTATCAAAGTCCGCAAACAGGGTCAGCCGGGTTCAAACGGCACCGATCCAGGAGACTTGTTTATCACACTCAAAATCAAGTCACACCCGGTCTTCTCGGTCATCGGTGACGACATCACCGCCGAAGTTCCAATCTCGCCGTCGGAGGCTGTGCTCGGAGCCGCGATTGAGGTTCCCACCATCGACGGCAAAGCCGAGATGAAAATCCCCCCCGGGTCGCAGGGCGGGCAACGACTGCGACTGCGAGGCCAGGGATTGAACCGGCGTGACGGCAGCCGCGGTGACGAATATGTGAAGTTGAAGATCGTCGTGCCCAGTAATCCGACTGAACGCGAGAAGGAACTCTTCAAAGAACTGGCGGAAGTCAGCCAGATGAAGCCACGAGCTTAACGGAAGAGTGATTTTGCGGAGCGAAGGACCGCAAAATCGAACGAGCAAAGAGGACAGAATGGACATCAATAGGTTTACCGAGAAAGCGCAAGAAGCCGTTCGTTCGGCTCAAACACTGGCAACGCGTTATGGCAATCAGCAGATCGAAGTCGAACATCTGCTCTTCGCCCTGCTTGATCAACAGGGAGGACTAGTTCCTTCGGTGCTGACCAGAGCCGGGGTCAATGTCGAGCCGCTCAAGCAAACGGTCGAAACTGAAATCAACAAGATGCCCAAGGTCAGCGGGCCTTCCGGTCCGGTCGACCAGGTCTATATCACCGCGCGGCTCAACAAGACTTTTGTAGCCGCGGAAGACGAGGCGAAGAAACTCAAAGATGAATATGTAAGCGTCGAACATCTTCTCCTTGCGATCATCGAAGAGGGTGGACCGGCATCACGGATTCTCAAGACTGCCGGGGCTAATCGCGATCGCGTCGAAAAAGCATTGCTTCAGGTGCGCGGTCACCAGCGGGTTACCTCTCAGAACCCCGAGGCTACGTACGAAGCCCTCGAGCGCTACGGCCGCGATCTGACCAAGAGCGCAAGGGAAGGAAAACTCGACCCGGTCATCGGGCGCGACGACGAGATTCGTCGCGTCATCCAGGTTTTGTCCCGGCGCACAAAAAACAACCCGGTGTTGATCGGCGAGCCCGGCGTCGGCAAGACGGCAATCGTCGAGGGACTCGCTCAGCGAATCGTTCGGGGCGACGTGCCCGAGAGCCTGAAGAACAAACGCATAGTCGCGCTTGATATGGGTGCCCTTGTTGCCGGCGCTAAATACCGCGGCGAGTTCGAAGAACGGCTCAAAGCCGTGCTCAAAGAGATTCAGGCAAGCGAAGGCGAAGTTATTCTGTTCATCGACGAGATGCACACAATCGTGGGCGCTGGAGCGGCCGAAGGCTCGATGGATGCTTCGAACCTGCTCAAACCGATGCTTGCTCGCGGCGAGCTTCATTGCATTGGCGCCACCACGCTGGATGAGTACCGCAAGCACATCGAAAAAGACGCGGCGCTCGAACGCCGCTTTCAACCGGTGGTGGTCAATCAGCCTACGGTCGAAGACACGATATCGATCCTGCGCGGCTTGAAGGAGCGCTACGAGGTCCATCACGGCGTGCGGATCAAGGATTCCGCGCTCGTGTCCGCGGCGGTGTTGTCGCACCGGTACATCTCCGACCGCTTTCTTCCCGACAAGGCAATCGATCTTGTCGATGAAGCCGCCGCCAAACTCCGAACCGAAATAGATTCGATGCCCGCGGAACTTGACGAGATCCTTCGGCGCGTTATGCAACTCGAAATCGAGCGCGAAGCATTAAAGAAGGAAACCGACACGGCATCGCGTCACCGGCTTGAGAAGCTCGAAAAGGAGCTAGCCAACCTGAAGGCCAGCGCTGACCAGTTGCAGGCTCAGTGGCAAGCCGAAAAAGAATCAGTTCAAAAGATTCGCGCCATTCGAGAGGAGATCGAGCAGACCAAGCTGGCGATCGAACAGGCGCAGCGCGAGTACGATCTGAACCGCGCCGCCGAGCTTCAGTACGGGAAGCTCACTCAATTGGAAAAGGAGTTGCGCGAATATGAAGAAGGGCTCGACAAACAGCACGGAGGCGGCAGGCTGCTCAAGGAAGAGGTAGACGAGGAGGACATCGCGGAAGTTGTCAGCCGATGGACGGGCGTCCCGGTTTCCAAGTTATTGGAAGGCGAACTCCAGAAACTCCTGTCACTCGAGGAGCACCTTCACAAGCGGGTCGTCGGTCAGGAGGAAGCGGTTACAGCGGTATCGGACGCGGTGATACGAGCGCGTTCCGGTCTTAAGGATCCCAACCGCCCAATCGGCTCGTTTATCTTTCTTGGCCCGACCGGCGTCGGCAAGACTGAACTCGCTCGGGCGCTGGCCGCGTTTCTGTTTGACGACGAGCACGCGATGATCCGCATAGACATGTCTGAGTATCAGGAGAAACACACGGTAGCGCGCTTGATCGGCGCGCCTCCGGGCTATGTCGGCTACGAGGAAGGAGGCCAGCTAACGGAAGCAGTTCGGCGCCGCCCCTACTCGGTCATACTTTTTGACGAGATCGAGAAGGCGCACCACGACGTGTTTAACGTGCTGCTTCAGATTTTGGATGACGGCAGGCTGACCGACGGGCAAGGCCGCGTCGTGAATTTCAAAAACACCATCATAATAATGACTTCGAACGTCGGCAGTCATCTGATCCTCGAGTACAGCGGGGCCCTCGAAGGCGAGTCGTACGAGAGGATGAAGGACCGCGTGCTCGAGGCGCTTCGCAACCACTTCAGACCCGAGTTCTTGAACCGTGTGGACGAGATTATCGTGTTTCATTCGCTAACCGAAGAGGATTTGAAGAAGATTGTGGACATACAGCTCGATCGATTGCGGTCGCGGCTGGCTGAGAGGCGTCTGACTCTGGAACTGACCGAAGCGGCCAAGTCGCACCTGGCACGATCGGGCTACGACCCGGTCTATGGGGCGCGCCCTTTGAAGCGCGCGATCCAGCGGGAAATCGAGACTCCGCTGTCGCGGCTGATCCTGGGAGGCGAGGTTCGGGACAACTCGATCATCAACGTCGATGTTGCGAACGGCCAGATCAAATTCTCGAATCAACCTCAAACCGCAGAAGCCGAAGCCGCACCCAGGAATACAGCGGCGTCTTAATTTGAGTTGGAGTGCGGCTGACTTGTCGCCGCTTCGGCGATCGCGTGCGAAAAAGCGCCGACAAGTCGCCGCACTCCAAACCAGGCTAGGCAGCCTTACCGAGTTGATGTGGTATGATGATGGCACGTCCTTTGATAACCAAATAGCGGAGGTTCAACGCGTATGAACGAACTGTTTGTGATGCGACGAGCCAACGGCAGCCTGTTCGCTCAAGAGGTCGACGGCAAGCTTCGCATTCCCATATGGGCAAATGAAGAGGCGGTTTTGCGGTACCGGGAACGCAACCCCGAACTTGGCGTCTACCTGCCGCAGCGGTTCAACCGCGCGTTGCTGAAAAGCCCGGCAGTTTCGAGCGCCTCGGAAACCGCGCCTGAGTTCTTTCTTCTTTCCGATGAAGCTTCAGACGCAGATCTTGCAGATGGGAGGCAAGTCTCGCTGGAAGAAGCCCTGCGCGCAGACGAAGCCGATGCCCAATCTGCCCGCGCGCAAGCATAGTTTCAAAGAGCATGACCAGCTCGTGGAAATGAATCACCAGATCAAAAGGGAACAAGGAGGATGGGTATGATCTCGTACCAGGACATTCGCGAGCTTCACCAGTTTCAATCAGGACCGGAAGCGTTGATTCTCAGCTTGTACGTCGACGTGGACCAATCGAACGCGTCGAATCTGAACCGCGGATTTGAGACCGAAGTAGAAAGCATCTTTCGAAAAATGTCGGAAGACCATTCGCCGGCCACCAACCACAAACGCGAGTTCGAGGCCGAGTGCAATCGGGTGATGCAAGTTCTTAGGAACTACACGCCAAGGGGAAAGGCTCTTGTTATTTTTAGCGGCGCGAACCGGGGCGTGCTGTGGCAGCGCGATCTCCAAGTCGGCCTGCCAACCGGTGCGCGCTGGTCAAAACGACCCTGGCTCCGCCCGCTGCTCGAAGTGATTGAGGATCACGACCGGTTCGCGGTAGTGCTGATCGATAAGCATCACGCGAAAATCCTCACCATCGACGCGACTGGCGTTCATCACGCTTTCGAAGCTTCGTCCGACGTGCCGGGTAAGCACGCGACTACCGGCACTGATCACATAATGTCGCAGGGTCAGATGGAACGCGATCATACGAACCACCTGAAGGCGCATACAAGACGAGTAGCCGAGGAGCTTGCAACGATCGTGGATCGGATGAAACTGTCGAGGCTCGTTATCGGCGGCCCGGTTGAGGCTACATCGATGTTTACAAGCGAGCTGCCCAAGCGTCTGGAGCAGATGATCATCGGAACGATCTCGGCGCCCGTCGACGCGAACCCGGATCGGCTGCGCGCCGAGTTGAGCGCGATTCAGCAGAAGGCGGAGCAGGAGGACGAGACAAAGATCGTCGAATCGATGATCACGTCTGCAATGAAGGGCGAGCGCGCGGTGCTCGGTATTTCGGAAACGCTGGCTGCCATTCAGGAGGGACGAGTCTACCGAATGGTTGTGGCCAAGGATTTTCGAACCCAGGGCAATGAGTGCAGTGTCTGCGAGGTGCTTGTAGCAGACGGCCACGAAAGCTGCTCTTTTTGCGGGGGCAAGTTGGAGCCGGCGCCTGACCTGGTAAACCGAGCCTCGCATCGCGTGATCGAACAGGCGGGCAAGGTCCAGGTGGTCTCGGGAACAGCGGCGGATAAGCTGGCGGGGAACGGGATCGGAGCAGTGTTGAGGTTTTAGAAATCAAGATGCGTGAT
>Ga0134122_10001763_pt1 | contig 15723 bp, 10 predicted proteins | sample KB302_FD_96461 | JGI IMG/M metagenome (GOLD analysis project Ga0134122, IMG submission 96461) | Terrestrial soil microbial communities without Nitrogen fertilizer from Kellogg Biological Station, Michigan, USA - KB3-0-2 | ecosystem: Environmental > Terrestrial > Soil > Unclassified ... | reverse complement strand
GGCGACCCCGCTGGCGGGCACGTCGTCATCGCCGTCGTCGTCATCGGAAGAATCGGGATCGTCGATCGAGGCGGCGCTGGTCCACACCGCATGCGACACCTCGCCCTGGATGGCGGGACACACCGAGAGCAGCGAGACGGCGAGCGGGTCGCCGCCAGGCGGCGCGATCGCCCAGGCGAGCAGCGGCAAGCCACCGCACACCACGAGCGTCGAGGCCACACGCGCAAGTCTCTGGCGTGCGCACGATGATAGGCGCGTCGTCACTGCCCTCCCTCGAAAGCGGATTTCGGGAACTGGCCAGACGATAGACGACGCCCCAGATGACGAAAATGGGTCTTTGGTGCCGGGCGCCTGATCCTTTCGAGGGAGGGGGCGGCGCCCGGCGCGGGTGTATCACCTCACCATTAGAGTTTCGCCGGCTTCACCTCGATCAGCCGGATCGGCAGGCGGTCGAAATTCCCCGCCTCCAGGAGGTTCGTCTTCGGATCGAAGAGGACCTTCGTCGCGGGGGCGACCTTGCCGATGCCGGTGCCGTCTGCGCTGAACCGGATGTCGAGCAGGGAGAATTCGTAACCGGCCGGCCAGTTCAGGGTCGGCTGGCCGAACGCTAATTCATGATCCGCGGCGATCACGATCCGGCGCCCTTTCGGGGTCTCGACCTGATCGGCGAACCACAGGTTGATCGGGCGCGGCGTCAGCGCGCGCGACCCGCCGTTGGGCACGCCCGGAATGAAGAGTACGCCGATCGGACGGTGCATCGCATGCAGACCGGGCAGCAGTCCTTCGGGTCCGCGCTGGCTCAGCACGTCCTGCAGCTCGCTGCGATCCTTGTCGGTCGCCCAGCGCTGGATGATGATGTCGATCGGGGCCGGACCCGCGGTCGGATCGCCGTCGAACGGCGCGCGGCCGATGAATCGTGAGAACGGACGGTCGGCCACGGTGGCCGACGGCGTCGGACCGGCGACGAAGCAGACGATCGCCGCGCAGGCCGTGGCGACGATGGTGCGAAATTTCATGAGACTCATAGGTGTTGACTCCGCGAAAACCGGATGATCCGCGCCGGCAGGGCACCGCACATCGCGCTGCCCTGCCGGCTCTGACGAGTTACTGCTTCCTGATCTCGACCACCGCGAGGTTCCAGCGGTCGGGCATCAGCGTGGCGTAGCTGTCGCGCATCGTCACCGACGTGCCAGCCGCGGCCACCGGCGGTGAGGTGCGCTGCACCCAGTAGGTGTCGCCGTTAGGCGTGTTGAACGAGTTCACCAGGACCTGGCCGGCCGCCGGGGTCATGGTGCGCGGCAGATCCCAGTCGGTCCCGACCGCGATCACCAGCGAGTTCGCCCTGGTCGTCACGATCGTCGCGTTGGGTGCGCCCTGCGCAGCGCCGGCCGCGAGGGTTGCGGCGCCAGTCAGGTTCGGCACTGCCCCGGTGAAGCCCATCACCGTCAACGACGCCGTCTCTGAATTGTTGAGAACGGCCGTGACGGTCATGCTGGCGTGAGCCGGGTTCGTGAACGCCCACCAGATTTCCGCCGTGCCCAGCTGCGCGTTCGCCCTGACGGCGCGCGTCCAGGCCAGCGCGGTACCGGTGTTCGTGATGTTGTTGACGATGGTGTTGGCACCGGTGCTCGGTGCGTCAGCCGAGATCATCGCCACCAGCAGCGTTTGCGCGCCCGGAGTGAAGGCCGGGCTCACGATCGTGGTGTTCGGCGTCCCCGAGTTCTTCTTCACCGTAATGGTGATCGTGGGGCCGCCGGTGCCGGTCGAGACCACCAGATTGACGGCGCTTCCCTGCGGCGCGGTACCCGGGCTCGTCGGGGTCTGGCTGATCACGCTGCCGGACGGGACCGTCTCGCTGGCGGCGGTGGTCACGATGCCCACCGTGAGGCCCGCGTTCGTCAGGGCCGTCGTCGCCGCCGCCTGCGTCAGGCCGACCACGTTCGGCACGTTGACGAGCGGCGGTCCGAGCGACACGACCAGGTTCACGGCCGTCCCGGCGTTGACGCCGGTGCCGCCCGCCGGATCCTGGCTGATGACCAGGCCCGCCGGTACGGTGGCGCTGAACTGGTTGGTCACCGTGCCCACCACCAGGGTGAACTCGGCGAGGTTGTGCACCGCGCCGGTTGTTGCGTCACCGGGGTACGGCAGCCCGACCACGTTCGGCGTCTCGAGGCCGGTCGAGATCACCTCGTCGACGGCCGTGCCCGCGGCCACCAGCGTGCCACCCAGCGGACTCTGGTCCACGATGTTGCCGATCGGCACCGGGTTGGCCGGCAATGCCCTGCCGGTCGTGGTCGCACCGACCCTGAGGCCGGCCGCCTGCAGCGCGGTCGCCGCCGCTGCCGGGGTCAGGCCGATCAGGTTGGGCACGCGGTTGCGCGCCGGCCGCGGCGCCGGGATCGTGACGTCCGAGAATTTCAGCTGCTCGATGTTGCGCAGGATGTCGGTGCCGTCGTTGCTCGGGGACTTGAAGTTCCCCTTGCCGGCGACATGAATCACCGTCAACGTCCCGTTCGGGTTCAGCTGAATCGAGTAGTCGGCGAGCGCACCCGAGAACACCGCGGTGTCGCAGTTGAGCGGCGCCGTCGCGCCGCAGTCGGGCAGCGGCACGTTGGTCGGCTGCACGATACTGCGGACGATCGAGATGTGCCCCGGGTTGAGGCGCTGCGGATCGGAGAACACGTCGTCGACGAGCTCGGTCGGACTGTCGACCAGCTTCACGGTGCCGTCGTTCAGCACCGCCCTCAGCTGGACGTTGAACCAGGCATCGCCGTCGATCAGGTCGTCGCCGCCGCGCCCCTCGATGGTGTCGCTGCCCAGCCCGCCGAGCAGCAGGTTGCCGCCGATCCACAGTTCATGACGGGTGTAGGCGAGCGTGCCCGGTTCACCGCCGGCGTTCGTGAAGAACTGGATCGGCGCATCGGTCGGCGTGATGCCGAAGCCGTTGACGATCAGGTCGCGAAGCCCGGTGACCTTGGCCGCGTATTCCTCCGTCAGCGACATCTGCGGCTGCAGCAGGAGCTCGACCGGCGCGGCGGGATCCGCGGTGTTGTCGTCGCCGACGATGTGATCGTTGAAGTTCCACCCCGACGCCCCGTCGACGAACCGGTACATGTTGGCCAGGTTGTTGAAGTTCAGGATCACGCCGGGAGGCGGCAGGAAGCTGAGGTCGATTTCCCCGGGCGCCGGCCATCCCCGCATGGTGAAGATGTCGAACCCGTAATCGCCGAAGAACTTGTTCGATCCCTCGGACATCAGGAAGACGTCGTCGCCTCCCTCGCCCCAGTGATTGTCCTGGCCGGGCCCGCCGCCGAGCACGTCATCGCCGCCGACCTGGTTGAGGCCGGCGAGCAGGTCGAACACGTTGCCGTCATCGCCGAAGATGCCGCCGTCGTGTCCGTCGCCATCGAAGATCCAGTCGTCGCCGGGGCCGCCGAACATGCCTTCGGCGCGCTGCGCGCCGTCGACGATGATGTCGTCGCCGCCGCCGGCGAAGTACTCGACGCCGTCGTCGCCGCCGAGCAGGAAGTCGTTCCCCTCGCCGCCGATGACGATGTCGCCGCCGAAGCCGGGACCGGAGCTGATCGCGTCGTTGCCGGGGCCGCCCTTGAGGATGTCGTCGCCCGGGCCGCCGAACAGGATGTCGTCGCCGTCGCCGCCGATCAGCTCGTCGTTGCCTTCCCCGCCCGACAGCCGATCGTTGCCGCCGTTGCCGTAGAGCGTGTCGTCACCGACATCCCCCTGCAGCCGGTCGTCGCCTGGGCCGCCGTTGAACATGACGTTCATGCCCTTGTGCAGCGGGTCGAAGAACAGCTTCGTGCCGTCCGCCTCGGTGATCAGGAACGTGCCGTTGGCGAGCGGGATCGTGGCGGTCCCGGTGAGGGTGGTGGCGTCGAAGTTGAAATCGGCGGTGTCGAAGATCTTCGACATGGTGGCGCCGAGATCGGTGTTGCGGCGGATCAGCTCGGCGAAGGAGTTGCCTTCGAGCTGGAACCGGAAGTTCAGGCCGTCGGTCCGCTGCAGGTAGTAGAAGCGGTCGCCGTTCTGCAGGTCCTCGAGCTGGTGCTCGAAGATGTAGTTGAAGGTGGATCCGAGCAGGCCGCCGAACACCGCCTGTTTCTCGGCGAGTCCGCCGACCCAGAAGTCCACGTCGTTGAGCCCGCTGGTCGCGGCGGGGGCGGACATGAACGGGCCGTTGGCGGTGACGAGCGCCTGTGCGGCGGCGCGCTTGGCCGCCACCGTCGTCGCGCTCGTAATCGTCGGATCCGTGCCATAGGCGGCGACGAAGTTCGCCAGCGAGTCGAAGTGCCTGAGCTGCAGCCCGAACTCGAACCAGTTCGCGTACGGCTGCAGGGATGCGTCCTTGGTCTGCTCGAACAGCTGCCGGCGCACTTCGTTCAGCGGCGGGATGCCTTCGCTGCGGCCGCGGGCGAGGTTGATGGCCGCGAGGTCCTGCGGGAGGCCGACGAGCGTGTTCCGCACCGACGAGGTGACGAATTCGTCGATCTCGTTACCGACCGTCAGCGACAGGCCGCGGATGATCGCGCCCGCCGCCTTGTCGGCAGTCAGGTCGCCCGCCGCGCCGCCGTTGTTGTAGTTCTCTGGGTTCAGGAACGCGTCGAACAACCGGAGCGAGTTGTCCGAGCCGTCCGCGTTGAGCCGGGGTACGCGCTCGGGCAGCATCGAGTGGCCCAGGCGGTAGACGGTGTGCGCGAACTCGGCGGAGATCGCCGGGTTGATCGACGTGATGCCGCCGAGGAACGGATTGACCAGCGGCTGCATCCGGCGGGCGAACTCCTCGAACACGAGGTGCTGGTACTGCATCTCGGTGCCGAAGCGCGCCGCCTGGAAGAGCCGTTCCCCGTAGTCCCAGCCCGACGGGGCATCGACCGCCTTCCACCCGGCGATTTCCGCCGGCGTCAGGACGGTGTTGATCTGCTTGTCGAGGTAGGCCACCAGGCGGTTGTGCTCGGCGTGGAAGATCTGGTGAATCGCCGTCAGCGCGATGTTCTCGTTACCGCGGCCGTCACCGGTCACGAAATGCGCGCCGAGCAGCTCGTCGTCATAGGTCCCGGGCGGCTGACACGACGGCACCGTCCGGAAGTTGCAGATCGTCGTGTCGAGATCCGCCGTCAGGCCCGGGTTCGGCACCGCGTTGTGCGCGATGTCGTTCAGGAATGCGTGCCCGGTATGGAGCGCATTTGCGGGGATTGTCACGCCCTGGCCGGCGTTGGCCGCGGGGTTGCCCTCGAGGAACTGGCCGTTGTTGAGGACCAGCTGCGGGAAGCCGTTCGCCCCGGGCTTGAAGTGGCCGTAGGGGTCGGTGACGAGCAGCGGCACGTCGAAGATGTCCTGGTCGGCGAGCCGGATCCCCAGCATCGTGCTCGCCTGGTGCTTCACATCGCTCCAGTTGCCGATGTTGCAGATCTGATCGCCGGGGATGCCGGTCGGACGCGGCGCGCAGTGTCCCCCGTCGAGCATCTTGCCCGTCTGCACCGGCTTCCCCTGCGCGTTCAGCGCGTACTGGCGCAGGAACACCTGGTGCGACGGATGCGACGTGTAGGTCTGGTTCTGATCGACCCACGGCGTCGTCGTGTTGGTGCCTTCCTGGATGTCGTCCGCAGTGCCGAGAATCCCGTCAGGACCGGGCAGGTTCTGGGCGCGCGTGACGGCCATGAAGTTGGTCGGGCTGCCCGGCACGAAGAGCGGGTCGTCGGGCTGGAGCGGGATGAGCACCGTGCCGCCCGACTTCGTCACGAGATCGAGCCCGTGGTCGAAGAACTGACCGAAGAACGTGAACATCAGGTTGAACGGCGCGCCGAGACCGAAGTTCGGCGTGATGTTCGGGATGAACAGCTCCCCGGTCGTCGGATCCGGTGGCTGGGCGCCCGGGCACACGAAACCGCCCGAGCCGCAGGGATTCGCCGCGGCGGCCACGGCCGCCGGGTTCTTCGACGACTGGTCGACGATCAGGTTGCTGATCATGCGCGGCTGTGAGTCGGCGACGAACCCGCCCTTCTGCTTGTAGGAGGTCGGCTGCCCCGCGGCCTGCGGGCCAGGGCCGTCCGGATCGAACGGCAGCGGCTGCGCGTCGCGGAACACCGAGCTCGTCTTGCGGGGGAACGGCAGGTCGGCGGCGCCGAACATGTGCTGGTCGGGGATCTGGACGAGGTTGTTGTACGAGCCGTCGACGGTGCGGAGGCCCATCGGCAGCTGGGGATCGCCGTTCGGGGCCGCCTGCGAGTTGACCTGGTTCGGCCCGGGTCCGAGAAGCGTCCCACCGGCGGCGTGGGCTTGCGCGACCTGTATCTGCTTGAAGATGAACCGGAGGTCGTCATCGTTGATGACGAACCCGTTGCCGACGGGCGCGACCTGCTGCTGCGCGCTCACGCTCGTCGTCAGAAATGGGGCGCCGTTGGTCATCAGCGCCGTGGCGATCGTCATCACGATCGCCAGCGGCCTTGCCAGGCGCGTGCGCCGGCAAGTCATCGATCTGCGTGCGTACATAGTTCCTCCAGTTTCGGGGCGTGCGCGGGCACGCCGGCGTGCGCGAGCACACCTCCGGCCGCGCGGCTTGGTCGAAGCCGATGGCCGTGTTGTCGGTTACCGGTGCGGGTGAACGATCGACGGGTCGCGGCGCGCCATCCGCCAGGACGGCGGACGAGCGCGTCGTACGCGAGCGGGCCGTAGCGGTGGCCGCCGCGTGGACGGGAGCAGGCGCGCGTCGCTCGGACGCGGCCTTACGGACGGGAGATCAGGAGACTACTGCGGAGGGGCGCGCAGCGAATGCGCGTCGACGATGGCCGTACGGATGACGGGATCGCCGGCCTGGGCCACGAACGCGACCACGATTGGCGACGATGTGACATGCACCGTGGGCAGCACGACGCCGCCCCCGGGGAGTTCTTCGTCGCCGTCGTCGTCGTCGTCGTCGGTGGAGTCGGGCGCTTCCGGCGCGAGTGCGCCGCCGGTGAGCGCGGCCTGACCGGACGCGGGTGCGGTCACGGCGCACGCGTTCGAGAGGAACGAGAACGCCGCTTCGTCATGATGGGCAATTGCCGGGGCGAGCGCGACGGCGCCGGCGCACACGAGCAGCGCCGACATGACACGCGTCACCCACAGCCGAGCGAACGATGGAGAGGTGTTCGCCAATTGACCCTCGAACAATCTGTCAGGACTCGCGTGAGCCTAAGACAGTGTTCGAGGGATGGGAATGGGTCTTTGGTGCCAGCTTCCTAGTGCTTCGGCGCGGGGGGCGCCGGCGGCACCGTGACGTCGACCAGGCTCGCCGGAAGCTTGTCGTAGCCCGAGATCTCGATCGACTTCGTCTGCTTGTTGTAGATGACGTGATCGGCGAGCGCAATCTTGCCGACGCCCTTGCCGTTGGCGCCGAAACGGATGTCGATGATCGTGAACTCGTTCGCTTCCGAGCGGGTCCGTTCGCGCGACGGCTCGGCGAACCCGAGGTGCTCGTCGGTCGCGACGACGACCTGCCGGCCGGCCGCGGTCTTGATGTCGCGCGCGTAGAGCAGCGACTGCGAGCGGCGCTCGCGGGCGCGGGCGCCAAGCCCCTGCAGGCCCGGACTGATGATCACGCCGGTGGGGTTTCCCGCACTCTTCAGCGCGTCGAGCAGCTTGGCCGCCCCGCCGTTGGCCACGGCGCCCAGTTGTTCGCCGACGCCGTCCTTCGACCAGTGCTCGATGTCGATCTCGATCTTCCCGACCCGCTGCGGTGTGGGGCTCGACGTGTCCATCGCTTCCGCCTGGAATTTCGCGATCGGCGGCTGCCGCTGCGCGCTGCCCTCGCGGACGGTCAGCAGGCAGATCGCTGTGACGACGCCGATAGACGCAAGGATCGGTCGAAGGCTCCGACGGCTCATTTCGCTCACCTCTCGGTTAAGGGGGGAGCGATTATCTTACCTCATCCAGTCGTTGCGGCCGACGGGCCTGGCCTGTGCCGACGCCGTAATTGGCGTTTTTAAAGCTCATGTATTAGAATCATGGCTTCCAGCAAAAGGTGAAGCCGCACGGCCCCCTGCTCCGGAAAGGAGGACCGCGTGCGTGTCTTGATTGTCGAGGATGAAGCGGGCACTCGCGATCTGCTCGAGCGCGGCCTGCGGGAAGAGTTGTTCCACGTCGAGGGCGTCAGCGACGCGACGGCGGCCGAGTCGCGCGCGATGGCCGGAGGCTTCGATGCCATCCTGCTCGACGTCATGCTGCCGGACCGCGACGGGTTCGCGGTGTGCCGCCGGCTGCGCACGCGAGGGATCGACACACCGATTCTGCTCCTCACCGGCCGCAACGGCCTCACCGATCGCGTGCACGGTTTGAATGCCGGCGCCGACGACTACCTGGCGAAGCCCTTTGCCTTCGAGGAGCTGCTTGCACGATTGCGGGCGGTGACCCGCCGGGGACGCTCCCGGACTCTGGCCACGACGCTGTCGTTCGGGCCGATCGATCTCGACCAGCAGACGCGTCAGGTCACGGTGGACGGCCATTCAATCGTTCTGAGCAACACCGAACACCGTCTCCTGGAATACCTGCTGCTCCACGCCGACCGTCCGGTCACGCGCGACGCGCTGTCGCGCCACGTGTTCGACGCCGATGACGACAGCCGCTCAAATGTGATCGACGTCTACATCAGCTATCTCAGGAAGCGCCTGGGGCCTGGGGCGGCGTTCATCCGTACGCTCCGGGGCGTCGGCTACACGCTCAGTGCACATGGCGACCGGCGTGAGTAGCGCCAGCGAGGCACGGGCGGCCGATCTGGACGCCTTCGTCGCCGCCGTGGCGCACGAGATCCGGACGCCGCTCTCAGCCGTCGCCGGCGAGGTGGAGCTCGCGTTGCGCCGGGACCGCACCGCCGGCGAGTATCGCGAAGCGCTCGAACGGATCGCCGCCGGCGTGGCCGAGCTGGTCGAGATGTCCGCCGATCTGGCGCTGGTCGGCGAGCCGCCTGGCGCGGCGGCCGGCGCGGCGGACCTCGGCGCGATCCTCTCGCGCGTGCGTGACCGCTACAAAGGCCGCCAGGAGATTGCGGTGGACGTCGAGCTCCCCGCGGCGACTCGCGTCAGCGGCGACGAGACCCACCTGGCGCGCGCGATCGTGCTCCTGCTGGAACACGCGCTGCGGTACCGGAAAGACCTCGCGGCGCTGCAGCTTCGCGGCTGCGTCGGCGCCTCGAACCGTCCGGTTCGTCTCGTCATCGAGGCCCTGCCATCAGGATTCTGGCCGCGCGCCTGGCGGGCGTTGTCGAAAGACGCCGCGGCCGCGCCGGTGCCGCTCCGCCTGCGCACCGTGCTGTGGATTCTCGCGCACAGCGGCGGCGCGTTGACCGTCGACTCGGCGTCGGGGGTGGAGCGCGTCTACATTGATTTCCTGTCGTGCCCGTAATATCCCCATGACACCAGCGATGACTCGACGGTCCGCACGCGCCGCGATCATGGCTGCGCTGCTGATGATGGCCGGGGCGCGCGGCGTCGCCGCGCAGGTCCCCGAGACCCACGATCAGGCCATGCCGGCGAACCGGCCCGAACTGGTCCTGCACGCATTCGGCTCGGTCGACTGGTCGGCGAGCCAGCGCAAGGACACGCCGAACACGTTCGCGCTCGGCCAGCTGGCGCTGTTCATGACCTCCGCCATCAACGATCGCGTCAGCGTACTGGCGGAAGTCGTGCTGGAGGCCAGCGGCGTCAACACGCAGGTCACCACGGACCTCGAGCGTCTCCAGCTGACCTATCGGCTCAACGACTATCTGAACGTGTCGGCCGGCCGCTACCACACCGGCATCGGCTACTACAACGCGGCCTTCCATCACGGGTCGTATTTCGAGGTCCCGATCGGTCGGCCCAGGATTTTCGCGTTCGAAGACGAAGGCGGCGTGCTCCCGGTCCATGAAGTCGGCGTCAGCGTCCGCGGCAAGGTCCCCAGGACAGGCTCGGCGCTGAGCTACGTCGCCGAAGTCGGCAACGGGCGCCGATGGGTGGACCTCGGCGGCGAGGAGCTCGATCAGAACCAGGCCAAGTCGACCAACGTCGGACTCGCGCTCCGCCCTGAAGCGTGGAAGGGCGTCGAGGTTGGCGGCTCCTTCTACCGCGACGACATCCCGGTGACCGTCGACCAGTCTCTCGCGCAGCGCATCACCGCGGCGTACGCCGTGTACCGCACGCCATCCACGGAAATCATGGCGGAGTGGCTGCAGTTGACGCAGCAGACGCAGGCCGGCGCCAGTTTCGTCAATCACGGCGGCTACGCGCAGGCGTCGCGCGCATTCGGCAAGCTGCGCCCGTACTACCGCTACGATCGTCTCGCCATCTCGACCGACACGCCGCTCATCGGCAGCACCGGATCCTCGCAGGCGCACCTGCTCGGCGTCCGCGTCGACCCTGCCGAATGGGTCGGCCTCAAGGCCCAGTACGAACGGCGGCGCGAGCAGGGAGTCGAACCGTTCAACGCCGTACACGTGCAGCTGGTGTTCGTGTTCTGAGCTCGATGGCCGCCGCCCGCCCCGCCCTGATTGCCCTGCTCTTGTCGGCGGCGCTGCTCGCCGGCGTCGAGACGCGCGCGCAGAACGTGGCCGCGCCCGCGTTCGTGGTCATCGTCAATCGATCGAACCCGGTCGACAACCTGACGTTCAGCGAACTGCGACGCATCTTCATGCTCGATACGCAGACCTGGCCGCACGGACGCAAGATCACGGTCGTGCTGCGCGAGAAGGGGCAGCCGGATCGCACCGATGCCATCCGGATCATCTGCGGGCTGTCGGAGCGCGACTACGAGCGCCACATTCTGTTTCGCACCTTTCAGGGCAGCGTGAACATCGGCCCGCGCTCGATCCAGTCCGCGGCCGCGATGGTCCGCTTCGTGTTCAGCGCGCCGGGCGCGATCGGCTACGTGAAAACCGACGAACTGGAGCCCTCGGTCAAGACGCTCCGCATCGACGGCCTGCTGCCGGACGACGCCGGCTATCCGCTCCGCCGGTCACTGCGCGGCCGCGCCGAAGGCGACTGGTGACGCATGCGGCGGATCCAGTCCATCACGCGCTCCGCCACGTTCGCGCTGCTCGCCGCCGCGACGCTCACGGTCCTGGCGCTCGGCTGGGTCGTCGCCAGGGACCTCCGTCGATCGGCTGACGCCGCCGGTCAGCTCTACGAACGCTTCGGCGAAGGGCTCGACATCATCGACGACATCCTGTTCGAGACCGGCGAGGTGCGGCGCATCCTGCTCTACGCGCTCCACACCACCGACGCCAACCGGCAACTGGACTACGTGGACCAGTCGCGATCCGCCGAAGGACGGGTGCGGCAGCTCCTCGACAGCCGCTCCCCGATCCTCTCGACCGCACGCACCCGCGCCGCGCGCGAGTCGGTCGCGGCCGCGTGGACCGACTACCTGCAGACGCGCGACGAGGTCGTCGGCCTGATTCTCGAAGGCAGCCTCACCGAAGCGGTGTCGCTGGACGAACGCATCGGCGCCGCGCGCTTCAATCGCGTCAGGAGCGCGATTGCCGATCTCAAAGCCAGCTTCGAGGCGGACGCCGCCGTCCAGGTCGAAGCCGAACACGCGCGGGCGTCACGCGCGACCGGACGGCTTGGCCTGATCGTCCTGAGCGCCCTGCTCCTCGTCGCCATCGGCGTCTTCCTGGTCAATCGCCGCGCCTCGCTCGAAGTCGGACTCCGCGTCAAGACCGAGTTCCTCACCACCATGAGCCACGAGCTGCGCACGCCGCTGACCGGCGTCATCGGCATCAGCGATCTGCTGCAGGCGGGAGCAATTCCTCCGGCGCAGCGCGATCTGGTCCGCATGCTCAGAACCAACGCGACGACGCTGCTCGCGCTGGTGAACAACGTGCTCGACTACTCGCGCATCGATGCCGGACTGATGCGCCTGTCGCCACGACGCTTTCCCATTCACGCGCCGGTCGAGGAAGCGCTCGACTCGGTCAGCGAGGCGGCAGCGCGCAAGGGGCTGGCGCTCGGCTACGTGATCGAGGGCCCGATTCCCGACCTGATTGCCGACGAGGACCGCGTGCGGCAGGTGCTGTTGAACCTCCTGTCGAACGCCGTGAAGTACACCGAGCGCGGGGAGATTGCCATTCGCGTACGGGCCACGATGGAAGCGCATGGCGCCGCCGCCGTCGCCATCGCCGTGCGCGACACCGGCATCGGGATTCGCGAGGATCTGCAACCGCGGCTCTTCCAGTGGTTCAGCCAGGTCGGACCGGCGGCGACGCCGCAGACGGGTGGCACCGGCCTCGGGCTGGCGATCTCGGATCGCCTGAGCCGGCTGCTCGGCGGCTCGATTGCGGTCGAGAGCCGCGTCGGAACCGGATCGACGTTCACGTTCGTGTTCCGCGGCACGGCGGCGCCGCCGGACGAGGGACCGGACCCGGCACGGTTCGACGGCGCGCGCGTCGCCGCGATGGTCGATCCGGGCATCGTCGGCGATCAGCTCCTCTCGTTGCTGCGCGGCTGGAAGGTGGAACTCGTCCCGTGCGACGCGACTTCCGGACCGGCCGGCGATGTCGATGCGATCGTGGTCGACGCCGAGGCCTCGGCAGGCGCGCTGCGCGCGGCGCTGCTGAGGAACCGGCCGACGTGGAAGGTCGGCCACGTTCCGGTGCTGACGATCGCGTCTCTGCGTTCGTCGGGGGGACTGGCCATCGCCCCTCACGAGAGCATTCTCACCACTCCCGTTCGGCTGCAGGCCCTGCATGACGCGCTTCGCTCCGCGATTGCTGCCGCGGTCCCCGCCGGAGACGGCGCCGCGGCGCCGCAGCGATGCCTGGCCCCGCTGTCGGTGCTGGTCGTCGAAGACAACGAGCCGAACCGGCGCGTCATCCGGCTGATGCTCAACGAGCTCGGCCTCAACTCCGACGAAGCGGCAGGCGGGCACGACGCGATCGACGCGGCCGCGCGCCGCGAGTATGACGTGATCCTGATGGATCTGCAGATGCCGGATCTGGACGGACTCGAAGCCACGCGCCGCATCCGCGCGCGCGAGTCCGGCCATCGCGCCAGGATCGTCGCGTTGACCGCCAACGTGCTCGAGAGCGACGAGACACGCTGTCGCGCGGCGGGGATGAACGGTTACCTCCAGAAGCCGCTGACGCTCGATGCGTTGAGCGCGGCGCTCCGCAGCGTGCCGTTCATGAGCTGAAGATTAATCCGGCCGCTTTGCGGCTCGCGACGCGTTCTTTTTCTCCAAAACATTGGGGTTCTCGTAACAGCGTTTGTTCCGCCTGCTCTTATCCTTCGGACTCCTTCACCTCAGCAAAGGAGCTCCGAGATGGCCACGCGCCGCGATTTTCTGAAAGCAGGAACGCTGGGGGGTTCCGGTCTGTACCTGGCCTCCAAGTTCGGATTCATCCAGCGAGCCTTCACCCAGGCGGTACCGGGCGGATCCCTCGATCCGTACACGATTCCACGTTTCGTCACGCCGCTGTACCTGCCGCCGCCGATGCCGCCGACGCGGACGTCCGCGAGCGTCGACTACTACGAAGTCGCGGCGCGGCAGATACGCCAGCAGATCCTGCCGGCGGGACTCCCCGACACCGCCGTCTGGGCCTACGGATCGATCAACCACAACGGCACCTTTCATTCGCCGGCGCCGACTTTCGAGGCCCGGCAGGGTCGCGTGACCCGGGTGAAATGGATCAACAACCTGGTCACCGGATCGGGCGGCTACCGCAAGCACCTGCTGCCCATCGACCAGACGCTGCACTGGGCGAATCCTCCGGGTCCGCGCGACGGGATGGGCATGGATCCGCAACCCTACCGGGGCCCGGTTCCGCTGGTGTCGCACCTGCACGGCGGCCACACGCTCGACGACAGCGACGGCTATCCGGAAGCGTGGTTCCTGCCCGCGGCCAACGACATCCCCGCCGGCTACGCGACGGCCGGCACCTGGTACAACTTCTTCCGGAAGAAGGCGGCGGCGCGCCTCGGCACGGCGTGGGAGCCCGGCACGGCGACCTTCGACTACTCCAACGACCAGCCCGCCTCGACGCTGTGGGTGCACGATCACACGCTGGGCATCACGCGCGCGAATGTCTATGCCGGACTGGCGGCCTTCTACCTGCTCCGCGGCGGTGACGATGCGATCGCCCGGCAGCTGCCGGACCATGAAGTGCCGATCCTGATCCAGGATCGATCGTTCAACGGCGACGGATCGCTCTTCTTCCCCGGTGACCGGGCCTTCTTCGAGGGCGTCTCGAAAGCCGACCTGCAGATCCCGTTCATCCCGCAGCGGACCTGCGACGGGAACGCGAGCGACGTGTCCGCGATCTGGAATCCGGAATTCTTCGGCAACACGATGATGGTCAACGGCAGTACCTGGCCGTTCCTCGACGTGGAACAGCGCCGCTACCGCTTCCGCCTGCTCAACGGCTGCAATGCGCGCACGCTCCTGTTGCAGCTCGATTACAACCTGCCCCTGTGGCAGATCGGCAGCGATGGGGGCTACCTGCCGAGGCCGGCGAAGCTGGCGCAGCTCCTGATGGCTCCGGCCGAGCGCGCCGACGTCATCGTCGACTTCACGAAGGTCCCGGTCGGGACGACCATCACGCTGCTCAACATCGGACCGGACTCCCCCTTCGGCGGCGGCGTGTCGGGGATCGACTATCCGCCTGCCGACCCGCAGACCACCGGCGCCGTCCTGCAGTTCCGCGTCCGTTCGTCACGGAGCGTGGACGCCAGCACGCCGCCCGATCGTCTCGGCAGCCTGGGCGTGGCCGCTACGGCGCAGCCCGCGTCGTCCACCAAGCTGCGGCGCGTGTCGCTGAACGAGCTCGACTCGGCCACTGTCAACGTCGCCGCCAACCCGGATGGAACCTTCCAGATTCCGATTCGCGAGGCCTGCGGCGATCCCAACGCGGTCCCGTTCGGCCCGTCCGTGGGGCTGCTCGGCACGGTCAACGCCGACGGCAGCGGCAACCCGCTGGCGTGGATGGATCCGGTCTCGGAGAATCCGGCGCTGGGCAGCGAGATCTGGGAGATCAGGAACTTCACGGCCGACGCGCACCCGATCCACATCCATCAGACGCAGTTCCGCGTGCTCGATCGCGCGCCCTTCGACCCCGAGAACCCGTCACTGCCGCCGGGGCCGGCGCGGCCGCCCGAACCGTGGGAGACGGGCGCCAAGGACACCGTCGTCGCCTATCCCGGCGAGATCACGCGCCTGGTCGCGAAGTTCGATCTGAAAGGCCAGTACGTATGGCACTGCCACATTCTCGATCACGAGGATCACGACATGATGCGTCCGATGGTCATCGGCAAGCCGCAGGATCCCCGAGCATGAGCGCCCTGGTCTCCGACACCGATCGGGTGCACTCACGGCGCGATCTCGCGCTGCTCGCGTTCGCCGGACTCGGCACCCTGCCGTGGGGCGGGTCCGGCGGCGCCCGGCTCGGCGTCCATGCGTCGAGCTTTCAGGATGTGCCGGCGGCATCGGGCACCGATGTCGTCGACAGCGTGATCCGCGCCATGACGGCATGCGCGGTCACCGAGTGCGCGCTCGCGTCCTCGGTCGTGGAGCCGTCGGGCTATCGCGCACATGAGGCGGGCCATCACCAGGCGATGTCGTCGATGACGCCGCAGATGATGCGCCGCGAGCTGCGGAAGTGGCGCCTGCGTACACCGCTCACCTACTTCGAGGCGATCGGTGCGCGGTTCGCGAACGCCGGCATCCGTATCTACGCCTACGACTACAGGCCCGACGCCTCGT
>Ga0134122_10001761_pt1 | contig 15728 bp, 17 predicted proteins | sample KB302_FD_96461 | JGI IMG/M metagenome (GOLD analysis project Ga0134122, IMG submission 96461) | Terrestrial soil microbial communities without Nitrogen fertilizer from Kellogg Biological Station, Michigan, USA - KB3-0-2 | ecosystem: Environmental > Terrestrial > Soil > Unclassified ... | reverse complement strand
GTACCAATGGCCGCTCTGCCACGCTTTGAACCCGGAGATCTCCCCGCGCACCCACAGCGGCAGGAGACCAGCCTCCACGACCGCGCGGGCCCGTCGCGTGACCTGAGTGACCGTCCACGCGCCGTCGGGCGAAACGGCGGCGAAGAGGTCTAGGCTTTGGCCCACTGACTCGCCGCCTGCACGGTGTTGTACAGCAACATGGTGATGGTCATGGGCCCGACTCCTCCCGGCACGGGGGTGATCGCCCCCGCCACCTGCTTCGCTTCCGCGAAGTTCACGTCGCCCACGAGGCGGTAGCCCTTTTTCGTGGAGGGATCCTCCACACGGTTCACGCCCACGTCGATCACGACCGCGCCCGGCTTGATCATGTCCCCGGTCACGAACTCGGGTTTACCGATCGCCACGATCAGGATGTCGGCGAGCCGCGTGACCGACCGCATGTCCCGCGTGCGGGAGTGACATACCGTCACGGTCGCGTTGCCGCCCGGGCCGTCCTGGAGCAGGAGCGCCGCCATGGGCCGACCGACGATGTTGGAACGACCCACGATCACGGCGTGCTGACCCTTGGTCTCGATCTCGCTCTTGACGAGCAGCTGCTGGACGCCGTACGGCGTGGCGGGTCGAAAGCCGGTCGGGTCGCCGAGCGAGACCTTCCCCACGTTCTCCGGGTGAAAGCCGTCCACATCCTTCCCCGGGGACACCCGGCGGAGTATCTGCTGCGCGTCGACCTGCTTCGGCAGCGGTAATTGGACCAGGATTCCGTGAATCTTGGGGTCCGCGTTCAGGCGCTCGATCAGCGCGAGCAGCTCGGCCTCGCTGGTCTCCGGCTTGAGCCGGATTGTTTCGTGGTACAGTCCGGCTTCGTCACACGCCTTGCCCTTCATGCTGACGTATGTGGCCGACGCCGGGTTGTCCCCTACCAGGACCGCCGCGAGCCCCGGGGTGATCCCACGCGAGCCGAGCCGGCGGATCTCGCCCTGGAGCTCGGCGCGCATGGCATCGCCCACGGCCGTGCCGTCGATGAGCCTAGCGGGCAAAATCCACCGCGCGAGTCTCGCGGATCACCACCACCTTGATCTGGCCGGGGTACTGGAGCTCGCGCTCGATCTTCCGGGCGATCTGCTCGGAGAGCTCGCCCGCTTTGCCGTCATCGATCGCGTTCGGGGTCACGACGACCCGCACCTCCCGGCCCGCCTGGATCGCGAACACCTTTTCCACGCCCGCGAACTCACTCGCGATTTGTTCCAGCTGGGTGAGCCGCTTGACGTATGTCTCGAACGCCTCGCGGCGCGCCCCCGGCCGCGAGCCGGACACGGCGTCGGCCGCCTGTACGATCACGCTGATCGGCGACTCGTGGGCTACGTCGTCGTGATGCGCCGCAATGCAGTTGATGACCGTCGGGTGCTCGCCGTGCTTGGTGGCGACTTCCACACCCAGCTGGACGTGCGTGCCGTCGTGCTCGTGCGTGAGCACCTTGCCGATGTCGTGCAGCAACGCGCCGCGCTTCGCGAGCTGGACGTCGAGCTTCAGCTCGGCCGCGATGATCCCCGCCAGCCAGGTGACCTCCTTCGAGTGCTCGAGAATGTTCTGCCCGTACGAAGTGCGGTACCGCATCCGACCCACGAGCTTCACCAGCTCCGGGTGCATGCCCTTGATGCCGGTCTCGTACACCGCCTGCTCACCCGCCTCGAGGACCGAGGCATCGACCTCGGTGCGCGCCTTGTCCACCACTTCCTCGATTCGACCCGGGTGGATCCGCCCGTCTGTGATCAGACGCTCGAGGGCCAGCCGACCCACCTCGCGTCGCACGGGATCGAAGCACGACACCACGACGGTGTCCGGCGTGTCGTCGATAATGACGTCCACACCGGTCGCCGCTTCGAACGCACGGATATTCCGACCTTCGCGCCCGATGATCCGACCCTTCATTTCATCGGAGGGGAGGGCGACGGCGGACACCGTGGTCTCGGCGGTGGACTCGGCCGCGAGCCGTTGGATCGCGAGGGCGAGGATTTTCTTCGCTTCCTTGTCCGCGCTCTGGCGCGCCTGCTCCTTCAAATCCCGGGTGAGGGCCGCGGCTTCGTTGCGGGCCTCATCCTCGAGCCGGCGCAGCAGCTCCTGTTTCGCCTCCTGGGCGGTGAGGCCGGCGATCTGCTCGAGCCGGGCGCGGGCCTCCAGCTCCTTGGCAGCGAGCGCCTGATCCCGATCCTCCAGCGCCCGGCCGCGCAACTCGAGTCCGCGGGCACGCTCTTCCAGCCCGCCCACTCGCTGCTCGAGGAGCTGCTCGTGTCGCTCGATCTCGCGGCGCCGGCGCGCGGCCTCGTCCTCGAAGGCCTCGCGCGCCCGCATCAGCTCTTCCTTCCCCGCGAGGACGACGCGCTGGCGTGCTTCCCCCAGCAGCCGCTCCGTCTCCACTGCGGCCGCACGCGCCGCCAGCTCTGCCGTTCGGCGCTCCACCCGGCGTCCGACCACGTACGCCAGTACTCCCGCAGCGACACCGCCGCCGAGGAGGGCTGAGACAACCGCCAGCCAGTCCGCCATAGGATCTATCTCCAGCATCACCCCGCCGGAGGCGGGGCGAGTGTCGTCTATCCGAGAAACCCCACTGCCTACCCGACGACGGAAGACGGATGACTGCTGACGGCTTTACGCTTCCCCGCGGGGAGCAGCTTCGTCAGATCGTCCGCCAACGCCGCGAGGCGCGCGGCGACCTCGCGCTCGCCCTTCTTCGCCTGGAACAGCTCGTTCGTGATGTCCAGCGCCGCCAGGATCGCCGCCTTGTGCGTTTCGACGATCGGTCCCTGCGACAAGACCTTCTTCAGCGCCTGGTCCACGTACGCGGCGACCTCCCGCGTATATTCGGGCGGCAGGTCGGACCGCACCGTGTATTCTTCGCCGCCGATCATCACCTTGACCGCGTGCTTCTTGGCGCTCACGGAGCACCTCCGCCGGCGCCGGGAGCGCTCCCACCCGCCGGAGCGCCGCTGCCCGCCGAGCGCACTCCGCCGTTGCCGCCGGCCTCGCGTGCCTGCTCCTCGAGAAACGTCAAGCGGGAGAGGAGATCGTGCACACGCAGCCGCGCCGCCTCGACCCGCTGGCGCAGCGTCTTGTTCTCTTGCTCCAGATCCGCGACCCGGCTCCGCATCTCAGGGTCGGGCTTCGCGGCGGACCCGCCGCCCCGCCCTGCGCTCTCCTTCAGCTCCCCTTCAGCCTTGACGGCGCGCCCGCGCCACCCGGCCAGCTCGTCCGCCACGTGGCGGAGGATGGTCTCGAGCTGGTCGAGCACCTGCGCATCAGCTCTCTCGCCGTCGTACGCCAAGCTCACCCTCCAGGACCTCGAGCCCCCGCGCCAGCAGCTCATCCACGTCCCGCTCGCGCAGCGTCCGCTCGGGATCGCGGAATGTGCAGTGCCAAGCCACGCTGCGGTGCCCCGCCGGGATGCCGGGCCCGCGATACTCGTCGAACACCTCGAGCCGCTCGAGCAGCGCCCCCACGGTCCGCCGCAGTACGTCGGACACCTGCGCAGCGCTGACGCCCGGCGGCAACACCAGCGCCACGTCCCGCTCCACCGGCGGCTGCAGCGGCAGGGGCCGGTACACGACCGGGTCACGTTCGGCGGCGGTCAGGCGTACCTCGAAGCCGAACAGCGGAGCGGCCCACACCGGCGCGTCCGCCTCAAGGGGACTCGCCTGCCCCACCACGCCTCCTCCCGGCTGCACCGCCACCCAACCCACCGCCCCGCCCGTTGCCGGCTCGACGGTGCAGCCAGGGGCGGCGACGCTCACAGCTAACTCAAAGTGGTACTTCAGGTCCCATATGTCCATATCAGGTACTTTCGCACCCTCCGACCAATGCGGCGGCCGGCGGGCCCCGGTGAGGACCGCGGCGACGGAAGTCCATTCCGCGGGCGCCCCCGCCCCCGCCCCCGCCCCTGCCCCCACCCCCGTGCCCTTCCGGAAGACGGTTCCCACTTCGAAGAGCCTGATATCACGATTGCGATTCGCCCAGTTGTACTCGATCCGTCGCACCAGACCAGGCACCAGCCGACGTCGCAGGTACGCCTCCTCGGCCGACATGGGATTGAGGATCGGCACGGCGTCGGGCCCGTCCGGAGGCCCGAGCGGCAGGGTGCGTGCCTCGAGCAAGCCGGCCCGCACCAACCGCTCTCGTATCCGGGCCCGGGCGCGCTCGTCTGGGGCGTCCGGCACAGTGCCCGGACGGTAGGCGCGCAGCTCGTCGGGGAAGGCGTCGTACCCCTTCAAGCGGGCGACTTCCTCGATCAGGTCCACCTCGCGCGTCACGTCAGGGCGCCAGCCCGGGACCTGCACCGCGAGCCGCCCGTCCTTCGGCGCCACGAAGAATCCCACCGCGGTGAGCAGACGCTCCACCTCGGGGCGCTCGATCGCCACGCCGAGGAGTCGGCTGACACGCTCGGGGCGGAGGAAGATGGTCCGCTCCTGCTGGGGCTCGGGCCACAGGTCGAGCGCCGGAGCGCGGACTTCGCCACCCGCCACGGCGATGATCAGCTCGATCGCGCGCCGCAACGCATCCGGCATGCCGAGCATGTCGATCCCACGCTCGAAGCGGTAACTCGACTCGCTCGACAGCTCGAGCGCCCGGCGCGTGCGGCGGATGCGGGTCGGCTGAAAGTAGGCGCACTCGAGCACGAGATCCCGCGTGCCGGCGCTCACCTCCGACTCGGCGCTCCCCATCACGCCGGCCACAATGGTGGGGTGCTCGGCGTCGCAGATCGCGGTCATGTCCGCGGTCAGCGTGCGCGTCACGCCGTCGAGCGTGATGATCTTTTCTCCCGGCCGCGCGCGCCGCACGACAACCGCCGGCCCACGCAGCTTCGCCAGATCGAAGGCGTGGAGCGGCTGGTTGAGCTCGAACAGGATGTAGTTGGTCGCGTCGACGACGTTGTTGATGGGACGCTGGCCCACAGCGGCGAGCCGGCCGGCGAGCCAGGCGGGGCTCGGTCCCACCCGTACGCCCCGGATCACCGCGATCATGTAGCGGGGAGCCCCTTCGGGGTCCTCGAGTCGCACTTCCACCCCGTCCACCACGCCTCGGGCGGACTGACGCACGGGCGGACTGACGGACAGCGGCTGCGCGCCCGGAATCGGCGGAAGCTTCACCGGCGCGTCGAGCGATGCCCCCAACTCGCGAGCCACGCCCTTGTGACACAGCAGATCGGGCCGGTTGGCCGGCACGTCGATCACAATCTGGTGATCGGCGATTCCGATGGCGTCGATGAAGCGCGTGCCGGGCGCGGCCGTGGTGTCGAGCTCCAGGATCCCCGCGTGGTCGGCGCCGAGACCGAGCTCTTTCGCGGAACAGAGCATGCCGTTCGATTCGACGCCGCGTATCTTCTTGCGCTCGAGCTTCAACCCTCCGGGCAGGACGGCGCCCACCGGAGCGTAGGGGTACGTCTTGCCGGCCTGAACGTTGGGGGCGCCGCAAACGACTTCGACGGGAGCGCCACCGCCCCCGGAGTCCACGAGGCAGAGCGACAACCGGTCCGCGTCGGGGTGTTTCTTCACCTCCAGCACGCGGGCGATCAGGATGTCGTTCAGGTCCTGATGCAGCCCGACGACGGCGTCGACGGCGGCGGCGTGAAGCGTCAGGCGGTCCGCGATGTCGCGCGCGTCCAGCGGTCGGTCCAGCAGCGCCTCGAGCCAGCGCCGCGAGACGATCATCGGGCCCCTCCCGCGAACTGCGTGAGGAACCGCACGTCGCTCTCGAACAGCACGCGGATGTCCGGGATGCCGTGGCGGCTCATGGCGATGCGCTCGGGGCCCATGCCCCACGCGAAGCCGGTGTAGCGCTCACTGTCCACGCCGCAGTTCTCGAGCACCGCGGGGTGCACCATGCCCGAGCCCAGAATCTCCATCCAGCCCGTCTGCTTGCAGGTGGGGCATCCCACGCCCTTGCAGATCTGGCACTGCACGTCCATCTCGGCCGACGGCTCGGTGAACGGGAAGAACGACGGGCGGAACCGCACCCGTGTGTCGGGGGCGAAGAACCGGCGCGCGAACGTGGCCAGCGTCGCCTTGAAATCCACGAACGTGATGCCCTCGTCCACGGCGAGGCCTTCGATCTGCTGGAACACCGGGGAGTGCGAGGCATCGAACGGGTCGCGACGGTATACCTGCCCCGGGATCACGACGCGGATGGGCGGCGGATAGCGCTCGAGCGTGCGGATCTGCACCGGCGACGTATGGGTGCGCAGCAGCACGTCCCCGCTCAGATAGAACGAGTCCTGGGCGTCGAGAGCGGGGTGGTCCTTGGGGAAGTTGAGGGCGAAGAAGTTGTACCGCTCGGTCTCGGCCTCGGGACCCACGGCACGCGTGAATCCGAGCTCGCGGAAGATGTCACAGATCTCGTCCACGACCTGGGTGACGAGGTGGAGCCCGCCCTGCCAGCCGGGGCGGCCGGGCATCGTGAGGTCCACGCCCGTGACGGTGCCGGCGGCGCGCTTCAGCTCGCGCTCGCGCGCTCCGAAGGCGGCCTCGAAGTCGCGCTTCAGCGCGTTCGCGGCCGCACCGACCTCCTTCTTGGAGGGCGGGTCGAGCTTGGGCAAGCGCCCGAGGATCTGGGTGAGCGCGCCAGCTTTACGTCCCAGGATCTCCGTCTTGAGATCGGACAGCCGGCGCTCGTCCGCCTGCGGAATTTCCTTCAGACGCTCCCGCAGCTCGGCGAGGGCTGCCAGGAGGTCGCGCATGATCAGAGCGCCTGCTTGGCGACCTCCGCGATCTGCTCAAACGCGACGGGATCGCGCACGGCGAGATCGGCCAGGACCTTGCGGTTGATCTCGACGCCGGCCTTGCGGAGCCCGTTCATGAGGCGGCTGTAGGACAGCTGGTGCAGCCGTGCGGCCGCGTTGATGCGCGTGATCCAGAGCCGGCGAAAGTCGGCCTTTTTGCGGCGGCGGTCCCGGTACGCGTATTTCTGGGCCCGCTCGACGGACTCCTTGGCCGCCTTCCACAGTTTGGACCGCCCGCCGAAGTAGCCCTTGGCGAGCTTCATGATCTTGTTCTTGCGCTTCAGACGCGCGACGTTGCTCTTGACGCGGGGCATGGATCGCTCCTTACACCATCAGCAGCCGCTTGAGGCGGGCTTCGTCGGCCTTGGACACCATCGCGGGCTTGCGCAGGTGGCGCTTCCGCTTCGGGTGTTTCTTGGTCAGGATGTGGCTCTTGTACGCGTGGTAGCGGCGCAGCCGACCGGTTCCCGTCAGCTTCACCCGCTTGCGGAGCGCGCGCTTCGATTTCTGTTTGGGCATCTTGTCCTCCCCGGGCTCGCGCCCGGGGTCAGTTGTCATTTCGGGGCGAGCACCATCGACATGTTGCGGCCCTCGAGCTTCGGGTCCTGCTCGATCTTGGCGATGTCCTTCAGCTCGTTGGCGACCCGGTCCAGCACCGCGCGCCCGAGGTCGATGTGGGCCATCTGCCGGCCGCGATACATCATGGTCACTTTCACCTTGTTGCCGTCCTGCAGGAATTCGCGCGCGTGCCGGGTCTTGAACGCGAAGTCGTGATCGTCGATCCCCGGCCGGTACTTCACTTCCTTCAGATGGATGACGTGCTGCTTTTTCTTCGCCGCGCGCGCCGCCTTCGCCTCTTCGAACTTGAACTTCCCGTAGTCCATGATTTTCGCGACCGGGGGTCGCGCGAGCGGCGCCACCTCGACCAGGTCGAGGCCTCGCTCCTGCGCCGCGGCCAACGCTTCCTCCACGGTCAGCACGCCGAGCTGCGCTCCGTCGGGGGCGATCACGCGGATCGGGCTGATCCGGATCTGCCGGTTGACTCGGATGCGCGGCGCCTTGTTGTTCGGGCTTTCGATCGCCAGGTGCTGTTCTCCTCCACGAGAAAGAAAAAGCGGACTCCGGCTGCCGGGAATCCGCTTCGCGTCGTCCGTCGTCCGTTCGCCGTCGTCCGTAGTTACGGAGGACGGATGACGAACCCCGGATCACGTCGTCTCGGAACCCTAGAGCACTCCCCAACTTCCGGAGAGGCAGCGGGTGAGGCGCACTCGGGCGCCCGCTTGCCGTATTGTCGCGGCTAAGTTTAGCCCGCCCCGAGCGGGTCCACAAGTGCAAACGCCTTGCCGTCACGCCCCAACCGACCGGCGATCACCGCAGGATCGTGCTCGAACAACAGCAGCCAGCCTTCCGCTTCCGCCCGGGCATACAGCCGTCGCTTCGACTCGAGGGTCACGAGCGGCTCCAAGTCGTACCCCATGATCCAGGGGAGCGGAAGGTGGGCGCTCGTCGGGACGAGATCCGCGAGGAAGCACGCCCGCTCCCCGCCGCTCTGGACCAAGACCGACTGGTGATAGGGCACGTGGCCCGGCGTCGGGAGGCAACGGATCCCGGGGAGCGGCTCCGCTTCCCCGTCGATGAAGGTGAACGGGACCCGCTCAAAATTGGGCGGGAGGTAGCTCGCCGCGGTACGCTCGTTGGTGTGCCGGGCGAACTCGAGCTCTTTTCGCTGCACGACATACCGGGCCTGTGGGAAGCTCGGGATCACTCGGCCCGCCGGATCGCGGTAGGTATTGCCGCCCGCGTGATCGAAATGGAGGTGGCTGTCGATCACCCAGCGGACGTCGCCGGGGGCGTAGCCGAGCTCCGCGAGCGCATCTTCGAGCTGGGTGCGCCCGTCTTTCCCATCGTTCGCCACCCCGTAGATGTCCCTGAACTTGTCGTCTTCCTTGTTGCCGAGCCCCGTGTCCACGAGGACCAGCCCGTCGTCGTGCTCGACCAGCAGACAGCGGAGCGCCAAGGGAATACGGTTGCGCTCATCGGCAGGAATGCGGCGCTGCCACAGCGGTTTCGGCACGACGCCGAACATGGCGCCGCCGTCGAGGCGTTGGGTACCGCCTTCGAGGGCATGGCAGGTCAAGCGGCCGACTTTAAACGTTGTGTGGGGCACGGTGGCGAGGCCGGTCGTGCAGGTCGATCAGCTGCTCCAGCGTTTCGACCCCCCGCTCCCGGGCGCGCCCAATCAGCGCCCGCAAGATGTGAGCGGTGGCGAGCGCATCGCCGAAGGCGCGATGGCGTGCCGGGTTGTCGACGCCGAAGAACGCCGCCACGTGGTCGAGCCCACGGTGGCGCAGCTCGGGCACCAGGCGGCGGGTGAGGCGGACGGTGCACAGGGGCTTGCCGCCGGGCGCCGGGACGCCGATCGCGGCGCATTCGGCCGCGAGGAAGCGCCAGTCGAAGCGGGCGTTGTGGGCCACGAACACGCCGGCGTCGAGCGCCTGTCCGAGACCGGCGGCGACGTCACCGAAGCGGGGGCGGCCGGCGACCAGGCCGTCGGTGATGCCGGTGAGGCGCACCACCCACGGAGGAATTGGGGTCCCCGGATCGAGCAACGCGTCGAAGGCGAGGTGGATGGTGCCGCCCTCGAGGATCGCCACCGCCACCTCGAGGATCCGTCCGCCATTCAGAGCCCGCACCCCGGTCGTCTCCACGTCCACGACGGCGAAGCGGCAGTGCTCGAGGGACTGGGACGGCGGGCTAGAGGTCATCCCGGCGGAGCGGCAGGGTCATGCACCGGGGACCGCCGCCGCCGCGGACCAACTCGCTCCCATCCATCGTGATCACGGCGCGATCGCCGTCATCCAGCCCCTCCTCTCCCGTCAGCAGGTTCGCGGCAGACACCGTCCGGAACCCGGCATGCTCGAGCTCCCGCAACGTGGCCTCGTTGCGGGCGTAGGTGACGGTCACGCCGGGCCGCACGGCGAAGAAATTGCAGGCCGAGGACCACTGCTCGCGCTCCTGCATCGAGCGGTCCGAGCCGCCGCAGAACACCGGCTCGAGCGGGTGGTCCACCGCCTGCATGGCGGCGAAGAAGTTGGGCATTTCCTTCACGCCCTTGGATTTCTTACGGCGGTGCAGCACGGCGAGCCGCTCCGGCCCTACGAAATGCGGCGGATAGACGCAGCATAGCTCGCGGTCGAGCTGCGTGAAGATCATGTCCAAGTGGATCGCCGTGCGCTCGTTCGGGAGGACCACGACGATCACGTCCTTCACGCCGCAATGCTCGAACACGAGGTCGCACAGGTGATCGAGCGCCGCGGGGCTCGAGCGCTCGCTGAACCCGAGCAGCAGCAGATCGGGGCGGACGGGGTGCACATCCCCGCCTTCCAGGGTGTAGTTGTTGCGCTTCTCTTCCGACCCGTCGTACAAGATTCCGGCGTTCTCGAGACAGGGGTGGTAGCGGAACAGCGCCTTCACGAGCAGCTCCTCGGTCCAGCGCACGCCGTAGCGCATCGAGCCGATGATCGAGTGCTCGCCGATCACGATCCCCACGTCGCGGGTGAAGAAGAGATTGGGCAGGGGCGGCAGCGCGAAGCCCGTCTCGTTGAGCGCCCGGGCGATCGGCCCGGCCTCCTCGAGGGCGCCTTCGATCATCAGTCCGACGAGCTCTTCCGGCGAGAGCGCGGCGAGCTGCTTCGCCAAGGCGTCCGAGGGCACCACCTCGAGCGCGCGGGTCACGAGGAACTCGCGCACGTCAGGACGCGCCACCAGCTCGGTCAGGAGCGTGCGCACCTCGTACACCTGGGCGAACCGCTCCAGCACCGCCACGAACCGCCGGTGCTCGCGCTGGGCGAGGTCCAGGTCGATGATGTCATCGTAGAGGTAGTCTTCGCGGTTGCCGGGCGTGACCGCGACCAGCTCGCGGCCGGGCGTATGCACCAGCACCGTCCGCAACGGGCCGATTTCGCTTGTGACGTGAACGCGCGCCATGGGCAGGAATCTAACGCGGAAGTCGGAAGGCGGAACGCGGAACAGCAGGATGAGCCGTTCCCCGTTCCGACTTCCGCGTTCCGCGTCCCCTACTACTGCACGAAGTGCACCCAGCCGTTCTCGTCCGCGATCACCGCGATGGTTCCGGCCTGGGTGAACGCGACCCGACGCGGGAAGGCGCCCGACTCGGGGAGCAAGATGGTGTTCACGATGGTCAGGGAGGTGCGGTCGATGACCCGGACCAGACCCAAATCCATGACCCCGACGTAGAGCTGGGCGTCGTCCGGGCTCAGCGCCACGCCGAACGCGCGCTGTCCGACTACAACGGTGTCCACGGGGGTCCCCGATGCGATATCGACGACTCGGAGCACGCCCCCTTCGTCCGCGACGTACAGTCGGGTCCCGTCGTGCGAGAGGGCCATACCCTGGAGCCGCGTGAACCCGGGCGAAATCGTAAAAGTGCGCACCACGGTGTTGGTCCTGATGTCGATCTCCGCGACGGTGCCACTGCTGATCTGATCGGCATACAGGTGGATGCCGTCGGGATGCTTGACGAACTCCTGCAGGGCGAAGCCGTTGGTCAGTTGTCCCCCGAGGTTCAGCGTCGTCGTCACCTGCCCAGTCGCGGGATCGAACACGTAGACGTTCTGATCGTTGCTCGAGACGTAGACCGCGTCGTCCCTGAGGGAGACCACCTCGAACAGATTTCCATTCAGTCCACTGGGGCCACCGCTCGCGTAGGTCTGGACCTGCGCATTCGTGGCCACGTCAATCCGGCCGAGCGTCGAAGGGGAGCTCAGCTGATTCGTGACCCATGCCGTTTCTCCGTTCTTGTCGAACGCCACGCTCGTGGGGATGAAGCCCACGGCGACCGATGCCGTGAATCCGAACCCGGATGGGAGATCGACTCTCGCCACGCGCGAGGCGTCTAATTGGGTGATGTAGGCCACGTCCTTGGACGAGATGGCAAGCCCGTACGGCCGACCGGCGAGTGGGGCGGAAAATTGGATCACGCCGGCGGGATGGGTCGGGCTCGGCTGGGACGCGGTGAGCAGGCGGGGCCGCGTCGGGCTCGCGGCATCATCCGCACATCCTGCCCCCACGAGGACGAGGCAGCCCACGCCCAGAGTCATGATGCGCTTCATCTGACCCTCCTTGCTGTGGTGAACGAGCAATCAGCAAGGCGGTAGACCGCGGCAACCCCTGTTCCTGCAGCGACGAAGGCGCCGCTGCGTGCCAGACCGCGGCGGGCGGGCAACATCTGTGGTGCACGCACGACGCGACGACGCTGCGATGGCTGTTCCGCGTTCCGGCTTTGCCTATCGATTGGCCAGCGCGAAGCTCAGCGTCTCCAGCTCCAGCGCCATGTTCACCGACTTCACGACCACGTCGGCTGGGACGGTGAGCTGCGCGGGCGCGAAGTTGAGGATGGCCTTCACCCCCGCCCGCACCAGACGGTCCACGACCTCCTGCGCCGACTCGGCGGGGGTCACGACGATGGCGATATCGCTGGGCTCTTTGGCGAGGTCGGCGTCGAGGTGTCGGATGTCGCGAACCACGAGGCCGTTCCAGCGAGAGCCGATCTTTTTCGGATCCTTGTCGTAGATCGCGGCGACGTGGAAGCCACGCTGGCGGAACCCGGGATATTGCACAAGCGCGCTGCCGATGCGGCCAGCGCCGACGAGCACGACGCGGTAGGTACGTCGCAGGCCCAGGATGTCGCGGATGCGCGCGGTGAGCTCGGGGACGGAATAGCCCAGGCCGCGCTTGCCGAACGAGCCGAAGAAGGAGAGGTCCTTGCGCACTTGCGCCGAGGTGGTGCCGCCGCGCCGGGCCAGCTCGGCGGAGGAGATGGTGGCCTGGCCTTGCGCGTCGAACTGCTCGAGGAACCGGAGGTACAGGGAGAGCCGCCGCACCGTGCTCTCGGAGATCTTCCTCATATTGTGAATTATTTCACAATCGAGCGCTCCAACGCAAGAGCCGCACGAAATCTGTCGAGGCCAGCGTCTCGGGACGGACCGTCGGATCGAGCCCGAGCGCCGCGAGCCCGGCCGCCACGACGGCGGCGGATCGCCCCGTGGCCGCCATGACCACGTTGCGGAGCTGCTTGCGACGCCGGGTGAAACAGGCAGTGACGAACGCGCGGAATGCCGCGATCTCTTCAGGCGCGACGAGCGGCTGAGCGAGCGGCGTGAGCCGCACCAGCGCGCTGTGGACCTTGGGCGGCGGCGTGAAGGCCCCCGCGCGAACGGCGAAGAGCTGCTCCACGCGACACACGGCCTGCACTCCCACGGACAGGGCTCCGTAGGCTTTCGACCCCGGGGGCGCGGCGATGCGGTCGGCGACCTCGGCCTGGACGAGAAACACGATGCATGCCGGGAGCGGCGGAGTGAGGGCCTTGTCGATCAGGGGAGAGGTGATGGCGTACGGGATGTTGCCGACGACCTTGAAAGGCGGAACGCGGAACGCGGAAGGCGGAACAATCAGGGCCTGCCACTCCACGCGCAGCGCGTCTCCGTGAACGACGGTCAGTCTATCTGTTCCGCGTTCCGACTTCCGCGTTCCGAGTTCGGCGGCGAGTCGCCGGTCCTTCTCGATCGCGATCACTCGCAGCCCGCGGGCGAGCAGCTGCTCGGTGAGACTCCCCTTCCCCGCCCCGATCTCGACCACGACGTCGTCGGGCGCGGGGTCGAGTGCGTCGACGATCCGCTGGAGGATGTTGCGGTCGGTGAGGAAGTGCTGGCCGAGCCGCTTGTCCGGGGTCACACCTTGAGGATGACGACGGTGCGGTCGTCGGCGGGCGGCGCGCCTCCGGTGAACCCGGCGAGGTCGGCGTGCACCGACTCGAGGATCTCGCGGGCGGGGCGGTCCTTCAATCGGGCCACATGGCCGAGTACGCGTTCCTCGCCGAAGCGCTCGCCGAGCCCGCCCCCGCCCAGCGCCTCGGTGACGCCGTCGGTGAAGAGGCAGATGATCGCCTCCCGCCGGGTCCAGGTGAGCCCGGCATCTTCGCCCGGCGCGGTGGCGAGACCGAGCGGGGGGCGGGTGGCTTCGAGCCGGACGGCCTCACCCGTCCGCGTCGACACGAGGAACGCATGCGGGTGCCCCGCGTTCGCGAACGTGATGCGTCCGACCTTGGGGTCGACCACGGCGTAGAACACGGTGAGGAACATCTCGGTGCTCGCGAGCTCATCGGCGAGCGATTCCTCGAGCCGGCGCAGCACCTCGGTCGGCGTTTCGGCCGATTCCGCGTGGATACCGGAGGCCGCCATCACGAGCGCCATGATCAGGGCGGCGCCGAAGCCATGGCTCGTCACGTCGCCGATCATCACGCCGATGCGATCCGCCCGGAGGTTGAGCAGGTTGTAGAAGTCGCCGCCTACCGACTCCGCCTGACGGCAGCGGGCGGCGACGTCCACGCGCGACCCGAGCACGCCCGGCGACGGCAGCAGCTTGAGCTGGAGATCGCGCGCCAGCTCGAGCTCTCGCAGGACGCGCTGCTGGCCGAGATCGCGGGCCACGAGCCGTGCGTTCTCGATCGCGGCACCGATCTGGTTCGCGATCGCGGCCACCAGCTTGCGGTCCCCGGCGGTGAACGCGTCTCCGCCGACCCGGTCGGTCAGGTTGATCACGCCGATCGGCTTGCCGCGCGCCCCCGGCGCGGCGTACAGGACCGGAACCGAGAGGAAGGCTTGGCCGCGGTAGTTCCGGCCCTCGGGGCAGCCGGGGTTCGGGGCCATGGGGTCGGTTGGATCGTAGCTCACGATCCGCATCTCGCGGAACACGCGCGCCGCGACCGAGCAGGGGTCGTCCACCTCGATCGGCTCCACCTCCTGCGGGTCCATGCCGCGCGCGGCGACGATCCGCAGCATCTGCTGCTCGGCGTCGTACACCAGGAGCGTCGCGCGCCGGGCACCGACCACGGTCGATACCTCGCGCAGGATCCGGTCAGCCGCTTCGTCGAGCCGGATCGTGTGGCCCAAGATCTCGCTGATCGTGTAGATGAGGTCGATCTCCTCGTACCGCTCCGACAGCTCCGCCGCCACCTGGACGGCGTCGCGCTCGGCGGCGAGCACCGAACCCACAACCTGGGCCAGCTCCTCTGCCACGCCTGGGGGCGCGGCTTTCCCGGGTCCCCCGTTCGCGATCTCGAGCCACAACCCCTCGGCGTCGGGAATCGGCTCGAGCCGCGCCGCTCCGTCCGGGGGACCGCCCTCCCCCGTCCGCCGCAGGCGCAGGCGCGCCCCGGCGAGCCGCTCGAGCACCGGGAGCAGCCGCTCGATCCGCGTCAGCCCGCCCGGAGCGTCAGGCACACCGAGTTTCCTTTCTCGTTGAAGGCGACCTGGTCGACCAGGCTCCGCAGCACGAACAGGCCTCGACCGTCCTCGCGCTGGAGGCGCTCGGGGAGTGTGGGATCGGGAACGCCCGTGGGGTCGAACCCGTTGCCCTCGTCGGTCACGTGCAGTCGTACGGCGTCGCGCGCCACCTCGACGCGTACGCGCACCAAACGTCCCGGGTCCCGGTGATTCCCATAGGCGATCGCATTGGCGAGGGCTTCCGCGAAGGCGGTGCGAAAGTTGAACCGGATGCGGCGGGGAGAGAGGGGACCGCCGGGCAGCGCGTCCGCGATCAGCTCCACCGCCGGACCGACGTACTCGAGGTCGCTCGGCACATCGAGCGAGAGCTCGATCTCGGTCTCACCTCCCGTCGTCCGGCGGCGAACCTGGAGGGGCTGCGGCGTGGTCACGGCTAGAAAGCGGCGAGCGCCTCCTCGGGTGTTCGTGCGATCGCGAACAGCGTGTCGAGCTTGGTCAGCTCGAACAGCGTCTGCAGGTCTTCATTCAGGCCACAGAGCCGGAGGTCCCCGCCCTGCTCGCGGATCTTTTTCGAGAGCGACACCAGGACGCCGAGGCCGGACGAGTCGATGTAGCCGGTCTTGGTGAAGTCGATGACGAACTTCCTGCCACCGCTCTCG
>Ga0134122_10001760_pt1 | contig 15728 bp, 5 predicted proteins | sample KB302_FD_96461 | JGI IMG/M metagenome (GOLD analysis project Ga0134122, IMG submission 96461) | Terrestrial soil microbial communities without Nitrogen fertilizer from Kellogg Biological Station, Michigan, USA - KB3-0-2 | ecosystem: Environmental > Terrestrial > Soil > Unclassified ... | reverse complement strand
GGGCAGACCTCCAGCGGAATCTGCGCGGTCCGCAGCTCCTCCACCAGCGCCGGATCGTCGATCGACCGCACGCCGTGGCCGATGCGCTCGGCGCCGCAGACGGCGAGGACGGCGCGGATCGACTCCGGCCCCGCGTGCTCGCCGGCGTGCGCCACCCGATGCAGCCCCTCCCGTCCCGCGGCGGCGAAATGCTCGCGGAAGGGCTCTACGGGGTAGAGAGCCTCGCTTCCCGAGAGGCCCAGAGCTACGACGACGCCGCGATCCCGGCCGGCGAGGGCCCATTCGAGGGTGCGGTCCGCCGGCTCGACGCCGACGTTGCGCACGATGTCCGGGATGAGGCGCAGGGTGACGCCGTAGCGCCGCTCTCCCTCGGCGATCGCCTCCGCCATCGCCGCCAGGACCTCGCCGCCGTTGGCGCCGTTGGCGAGGTGGGTCGAGATGGTGAAGTGGGCCTCGGTATAAAGGACGCTCTGGTAGGCCTGCTCGGCGAGGAAGTCGAGGGTGAGGAGCTGGAAATCCTCCGGGCTCCGCAGGGCGCGCGAGCAGGCGAGGTAGACCTGCACGAAGTGCTCGAAATCGGTGAAGCGGAACCAGCGCTTGAGCCCCGTCTCGTCGCGCGCCGGCAGCTCGATGCCGTTGCGCCGCGCCAGCTCCAGCAGCACCGCCGGCCGCATCGCGCCCTCCAGGTGGACGTGCAGCTCCACCTTGGGGAGGTGCAGCAGGAAGCGGTCGATGCTCATGCCGGAACCGGCGGCCGCAAGCGCTGCCTGAGACGCGCGATCACCGGCTCGGGAACGAGGCCGGTCAGATCGCCGCCGAGAGCGAAGACCTCCTTGACCAGCCGGCTCGAGAGATAAGTGTAGTCCTCCTTCGGCGCCAGGAAGACGGTCTCGACGCGGGGGTTGAGCCGCCGGTTCATCAAGGCCATCTGGAACTCGTACTCGAAATCGGAGACGGCGCGCAGCCCGCGGACGACGGCGCGGGCGCCCACCCGGTCCATGAAGTCGACCAGCAGGCCGGAGAAGCTCTCGACCCGGATGTCCGGGCTCACCATCTCGCGGATCGACTCGATCCGCTCATCGACGGTGAACAGCGGCCGCTTGCCCTCGTTGCGCAGCACGGCCACGACGACTTCGTCGAACAGCGGCCGGCAGCGCTCGACGATGTCGAGGTGGCCGTTGTGGATGGGATCGAACGACCCGGGGTAGACGGCGATCCGCTGGCTCATCGCTCGGAGGTGAGATCGAAGGTGACGACGTTGTTGGCGGCGTCGGTGACCCGCAGCAGCTCCAGGTCTCCCGGCTTGCCGGCTGGAATCACGAGGATCTCGGTGCGCCCGTCGAGCAGCCCGTCGGCGGCGCGGACCGGCTGCCACTCCTCCGCGTTGAGGCTGTACAGCGCTTCCCGCAGCGGGCTCGCCGCGTCGCGCACCGTCACCCGCAGCGTGCCGCCCTTATCCTTCTCATCCTTCTCCACCTTCACCAGCGCCGGCGGCGTATGGTCGATCACCACCGGATCGCTCACCTGCTCGGCCACCAGCGCGTTCTCGGGATCGTTCGACGGCCGGTCGGAGGCGCGCAGGCGGAAGCGGTAGACGCCGTCGGGGAGCGACAGGGAGTCGAAGCTGTAGTAGTCGTCGTCGAGGTCTTCCACCACCTTGCGCCACGTCCCTTCTCCGCCGTTGCCCGGACGGAAGGAGAGATCGTAGACCAGATCGTCGCCGTTGGGATCGGCCGCCGCCCAGCGCAGCGTCTGGTATCCCAGCTTCCAGAGGACCTTGGTGCGGCTGCCGCCGGAGTCGTCGTCGCCGGCCGGCGTCAGGCTGGTGAAGATCCCCTCGCGGTTCGGATGGGCCGGCTCGTAGATCTGGCTGGTGGGGTTGAAGTTCGCGGGCACCAGGATCTGCCCCGGATCGAGCGCCGCCAGCGTGCCGATCTTGGGGCTCAGGTTCTCCTGCCGGTAGGAGAGCTCGATCTCGTAGATGCGCGGCGACGCGCCGTCACCCGCCCGCAGCTCCGCCCGCCACTGGACGTAGCGCCCGTTCGGCAGGCCTGCCAGCGCGATCTCGCTCCCCTCGCGCGGCTCGGTCCACGGCGACCAGGTGCGGTCCGGCTCGGCGCTGACGCCGCTGCGGAAGGAGAAGCGGACTCCACTCTGAGGCGGCACCTCGCCCCGCCAGGAAAAGGTGCCGAAGCGCGCCACCTGCTCGGTGTCGAGCGCCGCGCTGGTGTAGGTACCGGTCCGCTCCGTCCCCGAGGTAATGCGGAACAGGGCGGCGGCGTTGGTGGTGGCGAAGACCGGTCCCGGCTCGCCGGGCAGCACGGCCACGATCTGCCGCTCGTCGACGTCCTTCTCCAGGATCATCTGGCGATCGGCCCAGCGGTAGAGCTTGCCCTCGAGGCCGGTGGCCACCCACAGCCGGCCGTCCTGCCACAGCAGGTCGTAGACCGTGTCCTCGGGGAAGCTCCAGAGGCTCTCGACCACGCCGGCCGGCGAGATGGAGAGCACCTCGCTGCGCGTGATCCCGACGGCGGCTGGCCGGCGCCCGATGGCGGCGGGGGGCGGCTGATCGACCGGCTCGACCGTGACGGTGACCTGTGGCTCGCCGCTGTCGCGCTTTGCCGCGCGGCCCGGCGGCGTGGCGGCCGGCCCGGCCTGGTCCTTGGCCTGGTCCACGAGGCTCGCTTCCGAGGAGATCACGGCGGCGTAGCAGGTGCCGTCCGCGGCCGCCGCCAGAGAAACCACCTCGGGCTCGTCGGCGTCGTAGAGCGTGCGTGCCCTGCCGTCGCGGCTGACGCGCAGAATCAAGCCCTCGCCGGCGGTGCCCACCAGCACGTCGCCCCCGGGCAGGGGCTCGATGGCGCGGACGTGAGTGTCGTCGCTGTCGTAGAGGACCTCGCCCCGGCCCTTGGCATCCACCCGGAAGAGCTTGCCCTGCGTGCCGGTGCCCACCAGCAGGCCGCCGTCCGCGGAGCGGGCCAGGGCCCAGATGTAGGTCTCGCCGGGATCGAAGAACGCTTCCCCTTTGGCGCCTTTTCCGGGCGGGATGCGGTAGACCTTGCCGCGCGGCGAGGTGCCGGCCCAGACCGTGCCGTCCGCGTCCGCCCAGACGGCGAAGACCTCCGGCTCGGGCGCGGCGAACAGCTCGGTGACCTCGCCCTTGCGGTCGATCTTGAGCACCTTGCCGGCATTGCCGGTGCCCACCACCCAGCCGTCCGGATGGACGGCGGCGGTGAGGAGGAAGGGCTCGGCGAGCGAGGCCAGCCGGTCGACGCGGGGAGCGAGCTGAAGGCGGCCGAGGGAATCGACGCTGACCCCCTCCAGGGTGCCGGCTAAAAAGGCTCCCTGGCTCTGCGCCTGGAAGATCCGCACCTGGGTGGCGTGCGCCGGCAGAGCCGCAAGGGCCAGCAGAGCGGCCAGAATGGAAGTCCTCGATGTCATGAACCTTCCTTTCGAATTCATTTCCGGACGGGGCGACGGCGCCTTTGGCCCTTCGTAGCGGCGGGCCTACGTGCCCGCCGTCCTTCGATGCGTTCCCCACGACGGCGGCCACGTAGGGCCGCCGCTACGATCCATTTTGCCTCCCTTTGTGAGAGGAGGACTGAGGTGGTGAGGGCTTCGCCGCCGCCTCGTCCGCCTTCTCGCCTTCCTCGCCCTCTCCCGCCAGCGGCTCGCGGCGGCGCACCTCGAGATCGACTCTCATCAGGCCCTGCAGCGGCACCTCCACGACCTCCCGCCGCTCCTGGGCGATGGCTGTGCGCAGCACCGTCGCGCTGTTCGACGCGGCGGCTCCCCATAGCGAGCGCACCGAGCCGGGGAGGCGCGGCATCACCTCGCCGGCCACCGAGAGGCCGGCGCCACTGTAGACCCCCAGCACCATCAGGTCGCGCCGCGAGTGGAAGGAGCGCATCAGCTCCAGCGCCTGCGGGAAGGTGACCGGCTCGGAAGGCTCCATCGCCAGGCGGGCGGCGTCCACGCTGGCGCCGTCGCCCACCAGCAGCGAGTAGCGGCCGGCCGGCAGGTCCTGCGGCAGATCGAGGCTCAGCGAGTGGCGGAAGCGGTCGCCGCGGTAGGCCACCAGCTCGAGGTTCAGCGTCACCCGGTCGCCGGGGCGCACCACCGTGCGGCTGGCGTTGGCGCCCACCAGGGTGGCGAAGCGCGGCTGCGTCGATTGCTCCAGCTCGACCTCGACGTTCTCCAGACTCACTCTCTCCAGGGTGTTCTGGGAGAGATAGGCGACGACGGAGAGCAGGAACGCCGCGGCGTCGGTGCCGGCGTTCTCGCCGTCGAAGCTCTGCCGTACTTCCAGGTCGCCATAGCCCTTGAGGCGCAGATGGGCGGTCATGTCGAGGCTCTGCGAGCCCGTCGTGTAGCTCGCCGACTCGAGGCCCGCCAGCACCGAGCTGCCCACCAGCAGGGGCATGAACTCCGGGAGCTCCGCGAGGCGCATGTGGAACTCGCGCGGACGCTCGCCGCCGATCCGCAGCACCAGCGGCGCCATCGGCGCCTCGGCGCCGATCCGCCCCTGGATGCCCATCTTGCGGTCCTGCTCGAAGGCGCCGACGATGCGGCCGGTGTTCTGGATCTTGAACGAGGCGTTCTGGCTGGAGAGGACGGTCAACACCTCTGACGTGGCCATCGGCACCCGCACCGGCCCGAGGCCGAGGAAAGGATGGCCGAAGGCGAGCACCTGGTCGCCATAATGATCCGTCACCGTACCGTAAGCGGCGAGCTGAAAGTCGCCGTCCACCAGCACCACGGCGACCGCACCGCCGGGGACGAGGATGTCGGGCACCGAGCCGGGCTCTGCCTTGCCGCCCGAGGTCACGCTGCCGAGCGCCTGGCGCAGCAGGCCCGTGGAGCGCTCACCGAAGCCCGAGGCCGCCCACTGAATGGCGGACGAGGCGCCCTCCACGAACCGCGGCTGCAGCTTCGCGAGCTGCGTCGTCAACAGGTCCTGGGGCAGGCGGCCGGCGAGGAGATCCGAGAGCCCGACGGGCGGAGGGGGAGGCGAGAGCGGCAGCGGTTTCAGGCCGGAGAGCTGGCGCATCGATTCGATCGGCGTGATGCCCGCGATGGCCTCGTTGGTGAACGACCAACTGAACGCCACGGCGCCGGCGAGGCGGCCGTCCAGGAACACCGGGCTGCCGCTCATGCCGGCGGCCACGCCGCTCTTCTCCAGGCCCTTGCCGGTGAGGCGGGCCAGGATGTAGCTGATGTCCGGACTGACGTTGCGCATGATGCCGATGACCTCGACGTCGAAGCGCTCGGGCTCGGTGCCGGCGAACACCGACAAGCCGTAGCCGCGCTGGCCGCGCTGCACCTCGGCGAGCGGGATCGTCGGCAGCGCGCCGGCGGGGATGGCCGCGGCGCCGTCCGGTTTTGCAGCCGCGGCACCCGCGCTCAGCGGCACGGCGAGCCCTATGGCCAGCATCAGCAGCACGGCTGCACGAGCGGCGGGATCAATTCTTGGATGCGTCATTCCTGGCCTCTCCCGTCGAACGAGCGAACGTCCATCAGCCGCTCGGTAGGGAATCTCCCTGTCCGTAGAACCTCCAGCCCACCCTCCTCTATTGCCACCAGCGTCGACGGCGGTCCGCCCGGCAGGAGGCCGCCGTCCACCACTATCGCGTCCTCCCCGGCGAGCAGCTCGGCGGCAGCGCCGGGATCCAGCACCGGCTCGCCGCCGCTCCGATTGGCGCTCGTCGCCGTCAGGCCGTGACCGAGCGCCGCCAGCAGCTCTCGCAAGCGCTCGTGGTCCGGCACCCGCACTGCCAGGCGCTGGTCTCCGGCAGCCGCCGGCAGCGGCCGGGAGATCGGCAGGACCGCCGTCAGCGGCGCCGGCCAGAGCTCGAAAAGACGCTCCACTATATAGAGGTTGGCACCGGCCCCCAAGCTGACCCCCAATGGGGCGAGCTGCTCGCGGCCGGCGACCACCACCGGCAGCGCCTTGCCCGCCTCCCGCCTCTTGATGCGATAGATCGCCGCCACCCCCACCGGGTTCCGCGGATCGGCGCCCAGGCCGTAGCTCGACTCCGTGGGGATGGCAAGGACGCCACCGCGCGCCAGGAGCGCCTGGAGAGGAGCGATGGGATCGCCCCAGCGCCAGAGGGGGACGGGTGATTCCGCCTTTCGAGACACCTGGAGATTGTATCCGGCGGCTGCCCTCGTCCGCGCCGTTGTGGTACCATTGAAGAAACCCAGGAGGTAGTGGACTTCTTTGCGTCACCGGAGGTGACGGAAGGAGAAACCTCTCTCTAAATTGCCCTCTCTGAAGTCCTCGGAGCGAGGATGGATCAGAAGCCCGAAACCGCCGGCAAGGGAGAACAGGGACCCTCCCTTCCCGCCATCTCGCTCCCCAAGGGCGGCGGGGCCATCCGCGGTATTGGCGAAAAGTTCAGCGCCAACCCGGTGACAGGCACGGGCAGCCTGAGCGTACCCCTGGCTGCCTCACCGGGACGCTCCGGTTTCGGTCCTCAACTCTCCCTCTCCTACGACTCCGGCGCCGGCAACGGACCTTTCGGCTTCGGCTGGAGCCTGGGTCTGCCGTCGATCACCCGCAAGACCGACAAGGGCCTGCCGCGCTACCTCGATGCGGACGAGTCCGACGTCTTCCTGCTCTCCGGCGCGGAGGATCTGGTGCCGATCCTCGACGGCGCGGGAAACCGCGTATCCCTTCCTCCACGCACCGTTCATCAGATCCAATACAGGATTCATCTCTACCGGCCGCGCATCGAAGGATTGTTCGCGCGCATCGAGCGCTGGACGCGGACGGAGGACGGAGTCAGCCACTGGCGCACCATCACGCGCGACAACGTCACGACGATCTTCGGCTTCGATGAAAACAGCCGCATCTTCGATCCACACGACTCCCGCCGCATCTTTTCCTACCTCATCTCTTCGAGCTTCGATGACAAGGGAAACTTGATCCGCTATGAATACGTTGCCGAAGACTCCTCGGGAGTGAAGGAGTCCGCGGCGCACGAGGCCAATCGGACGGACGACGACCGCAGCACGCAGCGATATCTCAAGCACGTCCGCTACGGCAACACCCAGCCTTGTTTTCCTGATGGGTCACCGAATGCAGAGGTCCCGTTTGCGACCGAGTGGCATTTTCAGATCGTTTTCGATTACGGGGATCATCGAGCCGACGCACCGGCGCCGGCGCACGATCCCGCGCTGGACCCCGAGTGGCCCGTCCGCCCCGACCCGTTCTCAACCTACCGCGCCGGCTTCGAGGTACGAACCTACCGCCGCTGCGAGCGCGTCCTGCTGTTCCACAACTTTCCCGGCGAGCCCGGCGTGGGTGCGGACTGCCTCGTGCGCTCGACGGATTTCCTCTACTCCGACGAGACGGCCCCGGCCGACCCGCGCAACCCGATCTATACGTTCCTGGAGTCCGTCACTCAGACCGGATACCGGCGCAAGCCGGGCGGATACGAGCACCGCTCGACCCCGCCCTTGGAGTTTTTCTACAGCCAGCCCGAAATCCATCCGGAGATTCTGACGCTCGACGACGCAGAAAGCCGTGCGAATCTGCCGGAGGGATTGGACGGTGGACGTTTCCGTTGGGTGGACCTCGACGGCGAAGGGCTGAACGGTATACTGACCGAGCAGAATGGCGGTTGGGGCTACAAGCGCAACCTCGGCCCCATCAACCAGGTGACGCTGCCGGGCGGGGAGCGCGTCGCCCGTGCCCGCTTTGGCCCGTTGGAACGGATCGCTTCCCTGCCCGTGCCTGCCAGCCTGAGCGGCGGGCAACAGCTCCTCGACCTGACCGGTGAAGGACGACCCGAGCTGGTGGCCTTCGACGCCACCGTGCCCGGCTTCTTCGCGCGGACGGCCGACGAGGATTGGGAGCCGCTGAAGCCGTTCAGCTCCTTGCCGCGCCTGAGCTGGTCGGACCCGCACCTGAAGTTCGTGGACCTGACCGGCGACGGGCGCGCCGACGTGCTGATGACCGAGGAAAACCTTTATACCTTCTACCCGTCGCTCGGCGTCGACGGCTTTGGCGAGGCGGAGCGGGTCTTCACGCCCTGGGACGAAGAGCGCGGCCCGCGCGTGGTCCTCGCGGACGGGACGCAGACCGTGTCGCTGGCGGACATGTCCGGCGACGGGCTGAGCGACATCGTCCGCGTGCGCAACGGCGAGGTCTGCTACTGGCCCAACCTCGGCTACGGCAGGTTCGGCGCCAAGGTGACGATGGACGGCGCGCCGCGCTTCACCGATGAAGAGCGATTCGATGCGCGCCGCATTCAACTGGCTGACATCGACGGCTCCGGAACGACGGACATCCTATACGTCGGTCACGACGGAGTGCAGGTCTGCTTCAACCGCTCCGGCAATTCGTGGGCCTCTCCTCAACGGCTGGCGGTCTTTCCCGACGCGGACGATCTCAGCTCGGTGCAGGTCGCCGATCTGCTCGGCAACGGCACGGCCTGCCTCGTCTGGTCCTCCCCTCTGCCCGGCGAGTCCTACGCCTCCCTGCGCTACGTGGACTTGATGGGATCACAGAAGCCGCATCTGATGGTGCGCTCCCGCAACAACCTGGGGGCCGAGACGCGGCTCTCCTATGCCTCCTCCACGCGCTTTTATCTGGAAGACAAACAAGCCGGGAGGCCCTGGATCACGCGCCTTCCGTTCCCCGTTCACGTCGTGGAGCGGGTCGAAACCTACGATTGGATCAGCCGCAGCCGTTTCGCCACGCGCTACGCCTACCATCACGGCTATTTCGACGGCGTGGAGCGCGAGTTCCGCGGCTTCGGCATGGTCGAGCAGTGGGACACGGAGGAGCTCGCCGCGCTGAACGCCGGCGATGCGTTTCCGGATGCGGTCAATCTCGATACGGCATCGCATGTGCCGCCGGCTTACACCAAGACGTGGTTCCACACGGGCGCGTATTTCGAGGGCAAACGAATCTCGCGTCACTTCGAAGACGAGTACCATCGCGAGGGAGACCCAGGCGAAAGTGTTGCGGGTCTTTCCGACGCGCAACTGGAAGCGATGCTGCTTCCGGACACGCTCGTGCCGAACACGATCCTGCAGCAGGACGGCAGCGAGCAGCCGTGGACGCTGTCCGCAGAGGAGACCCGCCAAGCTTGCCGGGCACTCAAGGGCGCCGTCCTGCGCCAGGAGGTCTATGCGCGGGACGGCACGGACGCCGAAGACCGGCCCTACAGCGCATCCGAGCGCAACTACACCGTCGAGCTGCTGCAGCCGCGAGGCAGAAACCGCCACGCCGTGTTCTTCACCCATGCGCGGGAAACGATCGGCCTCCAGTACGAGCGCGAGCTGTTCGATGTAAACAACAAGAAACTTGCCGATCCGCGGGTTACTCACGCGATGACCCTGAAAGTCGATGCTTACGGCAACGTGCTGCAATCCGTCGCCATCGGCTACGGCCGCCGTCACCAGGATCCCGATCCCTTGCTGACCGCGCAGGACCATCAGAAGCAGAACAAGATCCTCGTCACTTACACCGAGAACGGCTTTACCGAATCGGTGGACGCCGACGACGCCTATCGCTCGCCGCTCCCCGGCGAAGCGCGCACCTACGAGATCCTCAAGCTCGCGCCGGACGCGAAGCAGCCGCAGGTCACAAATCTTTTCGGTTTCGAGGAGCTTCGCGGCAAGCTGCTGCAGGCCGGTGACGGCAACCACGATCTGCCGTACAAAGACGCGCAGGCCGCGGGCGCGGCGGAGGACCACCCGTACCGGCGCCTGATCGAGCACGTGCGCACGCTCTATCGCAAGGACGATCTCACCGGACCGCTCGCGCTGGGACAGCTCCAACCGCTTGCGTTGCCTTTCGAGAGCTACAAGCTCGCGTTCACCGCAGGATTCGCCCAAGCAGCATATGTCGATAGCGGCAAGCTCACTGCGGCCGACCTGAATGCCGTTTTACTCAACCAAGGCGGATATGCGCACAGCGGGGGCGACGCCGATTGGTGGATTCCATCGGGGCGAGTCTTCCTGCATCCGGACCCGAACGCCGCGCCCGCGCAGGAGCTCACCTTCGCCAAAGAGCATTTTTTCCTTGCCCGTCGCTTCCGTGATCCGTTCGAGCAAGACGCGCTCGTCCGCTACGACGACTACGACTTGCTGGGGCTCGAGACCGAGGACGCGCTGCATAACAAAGTCACCTCCGGTGAGCGCGACAGTCAGGGAAACATCCAGAACAGGAACGACTATCGGGTGCTGCAGCCCGCGCTCGTCACCGACCCGAACGGCAACCGCGGCGAAGTCGCCTTCGATGTTCTGGGGTTGGTGGCGGGTACCGCGGTGATGGGCAAGACCAGTGAAACGAAGGGTGATTCATTGCAGGGCTTTGTCGCGGATTTGAGCCAGGCACAGATCGACGCCTTCTTCGCCGACCCCCAGGGCGAAGCCGCCGAGTTGCTCGGCAGCGCGACGACGCGCACCGTCTACGATCCGGATCGCTACTTCCGCACCGGCAACGCGGGAAAGCCCGGCTTTGCAGCCAGCGTCGTGCGCGAGCGGCATGTGAGCGACCTTCAACCGGGTGAAGTTTCGCCGATGCAAGTCAGTTGGAGTTATTCGGATGGCTTCGGGCGCGAGATCCAGAAGAAGATCCAGGCCGAGCCGGGGCCCGTGAGCGAAGGCGGACCGGCGGTGAATCCGCGCTGGGTGGGCAGCGGCTGGACGATCTTCAACAACAAGGGCAAGCCCGTCCGGCAGTACGAGCCGTTCTTCAGCGCCACCCACGATTTCGAGTTCGCCAAGACCCTTGGCGTCAGTCCGACCTTGTTCTACGACCCGGTCGGGCGCGTGGTGGCGACTCTGCATCCCAACCATACATACGGGAAAGTGCGGTTCGATCCGTGGCGGCAAGAGACCTGGGACGTAAACGATACGGTCACGCTCGATCCCGGGGCGGATCCCCATGTCGGCCCGTATTTCGCGAGACTCGTGCAGGACGACTATCTGCCGACATGGCGTGACTTGCGCACCAGCCCGGCGTGCGCGGCACAGGCCGCGCAACTTTGGCCGGACGTGAAGCTGCGCACCGCCGAGGCCGATGCCGCCAACAAAGCCGCCGCGCACGCGAACACGCCCGCAGTTGCGTACATGGACACGCTGGGCCGCGCGTTCCTGACGATCGCCGACAACGCCGCAAACGGCAAGTACGCGACCCGGGTCGAGCTGGACATCGAGGGCAACCAGCGTTGGGTCGCCGATGCGCTCGAGCGCAAAGTCATGACTTACGACTACGACATGCTCGGCACCAGGGTTCACCAGGCCAGCATGGAGGCGGGCGAGCGCTGGATGCTGAACGACGTGACCGGCAAACCCATCCGCGCCTGGGACAGCCTCGGCCATGCATTCCGCACGGAGTATGACGAGCTGCGCCGGCCAGTCCGTGCCTTCGTGCAAGGTGCCGATCCGCAAGATCCGACGGCGGAAATTCTGTTCGCGAAGACCGAGTACGGCGAGGGCCAGCCGGACGACACCGCGCTGAACCTCCGCACTCGCGTGTTCCGGCAATCAGACGGCGCGGGCGTGGTCACGCACATGGGCCACGACCCGATCACCAACCAGGACGAAGCGTACGACTTCAAGGGCAATCCATTGCGCAGCACTCGCCAACTGGCGCACGACTACAAAGCCGCGCCCAACTGGTCCGATGGTCCGCAGTTGGAGCCGGAAATTTTCACCAACAGCTCGACGTTCGACGCCCTTAATCGACCGGTGACGCTGACGACGCCGGACGATACTGTGATCCGACCCTCGTACAACGAGGCGAATCTGCTCGAAACACTGGCGGTCAACCTGCAGGGCACGGTGACGGCGACCGTGTTCGTGACCGACATCGACTACGACGCCAAAGGCCAGCGCGAACGGATCGAATACGGAAACGGTGCCACCACGAACCATGACTACGACCCCCTGACCTTCCGCCTGACCCGATTGATCACCGCGCGGCCGGCCAACCTGAACGGCGTCGCCACCCAGATCTTCAAGTCCGCCGGCACCGTGCAGGACCTGCGCTATACCTACGATCCGGCAGGCAACATCACTCGCATCGCCGACGACGCGCTGCCGGTGCTCTTCCACGCCAACCAGCAGGTAGAGCCCGTCTGCCTGTATACGTATGACGCTCTCTATCACCTGATCGAAGCCCGAGGCCGCGAGCATGTCGGCCAGTCCGCTCTCCAGCTCAACCCGCCCAACGGCAACTACCGCGATCATCCCTTCGCCGGGCTCGGAGCACAACCCCTCGATCCGCAGGCAGTGCGGAACTATACGGAACAGTACGGCTACGACGGGGTCGGCAACTTCCTGCACTGGATCCATCAGGCTCAAAGCGGCAACTGGGAGCGCGACTACAACTATCAGGAGCCCAGCCTCATCGAGCCGGGCAAGGTCAATAACCGCTTGAGCAACACGGTCGTTCACCCGAACGGCAACCAGCCCGTTGTCGAAACCTACACCCACGACGCGCACGGCAACATGACCGCCATGCCGCACCTCGCGGCGATGGCCTGGGATTTCAAAGACCAGTTCCAGTCGGCGGACCTGGGCGGCGGCGGCGCGGCGTTCTATGTCTACAGCGCAGCCGGCCAGCGGGTCAGAAGGGTTATCGAGCGGCAGAACGGCACGCGGCAAAAGGAACGCCTGTATCTCGGCGGCTACGAGGTCTATCGGGAGTACGACGGCGCCGGCAGCGCCGTCACGCTGGAACGCGAGACGCTGCACGTCATGGACGACAAGCAGCGCATAGCACTGGCGGAGACACGTACTCAAGGCAACGACAGCTCACCACAGCAGCTCGTCCGCTACCAGCTTGGCAATCATCTCGGCTCGGCAAGCCTCGAGCTGGACGACGCGGGCCAGGTTATCTCTTACGAGGAGTATTACCCCTATGGCGGCACCTCCTATCAGGCGGGCCGCAGCGCGGCGGAGGTGAGCCTCAAGCGCTACCGCTATACCGGCAAAGAGCGAGACGAGGAGTCAGGGCTGTGCCAACACGGTGCGCGCTACGAGGCGCCGTGGTTGGGCAGGTGGACGAGTTGCGATCCCGCGGGCCTGGTCGACGGGGGCAACCGATACAGGTACGCACGGAATAACCCCGTCAGATACGTGGACCCTCTGGGAACCGAGCCTCTGGTACCTCCACAGTCATCCGACGTCGGGTTCATGCACCTGGTGCCGACAGGTCAGAAGGATACCCCAATCTGGCAATGGTATGGCGAGGTCGGCGATTTGATTATTTCCGTAGCATCACGTGTGTCGGTTTCACTTCCAGATGGGACGACGGCAGCAATCTCTCCGGAAAAAATCCTTATCGCCATCGCTCACGCCAGGGCAGAAACCGTCACCAAGGGCATCAAGCCGCTGGGTCTGAATTATTTCAACATTCAGGGCGGTGAGGGAACGGCTGGGCAAATCAAGGTGACACGCAAAGAGTTCTTGCCCAAAAAAGACCAGAAGGTAGAGCCGGGCAAGCCGGTAGAGAAGGAGTGGCGCAACGTTACCACCACGACGCGAGCTTACAAAACTGGACAAGATGCAGTTCAAGATTATTTCGACGATCTCAAAACGAATCGCCCCAAGGCGTTCGCATCTCTCGTTGCTTCCAAAGAGACGGTGAATCAGTTCGTTGATCGGCTGGCAGAGTCGGGATTTGGGTCGGACCCTGCATACAAGAAAAAGTTTTTGGAGACATTCAACGAGGTCGTGGACGATTACAAGAAGTTGACGGATGAACAGATTCGCATCAGCCAGGAGGAAGTCGAGCATCTCAAGAGTGATCTTGGCCGCGCCAACCCATCGAACACAGAGTCGATCACTATCCTGAAGCGCTCAATCCAGTCTCAGGAAAAGCGAATCCTGCAGTTGCAGGATTTCAAGAAAAAGATCAGCGCCCCTACTTTCAGGGCCGTCGTTCCCGGGAAACCCAAGGACAAGAAGTAAAGAGGATCGGCTATGAAACTGCAAGGTCGCAGCCTTTCGAACGGCACCCGCGGCGACGACGTCCGCCTCCTGCACCAGGAGCTGCGCCTCCTGGGGTTCCGCAGCATCACGGACGACGAAACCCATCCTGGAATCTTCGGCCCACATACGCTGGTGGCGGTGCGGGAGCTCCAGGAGAAGGCCGGCTTGAAGGTTACCGGCGTCGTCGACGAGGCAACGGCACACGCCATCAACGAGCGCGTCGACAGCCTCTCCGGCAATGGAAAAGTAGATGCCGGCTGTGGCGGCAAAGGATCGTATTCCGTCGCAGGCGCGGTCTCCAGCCCGGATAGCCTCAGCATCGGAGGGCTGCGCGTTCTGATCGTCGACCGTAACGTCAACGGCGACGTTCCACTCCAGGAAACGGTGACCGATACCCGCGGCCGCTATTCAGTCCAGTTCGAAGCCTCGGCTTTCAATCAACGGGGCAAGCAGTATCCCGACTTGCAAGCGCGGGCCTTCAACGGCTCCGCGTTCCTGGCTTCCTCCGCGGTCCGCTACAACGCGACCGAGCACGAGATCCTGAACGTCGAGCTGCCCGCCAAGTCCGCCGCGCTGCCGAGCGAGTACGAGACGCTGACCGGCGCGCTGCGAGCGCACTACGACGGACCGCTGGGGATCCTCGAGGAATCCGACGCGCGGCAGGACATCACCTATCTGGCGAACAAAACCGGCTGGGATGCCCGCGCCGTCGCTCTCGCCGCCCTCGCCGACCAGCTCAGCCACCAGGGCGGGGAGGCCTCTGGCGCGCCGGCCATCAAACCCGGTTTTTATTACGCCCTCCTCCGCGCCGGGCTGCCCGCCAATCCGGATACGCTTTATCGGGCTGATCCGCAAACGGCCGAGCGAATCTGGAAGCAAGCCGTCGAGCAGGGAGTGATTCCCAAGGCACTGAGGCAGGAGATCGGCGACGCCGTCAAGGCTTTTCACAAGCTTGGCTCGCAAAGCCTGTTGACCGGCCCACCGCGGATCGGACCCTCCTCCTTGAAAGAGATGCTCACGGCGTCTCACCTCGACGGCGCGCAGCAGAAACAGTTTGCCGAGCTTTACGCGGCGCACCGGGCTGACCTCCCGGCGCTCTGGAAGGCGGTCGAAGCCGCTTTCGGCGCCAACAAGGCCAAGCGGCTTCAGGTGGACGGAAAGCTGGGCCTGCTGACCCTCAACAACGCGCCGCTGATCGAAGCGGTGCATGCCGCGGCGGGCGCGGGCGGCCTGGCCGATCCGCTGGAGCTGGCACGGCACGGCTATCATCGCGCGTCCAAATGGCGCCATTTGTTGAGCGGCAATGTCTCCGTGCCGCAAGAGATCCCCGGCGACACGCCGGAGGCGAAGCGCACGAACTATGCGGCCTATCTCGGTGCGCAGGTGCGCCTGAGCTACCCGACGGCCTGCATCGCCGAGATGGTCGAGAGCGGCGACCTGCCCGTGAACATTCCCCAAAAGGTGCACGGATTTCTGGCCGAACACCAGGGCGAGTTCGAGATCGGAATGCAGCCGGTGGAGCGGTACATCGCACGCAACAAGCTCGACATCCCTCGCGACACGGTGGCACAGGTCAAGCGGCTGCAACGAGTCCATCAGATCACCCCGAGCGACCACGCGATGAGCGGCCTGATGAAGCGCGGCATCGACGCCGCGTACCACGTCGCGGGCTACGAGAAAGAGACGTTCGTCGAGACTTTCGCGGAGGATCTGGGCGGCGCGGAGATGGCCGCGCGGACCTGGGACAAGGCGCGGCAGGTGCACGGCGCCGT
>Ga0134122_10001759_pt1 | contig 15733 bp, 13 predicted proteins | sample KB302_FD_96461 | JGI IMG/M metagenome (GOLD analysis project Ga0134122, IMG submission 96461) | Terrestrial soil microbial communities without Nitrogen fertilizer from Kellogg Biological Station, Michigan, USA - KB3-0-2 | ecosystem: Environmental > Terrestrial > Soil > Unclassified ... | reverse complement strand
CTACGCGGAGCCGGGCGGCGAGTGGGAGAGCTGGCCGGACCCGCTCAACATGCTGCTCAACCCGGACGTGACGGTGCGGGAAAAGGGCGTGATGGAGAAGTGCACCTTCTGCGTGCAGCGGATTCGTGGCGCGCAGAACCGGGCGCGGCTCGAGGATCGCAACGTGCAGGACGGCGACATCACACCCTCGTGCGCGCAGGCCTGCCCGTCGGAGGCGATCGTGTTCGGCGACCTGCACGACAGGACGTCGCGCGTCGCCGCGCTTGCCCAGGACCCCCGCGGCTACCACGTCCTCGCGGGACTGAACACCCAACCGGCCATCACGTACCTCGCGAAGGTCGTGCACGGCGCCGTGGCGGAGGCCTGAGGCGATGGCCGACACGTCCGCCCCGCGCACCGGCGTCACGTACGACTTCGTCACGCGCACCATCGCGCGCACCCTGGGCAATCCGGGCAAGGGCTACTTCGCCCTGCTCGCCCTGGCGGTCGCGTTGCTCGGTGTGGGCGTCGTGTGCCTGTTGTTCCTGCTGCGCTACGGCCTGGGGCTCGCGGGTTACTCGCACCCGGTGTACTGGGCGGTCTACATCACCTGCTTCGTGTTCTGGGTGGGCATCGCCCACTCGGGCACGCTGATTTCGGCGATCCTCTTCCTGTTCCGCTCGGGCTGGCGGACTGCCGTGTACCGCACGGCCGAGGCGATGACGGTCTTCGCGGTGATGACGGCCGGCCTGTTTCCGCTGATTCACATCGGCCGTCAGTGGTACTTCTACTGGCTGATCCCCTATCCCAACGAGCGCGGCCTGTGGCCCAACTTCAAATCGCCGCTCATCTGGGACGAATTCGCGATCGGGACCTATTTCACCGTCTCGACGGTGTTCCTGATCATGGGCCTGATCCCCGATATCGCGGCGGTGCGCGACGTAGCCACCGGGTGGCGCAAGAAGCTGTACGCGATCACCTCCCTCGGGTGGCGCGGGACCAATGAGCAATGGCGGCACTACACCCGCGGCTATCTCTACCTCGCCGCGCTCGCGACGCCCCTCGTGCTCTCGGTGCACAGCGTCGTGTCCTGGGACTTCGCGATGGCCATCGTGCCGGGCTGGCACGCGACGATCTTCGCCCCGTACTTCGTCGCGGGCGCGATCTACTCGGGCGTCGCCATGGTCATCACGCTCCTCGTGCCGATCCGCAAACTGTTTCACCTAGAAGACCTCATCACGGTTCATCACTTCGAGAATCTCGCGAAGCTGTGCCTGCTCACCGGAATGATCGTGGGCTACGCGTACTGCGTGGAGTATTTCACGGCGTGGTTCGGCGGTCACGCCGCCGAGCGGGCCGCGTTCTGGTACCGGGCGTTCGGCCCCTTCTGGTGGGCGAGCTGGACGATGATCATCTGCAACGCGTTCCTGCCCCTGCTGTTGTGGCGCAAGAACATCCGGACCAGCATCCAGGCCCTGTTCGTGATCTCGATTTTCGTGAACGTCGGGATGTGGTTCGAGCGCTTCGTGATCATCGTCGAGTCGCTCGCCGGCGAGCCGTTCGAGCGGTTCGCCAACGCGACCTACAATCCGACGTGGGCCGACTGGGGCATCATGGCGGGGAGCTTCGGCTGGTTCTTCATGTGGTTCCTCTTGTTCGTGAAGAACTTTCCGGCGGTGTCGATCTCCGAGGTGAAAGAGGTCCTGCCCGTGCCGCAGCGCGGAAAGGCGAGGGCGTCGTGAAGCTCGCGAACCCGTTGACCGCCATCTTCCATCCGCCGCCCACGCCGGGGGTCCTGGCCGTGTTCGGCCACCTCGACGCCACGGTCGACGCGATCGGCCAGCTGCGCCGGGGCGGTCACACCGATTTCACCGTGTACTCGCCCATCCCCCGGCACGAGATCGAGGACGCGCTCGAGCAGCCGGTGAGCCCGGTTCGGATGTTCACACTGATCGGCGGGGTAGCGGGTTGCGCCATCGGCGCCTGGCTCACGCTGTACATGTCGTACGATTGGCCCCTCGTGGTGGGCGGCAAGCCGATTGGCTCGATCCCGCCGTACGTCGTCATCATGTTCGAAATGACGATCCTGTTCGGCGCGCTGTCGACGATTCTTGGTATCGCGTTCAACGCGCTGTTCGCGGCACGGCGGCTGGGGACGGTCGCCTACGATCCGCGCTTCACAAACGACAAGTTCGGCATCTTCGTCCCGGCTGAGCCGGCGCAGGCGGGTCAGGTCGAATCGCTGCTCCGCGGCGCGGGGGCGGAAGAGGTGCGCCGTGCGTAGACCCCAGCTCCCCCTCGCCGCTCCTGCCGCGTTTGCCGCCCTGGTCGCCGTTGCGGCGCTCGCCTGCAACCCGGACGACGTGGTGCACCGCGTCGGGTGGTTCTCGACCATGCGCCACCAGCGGAGCATCAAGCCGTACGCCCGGCCGATCCCGCCGGTCCCGGGCACGGTTCCCGTCACCGGGGCCGAGCCGCTGATGAGCCTGCAGACGGCCGACCGGCTCGCGAATCCGCGAACCCGCACGTCGGAGTCGATCAACCGCGGGCGGTTCGTTTACGAAACGTATTGTCTCGTCTGCCACGGCCCGACGGGTCGGGGCGACGGCCCGATCTCGTCAGCAGCGGGGGGGCCCTTCTTCGGCGTTCGCTCCCTCGTGAACGACACGATCGCCCGGCGCACGGACGGCTACCTCTATGCGGTGATCGTCAGCGGCCAGGTGATGGGCCGGGGACTCATGCCCATCTACGGAGACAAGGTCCGCGGCACCGATCGCTGGGACGTCGTGAACTACGTGCGCACGCTGCAGGCCGGGGCGGTGAGCTCGCGGGGGAGACGATGAGCGCGGTCGCGGCCGTCCCGCGGTCGGAGCTGGTCCAGAAGGCGAGCCAGTTCCCGGCGCGCGCGTTCACCCTGTGGGGGGCGCTCCTGGCCGTGGCCGGAGGGGCCGCGGTCCTGTGGGTACTCGCGGCGGGCGGAGCGCCGCGCGCGTGGCCGGCCTGGCACGTCAACTTCATGTTCTGGACGGGGCTGGCGCAGGCACTGGTGGTCTTCGCCGCGACTCAGAAGCTCGCCAAGGGACACTGGTCGGGGCTGGTCATCCGGCTCGCCGAAGCAGCGGCCGCGTTCCTGTGGGTCTCACTGGCGCTGTATCTGGGGCTGATCGTGGGCCGGGCGCACATCTTCAGCTGGCTAAGCGAGCCGCGTCCCGACCTGGGCGCGTGGCTCACGGCGAAGTTCTTCTTCGTGCGCAACGGCCTGATCTACCTGCTCCTCGCCTGGCTGTCGTGGCGCTTCGTGCGGCACGACCTGGCGCCGGACATCCGCGAGCTCGCCGATGGGCGGCCCGCCGATCGGCTCGAAGGCCGGGAGGCGATCATGCGCGAGGCCGCGCTGCTCGTGGTCGGCTACGCCTTCGGGTACAGCTTGCTGGCGTTCGAGCTCGTCATGTCGCTCGCCCACAAGTGGGTAAGCAACCTGTACGGGGCGTTCTATTTCATGGGGAGCTTCCTCGCCGCGCTGATGGCGCTCGCGGTCCTGGTGCTCGCGGTGCGGCGGCGGATGGGACTCGACGGCTTGTTCTCCGCCAAGCAGCAGCACGATCTGGCAAAGCTGTGCTTCGGCTTCAGCGTGTTTTGGGCCTATCTCATGTGGTCGCAGTTCCTGGTGATCTGGTACGGCAACCTGCCCGAGGAGACGTTCTTCATCTTCTACCGGCTGTTCGGTCCGTGGAAGCCGATCGGCGTGGCGGTGTTCCTGCTGGTGTTCGTCGTGCCGTTCATCGGCCTGCTCGGCGTCAGGCCAAAGAAGTATCCACCGGCGCTGGTGACGCTCGCCCTCGTGAGCCTCACCGGCATCTGGCTCGAGCGCTATCTCGAGATCGTTCCCTCGATCAACGGCGGCGCCGGACCGGCGATCGGTCTCCCCGAGATCGGCGTCACCCTGCTGTTCGGTGGGCTGTTCCTGCTTTCCTTCGGCTGGTTCGGGGCCCGCTACCCGATGCTCTCACCTCGGCTCGCGGCCGACACGCTGGAGCGCGAGCGCCACTAGCGCCCGGTCCGGGGCGCTTCATCATTCTCTGACAGTCCCCGGGGCCACCCCTCGGGTGCTTCTAAGTGTAGTAATCACCGGTCATACAGCCGGTCGCCGTCCCACGCACCACCCCGGAGGTTCCATGCGGTCGAGCGTAATCACTCTGGCACTAGGGGCAGCGGGAGCCCAGCTGCTCGCCGCATGTGGCGGTTCGACGTCGCCGTACGGGGGAGGCGGCGGCGGGGGCGGGTGCACGCCGACCTCGACGAAGATTTGTACGACCGCCAGTCTGCAGTTCAGCCCTGCGACTCTCACGGTGACGGCAGGGACCACGGTGACATGGGAGAACGGGGGTGGCGGCGCTCACACAGTCACGAGCGCGACCGGGTCGGCGGACACCTATGACCTGGCCCTCGCGGCGGGGACGGTCTCCCACCAGTTCATGACCGCCGGCACGTACAACTTCTATTGCAAAAATCACGGCGTGAATGGCACTCCGCCGACCGGCATGCACGGCACCATCACGGTACAGCCGTAGCTAGGGCTTCACCGGCTGAACGAGCTGCAGCAGCTTCCCCAGGGAATCGGCCGGCAGCGGGCCCGAGATGTGAATTTCCAGGTTACCGACGCGGCGCAGCGGTGGGCTCGGGGCGTCGAGGGGCGCGACCCGAGCGCTCAACCGCGCGGCTGGAGCGTCGGCCCGCGGCTCCGCCTTCCGCCGTTCCTCTCTCAACCGCGCCACTGAGTCCGGGGCGCGGGTCTCGCCGGCCGCGGTCACCACCACCGCATCCAGGTTCGCCGTTGCCGCCCGACGTTCCACCAGCTCGATCACCGAGCTGGAATCCAGTTGCTGCTCGATCACGACGACCGCTGCGTACCCCATCATCCGGTCACGCCGGACCGCGCGGATGGGAGCGCCGGGCACTACGACGGGATCCTGGCCGAGCAGGGCGCGCGCCGAATCGAGGGTGAACCCAACAGCGGGCGCGGGCGCCGGTTGCGGGGCGGCGAGCGCGCCGCGCTGGCCGACCCGGTCAACCTCTGGTGCCGCCCGGGGGATCGCGCTGGCACTGGCGGGCGGAGGAGACGCGGCGCGCTTGGCGACGCGCGGTTCGGCACGGGACCGCTGGTACATCAAGCGCGCGGGCGTGTCCGCCGCAGCGACATCGCGCGATTGGTCCTCCTGCGTTGCAACAGATGGAATCGGAGGGGCGAGGGCAGGGGCGGCGGGTGCCCTGTATGCCGCGGACCCCGAGCCGAGATAGGTCCCGATCCCGAGCGCCAACACGACGGTCGCCGCCCACGCGAGCGGTAACCGTGCCTGCCACCACAGCCGCTTGAGGGGCCTCACGGCACCCGTTCGGAACGCCGGCAGCTCACGGTCCGGTGGTGCGGCCAGCGCCAGCAGCTCCCCGGCGCGGGCAATCAGCGCGCGCTCTTCGTCGAACCGCCCACGGCAGGCGGGACACTGGGCGAGGTGCGCGTCGATGCCCCGCGCCTCCCCCGGCGACACCTCGCCGTCGAGATAGGCGTGCAGTGTGCCGTCATCCACGTGCGACATGCTCACCTGCCTTTCCCGCCTCGTAGGCTTGCACCAACCGCCGGCGCGCCCGCGACAGCGTCGTCCCGATCGCGCCGCGCGCCAGTCCCGTCTGCGCGGCAATCTCCTCGTAGGATAGTCCCGAATCCCATAACAGCAGTACCTCCCGGTCGCGCGGCGAGAGCTCGTCGAGCGCGGCCTGAACCCGCGCTCGATCGCTTTCGACCTCCAACGCCTCGTCGGTGGCGGACGCGCTCTCCTGCGGCTCAGCCGTGAGCAAGGTGAGATGCCGCCGCTCCCGCGCCGCCCGCCGCGCATCGTCCCGCGCCATGTTCGCCGCCACGATGAAGAGCCACCCCCTCGCATTGTCGGGTTTGTGTATCAAGGCCCGGGCAAAGGCCTCCTGCGCCAGGTCCTCCGCGCGCTCGGCGTTCCATACCTTGCGGTACAGGAACCGCACGAGCGCGCGGTAGGTAGTGCGGTACACTTCCGCCAGATCCTGAGGCACAGAACTATGTGGTCGGCATTCGTGTCATGACCTGAAGTCGCTCACGAGTTTCGCGAGCTCGCCTGATGCCCAATCGGTTTTGCCGCTCGCCCCAATCTTGATGCTCACACGGCCTCCGGCCACCAGGACCGCGGGCTCGAGCGTGGCGGCTTGCGCCAGCTCCGGCAGGCCCCGGAGCAGCGCGAAGTAGGCGTCGCTGAACGCCGCAACGTTCACCACGGGCAGCGAGTCGCCGTGCGCGATGTCCGTCCAGACGCCGTCGCGCAGAACGAACATTCGGCCGCCGAGGCGCCGGGTCCCATCTCCCCGAGTCCCTGCGTTGATCGACTCGCCGCTCGGCGTCACGATGATCGCGTCGAGACTCACCGAACCGGCGAGCTTGCGAGCCGCTTCGGAACGTTGCACCGCGCCCTCGCCGGCCTGGGCTGCTGGCGCCGGCGCTCGCAACGGCATCGGCCGCGCCACGGCGTTCGGCTCCTGCACGAGATAGGACGTGTACTCCGTGAGAATGCCGTAGCGTAAGGCGAGTCGCTTCAGCTCGCTCACGATCTCCGGATTCGGCCCGTGCAGGCGGATGTCGCTCGAGAGCGCCCCTGCCTTACGCGCGGCCCACAGTTGTTGAACGTAGTCGGCGCCCGGCTGCTCGCTGCCGAACCGCGCAACCGTCGAGAAGCGCTCTTCATGCCCGCCTCGTCGCCCGATCACCGTCACGGACCGCTCCCCTCTTCCTTCTCCCCGATAGCGCCCGAATACCACCAGCTCGTCGCCTCCGAACAGATCCGGCAGACTCTGCGGCTGGAGGTCGTATAACTCGACCCCGTCCGCCCGCAATGCCAGGTCCGTCAGGACCGGGGACGCAATCTTGGACGCGAGCGAGGCCACCGTCTGCTCGATATCGCCGCCGGGCCGGATGTACTCCGTAACACCCCGGGCCCGCTCGGTCAGCCGGTCGAGCAGGTACGTGTTGACGTCATACCCGATCCCGAACGCAAAGACGCGGAATGGCCCGCGGCCACGCTCGGCTTGGTCGGCGATGCGCTCGGGATTCGTCTCGCCCACCGTCGCCATCCCGTCCGTCAGGAATACGACCACGCCCAGCCCGCCCCCGGTCGGGGGTTCGGCGAACGCTTCGGCGAGCGCGCCTGCGATGTTGGTGCCGCCGTCGGTGTCGAGGCGGCGGACCCATTCCTGAGCGGTCCGCACGTTGTCACCCGACACCTCGGTCCAGCCGGCGGCGTAGCGGCGCACGCCGCTGCCGAAGGTGACCACCCGGAACCGGTCCCCCGACCGAAGCGTCCCGAGCAGCTGCGCCAGCGCGGTCTTCGCTTGATCGAGCTTGTCACCCGACATCGAGCCCGAAACGTCGAGCACGGCGACCAGGTCGCGCCGCACCGATGGAGTCTCGGCGCGGCCTGGGGCGAGGAGCAGCATAAAGAACCCGTCCTCCCCAACTGGCTGGCTCGTGACGAGCGACATGCCCACCAGGCTGCGGGCGAGCGGCAGGAACAGCTCGAGGTCGCCACGCGGCGTGGTATCGGCGAGCGTGAGCTCAATACGGTTCTCGCTGCGGCTCGTGCTCAGTCGATGCGTCGGTGAATAGGGATCGCCGAACCGGGCGGCGCTGTCCACCTGCATCCGGAAGCTCGCGGACGCTGCCGCGCCGGCCCCGCTTCCGGCGGTATATCGAAAGCGCCACGCGTCGCCCACACGATCGAGCATCTGGGTGTAGCGCAGCGTGATCTTGCGCGTCTCGCCCGGGCCGATGGGAAACACGCGCGCCCGCAGCAGCCCGTGTCCCGCCAACTCGATCAGGGCGGGATCGCGCTTGCGGCGCACGATCTCCTCGTAGATCGCGCGCGCCTGCGCGGCGTCCATCGGCTCGCCCTTGAGCTCTTGGTCGCCCTGCCAGAGGGAGAAATCGCTGAATACTGCTTCACCCGGCAGCGGATAGAGGTAGTTGCCCTCGTCGAGCAGCGCGCCCGTGTTCCGGAACCACTCTTCCACCGTGACGCGCGCCACGCGTCCGACCACCGCGACCTGGACCGCGCTGCGCACCTTTTCGATCCCCCTGCGCGGGGCCATGGGGGCGGGGAAGGGCCGGATCGGCTCGATCCAACCCTGAGCCGCCACAGGTGCGAGCGGCAGGACGACGGCGCAGACGAGTCCGAAGACGCGAAGTGCGGGCAACATGGCAACAGTTCCTGTGAGAGACGCCAGAAGAGACGCTTGGCGCCCAATGCCTTGCACACGCGGCCCGGCGTGCCCATTTTTGGGGCGCCGCAGCGCCCTCCCGTAAGGCTGCCGCGCCCTACAGGATGGGGAATCGTGCCGCGCTACACGTATCGCCGCCTCGCGAAGTTGCCCAGCACCGCAGACCAGCTGCGTCGGCAGACCGTTCTCAACCTCCCGGGCATGTTGCACGGCCTGAGCTTCGAGCACACGGTCATGGAGCCGGGAGCCGCCGTGGCCATCTCGGCGGAGGACGACACGGGGCTGCTCATCTTCACCATCGCAGGCCGCGGGGTGATGGTGCTGGACGGGGATCGGATCGAAGTGTCGGCGAACGATCTCGTGCACATTCCGGCGGGCGTGCCCTACGGCATGCATACGCTGGGCGGGACAGACTGGGTATACGTGGTACTGCAAGCACCGGTGGAATAACAGGCGCCCTTTAGTCTATCCCACCGCGCACAGGTTCGGCCCGAACTCCAACATTTCCGCGTCCGCGTCGGCGACGTCCACGAGTCCCAGATTTGCCAGCTTGATCGTGCGATACGCTTCGGGCGGCGTGGCGGTATGCGCGGTCACCCAGGCGAGGAAGGCGCGCGGGTCTTGGATGGCGGCCGCCTGGTTCGTCGCCGCGATCACGTCGAACCGTGCGGCCACGCACCGGTCCGCGCGCCGCTCGGTTTCGCTCGCATAGTGTGCCGGTAGAACGAGCAGGTCGCCCGGCCACTCGCGCCGAACCCGTTGGAGGCTGTCCCACAGCCGCGCCGTCCAGGCGTCGCGCTGGCCTCCGAGATCGGGGCGCCCCACCGATTGCACGAACAGAAAGTCGCCCGTCAACGCCACTGCCTCGTCGGCGACGAGCGCCGTGCTGCCCAGCGTGTGTCCCGGGAGGTGAGCGGCGACGAGCGTCGCGCGCCCGAACGCGATTGTGTCGCCCTCGGCGAGCGGCTCGTAGGCGAATCGGCCCGCGGTGCCGTCGTACGGCGAGCGTGCGTCGTCAGGGTGCACGAAGTATGGGACCTGCCAGCGGGCGGCGGCGGCGCGGGCACCACTCAAGTAGTCGGCGTGCATGTGCGTGTCGATGACCGCCGCAGCCGTGGCCCCGAGGTCCTCGAGCAGTGCCTCGTACGGCGGCAGATGCCGGCCCGGATCCACGACGACGGCGTCACCGTCGCTCACGAGCAGATAGGACAGTGCCCCTTTGCCCACGCGGTCGATTTGGATCACATGCTCGATCGCGGGGGTGGGAGCCAGGCGCCGTGGCAGGTAGACCGTTTCCCACGCCGCCATCCCGCCCGCCACGGAGTAGGCTTCGAATCCCCGGTCGCGCAAGAAACGGGTGGCCTGCGTGCTCGAGTTGCCGTGCCCGCAGACCACCGCGACCGGGGCGGCAGGGTCGAGCCGCAGTGGCTCGAGCGTCGCGAGCTGGTACAATTGCGATGCCGCGAGGGCGCGGAAATCGAGCGTGGCGCCCAAGGTAATCCGTCCCTGGGCGACCCGCTCCGCCGAGCGGATGTCGAGCAGCTGCATGCGTTCGCCCTGATCGAGACGACGCGCCAGATCGGCCGCGGGGATGAGCGGTACGGACGGCTCCGACATGCGCATCAGTGTCGTCGGGGTGCTGCGAAAACGCAACGGTCCCGCGCTGGGAGGGCTCCCGTTTTGAGAGCGCGCGGATATATTGTGAACGCGTTCACAAGCGCTGTTTCGTCATTTTCGTCCCGGAGGAGTCTGCAATGCGGTTCACCCTGTTCACCACGCTCGTCGCATTCGCGGTCGTCGCCTGCGGCGGCGACAAGAAATCGGCGGCGTCCCAGGCCGAAGCTGCCACACCCGCGCCGGCCAGCGAGTCGGCTGTTACGCCCGCTGCCGAGCCTGCGGGCGCGGTGGTCGAAGTAAAGATGACCGGCAACGGTACGAGCGTAGCCGCGTTCGAGCCCAACAAGCTCACGATCAAGACCGGCACGATCGTACGGTTCATCAATGTCTCAGGCGGTCCGCACAACGTCGCGTTCTACGGCGATTCGGTCCCGAAGGGCGGTGCAGACGCCCTGAAGAAGGGGATGCCGAACGCGATGGGCGACCTCATGGGACCGTTCCTGACGCAGCCGAATGAGAAGTACGACGTTTCGTTCGCGGGCGCGCCGGCCGGGGTCTACAAGGGCTACTGTCTGCCGCACGTCGCGTTGGGCATGCACGTCGCGATCACGGTACAGTAGCTCGCGACGATGGTGCCGCAGTTAAACGGCCCCGGTACCCCCGGGGCCGTTTGACTTTCGGGGCGGCGGCCGGGATGTTCTGCGGGGCGATTCATGTCCGCCTTCTTCGAGCGGGTGCGTGCCGCTCTGGCGTCGAAGGGCTACGAGGCGCTGCGCGAGCTGGGGAGCGGCGGCATGGGCATCGTCGTCCTCGCGCGCGACGTCCGGCTCGACGGTTTCGTCGCCGTGAAGGTCCTACGGCCTGGCTTGTGGACCGTCGAGGCCGAGCAACAGTTCGTCGAAGAAGCTCGAACCCTCCGCCGCCTGCGCCATGCCAACATCGTTCCCGTCCACGACGTGGACGAGAGTCAGGGCCTGACTTTCTACGTGATGGACTTCCTGGCGGGCGACACCCTGCAGAGCCTGCTCGAGAAGTCCGGCCCCCTGTCTGTCGACGACGCGCGCAAACTCGGGCGCGATCTACTGGAAGCGCTCGAGGTCGCTCATCAGCACGGGGTAATCCACCGCGACGTGAAGCCCGCCAACGTCTTCTTCGATGGGGAGCGGGGCGTCTTGACGGACTTCGGGATCGCTCGTCGCCTCACCGAGGAACAGAAGTCCGATTTGCGGATCCTGCAGGGGACGGCTGCATACATGGCGCCGGAGCAGTTCGTCGGCGCCGCGGACGCGCTCTCCGATCTCTACTCCGCCGGCATGGTCATCTACGAGGCCTTCACGGGCCGCCGCTGGGCCAAGACTGCTCCGAGAGCGGGCTATTGGGCGGGAGTGCCGTTCTTCGTGGCGCGTGTGCTGCGGCGCGCCCTCGAGCTGGACCCGAGAGACCGCTGGCCCGATGCGGCGTCGTTTCGACGTCGCCTGTGGCATACGCGTGTCTGGCCATACCAGCGGAACGCGATCGGCATCGCGATCGGGGGCACGCTCCTGGGGCTGTGGATTCGCTCGAGCATGACCGTGCCTTCCACGCTTCGCTTTCGCGTCGAAGCCGCCGTATCGGCGCCGGATCCAGAGGCGGCGCGCGCGGATTCCGTCGCCTGCGCTCTAGCGCAGAGCCTGGATCGTTACCCCGAGCTCTCTGCGCACTGTGTGTCGGGACTCGGTCGCTGGTTGCCCAGCGGCTCTCGTATTAACGTGGCGACAGCGAACGATGCCGGCCGCCTGCGGATCCGGCTGCGGGGTCCGCGCGTCGACACGATCGAGATCGTCGGGCCGCGGGCCGAGTGGCGCTTCCTGGCAGAGAGCCTCGCCGATCGGGTATTCGGGGCGCAACTGGGGTCGACAGACTCCCTCGACCGGTCGCTCCCTCGCGGCGTGCTTCCCAAGAACGCATTGGGGCGGAAAGCCTTTCAGCGGGCGGAGGGCGCCTTCGCGCGAGGACGCTGGGGGGAGGCTCGAGCGGCCTACGCCGAGGCGGCGGCGCTCGACTCGACCTGTTGGTTGTGTTATTGGCGGCACGCGGAGGTCGGTCGCTGGTTCGACCTCGAGGACGACCCTCGGGACAGCGCCCGCTACTTCGCGCATCTCAACGAGTTTCCTGACTACTACCAGAAACTGATTCGGGCTCAGGGGTTGCCCCTCATGGCCCGTCTTGACTCACTGGACGCCTTGACCAAGCGCTCGAAGGACTTTCTCTTCGGCCAATTCAGGTATGGCGACGAGCGGTTGCATAGGGGACCGCTCGTCGGACGCTCGCGGCGCGAGGCGATGCAATCGTTTCAGGATGTGCTCAAGATTCATCCCGGGTTCGTCCCGGCACTGGAGCACGTCGCGTGGCTCAGCGTCGCTGAGGGCGACTCGACGAACGCGGCCGCGGTCCTTGCGCAGGTAGCACCGCACGTCGACCCGACAGATCCCTCCTTTGCAACCCTGGCCATCGTAGAGTTGGCGTACGCTTGGCGCTTCTTGCCGAGGCCCGAAGCGGAGCGCCGCACCCGCGAGCTGGTGCGCACGGCGCGCGCGGCGGGGATCAAGGATCTCGACGCCGGCGCTCGCTACCTTGCCGCGTTCGGAGCCCCGCACGGGGAGCTGGCGTTCGCGGAACAACTGCTTCCCGAACAGGGATTCGTGCGCTCCGCCGGTCTGGCGCGGGTGCTCGCGCTCGTCGGAATGGGGCGGCCCGATACTGCCTTGGCGCTGGCACACGGGCTGGCCTATCGCTTCCCAGACCTGGAGATTTTCGTCGGTGAGCTGGCTGCGGCCCTGGTGCTAGCCGACGTCGATTCCGCCGCGGCGGCTGCCCGCTGGGCCGAGGCGCGCCCGGCCCTCGAAGGGGCTGCCGACGCGGCCGGTGGGCGATCGGACTGGCAGGGACGTGCCGGTTGGATGCTCGCGACTTTGGAGTGGGCGGAGAGGCACGCCGACCCACCACGTGGTGCCGCGTCTCCTAAAGTGGTGCCGGCGCCGCTGGCCGCGCTGCTCCTGGCGGAGGCCGCGGCTGCTCGAGGGGCGGTCGATTCGGCCCTTGCCGCTACGCGCGCCCTGACGGGGATTCCGGGTCAGGATGCCCGCGATCCTTTCTTGCCAACCGTGCTGCATCTGAGGCGTGCGTCTTGGATAGAGCGGGGGAAGTACCCGCTAGGCGCGAAGGCCGAACTCATCTGGCCTGAGAACTCCGATTTGCACGGCTACCCGACTCGGGATCCTCAGCCCGCTGAGGTTGACTGGGCATTTGCCGCCTTCGCCCAGTGGCGCCTTGGAGAACTGCTCGTGCGGACGGGGCAGCGACGGGAGGCTTGCCGCGCCTACGGGACCGTTGTTCGTCTCTGGTCTAGTGGTGACCCACCATACCGCGCTCGCGCCGACAGCGCTGTCCGACGGCTCTCGAGCCTCGGCTGCCGGGGAGCCCTGTGATCGTCGTCCGCGCCCTCGGCCCAGCGGACGTGACCGTGAACGGCGCGGCCGCACCGGCCAAGCTCCTGTGGAAGAAGAACCTCGCGCTCCTGATCTATCTGGCTCGGTCACCCAAACGCGTGCGAACGCGCGAACACCTCATCGGCCTGTTGTGGGGCGAGAAGCCAGAGGAGAAGGCACGCCACTCCCTGAACGAAGCCGTGCACGTGCTCCGCCGCTGTGCGGGAGACGACGGCTTCGAGTCCGACATGGCGCAGGTGCGGATCGCACCCGGCACCGTGGAGCTCGACACCGACATATTGGAGACGCTGGCGGCAGCGAGCGACTACGCCGGCGCGGCCGCGCTGATCAATGGGGACTTCCTGGAAGGATTCAGCGTTCGAGGGGCCTCGGAGTTCGACAATTGGCTGGCCGGGGAGCGCCAGCACTGGTGCCGCCGCTCGGTGGACGTCCTGGTACACCGCGCCGAACAGTTGCTCGCGGCCGGGGATGTGGCGTCGGCGCACGAGATGGTGCAGCGCGCGCGAGAGCTCGATTGGCGGCCTGAAACCGCGGTCAGGAGCGCGCTGCGGGCGCTCGCGCTCGCTGGAGACCGGGCCGGGGCGCTGGCCCTGTTCAAGGCGTTCGCGTCGCGACTGAAGCGCGACCTCGGCGCGGAGCCGGACGCCGAGACCCGCGCGCTCGCCGAGCGAGTGCGGCTCGAGAAAACCTGGCGGCTCCCGCAGGCGGTGGGCGACGCGGACGCGCGCAGGTCAGGTTCGCGTCGCGCCCCACTGGTGGGGCGCGCACTCGAGCTCGAGCGGCTGACGGGCGCGTGGACCGCGTGCTGCGCCAAACGGCGGGCAACCGTCGCCGTCATCCAGGGCGACGCCGGCGCCGGGAAGACCCGGCTCGCCGAAGAGCTCGCGGCCCGGGCCCGGCTCGACGGCGCGGTGGTCGCCGCCGTTCGCGCCGTCGCCGCCGACCGCAGCGACGCATGGAGCGGCGTATTTGGGATTGCGCGCGGCGGATTGCTCGATGCCCCGGGAGTCGCCGGGGCTCCGCCGGACGCGCTCGCCCAGCTACGGGGGACGGCGCCGCCCGGCGCGCTCGGGCGCGCCCTCGCCGAAGTGCTCCAGGCCGTGGCCGACGAGCGGCCGGTGGTTGTGTTCGTGGATGACGCGCACTGGCTCGACCGGGAGTCGCTGCTCGCACTTGGTGCCGTCATCCGTGACCTAGTGCGCGCGCCCGTCGCATTCCTCTTCACCGTCGCGCCGCACCCCACCAACCCCGAGCTGGACGAAGTGCGCGCCCGCATCGGCCGCGAGCTCGCCGGCACCGCGGTACAGCTCGGAGGATTCGGAACCGACGAGGTGCGCGAGCTCGGGCGCTGGGCGCTCCCTTCGTACGGAGAAGAGCAACTGGACCGCCTCACCCGAAGGGTCCTGGCGGACTCGGCGGGTATTCCGCTCCTCGTGGTCGCGTTGCTGCACGCCGTGGCAGCCGGCTTCGAGCCGCATGATGCGCAGCAGCCGTGGCCCAAGCCCACGGAGACGTTCGAGCAGACGTTACCGGGCGACCTTCCCGACAACGTCATCGCGGCGATCCGGATCAACTTCCGTCGCCTGTCGGCGGATGCGCAGCGGGTGCTGGCGGCCACGGCGGTGTTGGGGGGCCGGGTCGCCGGGGCCACGCTCGGGCGAGCGGCGGGCGTCGCCGGAGACGCGTTGGCGCAGGCGTTGGACGAGCTCGAGTGGCAGGGTTGGCTGGCGGCCGAGCCCCGCGGCTACGCCTTCGTCGCGCGGATCGTGCGGGAGGTGATCGATCGTGACATGGTGACGCATGGCCAGCGGCAGCGGATGCTCGAGCTGGCAGACCGGTCGGCTTGACCGGTGCTTGACCGGAAGGGGGAAGTCTTTCCCCCGTGGCTATCGAGGAGGACCGCATGAAACGGGTTACGCAGTTGATGGTGCTGGTTGCTGTTGCCGCCTGCGATGCGCCGGGCCGGACCGCGGCGCCACCCGTGCCTTCGACCGAGCGGATCGGGCGGGCGGACGTCGTGGTGCACGAGGGCGGGTCGATCCAGGCGGCGGTGGAAGCCGCGGGTCCCGGCACGGTGATCCGGATCGAGCCGGGGACGTACGCGGAGGCGATTCACATCTCGGTGCCCGGTCTCGCGCTCGTCGGCCAACGGCGCCCGGATGGGCGCGGCGTGGTGATCGAAAATCCGGGGGGAGAGGATAACGGCATCAGCGTGGACCCCGGCGGCGATCGGTTCGTGCTGCTCAACGTCACGGTTCGTGGGTTCGCGGAGAACGGCGTCCTGTTGCGTGGCGTGGACGGGTTCCTGCTGTCGGACATCACGGCCCAGGACAACGGCGAGTACGGTCTCTTTCCCG
>Ga0134122_10001757_pt1 | contig 15746 bp, 16 predicted proteins | sample KB302_FD_96461 | JGI IMG/M metagenome (GOLD analysis project Ga0134122, IMG submission 96461) | Terrestrial soil microbial communities without Nitrogen fertilizer from Kellogg Biological Station, Michigan, USA - KB3-0-2 | ecosystem: Environmental > Terrestrial > Soil > Unclassified ... | reverse complement strand
TGGCGCACGGGCAGGCGATGATCAGCACCGCCACCGCCGCCGCGAAGGCCCGCACGGCCGGCGCCGCGTCCGTGGCCACGAACCAGACCACGAAGGTGGCGATGGCGATCGACAGCACCACCGGCACGAAGATGCCGCTGATGCGGTCCGCCAGCTTCTGGATCGGCGCGCGCGAGCCCTGGGCGTCGCGCATGAGCTTGACGATCTGCGCCAGCACGCCGTCGGCGCCGAGGGTCGTAGCGCGATAGCGGAAGGCGCCGGTGCGATTGATGGTGCCTCCGATGACCCGATCTCCGGGCTTTTTCTCGACGGACATGGACTCGCCGGTGAGCATCGACTCGTCCACGGCGCTCGCGCCCGCGAGGACCTCGCCGTCGACGGGGACCCGTTCGCCGGGGCGCACGGTCACCGTGTCGCCGCTCTGCACCTCCTCGATCGGCACGTCCATTTCTTTCTCGCCACGCAGCACGCGGGCCGTCCGCGGCTGCAAAGCCACCAGCGAGCGTAAGGCGGCCGCGGTGTGGCTCTTCGCCCGCGCCTCCAGCGTGTTGCCGGCGAGGATCAGGGCGATGATGATGACCACCGCTTCGTAGTAGACGTCCGGGGCCACGCCACGCGCGAGGAAGAAGCCGGGGGCCACGGTGGCGAGCACGGAGTAGAGGAAGGCGGCTCCGGTGCCCACGGCGATCAGGGTGTTCATGTCCGCCGAATGGTGACGGAGCCCCGCCCAGGCGCGAGCATAGAAATGCCGCCCGGCCCATGCCATCACCGCCAAGGTGAGGGAGAGCAGGCCATAGGAGAGGAAGACGGGGTTGATGCGGAACAGCCACGGCATGCCCGAGCGCAGGGCGGGAGTCAGCGACTCCATGACCCAGTGCATGAGCGGATCGGCTACAGCGCCGTGATGCGCCACCATCAGGGGCATCGAAGCGAGCATGGCGACCACGCCCGCGGCTCCGCTCACCAGGGCCTTCCAGCGCAGCGATCGAAACTCCTCCTCCTGCGCCCGGTCGCGCGCCTCCTGCTCCTCGAAAGCGGCCTGCTCCAGCCGCGGCAGCTCGGCCTCGTAGCCGGTCTCGCGGATCGCTTCGACCAGCGCCTGCGGCCGCGTGACGGCGGGATCGTAGGTCACCGCCGCGTTCTGCATCATCAGGTTCACCGAGGCGTCCTTTACCCCCGGCTGGCGCTGGAGCGCCTTCTGGACGCTGGCCTGGCAGGCCGCGCAGGTCATTCCCTGAACGGGGATGTCAATCTTCGCGCCGCCTGCCGGCTCGCTCATGGCCGTCGCCATGGTCGTCAACCCTCCACGATGAGCCTGCCGTGCAGCATGCTCATCCCACAAGTGAAATCGAACGTCCCGGCCTGCTGTGGAGTCAGCTCGATCTCCGTCTTCTGGAAGGCGGGGAGAAACTTGCGGATACCAAAGTCGGGGATCACGACCTCCTCCGAGCAGCCGGAGGTCTCCTGGCGGTCGAAGATCAGGCGCGCGGGCACGCCCCGCTTCAACCTCACTTCGGCGGGGTAGTAACCGGCCTGGACGGTGATGGTGACCTCCTGCGCGCCGCCCGCTCCGGCCGCGGCGGTGGCGGCCGGCCGCCGCGCCAGGAAGAACCACCAGTTGACCCAGGCGATGGCCGCGGCACCCATCAAGAGGACGATCCAGTCGGACGGGCTCAAGCCAGCCTCTCCGCCCTCTCCACCGGATGGGCGGTATAGCCGGCGTCGTCGATCGCCTCGCGGATGCGCGCGAAAGTCGTGCGGGCGGGGTCGTAGACGATCTCGGCCGAGCCGAGCGCGACGCGCGTCACGCCCACCCCGTCCAGCCTGGACAAAGCCTTCTCGACACGAGCCACGCAGTGTCCGCAGCTCATGCCGTCGATCCTCAGAGTCAGATGTTGCATGGTCGCTTCCTCTTTCCCCAATAACTCATATACCCCCTCCCCCTATTCCCCTCAGAGTCACGCGACCCGTCTCCTTGACAGTCACGGACGCTTTCGGAATGCTGCGCCGATGAGCTCCCCGGTCCCGCAGACGGAGCATCCCCGGTCCCTCTCCGAGGTCCACGGCTCGGTCGAGATTCCGCGGCAGCTCTCCTTCTGGCGCCGTTTTTTCGCCTTCAGCGGTCCGGCCTATCTGATCAGCGTCGGCTACATGGACCCGGGCAACTGGGCCACCGACATCGCCGCCGGCTCGAAGTTCGGCTACGCCTTGCTTTGGGTGCTGGTGATGTCGAACGTGATGGCGGTGCTGCTCCAGAGCTTCTCGGCCCGCCTCGGCATCGCCACCGGCATGGACCTGGCCCAGGCCTGCCGCGCCATGTTCCACCGCCGGGTCTCGTGGGCGCTGTGGATCCTGGCCGAGGTGGCCATCGCGGCGTGCGATCTGGCGGAGGTGCTGGGCTCGGCCATCGGCCTCCAGCTCCTCTTCGGCATGCCCCTGCTGCTGGCCGTTTTCGTCACTGCGCTCGACACCTTCGTTCTGCTGCTCCTGCACTCGCGCGGCGTGCGGCTGATGGAGGCGTTCATTCTCACGCTGGTCCTCACCATCGGCGTCTGCTTCGCCATCGAGGTCTTCCTCTCGCGCCCCGAATGGGGTCCCATCGCGAGCGGCATCGTGCCTTCGCTGCCGGGAGAGGGAGCTTTGTACCTTGCCATCGGCATCCTCGGCGCCACGGTGATGCCGCACAACCTCTACCTCCAGTCGGCCCTGGTGCAGTCCCGCCGTATCGCGCACACGCCCGCGGGAATCCGTTCCGGCATCCGCTTCAACACTATCGACTCGGTCATCGCCCTGAACGGCGCGCTGCTGGTCAACGCCGCCCTGCTGGTGATGGCCGCCGCCACCTTCTTCCGCGCCGGCCTGTTCGACGTCGCCGAGATCCAGGACGCTCACCGGCTGCTCGAGCCGCTCCTCGGCGCGCGCATCGCCCCCTTGGCTTTCGCCATCGCGCTGATCGCCGCCGGGCAGGCCTCCACTATCACGGGCACCCTCGCCGGCCAGGTGGTCATGGAGGGGTTCATCCGCATCCGCCTGCGGCCCATCGCCCGGCGGCTCATCACCCGCGGCCTCGCGATCATCCCCGCCGTCATCACCATCGTGGCCTTCGGCGAGAGAGCCACCGGCGCTCTCCTCGTGCTCTCGCAGGTGGTCCTCTCGCTGCAGCTCTCCTTCGCCGTGATTCCCTTGATCCAGGTGGTCTCGGACCGCCGTTGGATGGGGCAGTACGCCATCAACCGCTGGCTGCAGCTCGCCGGCTGGATGGTGGCGGGAGTGATCGCTGCGCTCAATCTGAAGCTGGTCTTCGACGAGCTCGCCGGCGCCATCCGGGGTGCGGAGAGCCACGTCTGGCTGCTCTGGACGATCGCGGTGCCGCTCACGCTGGGCCTGCTGGCTCTGCTGGGATACGTCACCGTCGTTCCGATGCTGGAGCGGTGGCGCGGCCGGCCGGTGAAGGCCATGATCGGCGTCCATGGACCGAGCGCCGTGCCCGAGATCGATCCCCCGCGCTCACCGCGCCTGATCGCGGTGGCCGTCGATTTCTCCCGCGCCGACAAGGCCGTTCTCTCCTACGCCGTGACCCTTGCCCGCGCGGCCGGCCGCGGCGCCCGGGTGCTGCTCTTCCACGTCGTCGAGTCGGGCGGCGCGCTGGTGATGGGCGGCGAGCTGCGCGACAGCGAGGCGCGGGGCGACCAGGAGCGGCTGGAGCTGTATGCCGGGGAGCTGGCGGAGCATGGCGTGGAGGCGAAGTACGACCTCGGCTTCGGCGAGCCCGCCGACGAGCTGGCGCGGCTCGTCGAGCACCACCGGCCCGACGTCATCCTCCTCGGCAGCCACGGCCACCGCGGCGTCGGGGACCTCGTCCACGGCACCTCAGTCGAGCGCCTGCGCCACCGGGTGAAAGTGCCGGTGATGGTGATTCCGGCGGAGTAGACAACGACCTTGCTCCGAAAGTTGGCGTCAAAACAAGAGATTGACATCACCGCCCGCCAACGCTAAGCTACTCACATGGCCAGGAAAGCCACCACCTACAGGATCGATCCCATCGTTCAGGCGGGCTTGTCCACCTTGAGCAAAGTACTGGGACGGCCGCTGAACCAGCTCGTCAACGAGGCGATCCGGGACTTCGTCGCAAGACGCAGCAGGGAGGTCGAGAAAGACCTCGAGACGACCCTTGAAGCCTTGCGCGCCTACCGCCAGAGCGACCCCAATCACGAGCGGGCGATCGCGGATTACGTCGATGCAGAGGCCTCGTTGAAGGAGGATCCTGCAGAAGGGCAGAGAGCGGAGGACATCGGCCCCACTGAATCGAGAATTCGCGAGTTGCTCAATGGTTGACTGGGACGACGACTCGCCCCAGCTACGCACCAACCTCGAAAAGTTATTTGGCAGAGTTCGAGACGAAGCTCTACGCCGGGAGCCGTTGACCATTGAGGTCGCTCGCGGCTGGCAGCGTGAAATCATGCAGGGGCTGGTCTCGCCGGATCCGGAGTTGGTGGGGAGATTTCGAGGCGAGGCCGGACTCGAGAACTACAACGTCAAGGTTGGTGGTCTGCCCGGTGTCTGGGCACTCGCCGTGTCGGCTGAGCTGGCTGAATTCGATCGCAAGCTCCGGCTGGCCATCGCTGACTTGGATCAAATGGTCAAGCCCGATCGGGATCTGACCGCTGACAATCTGGCAGCGGTCATTACCCTGTGCGCATGGGTTCATTCGGAATGGGTTCGCATTCACCCATTCGCCAACGGCAATGGACGCACCGCTCGGCTTTGGGTCAACAGCATTGCAATGCGCTATGGCTTGCCGCCATTCCTTCGCATTCGCCCAAGACCGGGTTCCGGGTACGGTCGCGCCTCCATTGCGGCGATGCAAGGAGATTGGAGCCCCACGGTCGCTCTATTCCGCCAGATGTACATCAACGCTCTGCTCACCTGACCGGGCAGCGAAATCCCACCTCCCGACGCTACTGGCTGCCATCCGGAATGCAGCCTACCGCGAGCTCTCCGGCCGCCGCCGCAGCACGCGAGCGAGCAGCGTCACCGCCACGTCGAGGTTCTCGCCCAGCGACGGTCCCAGCACCCGCGCGCGGCCCTGCCGGTTCGCCAGCCGCTCGTCGTAGCGGGCGTTAGGCAGGGTCTGGCGGAAGAAATCGACGAGGTAGGCGAAGTTCGCCGCCATCGAGGGGCGCAGGGCCGGACCCAGCGACTGATACTTGAGCGCGCCGGCCCGGAAGACGAGAGGTGGAGCTCCCTCAGCATAGAGGTGGAGGAAGTCCTCGCGCTCCTCCACCGTGACCGGCTCGGCCTTGTGGGTCGTCTTGGTCAGGATCATCCCCCCGGTCAGCAGGAACCGGCTGGGGCTGAACTTCCGCTCTTTGGTACGCTTGATCTCCGTCCGCTCGTCGATGCGCACCCCTCGTAAGACGAGCTGAATTTCCGGATAGGCCAGCTCGGCCGTTTCGCCCCGGCGCGATACGACCGTGATTCCTCGCTCGCCGAGGTGAAAGCTGCGGACCAGAAACCGCTGCGCCTCCTTTTCGATGTCCTCCGGCGCCAGTAGGATGGGCGCGATGCCGTTCGCCCGCAGCCGGCCGGCGAACGCCCACGCCGGCTCGATCTCGGCGAAGGTACCCACCACGGCCGGCCCTCCCTCCGGGTCGCTCAACCGCGCCCGCGCTTCGTAGAGCGTCTTGCCCAGGGCTTCCGCGAGCCCGCCGACCATTTTCTCCCCGGCGCCGGGGGCATAGTGGATCGCGACGACGTGCATGGGCTCACTCTGCCGGGGTTGGCCGGGAAGGTCAAGCGGCTCGATGTCCCCTGCGCGTGGGAAGAGCGGGCAGCAGCGGGAGCGAAGAAATTTGTGATAAAGTAACTTGAAATGCTTGCGAGCTGTTGTGACGACCGGTCTCAGGCACGTGTCCGGGACGGCATCGGCCGGTACGCCATATGGGCGTACGCGCTCGCCTTGGTGTGGGGAGTTGATGCGGCAGCGGCGGGGAGCAACTCCGTCTTCTGTAATGAAGTCAAGGTGTGGTTCGCTCACCCCAGGCAGATAGAGCCGTATGCCCGTATCCAAAAGCTGGAAAGCACGGTGAAGACGCTAGACACCATGGAGGGTAGGGGTTGCGAGGACTGGGTCGTAGAGAGAGCGCGGTGGGAGTACGGACGAGATTTGGAGGCCTACAGTCTCACCTTTCCGGCCGACTCCCAAGCCCTTCGCTCTTGGTCGCGCAAGGCGGCGGATGCCTACCAAAGCTATATCGACTGGTTTCTCGGACTCGATCAGGAGCGGCAGGACCGACTGATTCAAAGCGCCAGCCAACGTAGCCGCTCATCGAGCAGGTTCTCTGAGTATCGGGTGCGTTGGATTCTCTCCCGGGTAGGTAACGCCGTGGTTAGCCTGGGAGCCTCCTTCGTACGCGTGCGCGATCAGAGCAATCTTCTCGTGCAGTATGAGCGGCTCGGAACCTCCGCCGTTGAGGTTTTTCCGGAGGAGGCGGTTAAGGAGTGGCACAAGTGGCTGTGCGCCTTGCCGGATTTCAAAGCTAGACGCACCCCGAGAGAGATCGCCAAGGTGACGGAGGAAGATCCGGAATCGGCTGACCACTGGAGTGACTTTCAGGACTTCCTGGAGCGTTATCTACAGCTAAATCCATCCGTCCGCAACCGCTGGATTCCAATCAAGAGACGGATCTCCCAATGGCTCGCGCCCTAGCTCTTGTCCTCCTTTTGTTTGTGATCGAGCCCTCCGTAGTGGCGCAGCCCGAAGAGCCGTCTTCATTGCAGACTGCGATCTCGCCGGTCGAGCCTCACCTCGAATTCACCCTGGTCGATCCAGACGCTCGGGTGCGCGCTTGGCAAGAAGTGCGCCTCGTGGTCACGATCTACAGCGGTGGCAGCCCAAACGGCATCGGCATCGACTCGCTGGCCCTGAGTATCCCGAAATCGTTGGGGTTGCGGGTCGCCGGGTCGCCAAGAGACAGCGAGAACGTCATCGAGACTCCGTCCGAGTTGCGCACGCCTGGGGCACGAATCGAGCTTCCGCCGGTCGAGTTGGAGGGTAAGCCCCTGCGGGAGTTGGGATTTTCGAGAGTCCTCGGGCTTCTCACTTATCGGGCAGGCAAGGAGAGCATTGTCGCTGTTCTCAGATACAAGAAGTTGGACGATCCAGTGCAGCAGATCCAGACGAAGCGGCTGGACCTGAATGTATCAGGACACCCGTTTGGGATGTACGCCGGGGCGATCGTCGGGGCCTTTCTGGTCGGCCTCTTCCTGGCTATCACAAGCCGGCCCCCCAACGTTGCCCGCAGCTTCCTCCTTCGTTTTGTCCGCGGTAGTGTCGCCACCGCTATTGCCGTCCTTGTCCTCCAAACCACCTCAGACGTCCACTTTCCCGTTACCGTGACCGTCGAGGATTTCTACGGTGGTGTCCTGCTCGGCCTTTTCGGAGATCAGGTGGCCCAGACCATACAGCAGCGCATTGGCCAGCGCTGGCGAAGAGGGCGGAAGAACTGAACGTGAGACCAAAGCAGGGCGTGTATTCTTTTGTATTTCGATTTTATTCAGTTTCCTCTCGATGCTGCTGATCCGCCGGTCCCTTTCGCCCGATTCTGGGGAGGCCATGTTGGGTAGCTTGTACAGCCATTGTAACGGCCGTGAACTTATTCGTCGCCGTCTCCTGCAAGCAATAGCTTCGGGCTTCCATCATCGTGATGGCGGGTGCAGCTCTGAATTAGGATTTCACCGGTGATCGGTCAGTCAAATACGCGACCTCTCCACCTTTCGTTTCAAATTTGGGACCTTGACACTTCTCGTAAAGGACTCGGACGCCATGGAGAATCCAACCCGGTGAAGTCTTACCATCCCAACAGCTTCGTCCTCGTCTTTGGCGTCGTGTTCATTGGCGCGAGTGGCGCGAGCCTCGCTGCCCAGGCTTCTACCCCTTCCTACGAGAGTCTCCTCGTCCAGGGCACCACCGCCTACGGCGCTCAGGAATGGTCCCGTTGCGCCGAGATCCTGATCAAGGCCGCCGAGGCCGCCATTTCCGAGCGCCAGGCGGCCAGGGCCTTCTTCGGGGCCGCGGCCTCCACGACGGCCAAGGGAGACAAGGACGCCGCCTTCGCGCTTCTGGACAAGGCGGCTGCCAAGGGCTACCGGGACACCGAACGCGCCGGCTCGAACCCCATCCTGGAGCCTCTCCGGCAGGACCCGCGGTGGCAGGCCTTCTTCGCCGGAGCCCAGGCGCGGAGCGCCGCCCACGCCGGCAACGTGAATGCCGAGCTGGCGAAGCTTTATCAGGAGGACCAGGCCGACCGCGAGGGGACTCTGCAGGACACCCAGTGGCGGGAGGTGGAGAAGCGGGATGCCGACCGGCGCCGGCGGGTGCTCGAGATCATGGCGCAGGGCGGCGCCAAGGTGGCGGACGACTACTATCATGCCGCCATGGTCTACCAGCACGGCATCGAGCCCGAGGACCACGACCACGCGAACGAGTGGTGTCTCAAGGCCCTGGAGCTCGACCCCGACCACCCCATGGCCCGCTGGCTCGCCGCCGCCTCCAAGGACCGCGCCCTCATGTGGCGCGGCAAACCACAGCTCTATGGCACCCAGTTCAAGATGGTGGACGGCAAGTGGATCCTCTGGGAGGTGGACCCCGCCATCACCGACGAGGAGCGGGCACGGTGGGACGTGCCGCCTCTGGCCGTGGCGAGGAGGAAGGCCGAGGAGCTCAACGCGGGGACCCTCCAGCCGCACTGATCCCGGAGAATCGCGCCATGCCCCAGGCCAACCCTTACAGCGTTCATCCCGGCGTTCTCATGGTGCAGAGTTGGGTCGCCACCCTGCGCGAGAAGACCGGCCGCTCGCTCGAGGAGTGGCTCCGCCTCGTAGAGGAGGCCGGGCCGGCCACCGAAGTGGAACGGCGGGACTGGCTCAAGTCCGAGCACCGGATGGGCACCAACACCGCTTGGTGGATTGCCGAGCGCTCGGTGGGCAAGGGCGGCGAGGAGGACACACCGGAGGCCTATCTCGCGACAGCCCTCCGCTACGTCGAGGAGATGTTCGCCGGCGGCAAGGCCTCCCTGCTGCCTGTCTATGACGCGCTGCTCGCGCTCGGCTTCTCCCTGGGATCCGACGCCAAGGCCTGCCCCTGCAAGACCATAGTGCCCCTCTACCGCAACCACGTCTTCGCTCAGATCAAGCCCACCACGAGGACGCGGATCGACTTGGGATTCGCCCTGAAGGACACTCCCGCCAGCGGCCGGCTCATCGACACCGGCGGCTTCGCCAAGAAAGACCGCATCACCCACCGCATCCCCATCGCCAGTCTCGCCGACATCGACGACGAGGTCCGCCGCTGGCTGAAGGTCGCCTACGACATGGATGCGCGCCGCCCGCCGATTCCGAAGTAGACTTTTCCATGCCCGCCGCCCGCTGCTTCCAGCTCCTGGGACTGATCACGCTGCTGCTGATCGCGTCGTTCCTCGATCCGCGGCTGGCCTGGGCCGCGCTGGCGCTGGATGGCGCGGTGGCCGCGGCGGCGCTCGTGGACTTCCGGCGCGCCGCGCGCACTCCCCTGGCGGCTTCCCGGAGCTGGCCGCCGCTGCTGGTGCAGGAGAGCCCCGCCGAGGTGGCGGTGAGCGTCGAGACGGAGGCTCGGCGGGAGGTCTCCATCCTCCTGCGCGAAGGCCTCCACCCGGATCTGGCGGAGGCGCCGTTGCGCCGTCTCCTCGTGATCCGCGGTCCGGGAAAGGTCGTCTGGACCTGGGGCCTGACGCCGCGGCGGCGCGGCGAGCACCGGACGGGACCGCTGAACGCCCGCGTCCTGGGACCTTGGCGGCTCGCCTGGGCACAGCGGGAGCTGCTGCCGGACGAGGCGGTACGCGTCTACCCGCAGGTGCGGTGGGAGGGGCGCGTCGGGCAGCTCCTCGTCCTCGCCCAACGCCGGCGCATGGGGATGATCCCGTTGCGTCTGCACGGCGCCGGCACCGAGCCCTACGCTCTCCGCGAGTACCTGCCGGGCGATGCCCTCGCCAAGATTCACTGGAAGGCCACCGCCCGCCACGGCCGACCGATCAGCCGCGAGGAGACCTGGGAGCGGAGCGGCCGGCTGATCGTGCTGCTCGACTGCGCCCGCGCCATGGCGTCCATGGACGGGCAACGCAGCAAGCTCGACTACGCTGTGGCGGCGACGCTCGCCCTCACCCGGGTGGCGGCGGCGCGCGGCGACCAGGTGACGATCGTGGCCTTCGCCGATCGCGTGCTGCGCACCGTGCGGGTGCGCTCCGGCGGCCGCGGCGCGGCCCTCGCCTATGAGGCGCTTTACGACGTCGAGGCTGAGCTCGTCGAGCCGGCCTACGACCTCGCCGCCGAAGCCGCTTTCGACGTCGAGTCGCGAAGTGCCACCGCCGTGCTCTTCACCTCCGTCGTCGATCTCGCCGCTGCCGAGCTGCTGCGCGAGTCGCTGTTGCGCCTCGGCCGGCGGCACCGGGCGCTGCTGCTGAATCTCGAGGATCCCGAGCTGCGGCGGCTCGCCGCCGCGGCGCCGGAGACCCCGCCGCAGGCCTTCGCCCAGGTGGCGAGCCTGGAGATCCTGCTCGCCAACCGGCGCCTCGCCCGCCATTTGCGGCGCGGCGGCGTGCGGGTGGTGAACACCCCCGCCGACCGTCTTGCCCTCGAAGCGCTGGAGGCCTACCTGGCGATCTATCGCGGCGCTGCGGCCGCCGTGCCGGCTCGGGCGTAACGCTCTGTCCTCCCCTTGCGCCCAACAGACCAGGCACCTCGGGCGCCGGTTCACCCGGGTGCTGGATGTAGAATAGATAAGTAGGTATAAGAGAATTCCATCCGCAACGACCGGAAGGAGGATCGACATGAGCGTAGGTGCAGACCGAGCGGATCGTCGAGTGTCGAGAGATGGACGCCTCTTTGGATTTCTGCTGCCGGGCCTCGTCCTTGCCGCGATCTTGTCCCCTGCGGCACAGGCGCAGCCGTTCGGGTCCTGGCTGGCTTTGTCGCCGGGGTACCCGACGAGCACCGGCTTTGTCGAGGTCAACACCGCCAGCTCGGATCTCAACCCCACGGGGGCTTTCACCATCGAGGCCTGGGTCGCGATCTCGAACAGCACGACCGCGGAGGACTGCCGAAGCATCGCCGGCAAGAACTATCTGCAGGCCTGGTGGATCGGCCAGTGCACGGTGAGCGGCCAGCCGGTGCTCCGGTCGTACCTGAAAGGAAGCGGGTCGCTGAGGAACGGCGGCATCATCCCCCGCGGAGTCTGGACCCACGTCGCGGTGGTCTTCAACGGCACGCAGCGCCTTCACTACATCAACGGTGAGCTCGCTGCCCAATTCGCGGAGACCGCTCCTCTGTCGACCAGCGGCAGCAAGGTGCAGATCGGCAGCGACGTTTCCTGGATGCGCACTCCCACCGGCGCCATCGACGAGGTGCGTCTGTGGAACGTGGCGCGCACGACCGCCCAGATCCGCAGCGCGATCAACATTCCGATCACCACGCCGCAGGCCGGTCTGATCGCGGTCTGGTCTCTCAACACCAACGGCAACGACGCGGTCGGCGGCCACAACGGGACCGTGATGGGCAGCGGCGTAGGGTTTCTCACTTTTCCTCCTTCGATCGGCTGTGGCTCGAGCACCGTCAGCGCGCTCTGCCTCCAGGGCCGCTTCGCCGTCGCTGGGAAATGGCGGACGAACCCCACGCCTGGCACGCCGCCCGACGGCGACGCTTCGGCCGTCTTAGCCAGCTCCACTTCCGGCATCTTCTGGTTCTTCAGCTCGGACAACTGGGAGGTCATGGTCAAGGTGCTGAACGCCTGCTCGCTCAACAACCGCTACTGGTACTTCTCGGCCTCCACCACCAACGTGTTCTACCGGATGGAGGTGACCGACGTGGTGAGAGGAGCGCAGAAGATCTTCTTCAACTACCCCGGTCCACCGGCACCGGCGGTGACGGACACCCAGGCGCTCGCGACCTGCCCATAGAGGGTATGCCGGCGCGCTCAGCGCCAGCGCCTCCTCGCTAGCCGCCAGGCGAGGGCGGGCACCGTGAAGCTGGCGGCCAGGCGGCCGAGCCGCCGGCTCTCGCGAGCCGCCGGCGCCCGCAGCGCCTCGGTGTGGATCGGGATCGGCTGCGTTGCCAGCTCGGACTTCCTGGCGGCAGGAGGCTCGGCCATCCGCTCGACCGCATGGATGAAGCGGTAGCCGCGCCGGTGCACGGTCTCGATGAGGGCCGGACGAACGGGATCGTCTCCGAGCGCCTGGCGGACTTCGCTGACCGCCTGTTTGACCGAGGTGGGCGAGAGGTGCTCGACCCCCCAGACCCGGTCCAGCAGCTCGTCTTGGGAGAGGATCTTCGGCGCCTGCTCCGCCAAGACTTCCAGCATCCGGAAGGCGTGAGGCCGCAGGCGCACCTCGCCCGCCGGCCCGAGCAGGCGTCCGGCTTCCCGGTCGAGAACGAACTCTCCGAAACAGAGCTTCATCGCCTGCCTCCTGCTTCCAGGCTGCCGGCACGCCGTCAAACGGGCTTTGACCGATCTTTGACCTTTCGCGTACGCCTTTGACCGGCCCGCCGGGCGATCCTCGAGTCTGGAACACTTGGATCGCAGAGAACCTGCGAAAAGGAGAAGAAACATGTCTCGAGTTCGTCCTTTCCTGCTGCTCGCCCTCCTCGCCCTCACCTTCGGCCTAACCGCGGCTCCGCACCCCGCAAGCGCCTCCACGGTCTCCCTCGTTCGCTGCGGCGTCACCGGCGCGGGCGCCGGCGAGACCGAAGCCGAGGCCCTCGCCAATGCTTTGGATAGGCTGAGAGCGGACTACTACGTCTTCAGCTATACCGTCACCGATTCCCGCTGCATCGAGATCGACCTCACTCCGTGGAATCCCTACGACGGCACGGAGACGCTCTGCTCGGTCCTGTTGAGCGCCTGCGTGTTCCCCCGGCCGCACCTCCCGCGGTAGCTGGCCCTGCCGGGAGCGGCGCGGGCAGAGCCGCTCCCGGAGCCCCGCCTCGCAAAATCCCAGCCTGAAACATCTCCGAATAGAGCGCTGTTGTAGGCGGACGAGGAGCGTAGACTCCTCATCCAAGAAAGGGAGAACACACATGGCCATCGCCACGTTTGGAGCGGGCTGCTTCTGGGGGGTCGAGGCGGAGTTCCGCCGCGTCAAGGGGGTCACGGCGACCGCCGTCGGCTACTCGGGCGGCCAACTGAAGAACCCCACCTACAAGGACGTCTGCTCGGACAGAACCGGGCACGCCGAGGTCGTGCAGGTGGAGTACGATCCGGACGCCGTTTCCTACGACGACCTGCTGAACGTCTTCTGGGAGAACCACGACCCGACGACGCTCAACCGGCAGGGGCCGGACGTCGGCACACAGTACCGCTCGGCCGTCTTCTTTCACACGCCGGAGCAGGAGGCCGCCGCGCGGGCTTCGAAGGAGCGGCTGGAGCAGAGCGGGCGCTTCCGGCGGCCGATCGTGACGCAGATCGAGCCCGCCGCCGAGTTCTGGCGGGCCGAGGAGTATCACCAGCAGTACCTGGAGAAGCGCGGGCTGGCGAGCTGCCACATCTGAAAACCCTCACCTCCCCCGGCCCTCCTCTCTCGCCCCCTCCCTTCCCACCTCACCGGGAGAGGAAGGAGAACAGCAGGAAGACCTCGGGGGGGTTCCGTAGCGGCGGGCCTACGTGCCCGCCGCCTGGATGCGCAATGAAGAACGGCGGGCACGTAGGCCCGCCGCTACGGCCGCTTTCTCCTTCAAGCCCCCTCTCTCCCGGTGAGGTGGGAAGGGAGGGGGCGGGAGAGAGGGGGTTTGGGGGAGTGAGGGCTTTCTGGGCAGCCTTCGCCGCCGCCCTGATATTCCGGCTGGCCTTCCTGGACGTCCGGCCGCTCCATCATGACGAGGGAATGGCCGGCTGGCTCCTCTTCAAACTGTTCGCGGGGCACCGGTTCGCTTACGACCCTGCGCGGTTCCACGGTCCGTTCCTGATCTTCTTCGCCGCGCCGTTCGTGCGGTTGCTCGGGGAGAGCGTCTTCGTCCTGCGGCTGCCGGTGGCCCTCGCCTCCGCCCTGATGGTGCCGCTGCTGCTGCCGCTGCGGCGCCGCCTGGGAGTGACGGGCATCACGGCCGCCGCCTGGCTCCTGGCGCTCTCCCCGTCGTTCGTGGCCTACGGCCGGGACCTCATTCCCGAGACGTTCCTGGTCTGCCTGACCCTGGCGCTGGTAGTGGCGGTCTCGGTCTGGATCGAGACCCGCCGCGAGAGGAGCCTCGTCCTCGCGGCCTTCTGCCTGGGGCTCCTCGCTACGGTCAAGGAGACGTACGCGCTGACCCTGGCCGTCCTGGCGATCGCCGCGATCCTGGCCCGGACCTGGAGTCACGGCCACCCCCGCCTGCGTGAGCTGTGGGGAAATCTCCCTCGGGGAACGGCCGTTCGCGCGGGTGCGGCGTTCGCCATTCCCTACATCCTTCTTTATACGTCCTTCTTCACCAACCCGTGGGGGCTGCTCGACTCCTTCCGGACGTTCTTCCTGTGGGCGGGCAAGGGAGTCGAAGGCGCCGGGCACGCCAAGCCGTGGGACTACTTTCCCCGCCTCCTGCTCTCTTTCGAGCCGGTCATCCTGGTCTGCGCCATCGCGGGAGGATGGCTCGCCGTGCGCCGGCGGGACGCCTTCGGCACCTTCTGCGCCCTCTGGGCGGCCGGGGAGCTGCTCGTCTACTCCGTTCTTCGCTACAAGACCCCCTGGCTGGCGCTCAACGTCCTCCTGCCGGCCGTCCTCGCCGGGGGCGTGCTCTGCCGGGAGGCGTTCGGCCGTCCGGCGCCGGCGATGTTGCGCGCGGGTCTCGTCGCCCTTCTGGCTCTGGGCCTCGCCTGGAGCGCCCGGCGCGCCGTCGAGGTCTCCTTCGTCGGCTATGACGACGACCGCCTGGCCCTGGTCTACGTGCCGACGCATCGGGACGTGAACTCCCTGCTCGCCTGCGTGCGTGAAGCGGTGCGGCGCACCCCACCGGGCAAGACGCCGACCGTACGGATCCTCGGCCGCCACGCCTGGCCGTTGCCCTGGTACCTCCGCGACCTGCCGGGGATGGAGTATCTCCAGGAGATCCCGCCCCATCCGGACGGCGACGTGCTGATCGTGGAGAAGGACTGGGAGGATCGCCTGCGGCCCATGCTGCGCGAACGCTATCGGCGGCGGGATTTCCTGCTGCGGCCTCGCGTGCCCGTCGCGGTGTATGTGAGCTTGCCTCGCGGGGCGAGCTGAAGCTATGCCGATCGCCGATCTTGAACGAGCGTCAAGGGCGTCCCTGCCGTCGCAGCCAGTACTCGCGGAACGACCGCAGCCGCGGTAGAGACTCGCGGTCCTTCGCGCGGCCGCTCGCTTCCTTGCTGGCTATGATGTCGTCGAGGTGGCAGACGGAGAAGCCTTCGACCTCGACCCGCCTCCGCCAGGCGTCTGCGAAGCGCTCGATGCCGTCCGGCGCGAAGACGAGGTCGAGGTCGAAGGGCCCGTTCTTGAGCTGCACGAAGTCCTTGCCGCGCTCGATTTGTGCTGCCTGCTCGTCGTCAAGGGCGAAACCGAGCTCGCGCAGGGCGGCGACGAGAGCCCGGCCGTTGTCAGGACTCTTCTCCACGAAGAGATCCGCATCCTGCGTGGTGTCGGGGAAGCCGAGAAGAATCGCGCCGGACTTGCCGATGAAGAGATAGCGCACCCCATGGCGGGCGAACGCGTCGCGGATCTCCTCAGCCT
>Ga0134122_10001755_pt1 | contig 15751 bp, 16 predicted proteins | sample KB302_FD_96461 | JGI IMG/M metagenome (GOLD analysis project Ga0134122, IMG submission 96461) | Terrestrial soil microbial communities without Nitrogen fertilizer from Kellogg Biological Station, Michigan, USA - KB3-0-2 | ecosystem: Environmental > Terrestrial > Soil > Unclassified ... | reverse complement strand
TGGGATCAGCTTCACGTCGTCGGGCCCCTCGAGCCGCGCGTGCGGCACACCGAACACGTCGAGCAGCGGCTCGCACCAGCGCACCATCGAGTGCTTGGACTCGAGCGGGTCCTTGTCCGCCTCTCGGCTGAGGAGCCCGATCATGTAGAAGATAGGCACGCGCCCGTCGATGGCGATGCCGCGCAGCGTGTTCACCGAGGCGTAGAGCCCCGCGTGCTGGATCATCAGAACCACGGGCTCGCCGCCCATGTAGAGCCCCGCTCCGATGGCGGTGGCCTCGTCCTCGGTGGCGCAGGTCACCGTGCGGATGGATTGCTCCTTGTCGAGCGCGGCCAGCACCGTCTTCTGGTGGGTGTCGGGCACGCTGAGGATCCAGCCGAGGTGATCGTGGCGCGGCGGCTCGGCGTTCTCCCGGGCCAGGGCCGCGCGGGCGTCGCGGAAGGTGTCCTTGAGGGTTTCGATGATGAGAGACGCGGGGATGGATTCGGGCATGGGGGCCTCCTGAGCGGACCATATTACCCCAAGGCGGCATGCCTCTTTCAAGAGGCGCAGGGGTCTGTTAGACTCAGATTGCTGGACGCGATGCAAGACCATCAAGAAAGTCACGCAGTTATCGGGGGCGACATGGGCCGGCCGGGCATGCGGGACCTCATCGGGCGCGCGATGATCGAGAAGGAGTTCCTCTCCGAGCTCGTCCGCGATCCGGAAACGGTGCTCGCCGGCTTCGATCTGGACCCCGAGGAGCGAAGCGCCCTCATGCAGGCGGTGGCCCGGTCGGGTAGCGGCAGCGCGGCCGAGCGGGCCCAGGCGTTCCAGTCGATCTTGATGAAGCGCTGGGCAACCTGAGCGCTCGCCACCCCCCGACTCCCGGACCTCCCCATGGCGAAGTCGGCTGACCTCGATTTCCTCCGGCAGGTGAGCCTGTTCCGGGACATCGCCGACAGTGAGCGGCAAGCCATCTGGTCCCGCCTCGAGGAGCGCCGCCTTCGCCGCGGCGAGGCGCTGTTCCGCGAGCGTGATGCCGGCACCGAGATGTTCTTCATCCATACCGGCATGGTGATCGTGTCCAAGTTCGTGGCGGGCCGCGTCGAGCAGGTGCTGGCGCGCCTGGGCCCGGGCGACTTCTTCGGCGAGATGAGCCTCTTCGACGGCCAGCCGCGCTCCGCCACCATCCAGGCGGAGACGGACACGGTGCTGTACTGGCTCGATCGCGCCAACCTCGAGGAGCTCATCAAGGAGAATCCGCGCGCGGCCACGGCGTTCTTCAAGCAGCTCGTGCAGGTCTTCATCAAGCGGCTGCGCGACTCCTCCGACCTGGTGGCCGAGGTCACGCGCTGGGGGCTGGAGGCCACCGGGCTCAACGTCGATCAACACCCAGGCGTGGGCGGCCATTGAGCACCACCGGCACCGAGAAGCCGAAGCGCGCCAAGATCGAGCTCCTCGTCCGCTCCGAGGCGGGCGACGACTTTCAGGTCACCAAGGTCGAGTCGAGCCTCGCCTATCGCCAGGCGCGGCCGCAGCGCATTCCCGACGGCCAGATCGAGGTGGCCGAGATGCGCTCGAACGTGCGTCGCAGCACGACCTACATGGTGAAGAACCGGGTCACCGAGAAGTATATCGAGCTCTCCGAGCCCGAATACTTTCTCTGGAACCAGATGAACGGGCGCACCTCCGTCGAGGAGCTGGCGGTGGCCTATGTGCTGAAGTTCGGCGCTTTCGACTTCGACATCATCCACGCCCTCATCGACAAGCTCCAGCGCGCCGAGCTCCTCACCATGCGGCCGATCTCCCGCCTGCGCGCGATGCTCGCGGCCAACCGGAAGAATCCCGCCGCCCGCGCCGCCGAGGCCACGCTGAAGGCGCTGGACCGGCTCACCGTGGGCAGCCGGACCGCCCACGACGCCTTCACCCGCGTCTACCGCTACGGCGCCTTCCTCATCTTCACCCCGGTGGGCCTGGCGCTGCTGGCCCTGGTGACCCTGCTCGGCTTCAAGGGCACGCGTGAGATCTGGCAGGACAGCAGCGATCTCTACGCGGGCTTCGGCGAGCACCCCGTGATCGCGCTCCTGCTGGTGAAGGTCTTCTTCTTCCTCACCCTCATCCTCCACCAGATGCTCCATGCGCTGGCGCTGGTGCACTACGGGCGCCGGGTGAAGGAGTTCGGCTTCACGATGCTGCACGGCTTCCTGCCCACCTTCTACGCGGACGTCACCGACGTGTTCATGGGCAGCCGGCGCGCGCGCATCGTGACGGGCATCTCGGGCCCGCTGGTCCACCTCTTCCTCGGCAGCCTCTACATCTACCTCGCCAGCCAGTGCGGCCCCGGCCTGCTCAAGTCCTTCCTGGTGGCCTCGGCCATTCTGCAGTCGCAGTCGCTCTTCTTCAGCCTCTATCCCTTCTGCTTCCTCGAGATGGATGGCTACCACGTCCTCGTGGACTGGCTGGGCCTGCCGCGGTTGAAGAGCGAGTCGATCGCGTTCGTGAACGGCGGGCTGTGGCGGCGTCTCCGGGCCGGTGGCCGCTTCACCCGCGAGGAAGCGGTGTTCGTGGGCTACGTGGCGCTGTCCATCACCTCCATCGCCGCCTTCGTCGGCCTCAACGTCTGGTTCTTCGTCCACACCACCTGAGCGGAACCGCCCGATGACCCGTCTCCCGGCGCTGGCCGTGATGGCGCGGGCGCCGGGATCGGAGACGGTGAAGTCGCGGCTGCACGCCGCGCTGGGCGTCGCGCCGGCCACCCTCCTCTACCGCTGCTTCCTCCTCGACGGCCTGGAGGCGGCGGCCGCGCTGCCCGGACTGGCCCCCGTGCTCGCCTATAGCCCGCCGCGAGCGCTGCGCGCCATGGCGGCGCTGGCGCCGCCGGGTCTGCGCCTCGTCGCGCAGCGAGACGGAGATCTCGGCGCGCGCATGGCCCGGCTCGTGGCGGGGCTGCTGGCCGATGGCCACCGGGCGGCGCTTCTCGTCGGCAGCGACTTGCCCACCTTGCCTTCCGCCTATCTCGCGGAGGCCGCGCAGGTTCTCGCGGAGGGCGCGGCCGACGTGGTGCTGGGACCGGCGGAGGACGGCGGCTACTACCTCATCGGCCTCGCCCGGCCCGCCCCCGCGCTCTTCGAAGGCATCGCGTGGGGCACGGACGGCGTGCTGGAGGCGACCCGCGCGCGGGCCCGCGGGCTTGGGCTCCGCGAGCACCTCCTGCCCCCCTGGTACGACGTGGACACCGCGGCGGATCTGGATCGGCTGCGCCGCGATCTCGCCCCTCCGGGACCTGGCGCGCCGCGCACGCGGCGCTGGCTCGCGGCCTTCGCTCCCGCGCGCGCCTAGCCGCTCCCGCTCGCCAGCAAGGACAGGAGCCGGCCCACCGGCTCGCCCAGCGGGCGCGGAGGGGCGGATTCCGCCGACTCCCAGGCGCGCTGCTGCGCGTCCGGCGGCAAGGCTTCCAGCCGCGCCTGGGCGCGGCGCCGCATCTCCGGCGCGAGCAGCCGCGCCACTTCCAGGGCCAGCACCCCCGCTCGCCCACCACGCTCCGGGCCGGGCGGCGCTTCGCGAATCCACTCGAGCCCCGCGTCGAGGAGCCGCCGGCTCACGCGGGCGCGGGCGCCGGCTATGCGGAGCAGGTCGCCTGGTACCGCGCCCCATTCGAGCGTGAGCGCGGCCACCGTCTCGGCGATGCTCGCGTCCAGCGCGGGCGCGCTCTCATGCGCGATCAGCGCGGCGAGCGCGGCGGTCCACAGAGGCTTGAAGGGCACCGACGCGCGCGGGTCGTCGCGCGGCGCGGGCACCTCCAGCACCTCGCCCGCGGGAGAGAGCACGAGCGCATCCTCGAGGGTGCGGCCGAGCGCCCACAGCGAGCAGATGCGCCGCGCACCCACGGCGCGGATGACGCGCGGCTCGCGCCGCGTGATTGCCTGCCAGTCCTGTCTGTAGAACGCGATGCCGTGCGACACCACCTTGTCCAGATCCTCGCGCGTCTGCACGCAGACATCTTCGGCCACCCAGTGCCGCTCGTGAGGGGCGGGAAGCCAATCGAGCTCGCCCCCGTCGAGAAAACGCTCGAGCGGCGCGGGCTCGGCGGGATCGTGGCGGAAGCACTCGAGCAGCGCGGTGAAGAGCGTCTCGCTGGGATAGGGGCCGCGATAGCGCACGCGCGCCAGTCCCTGGTCCTTCATGAGCCCGGCGAGGAGATCGAGCACCGCGGTGCCCGCATGGGCGGGCAGGCGCGCCGGCTCCGCGAGCGGCGGGACATGCTCGAGCCGGGCCCAGTCCACCGCCTCGAAGACGGTGATGGGCTCGCGCGGCGCCCAGGGCGCATCGGGAGCGAGGCGCCAGACGGCGTCGGAGCGCCCCCAGGCGCGCGGCGCCCCCGCGCCCGGCTCCACGCCGATCCAGTCGCCGGCGGCGCTGAGGCACTTGGCCCATGCGAGCGCGCCATCCTCGCGCCAGCGATAGGCGGCCACCAGGCGCCCCCGGCGGTCGAGCTCCACCAGGCGCCGGCGCGGCCCGCTGGGGGCATAGCCGACGAGGGCGCCGCGCCGGCCCGCGCTCATGGGCGGGTCGCCGCTCTCGAGCGCGCGGCGGAGGGCGGCGAGGCCGTCGGGATCGTGGGCGAGGATCTCGGGCCGGGCCAGCGCCTGCGCCATCCGCTCCACATGCGCCGGGTCCATGAGGCCTCCTCGCACCCGATGTTACAATGCCACTCGTGCGGGATGATCTCGGCTGGCTGTCCGCCCTCGACCTCGCGCGGCTCATCCGCGGCAAGGAAGTCTCGCCCGTCGAGGTGATGTCGGCGCTGCTCGCGCGGATCGAGGTCCTGAATCCGCGGCTCAACGCCTACTGCACGGTGGCCGCCGAGGAGGCGAGCGATCTCGCCACCGCGGCGGAGATCGGGATGCTCACGGGCGAAGAGCTCGGGCCGCTGCACGGCCTGCCCGTGTCCATCAAGGACCTTCTCTTCACCCGGCGGATGCGCACCACCGCGGGCTCGCAGTTGCTCGTGGACCACGTGCCGGAAGAGGACGCGGTGGCGGTGGAGCGCTTGCGCGGAGCGGGCGCCATCATCGTGGGCAAGACCAATACCCCCGAGTTCGGTCACAAGGGCATCACCGACAGCCCGCTCTTCGGGCCCACCCGCAATCCGTGGAATCCCGCGCTCACCGCGGGCGGGTCCAGCGGCGGGGCCGGCGCGGCGGTGGCCGCCGGTCTCGGGCCGCTGGCGGTGGGGACCGACGGCGGCGGGTCCATCCGCATCCCCGCGTCCTTCTGCGGGATCTACGGCCTCAAGCCCTCCTTCGGACGCGTGCCCTCGGGACCGGGCCTGCCGGGCTGGGAGACGCTCTCCCATACCGGCCCCATGACCCGCACCGTGCGCGACGCCGCGCTGATGCTGGACGTGCTCGCCGGCCCTGACGACCGCGACCGTCACTCGCTCCCCGCCGACGGCGGCGGGTCCTATCTCGCGGCCTGTGACGCGGGCATCGCCGGCCTCTCGGTGGCGTGGTCCGCGGATCTCGGCCATGGCCGGGTGGATCCCGAAGTGGCGGATCTCTGCGCGGAGGCGGCCATACGCTTCGAATCGCTCGGCTGCCACGTCGAAGTTGTCATGCCCACGTGGGACGATCCCGAGGAGATGTTTCGCACCCTGGCGAGCGCGGAGGCCTTTGCCGCCTACCGCGACCGTCTGGTGGAAAGCGAGCGGCTGCTCGACCCCTCCTTCGTCGAGCTCCTGCGCGCGGGCGAGCGCGTGACGGCGGAGCAGTATCTCCGCGCGATGCTGCGGCGGCGCGAGCTCTGGACGGAGGTGCATCGCTTCCTCGCGCGCTTCGACCTCCTCATCACTCCCACCCTGGCGGTGGCGGCCTTTCCGCTCGACGCGCCGCCCATCCGCGAGATCGCGGGCCAGCCCGTCTCGCCGATGGGCTGGACGCCCTTCACGTTCCCGTTCAATCTCACCGGCCAGCCGGCGGCGAGCGTGCCCGCGGGCTTCACCGCGAGGGGCCTGCCGGTGGGGCTGCAGATCGTGGGCCGGCGTCACGCCGATCGAACGGTGCTCGCCGCCTCGGCGGCCTTCGAGGCAGAGGCGCCGTGGCGAGAGCGCCGGCCGCCCGGTCTCTGAGCCCGCCGGCTTGCGCCTGCTCCTCATCTGCCTGGGCGGGGCCTGCGGCACCGCGGCCCGCTACGGGGTGGACGTCGCGGCGGCCCGCTGGCTCGGCGTCGATTTTCCCTACGGCACCATGATCGTCAACGTGGTGGGCTCCTTCCTCATTGGAGTCGTCCAGGAAGCGGCGCTCTCGACGCCGCTCGTCCCCGAGACGCTGCGGCTCGTGCTTGCGGTGGGGGTGCTGGGCGGATTCACCACGTACTCCGCCTTCTCCTACGGCACGATTCGCCTCGCCGAGCGGGGCACCGCCGCCGCGGCCGTGAACGTGCTGCTCACGACGGGGCTCTGTCTGGGGGCGTGCGCGCTGGGACTCCTGCTGACCCGCGCGCTGGTGGCGCCGCGGTGACCGCGGCTAGCGGCCGTCCTTCTCGGATTGCATGATCTGCTTCTGGTGGGCCTTGAGGGCCGAATCCCAGCGCTTCAGCAGGTCGCCGCGCTGCGCGTCGAAGCGCATCCGCTCCGTCGCCACGCCGGCGGCAAAGGCCAGCAGCACGACGAGCACGATCGCCACCGCGCCCAGCACGCGCCTCGAGCGCGCCTGCTCGCTCATGGCCGCCATCATACCCTTGGCCGCCCCGCCCTCTCAAGGCGGCGCCGGGAGGATTCCATGCTGAACTGGCTCGCGCCCCTGCTCTTGCTCCTCGCGCTTCTCGCCGGCGCCGGGGACGCCGCCGCGCAGTCCGCGCCGGCCCCGAGCTTCGCGGTGGGCGATACCTGGGCCTTCACGGACGGGCGGCAGATCAAGGTGGTGAAGCTCGACGACGGCGGGCCGGTCATGACGGGCTCGCTCCGCTCCTGCGCCACCTGCAACGTCTACTACGACCGGAACCTCGCCATCCGGAAGGTCACCGATGCGGAGGGCAAGCCGGTGGAGCTGGCCAAGCTCGGCTTCCTGCCGCTGGGTCCGGCCTGGAAGTTCTACGCGTTCCCGCTGGAGGTGAAGAAGGCCTGGAAGTTCTCCGCCGAGGGCCTGGTGGCGGGCAAGCCCGACCGCTACGACGTGGCGGTGGTGGTGAGCGCCCTCGAAGAGGTGAAGACCAAGGCGGGGACCTTCAAGGCGTACAAGATGGAGCGGACCTGGAGCGGCGGGTCGGGGAACACCGCCTTCCGATTCACCGACGTGGTGTGGTTCGCTCCCAGCGCGAAGTATCCGGTGAAGTTCGAGTCCAACCGGCAAGGGGCGCAGGGCGGCGAGCTGTCCTCCTACGCCGTCAAGTAGCGCTCAGGCCTTGGGGGGCGCGATCGAGGCTGCGCTCCACTCCGGCCGCCCGCGCAGCTTGGTCAGCACCTCGCCCATGAACTGGGAGAGAGCGGCGGCGATGTCCTCGCGCTCCTTCATGCAGCGGGCGTTCTCCCCCCGCATCCGGGCCACGCCCTCGCGCAGCCGCCGGGTCTCGGACTCGGCGGCCTCCATCGCCACGCGCAGCCGTTCCATCTCCTTCTCGGCGGTGAAGGCGAGCTCCTGGACCCGTCCGAACTCGCTGAGCACGACGGCCAGCGCCTGCAGGTTGCCGCCGCTCTCGGCCAGCCACCGGTTGGCCCGCTCCCGCAGATCCGTGCCGGTCATGGTTCGCATCGGCGATTCCTCCTCGCGTGTCCGGGTCCGTCCGAAAAGCCTAGCCCCGCCGACGAGGCGGGTCAATGGGGCTCGCCGGGCCCCTCGTTTGACATTTCTTTTCCCTTGTCCCAGTATCCGGATGCGCCCTCCCTGGAGAGGGCCGCGCACCTGATGCCCGTGAGGGAATTCGACGCCATCGTGGTCGGGGCCAGCTTCGCGGGGCTCGGCGTGGCTCGCCAGCTCCGCGGCGAGGTCCTCCTCCTGGATCGCAACGAGGTCGGCGCCGTCCAGACCTCGGCCTGCGGCACCCCGCTCTGGGTTCCCAATGCCCTCGGGGTGGCGGACAGCGTGCTCCAGGTCCACGATCGGCTCACCGTCCGCACGCCCATGGGCAGCGTGACCTACGATCTCTCCGAGGTGCCCTTCTGCACCTTCGACTACCGGCGCTTCTGTCAGGGGCTGCTCGCGCAGTGCCGCGCGCGCTTCCTGCGCGCGTCGGTGACGGGATTCGAGGAGGGCGCGGTGGTGACCAGCGAGGGGCGTTTCCGCGCGCCCATCGTGATCGACGCCTCGGGCTGGCGGGGCGCGCTCGTGCAGGGCCGCACCGGCCCCCCGGCGGGGCGCGGCTACTCCTTCGGGCTCGAGACGCGCGCGCGGCTCGCCGACGAGGGCCTGTCCTTCTGGCTCGACAAGCGCCTCATCCGGCGCGGTCTCGGCTGGATCTTTCCGGTGGGGGACGAGAGCCTGATCGGCCTCGGCTCCTATGCCGGCGCCTCCAAGCTCAAGCCCGCGCTGGAGCGTTTCCTCGCCGATGTCGGCGCCGCCCCCACCACCTACCACGGCACCTACTTCCCCAATCGCCTGCTGCGGCCCACGGTGGGCCGGCTCTTCGCGGTGGGTGACGCGGGCGGGCAGTGCATGCCGTTCACCGCGGAGGGCATCCGGCCCGCGCTCTACTTCGGCGGCGAGTGCGGCAAGCTGGCCCAGCGGGTCATCGAGGGCGGCCTCGACCTCTCCGAGGCCCTGGACGCGTATCGCGGGCGGGTGGAGAGCTATCGCCGCGCCTACCGCGTGCTGTGGCTCGCGCAGGTCTTCGCCGCGCATGCGCCCACCCGGTGGTTCGCGGCCTTCACGCGGCTGGCCGCGCGCCACCCGGTGCTGCCCCGCTGGTGGCCGCGCTACGGCTGGTTCGGACGGATGGATCCGGCGCCGGTGCCCACCGCACCGTGAGGCCGGGGCGCGCGACGCGCGGGTCCGTCACGAGGCGATGCGCGCCCTGATCGCGCGGTACCGCTGGGCGTTCGTTGTCGGGGCCGGCGCCCTCGTCGCGGGGCTCATTGCGTGGTTCATCCTGTCGGAGGACTCGGGCTTCCAGACCCTGGTCCGTCTCTATCAGGACAAGCGGCTCCTCAAGCAGAAGCTCAACGAGTGGGGCATTCTCGCTCCCATCTTCTTCATCCTGCTCCAGGCGCTGCAGGTGATCGTCTCCCCCATTCCCGGCGAGGCGACCGGGTTCCTGGGCGGGTATCTCTTCGGGGTGTGGGGCGGCTTCATCTACTCGACCATCGGGCTGACCCTGGGCTCGGTGTTCGCCTTTGCCATCGGCCGGTGGCTCGGCGCTCACTTCGTCCGCAACATGGTGAGCAAGCAAAACTGGGAGCGGATGGGCTTCATCGTGGAAGCGGAGGGTGCCATCCTCTGCTTCATCATCTATCTCATCCCCGGGCTTCCCAAGGACATCGTCTGCTATCTCTTCGGCATCAGCCCCATGCCGCTCTGGGTGTTCGCGCTGGTGTCGGGGCTGGGCCGCATCCCCGGGACCTGGATCCTGTCCGCGCAGGGCGCTCATACCGCGCACGGCCAGTACATCCAGGCCGTGCTCATCGGCGTCATTACCCTTGCGGTGGCCCTCCCGCTCTACTACTACCGGCTGCGGATCGTGGCCTGGGTCCGCCACCGGAAGGGAGGAGACGCCGGGGGTGACTCCGACACGGGGACCGGCTCCAGCACCGGGGCTTGACAGGTCTCACCGCGGCGCCCTATCATCGCGGTTACTCTCGTAGACATCATCCAGCGCATGTTCGTCAGGAGGAGCTCAGTGAACCGGACCGGGAATGGTGGAGCGCAGGGCTGGCGCCACTATTTTTACTTTCCCCGGTCCGCCTACTGGCTCCCCTGAGCTGACATCCGGGAGCCACGGGCGGACGGAACGCCGGCCCGTGGCGAACGAACCGAGCCCAACGCTGCGGCGGCACCGCCCGCGGCGTTTTTGTTTTTCCCCAACGGGCCGGACCTAGCGAGGCGGAGGCAGCGATGATCATCGTGCTCAAGTCAGGGATCTCGGAAGCGGAGATCGAGGCAGTGTGCCGGCGCATCGAGGAGATGGGCTATCGCCCCCATCAGATCCGCGGGGAGTTCAAGACCGTGATCGGAGCGGTGGGGGAAGAGCGCGGTCAACAGGATCTGCGCATCCTCGAGGCCATGGAGACGGTCGAGTCGGTGATGCCCATCCAGCAGCCCTTCAAGCTGGCGAGCCGCGAGATTCGCGTGGAGCCCAGCCTGGTGCGGGTGAACGACGTGGTCGTCGGCGCCAAGCCCATCGTGGTGATGGCGGGGCCGTGCTCGGTGGAGTCCGAGGGCCAGGTGCTCGAGGTGGCCGACGCGGTGAAGGCCGCGGGCGCGCGCATCCTGCGCGGGGGCGCGTACAAGCCGCGCACCTCGCCCTACGCGTTCCAGGGGCTCAAGGAGCAGGGCCTCAAGTACCTCGCGGAGGCGCGCAAGCGCACCGGCCTCCCCGTGGTCACCGAGGTGCTCGAGACGGAGAGCGCCGAGCTCGTCGCGGAGTACTCGGACATCCTGCAGATTGGCGCGCGCAATATCCAGAACTTCTCCCTCTTGCGCCGGGTAGGCGAGCTGGGCAAGCCCGTGCTCCTCAAGCGCGGCATGGCCACCAGCATCCAGGAATTCCTCCTCTCCGCGGAATACATCCTCGCCGCCGGCAATCCGAACGTGATCCTCTGCGAGCGCGGCATCCGCACCTTCGAGACCTCCACGCGCTTCACGCTCGATCTCAACGCGGTGCCGGTGCTCAAGAAGCTCTCGCATCTCCCCGTCGTGGTGGATCCGTCCCACGGGACCGGGCACTGGGACCTGGTGTCCCCCATGGCCAAGGCGGCGGTGGCCTGCGGCGCGGATGGCCTGATCATCGAGGTGCACCCCCGGCCGGAGGAAGCGCTGTCGGACGGCCCCCAGTCGCTCAAGCCCTCGAAGTTCGCCCAGCTCATGCGGGAGCTCCGGCCGGTGGCGGAGGCGGTGGGGCGTGCGCTGTAGGTCCGGGCGCTAGCGGGAATCGCATGGCATAATCGAACTGTCATGCGGACTTGGCGGGCGAAACGGCGGAAGTCCCGGGCTCTCCTCGTCGCCGGGGTGTGCTCGGCGCTCTTCCATGTGCTGCTGCTCCTGGCCGTCATGTTCGGCGGCCTCTGGAGCCCCCAGCGCGAGGCGAAGAAGGGCGAGCCCATCTTCGTGGACATGGCCCCCGACAAGCCCGAGGAAAAGGCCCCGGCGGGCAACCCGTCCCGGCCGGTCGGCCCCCAGGCGCCCGAGCCGCCCAGGCCAAAGGCCGCCGAGCCGAAAGTCAGGGTCGCGGAGGCGCCCCGTCCCGCGCCGCCCGCCGCGCCGGCCGCTCCGAAGCCGGAGCCCAAGGCGCCCGCCCCGACCCCGCCCGAGCAGGTGGCCAAGGCGGCCGAGCCACCCCCTCCAGCGCCCCGCGAGCCGGAGCCCGCGCCTCAGGCGGCCCCCGCGCCCAGGCCCCAGCCGGCGGCCCCCACCGCGCCGCGCGAGCCCGTGGAGGCGGCCCGGCCCGTGAGCCCGCCGTCACCGCCCGCCTCGCCCGGCCCGCTCACCGCGAAGAGCAGCTCGGGCATCGACCTTCCCGCGGCCATGCTGCGCCGGCCGCCCGGCGGGGGCGGGGGACTGCAGAGCGGCCGCGGCGGCGTCGAGGGCGAGCCCGTCCCGCTGGACACGCCCGATCCGAAGTACCAGGACTACTTCAAGATTCTCCGCGAGCGCATCCAGTCGAAGTGGACGTATCCGCGCGAGGCCGGGGATCGAGGCATCGGCGGCTCGCTGCTCATCGAGTTCCACATCGCCAAGGACGGCCGCCTCGCCTATCTCGAGGTTCGCCGCTCCTCGGGTGTGGAGATTCTGGACGAGTATGCGGTGAATGCGATCAAGCTCGCCCAGCCGTTCCCGCCGGTGCCGGACAACCTCGCCAAGCAAGTCCTGCCCATCAACGGCAACTTCGTCTACCAGATCATCGACAACTCGCTCGTCAAGCAGTTCACGCGCTAGCACGCGCGTGGCCCGCCGACTCGCTTTCCTGGCGCTGGCGCTCGTCCTGGGATCCGGCTGCGCGGGGGCGCCGCGCTGCGAGCAGGCGCCCACGCGGGTGCAGCTGCTCCTCGTCAACGACGTCTATCTCCTCGAGCCGCGCGCCGACGGGACGGGAGGGCTGGCCCGGGTGGCCACGCTGGTGCGCGGCCTCCGGCGCGAGCAGCCGAACACGCTGTTCGTCCTGGCGGGCGACACGCTGTCACCGTCGCTCCTGTCCACGCTCTTCCGCGGCCGCCAGATGGTCGAGGCGTGGAATCTTCTCGGTGTCGACGCGGCCACCTTCGGCAATCACGAGTTCGACTGGGGCCCCGCCGTCCTGCGCGAGCGGATGCAGGAGTCGCGCTTTGCCTGGATCTCCGCCAATGTGCTGGATCGCCAATCCCATCGGCCCTTCGGCGGCGCGGGCCCGTGGCTGCGGCGGGACTTCGGCGCGGTGCGGGTGGGGATGGTGGGGCTCACCTTGCCCGAGACCCAGTACACATCCAATCCCGGCCCCGATGTCTCCTTCGAAACGCCGGTGCCGGCGGCGCGCGCGGCCTTCGAGGCGATGGGCCCGGTGGATGTGCGCGTGGCATTGACCCACCTCGAGCTGCGCGGGGACCGGGCGCTCGCCGACGCGGTGCCGCTGCACGTCATCCTCGGCGGCCACGACCATGACCCGATGGTGGTCGAGCAGGGCGGCGCCCTCATCCTCAAGGCGGGCTCGGACGCGATGAATGTCGGGCAGGTGGAGCTCGAGCTGGCGTGTGGCGCCGTGCTCGCGCGCCGGCACCGGCTCATCCCCGTGACGGCAAGCATCGCCGAGGCCCCCGACGTCCAGCGATTCGTCGAGCGATACGCGGCGCTGACCGAGCGAGAGCTGGATCGTCCCGTCTTCGTCGCCGTCGCGCCGCTCGAGGCGCGCGACGGGGTGGTGCGGCGGACGCCGGTGCCGCTGGGACGCTTCGTCGCCGAGGCGATGCGTGAGCGGCTGAGCGCCGAGGTGGCGCTGCTCAATAGCGGGGGCCTGCGGGCCAACCGGATCTTCGCGCCGGGTCCGGTCACCCGCCGGGACATCCGCGCCCTGCTCCCGTTCGGGAACACGGTCGTGCTACTGGAGATCCCGGGCGCCGCCCTTCGGGCCGCGCTGGAGCATTCGGTGAGCGGGCTGCCCCAGCCGGCCGGCCGCTTTCTGCAGGTCGCCGGCCTTCGCTATGACGTGAGCCCGGAGCGGCCGGTGGGGGCGCGGGTGGGGGCGGTGGAGGTGCAGGGGCAGCCGCTGGATCCGGGGCGCGCCTATCGGGTGGCCGTCCCCGACTTCCTGGCCCGGGGCGGAGACGGGTATGCGATGCTGGCGGCGGGCCGGGTGGTGGTGACCGCGGAGGAAGGTCCGGGGCTCATCGAGACGGTCTTCGAGGCGGTGGAAGGGGGCCGGCTCCCTTGACAGCCTTGTCGCGTATCCTGTAGCATGGCAATGCTTTTTGGGGAGAGACAGGCTCGTAGCTCAGTGGGAGAGCGCTACCTTGACACGGTAGAGGTCGGCGGTTCGATACCGCCCGAGCCTACCACTCGATCTTGTTGAGCCAGGGGTGCCCATCGCGAGCCAGCGCCGTAGACGCGAGCAGAGCGGGAGGGAGCATCACCGGGCGGCGTCCCTGTGATGCTTTTTTGTTCTTAAACTGAGGAATCGATGGCCGAGTCGGAAGAAGATCGTCATCTGAAGCTGGCCGGGGAGTTCGACTGCGTCCCCGAGCCCCTGCCCACGCTCCGCCACTCCACCTCGCACGTGATGGCGCAGGCGGTGAAGCATCTCTTCCCCGAGGTGCGAGTGGCCATCGGCCCCGCCATCGAGGACGGCTTCTACTACGACTTCGCCAAGGCCACGCCGTTCACGCCGGAAGAGCTCGCGAAGATCGAGGCGCGGATGCGCGAGATCGTGAAAAAGGACCTGCCCTTCTCGCGTGAAGAATGGCCGCGCGAGCAGGCCATCCGCTGGTTCGAGGAGCACGGGGAGCCCTTCAAGGTGGAGATCCTCCGGGGGCTCGACGTGCCCACCGTCTCCGTCTACAAGCAGGGCGACTTCCTCGACCTGTGCCGGGGGCCGCACGTGGCGTCCACCGGCGCGATCAAGGCCTTCAAGCTCCTCTCGTCGTCCGGCGCCTACTGGCGCGGAGACGAGAAGAACCCGATGCTCCAGCGCATCTACGGGACGGCCTGGCTCACCCAGGAGGAGCTGGACAAGCACCTGTGGCGGCTCGACGAGGCGAAGAAGCGCGATCACCGCAAGCTCGGGCGCGAGCTGGACCTCTTCGAGTTCCACGACATTGCTCCGGGCGCCGCCTTCTGGCTGCCGGGTGGGATGACCCTCGTCCGCGAGCTCGAGAAGATGGCCCGGGAGTCGCTGGACGCGCGCGACTATCAGGAGATCTCCACGCCACTCCTGGTGAACCAGAAGCTGTGGGTACAGTCTGGCCACTGGGATTTCTACAAGGACAACATTTTCATGGTGGAGGTCGAGGGCGGCCTCTTCAGCCTCAAGCCGATGAACTGCCCGGAGTCGTCCTACGTCTACAAGCGGGCCCTGCGCTCGTATCGCGACCTCCCCCTCCGCTACTCGGAGATGGGCCGCTGCCACCGCAACGAGCGCTCGGGCGCGCTGGCCGGGCTCACCCGGGTGCGCCAGTTCACGCAGGACGATGCGCACATCTATTGCCGGCCTGACCAGGTCCAGGCCGAGATCGCGGACCTGCTCGTGCTGGTGCGCGAGTGGTACGGGCTGTTCGGGCTGCCGCCGTCCTTCCGCCTGGCCACGCGGCCGCCGGACAAGCTCGGCACGGAGCAGCAGTGGGATTCGGCGGAGGACGCGCTCCACCAGGCGCTGGGCGCGAACCAGCTGCCTTACGATCTCGACAAGGGCGGGGCCGCCTTCTACGGCCCCAAGATCGACATCGACGTGGAGGACGCACTGGGCCGTAAGTGGCAGCTCGCCACCATCCAGGTCGATCTCACGATGCTGCCCGAGCGCATGCAGTGCGAGTTCATCGACACCGACGGCCAGCCCAAGCGGCCGGTCGTGATCCACCGCGCGATCTTCGGCTCCTACGACCGCTTCATCGCGATCCTCACCGAGCACTTCGCGGGCGCGTTCCCGACCTGGCTCGCCCCCGTGCAGGCGCGGGTGCTGCCCATCAGCGAGAAGCACGCCGAGTACGGCCGGGCGGTGCACGCCAAGCTCCGCGCGGCGCGCATCCGCGCCGAGCTCGACGATCGCAACGAGAAGCTCGGCTATCGCATCCGCGACGCCCAGGTGCGCAAGGTCCCGTACACCCTGGTGGTGGGAGAGCGCGAGGCCCAGAACGGCACCGCCAGCGTCCGGGCGCGCGGCGGCGAGGACCTCGGCGCGATCCCGCTGGAGCGTGTCCTCGACGATCTGCGCGCCGAGATCGGCAATCGGTCCGCCACCCTCACCGTGGGGCAAGCCACCTGAGCCCCGCCACCAAGGAGCCGCGCGATACAGCCTAAAGACATTCGCGTCAACGAGGGCATTCGGGTCCGCGAGGTGCGCGTGGTGAGCGACACCGGGGAGCAGCTGGGGATCCTGCCGATCGCGCAGGCCCTCGATCTGGCGCGGCAGAAGGAGATGGATCTGGTGGAGGTGGCGGCGG
>Ga0134122_10001754_pt1 | contig 15752 bp, 16 predicted proteins | sample KB302_FD_96461 | JGI IMG/M metagenome (GOLD analysis project Ga0134122, IMG submission 96461) | Terrestrial soil microbial communities without Nitrogen fertilizer from Kellogg Biological Station, Michigan, USA - KB3-0-2 | ecosystem: Environmental > Terrestrial > Soil > Unclassified ... | reverse complement strand
GATGGTGGGCGCGACAGGGATCGAACCTGTGACCCCTACCATGTCAAGGTAGTGCTCTACCGCTGAGCTACGCGCCCAGAATGCCGCGGCCCTGGCAAAACAGGGGCAGCGTATAGCGGCAATCCCCGCGGGTGGCAAGGCAGGGCAGGGACGCAAGCGACAGGCACGACGCGTGCCAGCGTCGGGGAGGGTCTTGGCCGCGGGCAGCATTCGCCTGCCATGCCCGCGATCCCAAGCGAGGAAGCTGGGGACGGGACCAGGAGATGCTCAAGCTGAAAGCCTCTTGTGAGGCCTTGGGGGCCCGCGGGCACTTGCAAGCGCTCCTTGCCCTGGCGACACGTAACCCGACGGTGGCTTGAGCCCGCGGGCGGGTCCGCGCTGGCGCGCCACCGGCAGTTCTTGCCCACACCGGCCCGGTGGCGACCCCCGCCTCGTGCCAGGCGCTGCGTTCCCTGCAAGTTGCGTCCCTGCAAGCCCGCCGCCGACGACCCGAATGCCGGGGCACACGCCGGCGATAGCGCCGTCCCGAGCGGGTCCGGTTTTGCGAGGCGGCTCTGGCACCGCACCGTGGTGCACCACTCCGGCCAGTCATGGGGCCCGGCAACCCAACCGGTTTTTGCAAAGGCAGGTGACGGAGGAAGCCGTGGCGCTCGTGTTGGCCGGCGTCGCACGATCTTGGACGAAAGGTGCGGAACCGTCCCCCGTCGCTGCCGTTAACCCCCTGAGTAGGGCAATCTAGCCATGGGAGAAAGGCCCATGCCACAGGCACGTTCTCAGATCGTCGAGCGCCTCAGGTCGGCGCTGCAGGCGCAGTACGATGCGATCCTGAACGAGCCGCTCCCGGAGCGCTGGGTCGATTTGATTCACCGTCTCAACGAGCAGGAGCGCCGGGAGCGCGAGCCCCGCGTCGTGCCGAGCGGGCGGCCGCGCCCGAGTTGAGGGCACCTCACCGAGGGCAGCCAGCGAGGCAGCTTGCGGGACGCGAGCCGCTCGCGAAAAGAAACATCAGTATACACCGTACATCAGTAAACACGGTAAATTGCCGTCGCATTGAATTGGCCGTGCGAGGCTGCGGGACGCGAGTAAAGCCGTCAGCAAACGAAAAACAGCAAGGGTCGTGCGCCGCGTTGCGCAGAGCTCAGGTCAGCAGCCGGTCGATCTCGCGGACGAGGTCTTTGAGATGAAATGGTTTTGAGAGTACGCGTGCATCGCGCGGCATCGGATTATTGGTATTGAGCGTAACGGCGGCGAAGCCGGTGATGAACATGATCTTGAGCTCGGGGTCCAACTCGGCAGCGCGCCTGGCGAGTTCGATCCCGTCCATCTGCGGCATCACGATATCCGTCAAGAGCAGTGTAAACGGTTCTTGCTTCAAGCGTTCGTGCGCCTCCCGCCCATTGGCGAAGGCGATCACTTCGTAGCCAGCCTTGGCAAGCGCGCGTTCCAGAAATCCACGCATCGAGTCGTCGTCTTCGGCGAGCAGAATGCGTTTGACTGGCAAGCGTGATGGCTTGGCGCTCATGGATGCCCTGCGTGATCCTGGATTGAAGCCGGCGATCGATCCCCGCGCCCAACAGTAACGGTAAGCAACGCTGTTAGCCAAATCTGGCGCCAATTTGGTAAACGGGCAATGAAATGTGGGTAACGGGAGCATCGCAGGGCACCAACCCGGAGGCGCCCACCCGTCCGCATGCGACCAGCATATCCGCCGGCCGTGCCGGCCGAGCATGGCTCACCACCATCTAAAGTCTTCCACGGACGGGCGCGAGAATGATAGACAGCCCCCTCGCGGATTGGCAAAGTGGCTGGCAATCGCCGCCCGACTGCACGCGATGGCACCCTCGCCCGTCTCGGAAATCGGTAGCCCATTCAGTATGCTAGAGCCTTAGATCGACCGAACCTCCGAGCCCTCATGCAAGCCAGCGAAAGAGCATCGATTCTTGCGGAACTGACGCCCCCGTTCACATTGCTCGCGCCCCCAACGCAGGTCGCGCCCGTCGTGTTCTGCTCGCCGCATTCGGGGCGCATTTATCCCAAGTCCTTTTTGGAAGCTTCCCGGCTCGACCCCCATACGTTGCGCAAGTCCGAAGACTGCTATGTTGACGAACTGTTCGAGGGTGTGGTCGCCTTGGGCGCGCCGCTGCTCGCTGCGCGTTTTCCCCGGGCCTACCTCGACGTCAACCGCGAGCCTTACGAACTTGATCCGGAGCTTTTCAGCGGGCGTCTGCCGGACTTCGCCAACACCCAGTCGGCCCGGGTTATGGGTGGGCTTGGTACCATTGCCCGCATCGTCGCCGATACGGAGGAGATCTATCGCGAGCGCTTGCCGATCACGACGGCCTTCGAGCGCATCGAGCGGCTCTACCGGCCCTTTCATGGTGTCTTGGCGGGTCTCCTGGAGGCGACGCGGCGCCAGTTCGGCATGGCCGTCCTGATCGACTGCCACTCCATGCCCTCCGCGTCCATGGGCCAGCCCATCGGGGCGCGACCCCATTTTGTGCTCGGCGATCGGTTCGGCACATCCTGTGACACCAAGCTCACCCGCTTCATGCGCGATATTTTGCAGGCCGGCGGCTATGAGGTGCAGATCAACCGACCCTACGCCGGGGGCTTCATCACGGAATATTACGGCAACCCGGCGCAAGGAATTCAATGCCTGCAGCTCGAAATCAATCGCGCGCTCTACCTGGACGAGGCAACCCTGTCCAAGAGCAAAAACTTTGCAAACCTGGCCAACACTCTCGGCGCCATGGCCGCCCAGGTGTTCCAGGCGCTGCCGGCCCTCCTGGAACGACGGGCTGCGGCCGAGTAAGACGCAGGTCTCACGCTGTGCGGCGCGGTGACCTCCCGAAGATGTTGCGGCGCAACAGAAGATCGCCGGGTCAGCTCGCGGGCGCCGCGCTGTCGGCAAGGCGTTGCCGGGCCGGGGCAGTAGTGGCGGGCTAAGTCATGGAGAGGATTGGATAAAGAAAAGGGGCCGCGCGGGTCACGTGCGGCCCAAGTCTAGGGAGGAAACGCCCAAGGAGGGCATGAGACCCACGACAGGGTCGTTGGCCTCGCCATCCATTTAGATGTGCGACGCACAAAGTTCAAGCGAATTGTTTTGCATTGCAGAAACACGGAGACAGCATGGCTTGGGTGGGGGCTGGTGGCTCGCCCGCGGCCATTGGGGGCGCGCGCTGGAAAAGAAAAAGGGCCGCGCCGGCATGGCCGTGCAGCCCAAGTCTAGGGAGGAAACGCCCAAGGTGGGCACGCCATGGTGGGCTGGGCCCGGCCACGGCGCTGCCCTTGATATGGGCGTGTTCGTGCTGCGCTGCAACCTCGCCCCGGGTCTTCCTTACCATCTTCGGGAAGAATGTGGCCGGTTGGCAACGTGGGATTTGCCAAATGGCAACGCTTGAGCTTTGGGGAATCCAGGGGCTCCACACCTCCGCGCGTGGATGAGAACGACCGTGCCTGGCCTGCAACCTTCTTCGTCGCGTCTGCTGGCCTTTGCCCACGAGCTCGCCGACCTGTCCGGGGAGGCTATCCATCGGCACTTCCGGCGGGCGCTGGCGGTCACCAACAAGGCGGAGGGGGGCCAATTCGATCCCGTGACGGTGGCCGACCGCAACGCGGAGCGCATCATGCGCCAGGCCATCGCCAAGGCTTTTCCCGAGCACGGCGTCATTGGCGAGGAGTTCGCGCCACTGGCCGGTACCGGGCGCTTTCAATGGATCCTCGATCCTATCGACGGCACCCGCGCGTTCATGATCGGCAGCCCGATGTGGGGAACGTTGATCGCCTTGACGGATCACGGTCGGCCGGTGCTCGGCGTCATGAACCAGCCCTTCACGCGGGAGCGCTTTTGGGCTGCCGGCGGCGTGGCGCGAATGCAGGGGCCCACCGGCCGGCCGACGCGGCTAAAAGCCCGCGCGTGCGCGCGGCTCGAAGATGCCGTTCTCACCACCACCCATCCCGACCTTTTTGCGGAACAACGCGAGCGCGCGCGCTTTGCAGAACTCAAGGGCCGGGTGCTGATGACGCGTTTCGGCGGCGACTGCTACGGCTACTGTCTCTTGGCGGCGGGGTTCGTGGATCTCATCATCGAGGTCGGGCTCAAACCTTATGATGTCATGGCGCTGATCCCCATCATCGAAAGCGCCGGTGGCATCATCACGACCTGGGACGGCGAGCCGGCGCTCAGGGGCGGGCGCGTCGTTGCCGCCGGGGATGCGCGCACGCACCGGCAGGCCCTGCGCCTTCTGACCGGCTGAGGCGACACGGGCGCGGGCGGCGGCGCGCATTGCTCCCTCAGGCGACAGCCGTGGTGACGCCGAGATATTCATCAAACACCGCCCAGAAATGCCCCCTGATGGGGTCGGCTTCCTGCAAGATTTCGTGCTTGGCCTGCGGGATTAAGACGTGAGTGCCAACCTTTAGGCGCAGCCCAAACTCCTCGACGGCCTGCGTGGAGACAATGCTGTCGGCTCCGGCCGCAAACAGCAGGAGGGGCAGTTCGACGCGCAGGGGATAGTCGGGCGCCCTGATCTTGGCGATTGAGCGAAGCGCGGCCCTGAGCCAGCCAATGGTGGGCGACCCGAGTCCCAGGGCGGGTGCGCTTTCCAGCACCATGCGGCTGCGCAAATACCGCTCCCGGTCCGAGGTCACCGGGTTCTGCTCGAAGGGCGTCGCCTCGAGCACCTCGTTGCCGCCGTGGCGCACGTAGAGCGAGCTCAAGCCGAGCGCGCCGAGGACCTCGGTATAGGCGCGGGCTGCACCCTGGGGCACGCCGAGCTGCTCGCGTGCGATCGCGATCATCGGTGCGCTCAGGATCATGCGCTGGAACCAGGTGCCGGGCAGGCGTGCATTACGCAAAAGGATGTTCCCGCCCATCGAATGCGCGAGGGCGATGAAGGGCGCCGGGCAATCGGGCAGCACGATCTCCTGCATGAAACGGGCAAGGTCACGATCATAGTCGGCGAAGGAGCGCACGTACCCTTTGCGGCGGTTACGGAGCAGCCGATCGGAGCCGCCTTGGCCTCGCCAGTCCATGGTCGCGACACAAAAACCGCGCCGGCGCAAATCGGCGATCACTTCAAAGTACTTTTCGATGTATTCACCCCGGCCATGAAACAAGCACACCGTGCCGCGCCGGGGGCCGCGGGTTGGAGCCCAGCGCGCAAAGCGGATTTTGACGCCGCCGGCACCTTTGAAGGTTCCCGTCACAGCTCCGCTCGGTACCGGGTTCTTTGCAAGTGCCACCAGATCCATGCACGTCTCCGCCAGATGCGCTTGGCCGCGCTCTATAGCAGGCGGGTCGCCGGGCCAACAGATGCGCGTTGAGCAATGCGGGGTCCCCGCAAAAGCAAAGACCCCAGCGCCGCGCTGGGGTCTCGGTCTCGCAGGGCCCGCGCTTGCAGGCAGCTATGGCGCCATCAATAGGAGCGTTGCCACCAAGGTCGCGGGCCGTAGGCGAACGGACCATAGACGCGCCCTTCGAGCGGATAAGCGCTGACGATCTCGCCGGAGCAGCGCTCAATCGTCAGTTCGAACAACCGTCCACTGGGACGTCGAGCCCGCACAACGGCAACGTTGCCTCGCAGCGCGCCGTCATGGAAATCACGCCATCCGTGCCGCGTCAGGCGGTCGCGAACGACGTCGCGCGGCACGCACTGCCCGCCGTAACCGGGACGCGCGTCGTCATAAGAGTAGCGGGGCGGCCGGCCGTACGCGGGTGGCTCTTCCCCGTCGCGATAGACCCGCTCGCGCGGAAGTGGGGGGCCGGCATAGGGGAGCGGCGGCGTGCCGGCGAAGGGGCGCTCGGGTTGACGATACTCGGGCCGACGATAAATGTCCCCATAGCGAGGATCCTCGTAGACCGAGCCATAGCGATCGGGCGGTGGGCCCTCGTCCAGGTCGGCGGCCTTTGCGCTCGCACTGGCAGCTCCCGTGGCGGCGAGCAAGCTCACCACCAAAATCCAACTCCTCATGGGCACTCTCCTCTCGGACGCCTCTCCTTGGGCAAAGTGGCGGCCGCAACATGAACGGGGCATGAAAAACCATTATGCTCAGCTTCGGCTTAAGCGACTGGCAGCGTGCCCTTTTCCTATCCTTTCTCCCTTACTTCTCCTTTCTTCCGACCTTCGGGCCTGCGGCGCAATCGGTGCCCAGACGCTCCGCCGCCGGACGGTTTGCGACGGAGCGATAGCAAGGCTTGCCGCGGGCGCGCCGCGGCGCGTTGGGGGCCTCGGGCGGGGGCCCTTGAAGCCTGCGAAATCGCACCTAAATGTCGGGTTGTGCGCACGCCTCTGATTGGGTGCGCTGAAACCGCTGCCTGGCCCTCGGGCAGGCCTTACGCGCTGCTTTCGGGCAGGCAGATATCCACAGTCGCTTCTCAAGGAGGACTCGTGATGCGACACTTCGATTTGACCCCCTTCTACCGTTCCACCGTTGGCTTCGACCACCTGTTCGATCTTTTGGACAGTGCTACGGGCGTCGATGGCGACGGCGTGGCCTACCCCCCCTACAACATCGAGCGCCTCGGCGACAACGAGTACCGGATCACCATGGCGGTGGCCGGGTTCGGTGAGGACGAGCTCAAGATCGACGTCAAGGAGCAATCCCTCACCGTACGTGGCGAAAAGAAAGCCGACGACAAGCAGCGGCAGTTCCTGCATCGCGGCATCGCCGGGCGCAGCTTCGAGCGGCGTTTCCAGCTCGCCGACCACGTCGAGGTGAAGGGCGCAGACCTTAGGGATGGTCTGTTGCATGTTGACCTCGTGCGCAACGTGCCCGAGCGGCTAAAGCCGCGGGTGATTGCGATCGGCAACGGCAGAGCTGCCAAGCAGGTTGAAGCGAGCGCCTAACGGGATTAGCTCGGCACCACCACGAAGGGGCGTCGCGCAAGCGACGCCCTTTTTTGCGCAAGGGCCCCTTTGCGTCAGGGCCTCTTGCCATGGCGCGTTTGCGGCAGCCTCGGCGAGCTCAAAAAGAAGTTTACTTTAGCGGACGTTTGCGCAAGGCCGTGACAGCGCCCCGATCCTGGGGCCAATGCGTGGTGCCGCTGATGGCGCCGCCTCGCGCCTGCGCAATGGCGCAAGATCGGGGCATTTTGGGTCGGGGCTTCGTGTGACCTCGCCGCGACCGCGACGCGTTTGGTCAAGCGGCGCGCGGATGCCGGCGGGGGATGCTGGGCGGGTCGTCCTGGTGCTGCCGGTGTGGATTGAACACACGACCTCTCCCTTACCAAGGGAGTGCTCTACCACTGAGCTACGGCAGCAACACCAGAGCGCCACACCCTGTCGGTCGATGTGGCGCCTCGGCCTGGCCGCGGATATGCCATAGGCGGGCTGGCGCAGCAAGATACGCTGGTCCTGTCGCCAGGTCTGCGCTTTTGCCCATCCTGCATTCCACCCGCTGCGCATTCGCATACCCTGGTGCGGCTGCCTCATGGTAGGGATGCCGCCCCGAAGTCTCAACAATCAGGCAGGGATGATGGTCTCCGAGACGATGCGATCCTACGCGGACCGGGAAGCGCCTCAAAGCGAGACCGGCCTGCTCATCGTAGTGTCCGCGGCCCACCTCGCCAGCCACTTCTACATTCTGGTGCTGCCCGTGCTGATTCCGCTGCTCAAAGACCGTTTGGGCGTGGGCTTTTTTGAGATCGGCGTCGCGCTTACAATTTTTAACGTCGTGACCGGGTTGACCCAGGCGCCAATGGGCTTTCTCGTCGATAGGGTCGGCCCGCGGCTGGTGTTAATGGCAGGCCTCTGCCTTGGCGGCTTGGCCTTCGCCATGCTGGGGCTGTGGACAACCTACCCGGTGCTGATCGCGGCTGCCCTCTTTGCCGGCCTCGCCAACTGCGTCTACCACCCGGCTGACTACGCGCTGCTCGCCGATGCGATCCCGGAACATCGTATTGGCCGCGCCTTCTCGGTGCACACCTTCGCGGGCTTTGCCGGCGGCGCTCTTGCGCCGCCAATCCTGCTCGGCGTCGCGGCCTACGCCGGACTTGCGGCCGCGCTCCTCGTCGCCGGCCTGGTGGGGCCTGTGGTCGCGGGCCTCTCGCTTTTGCGGGGCAAGGTGGAGGCCGCTCCCCACACCAAGGCACGCACGATCACCGATGGTGCTGCCAAACGCGCCCCGCTGGGCATCCTGAACGCGTCGATCATTGGCCTCACCGGGTTCTTCACGCTCCTCGCCTTGTCGAGCGGTGGCATCCAGAGCTTCTCCGTGGTGGCGCTGCTCGCCACGCAGGACGTAACGCTCGCCTCCGCCAACGTCGCGCTGACCGCCCACCTAACTTGCGCCGCCATCGGCGTCCTTGCCGGCGGCTTCCTTGCGGACCGTACCACTTCCCACGGCTACGTCGCCGCCGTGGGCTTCGGTCTCACGACCGCCATCGTCGCGGGCATTGCCATGCTGACCCTGCCCGCCGCCCTGATTATCGGGGGACTTGGCCTCGCCGGTTTTTTGTCTGGCATCATCATGCCCTCGCGCGACATGCTGGTGCGCAAGGCGGCGCCGCCCGGCATGGTTGGGCGCGCATTCGGCATCGTATCCACGGGCTTCAATATCGGCGGGATTATCGGGCCATTGCTGTTCGGCTGGATCATGGACAACGCCTCGCCGCGCTGGGTGTTTGGGGCATCGGCCGTCTTTATGGCCGTCACGGCCGCCTTCGGGATCGCCAGCGAGCATCGCACCCGGCAGCGCCTTGCCGCTCAGGTCGGCGCGCGCTAGCTTGCCGCTGAGACGGCTAGCCGGGAAGAAGCGGACCATGTGGTAAATGAATAAGCCGGTCGATAAAAAAGGCTCCGAGCGCGCGCACCGACAAGCACGGCTCGCTCAGCAACTGCGCAGCAATCTCTCAAAGCGAAAAGCACAGACACGCGGGCGGGAATCGGACATCCCCGGCGGCGAGGTGCCTCCAGCGGGCAACAGGCCGCAGGACTCCTAGGCATCGGCGCCTTGTCGGCTTTGTCGAATGGTGCGTTGTTGGCTTTAGCACGCGCAAACGGAACGCTTCCATGGATCGCATCAACATCATCGGTGGCAGTCGCCTCACAGGGACGATCCCGATTTCGGGGGCCAAGAACGCGGCCTTGCCGTTGATGATCGCCAGTCTGCTGACGGGTGACCGGCTTACCCTGAAAAACGTGCCCAACCTCGCCGACGTCAATCTGCTGGCGCGCATCCTGCGCAATCACGGCGTCGATCTCACCATCGACGGCAAGCGCGCCGATCCCTCGCCGCACTTGGGCGAAACGTTTCACCTTACCGCGCGGGATATTGTGGACACCACGGCGCCCTATGAAATGGTCAATCGCATGCGGGCGAGCTTTTGGGTGCTGGGTCCGCTGCTGGCGCGCTGCGGTAGCGCACGCGTGTCGATGCCCGGTGGCTGCGCCATTGGCACGCGTCCGGTCGATCTGCATCTGTTCGGCCTCAAGGCGTTGGGTGCGAGCATTGACATTGACGGCGGCTACGTCGTGGCCAAGGCGCCCAAGCGCCTAAAGGGGGCAAGGGTCGTCTTTCCCAAAGTTTCCGTTGGCGCGACCCATACGGTGATGATGAGCGCGGCCCTCGCCGAGGGGGAGACCGTAATCGAGAACGCCGCCCGCGAACCCGAGGTCGGCGATGTTGCGGAATGCTTGGCGAAAATGGGCGCCAAGATCGAGGGTATCGGGACCAGGACGCTGCGCATCCAGGGACAGGACCGGCTGGAGGGGACGGTCCATACCGTGCTGCCCGACCGCATCGAGACCGGGACTTACGCGTTTGCCGTGGCAGCGGCCGGCGGTGACGTTGAACTCAAGGGCGCCCGCAAGGGCTTGTTGGAAGTCGCGTTCGCAGCGCTCGAGTCGACGGGCGTTGCGGTCGCCGACACGGCCGATGGCGTGCGCGTCGCCCGCGACAGCCGCGAGCTGCAACCGCTCAGGATCGAGACCCAACCCTTTCCCGGCTTTCCGACCGATTTGCAGGCGCAGCTCATGGCACTGATGACGCGGGCCAACGGCAGCAGCGTGATTCGGGAGACAATTTTCGAAAATCGCTTCATGCACGTGCAGGAGCTGGCGCGCCTTGGCGCCAACATACAGCTGCAGGGTGATACCGCTACCGTGCGCGGTGTCCCAAAGCTGCGCGGCGCCCAGGTCATGGCGACCGACCTACGTGCCTCGGTCTCACTGGTCATTGCCGGCCTGATGGCAGAGGGGGAAACCGTGATTAATCGGGTTTACCACCTCGATCGCGGCTTCGAGCGGCTGGAGCAGAAGCTCTCCGGCTGCGGGGCGAACATCGCCCGCTTGGTGAGCGGTTGACGGGCCGGCCCGCGCTGCTTGCGCGCGACAGACCTTGCCCCGGGCGCGGGCTCCCCGCCGGGCAGGTTGCGCTGCCCTCTTACAATCGGCGACGGCGTTCGCTATCACTGCCGAGTGACCGGCAGGCTTGTTTGCACCTCCTGCCTCGCGTCCCGAGCCGATGCCGCATAGAGGACCATCGCAGCACATGGCGGAGCTCAAGCTGATCGCGCTCGATGCCGACGATTTGGCCGTGCTGTCGGCACACCTGCAGGATGCCGTGATCCAGGTCGCCGACATTGCCTATCTGCCGAAAGAGCGGCGGTTCGCCGCCGTCGGCAATCGGTTCGACTGGATGGCGGCCGTCGGGCCGGCCGAGGGGTATGCCCGCCGCCGCGCGGCCGTGCGCTTCGAGCGCGTGCTTGGCGCCCAGCTGCAGGCAATCGATCTCAAGAACAAGGGCTTGGTCCTCTCCCTGCTTGCGGTCACCTTCGAGCCGACCGCGGCGCCGGAAGGCTACGTCACCTTGCATTTTGCCGATGGCGGCGCCATCCGGTTGCACGTCGAATGTGTCGAGGCCGAGCTCAAGGACTTGGGGCCGATATGGCAAGTCGAGTTCAAGCCCCGGCATCCCGACGGCAGCCCCATCTCTCCTGGTCCCGGTAAGGATCGCTCCACCTGATCGTCATCGAAACTTGGCCATGCCCGTTCGTCTCGCGACCACAGATGCAAACTTTGACGGGGCGTTCGCCAGCTTCTTGGCGAGCAAGCGCGAGGTTTCGCCCGACGTCGAGCAAAGCGTGCGCGCGATCATCGCCGATGTGCGCCAACGTGGCGACGCGGCGCTTTTGGACTACACCCGCCGGTTCGATCAGTTCGATCTCTCCAGCCGGGGCGTGCGCATGGCGGAAGCCGAGATCCGCGAGGGCGCGCGCGGCTGCGATGTTGCAACGCTTGCGGCCTTGGCCATGGCGAAAGCGCGGATCGAGGCCTACCACGTGCGCCAACTGCCCAAGGACGAGGCATTCACCGACGGCCTCGGTGCCGAGCTTGGTTGGCGCTGGTCGGCAATCGAGTCGGTCGGTCTTTATGTCCCCGGCGGCCTTGCCAGTTACCCAAGCTCCCTTTTGATGAACGCCGTGCCCGCCAAAGTGGCGGGCGTGCCGCGGATCGCCGTTGCGGTACCGGCACCGCTGGGTGAGGTCAACCCCTTCGTGCTGGCCGCCGCCAACCTCGTCGGCATCTCGGAAATCTACCGCATTGGCGGCGCCCAGGCCGTGGCCGCTTTCGCCTTCGGCACCCAAAGCGTTGCACCCGTCGCCAAGGTCATCGGTCCCGGCAATGCCTACGTGGCCGCCGCCAAGCGCCAGGTCTTTGGCACGGTCGGCATCGACGCCATCGCCGGCCCGTCGGAGGTGCTCATTATCGCCGATCGGGAGAACAACCCCGCTTGGCTGGCCGCCGACCTGCTGGCGCAGGCCGAGCACGATACCGCCGCGCAAGCCATTCTGATGACCGACGATGCCGCCTTCGCCGCGGTCGTCGAAGGCGAGGTCGACCGTCAGCTTGCCCACTTACCCCGTTGCGACATTGCCGAGGCGAGCTGGCGCGAGTTCGGTGCGGTGATCATCCTTGCAACGCTCGAGCAAGCCCCGGCCTTGGCCGACCGCATTGCCGCCGAGCACGTGCAAATCGTGACGCGCGATCCCGAGCGCCTTGCCCATCGTATCCGCAACGCCGGCGCCCTTTTTCTTGGCGCCCATACACCGGAGGTGATCGGCGATTACCTGGCTGGCTCCAACCACGTGCTGCCGACGGCGCGCAGCGCGCGCTTTGCCTCGGGCCTCGGCGTTTATGACTTTATGAAGCGCACCTCAACCCTGCGCCTCGACGCGGCCGCGTTGCGGAGGCTGGCGGCACCGGCGATGGTTCTTGCCCGTGCCGAAGGTCTTACTGCGCATGAGCGCTCGGTGGCGTTGCGCCTCGACCCTGCCGCCGATTGACATTGAGGTCTCAATGTTTGAGCCGCCGGCCAGCGATGCCAACCCCAAGGCTCGGCTCACCGCCATCACGCTCGACAGCAGCTCCATCAAACGGGGTAGCTCCGGTATCGAGCACGAACGCGAGGTCGCGATCTTTGATATCCTGGAGAGCAATTTCTTCAGTCTGGATGGCCGTGACGAAGGTCCCTATACGCTCAACCTTGGCATCGCCGAGGACCGGCTCGTCTTGGCCGTTGGCCAACAGGCGAGCGATAGCGTGTTCACGCTGGTGCTGTCCCTGACGCCGCTGCGGCGTGTCATGAAAGACTATTTCATCGTGTGCGAGAGCTACTACCGGGCAATCCGCACCGCCCCACCCTCGCGCATCCAAGCCATCGATATGGGGCGGCGGGCGTTGCACGACGAGGGCAGTCGCGTGCTGCTGGAACGGCTCAAGGGCAAGGTCACCGTCGACAGTGACACGGCGCGGCGCCTGTTCACGCTGATATGCGCGCTGCACTGGAAAGGATGAGAGGTGGCGGGCGCGGGGGGCCATGAGCTGCCGGGCGCGGTCTTATTCGCCTGCACCATGAACTCGGTGCGCTCGCCCATGGCCGCGGCCATTCTCAGGCACCTCGCCGGTCGGCGCGCCTACGTGGAATCGGCAGGCGTGCGCGCCGGCGGATCGGACGCCTTTGCCGTGGCGGCGATGGACGAAATCGGCATCGACATCTCCCAGCACGCTCCGCACACGCTGCGCGACCTCCATGACACCTCGTTCGACTTGATCGTCTCGCTTTCCCCGGAAGCTCATCATCAGGCGCTGGAACTCACCCGCACCATGGCCGTAGACGTCGAGTATTGGCCGACCTTCGACGCCACGCTCCTAATTGGCAGCGCCGGACGCGAGCAGATCCTGCAGGCCTACCGCGATGTGCGCGATGGCCTATTCCAGCGTATCAAGCGCCGGTTCGGCTTCGAGGGCGGGCCCAGCGTCTAGCGGCTTGGGCGCGCCTGCCGGGTTGGCTTGATTTTCCGCGCCGACCGTGGCCAATGTCGCACGCTCTATTGCGTTTGGAGCCATGCTATGAGCCTGACAAAGGCACCACAATCGCCGGTGCTCAACCGTACCGACAGTCCACGGCGCGAAACGCTGAGGGCCGAGCTTGCGCGCACCAAACCGGCCGGCCGGCGCGCCCGCCTCAAGCCGAAGCTGGTGCTCGCCAGCGGGTCGCCGCGGCGGCTTACGCTGCTGGCGCAGGCCGGTATCGAGCCCGACGGCTTGCGGCCAGCCTCGATCGACGAGACCCCAGGCAAGGGCGAGATGCCGCGCTCGCTGGTTTCGCGGTTGGCGCGCGCCAAGGCCGAAAGCGGCCGCGACCAGATCGCCAATGATAAGGACATTGCCGACGCCCACGTGCTGGCTGCCGATACCATCGTCGCGGTCGGCCGCCGCATTCTGGTGAAGCCGCGTTTCGTCGAGGAAGCGCTGGCGGCGCTGCAGCTTTTGTCGGGGCGCAACCATCGCGTCATTACGGGGTTGTGCATGATCACGCCGGATGACCGCGTGCGGCTCAAAGTTGTCGACACCCGCGTGCGCTTCAAGCGGTTGTCGAAGGAAGAAATGGACGCCTACATCGCCTCGCGGGAATGGCGCGGCAAGGCAGGCGGCTATGCCATTCAAGGATTGGCCGGTTGTTTCGTGCAAAAGCTGGTTGGCTCCTACACCAATGTCGTCGGCCTGCCTCTGACGGAGGTGGTGGGAATGCTGACGGCGGAGGGATTTCCGATCCATTTCAACTGGCTCAAAATGGGCGAGACCGAGCTCTCGTAGCCCTGCCATGACCGAGGCAAAGCGCGCCGGGGCCGCGCCAGGACGTTGCCCGATCTGCAGCCGTCCCAGCCAGGACGACTACCGACCGTTCTGCTCGCGCCGTTGCGCCGACGTCGACCTGTCGCGCTGGCTACGCGGCAGCTATGCCGTTGCGGGCGAGCCAGCGCACGGCGAGCGCGACGAGGCCCCGGCGACGGGAACCTCGCGCCCGGAGGAGAGCTAGAGCTGCGCTCGGGCTCGCTGCCGCCTCTCACCCTATCTCGTTGCCTCCTCGCCCGAGTTCTGAGCCGCGCGCGCAGCGGCGCACGCGCTGGCTCTAACGCCCTGTGGCGTTCCGACCACCCCGTGGCGGAATTTCCCGCGGTTGTGTGCCCAAGGCCCGTTGACTCCCATCAAATCCCATGTAATCCCAGGGTAGCCCGGCGGACGATCGGGATTTTTGTCGGTGGCGGAGCGTGGCAGCGAGGCTCGAGCGCAAAGGATGGATCGCTTTGTCTCCACCTTCACCAACAAGATCGATGCCAAGGGGCGCGTGTCGATCCCGGCCCCATTCCGGGCCGTCCTCGAACGCGATGGCTACGCCGGCGGCATCTACTGCTACCCCTCGCTGGACGCTCCAGCGCTCGATGCAGGCGGCCAAAGCCTTGCACAAAAGATCGATGGGCTTCTCGCTGGCCTGCCGGATTATTCGGACGAGCGGGACGAGCTGTCTGTCGCGCTCTACGGCGACGTGCACATCCTCAGCCTCGATGGCGACGGACGCATCGTCCTTCCTGAAGCGCTTCGCGCGCACGCCGGACTTGCAACCCATGTCACTTTTGTCGGCCTGGGTCAGAAATTTCAAATGTGGGAACCGCAGCGCTTCGAAGCGCGACGCGCGCGGGCCCGCGCCAAAGTTCAAGACCACCGCCGCCTTTTCGGCGCGGGGAGCCGCCTCGGCCCGGGGGACGATGGCGGCGCGGGAGGAGCACGGGAATGATGACGCCGGGCGGCACCTCGATGGGGGAGGGTGCTCGCAGAGGGACGTCGCGCCACGTTCCCGTGCTGCTTCCCGAAGTTTTGGCCGCGTTGGCACCGCAGCGCGGCGAGACCTACATTGATGGCACCTTCGGCGCCGGCGGCTATACCGGCGCCATTCTAACCGAAGCTCCGGATTGCCGCGTGCTGGCCATCGATCGCGACCGGCAGGCGATCGTCGCCGGCGCGGCGCTGGCCCAACAACATCAGGGACGACTGCGGCTTGAGGAAGGCTGCTTCGGGCGTCTCGATCGCATTGCGGAAAACTGCGGCCTGACCGAGATCGATGGCGTGGTTCTCGATCTCGGTGTCTCCTCGATGCAGGTCGACGATCCGGCGCGTGGATTCTCCTTCCAACGCGACGGACCGCTCGACATGCGCATGTCCCCGCAAGGGCCGACTGCCGCCGATTTCGTCAATACGGCGGCAGAAGCCGAGCTCGCCGACGTGATCTTTCATCTCGGCGGCGAGCGCAGCTCGCGCGCCATTGCCCGCCGAATCCTGGCGCGCCGGGCCGATCGGCCCCTGGCGCGCACGAGTGAGCTCGCCGAGCTCGTCGTCCGCGTGTTGGGTCGCGAAAAGATCGCGGGCCGACACGCCGCGACGCGCACCTTCCAGGCGTTGCGCATGCACGTC
>Ga0134122_10001753_pt1 | contig 15759 bp, 18 predicted proteins | sample KB302_FD_96461 | JGI IMG/M metagenome (GOLD analysis project Ga0134122, IMG submission 96461) | Terrestrial soil microbial communities without Nitrogen fertilizer from Kellogg Biological Station, Michigan, USA - KB3-0-2 | ecosystem: Environmental > Terrestrial > Soil > Unclassified ... | reverse complement strand
TGTCTGCCGCTCTGGTTTCGCGGATATTTCTGACACCCGAGAGGCTGGAGATTGCACTCGCAGCGGAAGCGGTCCTGCTGACGCTGTTCATCCTGCTGTTCTGCGAATTGGGGCCCAAGGCTCTGGCCGCACGCTATCCGGAACGCATCAGCCTGAAGATTGTCATACCGATTGCGATTTGCATGAAAGTTCTGTATCCCGCCACGAAACTGGGAATTCGCGTTGCAGGAGTTTTTTACAAAAATGTTCAGGCAACCACACGGCCACCGGCCGATGTCACCAGCCATGCGGAACTTCGATCTTTGATCGCGGCGGGAAATCGCGAAGATCAGGTCAAGATGCTGGAGCGCGTGCTGGAGTTTTCCGAGCGCCAGGTAAAAGATGTGATGGTGCCGCGGCCGGAAGTCACCGCGTTCGACATTTCAACGCCAATGGAAGAAATCCTGCAGATCGTCGAAACGACGCGGTATTCGCGATTTCCGGTTTACCAGGGAGTACTCGACAATGTTATTGGCATTCTTCACGGCAAGGACTTGATGCCGTACCTGCGCCAGTCTCCCCCGTTTCGTCTTTCACAGTTATTGCGAAAGCCGGTCTTCATTCCAGATACTGCGAAGCTCAACAATTCCATTCGAATGCTGCAGAACGCCCAAACACATCTGGGAGTCGTTGTGGACGAGCATGGAGGCGTCGAAGGCGTCGTGACGATCGAGGACCTGATTGAGCAGATTGTCGGAGAAATTCAGGACGAACACGACGTGGAAGTGGACGCAATGGTTTCGCATTCGGACGGAAGCATTTTGATCGACAGCAGCATCTCCGTGCGAGAGCTCAACGAACGCCTGTCGCTGAACGTCCCCGAAACGGGTCAGTATGTGACTCTGGCTGGATTTCTCCTGACGCGCACCGGCAGGCTGCCGCGGGAAGGTGAGGAAATCCCATTCGAAAACAATATCTTCCGCGTCGAACAAATGATCGGCCGGCGCATCATGCGAGTGCGGTTGATCAAGACGGAGCCGGTTCCCGATGTCTCACCCGCCGAAACGCCGATCAATTAGAAATCTCGCGTAACATTCGGAAAAATGCCGGGAACGAAATCCCGACACAATTCGCTCCAGGTATGTTTACCGGACCGGCTGCAAACAGGCCGGCAACCGCGAAAGCCATTGCGATCCGGTGATCCCCGAATGATTCGACGGTTCCGCCCTTCAGGTTCTGCCCCCCCGGCACAAAAAGACCGTCAGGAAACTCGTCCACCTGCGCTCCCAAAATCCGCAGATTGGAAACAGCGGCGTGGATCCGATCGCTCTCCTTGGATCGAAGCTCGGCCGCATCCCGAATGCGGATGCCGTTGCGCGTTCGGGTTCCAAGAACGGCAAGGACGACAAGTTCGTCAATGACGTTGGGTATCCATGCGCCCGATATTTCCATTCCCGAAAGCTCGGCACCTTCCACGTAAACATCCGCGATCGGTTCCCCGCCGTTGGTGGGCTTCGGCACGAATTGAATGCGCGCTCCCATCTCCTGAAGCAACAGGACAAAGCCGGATCGGCTTTCATTGACGCCGACATCGATCAGGTGAAGCCGGGATCCAGGCAGTGTTGCGGCGGCGGCGATCAAAAACGCAGCGGACGACATATCGCCCGGAACGGTAAATGTCCCTGCCTTTAAGCGGACGCCGCCTTCAATTTCAATGCTTCCGTTATCGGTTCGCACGTTCGCGCCAAATTCGCGCAATGCCAGTTCGGTATGGTTGCGGCTGGCGAGGGGTTCCCGGACTCGTGTGGTCCCACGCGCGAAGATACCGGCAAGCAGAATCGCGGATTTAACCTGGGCGCTGGCCACCGGAAGCGTGTAGTCAATTGCTGTCAGCCCGCCGCCCTGAATTCGGAGCGGCAGGTAGTTGTCATCCCGCGCAGAGAGACCCGCTCCAAACCGTCGTAGCGGCTCCATCACGCGACGCATTGGACGGCATGACAACGACGCATCACCGACAAACGTGGATTCAAAACTCTGCCCAGCCATAATGCCCGACATCAGTCGAACCGTCGTTCCGGAATTGCCGGCATCGAGTTCGCGTTCCGGACGTTCAAGGCCGTTGGCTCCCCGGCCTTGAATCGTGACAGTGGATCCATCCTGACGGATCGTCACGCCAAGGCGCTGCAGGCAATCCAGCGTGCTCTGGCAATCGGCGCTTTCCGCGAAATTGTGGATTGTGGTGACGCCATCGGCAATTCCGCCCAGCATGGCAAGCCGATGACTGATGGATTTGTCTCCGGGAACCCGCACCGTGCCGCGTATTTCTGCTGCTGGCGTCACCTGCGTTGTGTCGGATTCCATGAAGTTAGAGTAGCACGCGATTGACAATTGAAAATACCTAGTGTTACCTAGTTATCAATGGCTTTCAATGCACCCAGGAGCTTCGAGCTTACAGTGCCCAGCCGGCTCGACGCGCTGGAAGCGGTTCAGTGCCTGGTCACCGAGGCCGCACGGGAATACCATCTCTCCGAAGATTTCGCATATTGGATGGAGCTGACGATCTGCGAGTCCATGATCAATGCAATACGTCACGGTAACCGCTGCGACCCCGCCAAGCAAGCCCACCTGAAAATTTCACTGAACGGATCGCAAATAGAAATCATTGTCGAAGATCAGGGCCGTGGATTCCGGCTCGACGACCTCGCCGATCCCACCGAGACGAAGAACCTGCTCAAACCCAGCGGCCGCGGAATTCTGATCATCCGATCGTTTATGGATGAGGTGCATGTTTCCGAAACTGAAGGCGGAGGCAACCGGCTGCGCATGGTCAAGCGGCTTCCAGAAAATCCGTCATGACTGTGCTGGTCAAAATTCGCCGGCTGGACGATGTCGTCATCATCGATCTCAGCGGACGCATTACAATCGGCGAAGGAACGTTGACGGTTCGGGAAGCGCTTCAGGAATTGATCGAGGCGGGAAATCAAAAATTCCTCGTCAATCTCGCGGACGTGGATTATATCGACAGTTCGGGCCTCGGAGAGCTTGTGACCCTCTTCACAACCGTCCGCCACGACGCAGAAGGACAGGTGAAGCTGCTCAACCTCACACGCCGTGTCCGCGATCTCCTGCAGATTACAAAACTGCTGACCGTTTTCGAGTCCTTCGATAACGAAACCGAAGCATTGAAATCGATGAGGTGATCATTTCACCGGCCGGGCTCGAAGCACCAGCGATGTGCCTATCGGCGTGGGAATTCTGGATTCAATTTCGCAGAACTTTCTAAAAGCGGAGCCGATAAACGAGGGCCCCGAAGCCGTCGCGGTGGGATAGGGCTTTCTTCGGAATCTGGAATACCACGCAGTGACGGGAATAAAGCTCATGCCAAAATATCGCAACGTTTCGATCTCAAATTTTGCGGAAAAGGCCTGACGCAAACGCTTTTTGGAATAACGGCAATAGTGACCCAGTTGCTCGTCGTGAAGTCCAAACAGGGATTGCATGGCGGGAACTGAAAGAACCAGGATGCCCCCCGGTTTCAGCAATTGATGAAGTTTGTCGATGGCCCCGGAATCATTTTCAATATGCTCGAGAACATCGTGCATGACGACCGCGTCCGCAATGTTTTCCCCCTCGATTTCAAAGATTCCCAGCGGTTCGACGGAGCAATTCTCCGGTGGATTGGAAGCAGCGATTTCAAAGGAACTGCGATGAGGCTCAAAAGCGCGTATGTGATATCCACGATTGGATGCGAGCTCGTTGAACAATCCATTGCCACAGCCGATGTTGTAGATTACGGCACCTGCCGGCAGTTTTCGCGGCGCCAGCCACCGAAGGGTGATGTCGTATTTGGCTCGTGCGTAATCGTCATCTTCACGAAAACTGTGATCGGCTGCCGTGTATTCGTTGTCGATATCCATGCTGCAGTTCGCGCCCGCTAAACAAAAAGGCTGCCCGAAGGCAGCCTTCTTTTGAGTTACGAGTAAATTTCTACGGCGTTCCTACTGGTACTTTTTCTGAACTTCCGTCGTTCCCTTCGATGATGCGGCTCTTTTCTCGACGTTTCCCGGGCTGACACGTGAGGTTGTTTTCGCGACAACGCGCGCAGCAATCTTTGCGTAAGCGTCTTCGGAGATCACCTTTTTCTGGGTGAGATCGGCCTTCGAACGATACGGGCGATTCTCGATGATCTTCTGGGCATTCGCCTCGTTGATTCCCGGCAATGACATCAGCGTCTGTTTACTGGCCGTGTTGAGATCGACGAGCGTTGTGCTGGCAGGCTTGACAGGGGAAGTTGAAGCCTTTGGCGTGGGACCTTTAGCTACCTGATTTCCGGCCGGTTGCGCTGGCGTCTTCGCCGCCGGAGGCGCCGTCGAAGGAGCCGTCTGAGCAAAAGACAAACCTGCAGCCGTGATCAGAACACAGACCAGAAAAGAGGCGATCGTTACCGAGTATCGCATGCGGCTCATAGTGAACCTCCCGTCGGGGATTGTACGTGATATTCTGGAGCCATGTCCAATTCCGACATTCTTGGCAAAGCCGATAAAGTGTTGCGCCCGGTCTTGAAGGAGCTCAACCGGTTTCCGTGGTTAAGTGTCGAAGGCTGCTGCGCCGGCCATAAACCGGAAGATAGCTTATGGATGGAGGTGCGCGTACTCGGCGCTTCGGGCTTAAACCGCCTCGCCGAACTCCTCCGAATGCTCGACTCGAAACTGGCTGGAACCGACATCCGGCTGGACTGCCTGTTCATCTATTCTGCAGGCGGTCCTGTGGAGCCGGTGCCGCACGGCTGGATTTACACCACCGTCGAAATCTTCTGGCCATCGCGGCCGGAGTGGCGCCGCAGCCAGTCGATGATTGTCGAATCCGTGCTCTCTTCGATTGAGGAATTTTCGTCGAAAGCCGTCGAGCCCTATACACCGGGATGCGCGATCAACTACTGTCCATTCTGTTCGTCGTCGCTTGTTCGCATCGACAACATTGCCTCTGCCGGGCACCGCTATAAATGTGGCGATTGCGACATGACCTGGACCATGATCGATCCGGCCGTCTGACGTCCACGAACCCTATGGACGATTCGAACGACGCGCTGCTGGAAAAGTTTTTCAAGGGCGACGTCCGCTCTCTCGCACGTGTGATCACTCGCGTGGAAAACCGATCCCCAGAAGGCATGGAACTGCTTCAGCACCTTTTCCCCCACACCGGGCGAGCACAAACCATAGGGATTACCGGCAGCCCCGGAAGCGGGAAGAGTTCGCTTGTCGACCGCCTGGCCGCGTTCTACCGCCGCAGGAATAAGACATTGGCGATCGTTGCCGTCGACCCGAGCAGCCCGTTCACGGGAGGCGCGGTTCTCGGCGATCGCATCCGCATGAATGCCCTTGCGACGGATCCCGGGGTATTCATTCGCAGCATGGCGACACGCGGGCACCTGGGAGGACTGGCGACAGCAACGGCGGATGTTGTCTGCGTGCTTGATGCCGCATCCCGGGATCCAATTCTTGTCGAAACCGTGGGCGTTGGGCAGGATGAAATCGATATCGTGAAACTCGCCGACGTTTCCGTTGTCGTGCTGGTGCCCGGAATGGGCGATGACGTTCAGGCGCTGAAGGCCGGAATCATGGAGATCGGCGATATCTTCGTGATCAATAAATGCGACAGGCCGGGAGTCGAGAAGATGGAGCACGCCATCCAGGCCCTGCTTTCTCTGGCCCATCGACCGGACGGCTGGGTTCCTCCAATCATCAAGACCGTTGCGATTGAAGATCGCGGTATCGAGGAGCTCGCGGAATCCATCGATCGCAGTTATGAACATTACCAGTCGGCCTCACTGCGTCTGGCAAAGAAACGCGAAGCAGCCCGGGAACGCCTGATGAACCTTCTTCAGGAACGGCTTCTGCACAAGGCGGTCGAAACTGTTTTCCCCAACGACGGCACCGGCAAACTCGACAACCTCATAGACCGGATTGCTCGGCGCGAAACGGACCCCTATACGATCGTGGAAGTCATTGTGCGTGGAACGAGGTTTGAAACATGAAGATCGATCACATTGGAATCGCAGTGAAGTCCCTTGCCGACGCCGTGAAAGTTTACGAAGACACCATCGGATTGAAAGTATCCCGCTATGAAACCGTCGAAGATCAGGGTGTAAACCTGGCGATGATTCCCGTCGGTGACAGCCGGTTCGAGCTGCTCGAACCGCTTGCCGCCGATTCTCCGGTCGGGAAATTCGTGGCAAAACGCGGCGAGGGGATTCATCACATCGCGGTATCCGTGGACAATATCGAAGAAGCGCTGGAGCGTTTCAAGGCTGCCGGAGCCCGATTGATCGATGCGGTTCCCCGCCCTGGAGCCCACAATACCAGGATCGCATTCATTCACCCCTCAAGCACGCACGGGGTTTTACTGGAGCTCGTCGAACATGTTAAATGACGTCAGGATCGGAATCGTCGGCGGTAGCGGCTTGTACCAGATGGATGGGATCTCGAACCTTGAAGAGGCCGTCATCGACACGCCTTTTGGGAAACCGTCGGATTCGTATCGCATCGGAACCCTGGAGGGCAGGAAGGTCGCGTTTCTCGCCCGGCACCATCGAAACCACACCATACTTCCTTCCGAGTTGAACTTTCGCGCCAACATCCACGGGTTCAAGCAGCTGGGTGTCGAATGGATACTGTCCGCAAGCGCAGTGGGCTCTCTAAAGGAAGAGTTGAAGCCGCTGGACGTTGTACTGCCCGACCAGTTTTACGACCGCACAAAATCGCGGATATCCACATTCTTTGGCAACGGGATTGTCGCGCACATCAGCTTTGGCGATCCGATCTGCCACGTTCTGTCGGATGTGATCGGTGCTGCCGGCGCGGATGCCGGTGTTCCGATCAAGCGCGGCGGCACCTATGTTTGCATGGAAGGACCCCAGTTTTCGACGCAGGCGGAGTCGAACACGTACCGCGGTTGGGGCATGGATCTGATTGGAATGACGAACCTCCAGGAGGCCAAACTCGCCCGCGAAGCCGAGATCTGTTATTCGACGATGGCGCTGGTCACCGACTACGACTGCTGGCATCCCGATCATGATTCGGTAACCGTCGCGGACATCATCAAGAACCTGACGAAAAACAGCGAGAACGCGCAAAAAATCATTCGAGCGGCCGTCAAGCGCCTGCCGGTGGACCGCTCGTGCAAGTGCGGCACGTCGCTGCAACACGCCATTTTGACGGATCTGAAGAACGTGCCGGCGGAAACCCGAAAGAAGCTGGCCCTGCTGCTCGGAAAGTATCTGTAAAGGATGTCGTTTTTCTTCGATTCCCAGAACACCCTTCGTACCGGATGGAAACTCACGGCGTTCATTGTTGTACTGATGCCGGTGTGGATTGGCACCGGTCTTGCGCTGACGCTGATCGCGGACGCAACTTTCGGATTGGGAAACCCACTCCACGACCTCGCCTTGACCGTGGTAGTCAGCTTCATACCTGCCGCAATCGCAACGGCCTTCGCGGCGCGAATCGTCGATCATGCTCCAGTTCATTCTCTGGGCATCGGTTTTCATACGGGCTGGATCTCGAATCTGGGAACAGGATTTGGTATTGCCGGCGGCATGATGACTCTGTTGATGATGGGAACATGGATTCTGGGCCAGGTCCACCTGGAGTGGGCGGCATCGCAATCGGCGCCCGGCCGAATGGCGCTGACGCTGGGAATTTTGGTTGTCGCAGCCGCATTTGAGGAGCTGATATTTCGAGGATATCCGCTGCAGGTATTGATGAAAGGCATCGGACCATGGCCTGCCATGATCGTCATGTCGTGCGTCTTTGGTCTGCTTCACGCTCAGAACCCGAGTTCCTCGCGTCTGGGCGTATTCAATACTATCGTGGCGGGAATGATGCTGTCGTTGGCATACTTGAAAACGCGCTCGCTGTGGTTTCCGTACGGACTGCACCTGGGGTGGAACGTCGCGCTTGGGATGATCGTGGGATTTCCGCTTTCCGGATTAGGTGTGGAATCGCTGTGGATCACCCACGTGACGGGATCGACGTGGCTGCTTGGCGGAGCTTACGGGCCCGAGGGTGGCGCACTCGGAACAATTGTTTTTTTCGCAGGCGCCGTGGCGGTTTGGAAATTCCCGATCGAAAAACTTCATTATGACGATCGATTTTATAAAAACACACGCACTGGGTAATGATTTCCTGTTGACCGAGCGCGGCGAAATTCCAGAGAGCAGGCTCGCCGGCCTGGCCCGGAAGATCTGCCATCGGAATTTTGGAGTGGGCGCCGACGGGCTCATCTACTGGAACCAGGCGGAGAACATTTTCGATCTGCGGATTTTCAACTGCGACGGCAGCGAGCCGGAATGTTCGGGCAATGGCCTGCGATGCACGGCGGCCTATCTGATCGAATCCGGGCGATGGCCGGAGCCGCAAATCCAGTTGCGCACGGTTTCAGGGGTGTACACGCTGAGTCGCGTCGGAGAAGAATACGAGGCGGACATGGGCCTTCCCGGCCTGCGGCCGGAAGAGATCCCGTTTATTGCAAATCCTCCGGTGGACCGTGTGATCGATTATCCGCTCGTTGTCGACGGAGAAACCGTGCGCATCACCGCGTGTTCGACTGGAAATCCGCACTGTTCGCTGTTCCTGAAGGAATTGGACGAGGCCAAAGTCCAGGAATTCATCCAGCGTCTGGGTCCGAAACTGGAACGCCACTCCGCGTTTCCAAATCGGACCAATGTGGAATTTATCCGCGTGATGAACGACAGGGAGCTTCAGGTGGAATTCTGGGAACGCGGAGTCGGACCGACTTACGCCTCCGGGACTGGATCCTGCGGCGCAACGGTAGCATCGATTCTGAATGGTAGAACAGGGCGCGACGTCACCGTCCATACAAAGGCCGGTAAACTTCGCGTCGAGTGGCCTGAGAACGGCCGGCTTAAACTCACATCCACGGCCACGGTTGTTGCCGAAGGCCGCTATCTGGAAAGGTAATGGACGAAATACTCGATTTGATCATAATTGGCGCCGGTCCCACCGGCCTTGCCACGGCCATCGATGCGCACCGGCAAGGCTTGAAGTATGTTGTTCTGGAGAAGGGATGCATCACCAACTCGATTTATCATTTCCCAAGCCAGATGGTGTTCTTTACGACGCCGGAATTACTGGAAATCGGCGGGATTCCGCTCGTGTCGGAACGCGAAAAGCCGACGCGGAATGAGGCACTGAAGTATTACCGGAAAATCGTTGGCGCGCTGAAGTTGAACATCCACCAATACGAAGAAGTTCAAAAACTGGAAAGCGACGGGCCCCACCGCTTTCGCGCAACGACTGCGGAGGAGATATATCGCGCCTCCAATGTTGTGATCGCGATTGGTTATTACGACAATCCAAATATTCTTGGCATTCCGGGCGAAGATCTGCCGCACGTGTCGCACTACTATACGGAGCCTTACGCGTTCTATAACCGAGACGTTGTCGTGGTAGGCGGCAAGAACTCGGCGGCGGAAGCGGCGCTGGATCTGTTTCGCGGCGGAGCGCGTGTCGCGCTGGTGCATCGCGGATCGGAAATGGGATCGACGTTGAAGTACTGGGTGCGGCCGGATATCGAGAACCGATTCAAAGCGGGAGAGGTAAGACCATTCCTCAACTCGCGCGTGTTGAAGATCACCAGAACGCACGTCGAAGTCGACCAGCAGGGGAGCCACCATAGCATTCCTGCCCAGCAGGTGTTCCTGCTGACGGGTTATCACACGTCGACCGAATTTTTCCGGCAGCTCGGGGTGGAGTTCGACAGAGAGACCCTGCGTCCCACGCACAATCCGCAGACTTTCGAAACCAACGTACAGGGAGTTTATCTGGCGGGATCCGTGGTGGGTGGGCGCATGAATGCGGAGGTGTTCATTGAAAACGGACGGCTTCACGGGGAAACGATTGTGCGGGCAATTACCGCTCGACTGTAGGCGCGGTCTGTGACCGCGCTCGATTTCACATTCCGCGGGTCGGCCAATTCGGGATCGTGCGCGGTCATAGACCGCGCCTACAGTCGAGCGGTACAGCCTAATTCTTCTCGTACGCCGCGACGGCGTCTTCGTACTTGTCGTGGAGCGTAATCCCGAAATACTCCTCCACCTGTTCGGACGGCACCATTTGAATCGCGTCCCAGGCCATGCGCTCGCAGACATTCACGCATATTTTGCAGCCGATGCATTCATCGAACCGGATCTGAACATTGGGAATAATGACGTTGATGCCGTTTGTCATGTCGCGCGGCGTCGATTCGATGCAATCGACGGGGCAGAAAGGCACACAGGCCTCGCATCCGGTGCAGTTGTCCGGATCCACCACGGCAATTTCCTTGGGCTTCTTTTTCTTGCGGGTAATTTTCGCCGGCGCTTCGGGAATGATGAATGTGGGGTTCGCTTTCTTTGTATCAAAACCTGCCATGGATTAATGCACTCCTAAAATTTTTGCGAAGTCGATTGTACCCCGGAAACCGGCGATGCGCTCAATGGCCTCGCCAATCTGATTGTTGGGGGTGGAAGCGCCCGCGGTGATCCCGATCGTCGAGGTATCCTCAGGAAACCAGTCCGTCGCGATAACTTCCTTTTTGCTTCCGACCGGTTTATGCCGGATTCGATCGGCGCTGATGATGGCGGCGGCGTCCTCGATGTGAAACGCGCGCGTGAAATTCGATGCGATTCTGGCAAGATTATTGGTATTGCTGCTGTTATAGCCCCCGATGACGATCATCAGGTCCACATCGTCGCCTGCCAGCCGCTGCACCGCATCCTGTCGATCCTGAGTGGCGCTGCAAATCGTATCGAACGAATAGAAATGTTCGGCCAGGTCGTCGTTGCCATAGCGCACGATCATCGCCACGCGCAGCATCTCGGCGATCTCGAGCGATTCCGAGCTGAGCATGGTTGTTTGATTGGCCAGGCCAATCCGCTGAAGGTGTACATCCGGATCGAAGCCCGGCGACACGGCGTTTCGAAAAGCGTCCATGAACGCGCCGGCGTCAGCGCCGCCGGAGATGAAATCGCAAATGTGCGCGGCTTCCTTCTTGTCGCGCAGCACAAGGAAATGCGCGCCCTTATACAATGTGGTACGCGAGAATGTGGCCTGGGTTTCTTCGTGTTCAAACTTTCCATGAATGACCGAAGTCACGCCCAGACGCGCATACCGTTCCACGTTTTTCCAGACATTCAGAACCGAACCGCAGGTGGTATCCACAACGACGCAACCCTTTTTCCCGAGTAAATCGATGTCTGTGGCGGGAATGCCGAACGCCGGAATGATGACAACATCGTCTTTTTCCACGTGATCGTATTTCTGCGCATCGTTTGGCAGGAATCGAATTCCCATGGTCTGGAGCTTGTTATTGACGTGGGGGTTGTGAATAATCTCGCCGGTCAAAAAAATCCGGCGGCCGGGAAACTGCCGAACCGTCTCATAGGCGTATTCGACGGCGCGTTCGACGCCATAGCAAAACCCGAATTCCATCGCGAGCAGGAAGGTGAGGTCGCCAATGGTCAAACGGAAACCGTTGGCACGCATAACGTCGACGATCTGGCTGCGATAGTTCTCGTGAAGCTGAGGCCGGATTTCCGATCTCAGCCCGAATCCCTTTTGGAAATAGGTTTGTTCCATAGGCGAAGTGCGATTGTAACACGTGGTGGAGTGTGCTAATTTCGCCGTTTGGAAATACAACGCGCAAAGATAACCGCCGCCGCCCACTACCTTCCCGAACGGCGCGTCACCAACATGGAGTTACAAAAAACCGTCGATACATCCGATGACTGGATTGTCGAACGCACGGGTATCCGTGAACGGCGGGTTGCCGCCAAGGGACAGGCTACAAGCGACTTAGCCGCGGCAGCAGCAAAATCTCTCCTGCATAAGCGCGGCATCAGCGCCGCGGAAATCGATCTGATTATTGTAGGGACGGTCACTCCGGATATGTTCTTCCCGTCGACGGCCTGTCTGGTCCAGATGAAGATCGGGGCAAAAAACGCGTGGGGATTCGATCTGTCTGGTGCGTGTTCCGGATTCATTTATGCCCTGGCAACCGGCGCCCAGTTTATTGCGTCCGGCGCCCATAAGAAGGTACTGGTGATCGGCGCGGACGTCATGACGTCCATCATCGACTTTGAAGATCGCGCCACTTGTGTCCTTTTTGGTGACGGGGCAGGCGCCGTTCTGTTGGAGCCCGCCGAATCCGGCGAGGTGGGGATCATGGATTTTCTGCTGCGATCCGATGGCTCGGGAGGCCAGTACCTGTACATGCCGGCGGGAGGCAGCTTGAATCCGCCATCTGTCGAGACGGTTCAGCGAAAAATGCACTACGTCCACCAGGACGGAAAGAATGTGTTCAAGTATGCGGTTCGTGGCATGGCAGACATTTCCCACGAGATCCTGGTTAAGAACGATGTCCCATCCAAAGACATCAAGCTTTACATCCCTCATCAGGCGAACCTTCGAATCATCAAGGCCGCGGTCGACCGGATGAAACTGGAAGATTCCCAGGTCGCCGTCAATATCGATCGTTTTGCCAATACGACCGCCGGAACGATCCCAATCTGTCTGTCGGAAGCCATTGAAAACAAGAAGATTCAAAAGGGCGACAAGGTCCTGATGGCCAGCTTCGGGGCCGGCTGGACCTGGGGAAGTTTACTTCTCCGCTGGGAGGCCTGAAGTTTTCCGTATTTTAGTCCGGCTCACACGCTCTATTAGCTGTATAGGGAAAGTAAAGCCGCATCAACTGAACGCTTTTTCCGCTACCGTCCCTGGCGAACAAGCATTTATGACGTTGATGCGGCTTTTCCCTTTTCCCCTCTCCTGAAGGGAGAGGGTGACGCGGCAGCCAGCAGGCTGACGCGGCGGGTGAGGGGTAAATCACTTAACGAATCCCGCTTACCTGGATTTCAATCCCAAAGCCAGTTCGCAGCACAATGATCCCTGTGTAGTTCCCTGCTTCAAGATTTCCATCGGCGCCCATTGGAATTCCGGATGGCTGGGAGTTCCGGCCATCGTCACTTCCCACAGTTCCATCTGAAGTTGATAGCTGGGACGGTCCTGACTTCCCTCGGCAAGTTTTCGAACCGGCGTCAGCGCGACGCCCAGTTTCTGACGCCCAATTCGCGTAATCAAAGCATCCAAAGTTTCCGCCGGTTGGAACGATCCGGCTGGAAGGCCCCAGACTCCGGGCAATTCGGCGTCGTTGTCCGAACGGCGGGTGGAGAGAATGCGATCGCCACTTCGGATCAGGACAGCGACGGAACGTTTTGCGGGCTTCATTCTGGAAACGTGCGCAGCCAGTCCCCGAGTTGCCAGACATCGCGCAGCACGGTTCCTATCGGCGGACGACTGCTTCCATACGCCGTATGGAATCTCCACGCCAGATAATCTCGCGGTGGAACGGGCAGGAAAGGTGGGTGACGATACCAGTTGGAAGGAGTGATCCGCGAGTAGAAGCGCAGCAGCGCTAAGGCGATTGCGAGTTGCTTCACGCGAGAAATTTTATCACAGCGCTTGCAGCGGGTTGCGTCACCGTTCTAGACTGAATTTGCCCTTCGCATTTTCCCCCACCACAAAACCATGCTTTTCAAAACTCGGAGTGCTGCCGTCTATGGCATCGAGGCCTATGTGGTCGATGTCGAAGTCAATATTTCAACGGGAACCAATGGGAAGTTTTATATTTCCGGATTACCCGACGCCACGGTTCGCGAATCCCGCAGCCGCATTATTGCGGCGATTCGCAACAACGGATTCGCGTTTCCCTACCAGGCCATCACCGTCAATCTCGCGCCGGCCGATGTGAAGAAGGAAGGTTCCGCCTTCGATCTGCCGCTGGCCGTCGGAATTCTCGGAGGCCATGGACTACTCAACCGCCAGGATCTTTCCGAATACGTACTGGTCGGCGAGCTGTCTCTGGACGGAAAGCTGCGGCCCGTACGCGGTGTGCTGTCGATCGCCATGCTGGCGCGGGAACTGAAAATCCCCTACGTGCTGGTTCCCAAGGCGAATGCGCGGGAGGCTGCGGTGGTGGACGGCATCTCGGTGTTTCCAATGGCGACGCTGACCGAAGTCGTCGACTTCATTAACGGATCAAGGCCGGTCGAGCCACTGCGTATCGATCCGGTGCTTTCAACTTCGATTCCCAATCACCGGTCGGAAGACTTCCGCGATGTGCGCGGACAGTATCACGCCAAGCGGGCCATCGAAGTGGCGATGGCGGGCGGACACAACATGCTCATGTTCGGACTGGTTAACCCTCTATCGCTAGGAGCCCCTGTGAGCGTCCGTCAGGGGAGCCGCCTGGATTGCCTCAACGACACCTTGGCGACAGCGCCACGCCGCCTAATCGCCCATTTGGTGGGGGATAGGAACGGCGGGAAGGCGTGCCAATCGTGAGTTTGTGAGGACGTACCGACCTGTCCCTGTAGGGATAATGGTCCTGGCCTGATATTCGATTCGCTCGTATAATGTCTGCGGCGAATCAATCGCCCTGGAGGTGACGCGTGTCCAAAATAACTTCTTGGATCGTGAATAGCTTCCGGTCCAAATTGGGTAGATAACAAAACGGAAGCAAACAGCCCGCCCCAAGGTACGGGTCTTGAGTTATCTGCTGGTGAATCTCGCGAGACACTGCACTTGTCCGATTGCACCGGATGAGCCAATTGGATACTTGGGCGTAGGGTTGGGCGGTGAAGTGCCCCAGACAAACCAAGCGGGTCTCATGAACCCGGCAAGTTTCTGGTAGCTGTTCCTCTAGTCCTTCGATAAGGGAAGCCGGGGATGAAAAATCCGGCAGCACGGAGCTGACGAGTGTGGAGACAGCCAAGCTAATGGCAGCACTACTCGGCGTCCTAAAATCCTTCCCATTGAATCCCTCGTGCCGAACTGCATCTTGCACTATCCCCGTCTTCCGAGTGCTGGGAAGCACTGTGATTGTCGAGTTTTGAATAATTCTTTTCGGGGCACAGGCCCCAATTTGTCCCACGGCTATAGTCACATCTCCTGTATGTCATTCGTACCTCGCCATAAATCGGCACGATTCATCCAACGGAGAATCGCCGTGAAGTCTTTGCCACTATTTGACCGCGTGGCCAGCACACATGATAAGAAGAAATCTCCTGTTGGAAATTCCTATTTGAAAAGGCTGAATCATTTCGATCAGAAGCTCTTATTGGAAGCAGAATTTTCTCTTATAAGCCTATTCTGCGGCGGAGGTGGTTTAGATTTGGGACTGGGTTTTGCGGGGTTCGCATCTCGTGTATCAAGCGACGTTGCTCCAATATTTGTTGATACTGTTTCAAGCAATTTACCGCATGCGAAAGCGTATGCCGAAGACGCTTTGCAACTTACTGCCAAGCGGTTGGTGGAACTTGCTGGCTCAAAGAAAATTGATCTCGTCGCCGCCGGACCGCCTTGTCAATCGTTTAGCATTTTGGGACGCCGAGGGGCACTTGACGATCCGCGCGGCAAGCTTGCACTGAAATATTTTGATCTGGTTGCAGAACTTCAACCCCGCGCGTTCCTGTTTGAAAATGTACCAGGACTACTCAGTGTGAATAGAGGCGAAGACTGGGCTCGATTGCTGGAATATGCGAAACGGGTAACCGGGTATGACCTTCACTTTGGCCGACTGAACTCAGCGCAATTGGGGATACCGCAATTCCGCGAACGGATTCTTTTGGTGGGGTTCCGAAGCAAGGCGAGTGGTTTCGAATTTCCTATTGGTCCAACGGGACCGGGTGCGGACAGCTTGCAGGCTGCCATGAATGACCAAGTC
>Ga0134122_10001752_pt1 | contig 15759 bp, 7 predicted proteins | sample KB302_FD_96461 | JGI IMG/M metagenome (GOLD analysis project Ga0134122, IMG submission 96461) | Terrestrial soil microbial communities without Nitrogen fertilizer from Kellogg Biological Station, Michigan, USA - KB3-0-2 | ecosystem: Environmental > Terrestrial > Soil > Unclassified ... | reverse complement strand
GCTTCGTACGCCGGACCATAGTCAGGATCACGGCGAAGCACGTCTTGCAGGGTAGCGATCGCTTCATCATTTTCGCCCTTTCCTTCGGCGACCAGGCCCAGGTAATAGTAGGCGGCGATTTGATTGGGCTGAAGGTCGATGCTCTTGCGGAGGTACTTCGCTGCCTCACCGAGTTTTACTTCAAGAAAGAGCAGAGAACCCATCGCATAGTTCAGCGTGGAGTCATCCGGGTGCTTGCGTAACAACGCCTGGAAAAGTTTGCCAGCGGGTTCATATTGCTTCTTGGCAACGTTAGCCGACCCCAACACGTATGCGTACGAATCGTTGTCGGGTCGGAGGTGTGCCGCCGTTTGAAGCGCCGAGATCGCGTCGTCGGGCAGGTCCAACTGGAGACAAGTTTTTCCGAACTCGAAAAGCACGTCGGGATTGCCCGGTCGCTCTTTCTTTGCTTTGATCAAGTAGGCCAGAGCCTTTTCTGGATCGTTTTGCTGTTCGGCTATTTTGGCCATTTGCAGCAAGCAGTGTAGGCAACCTGGGCTCAGGCTCAGCGCAGCTTCGTAACTCCCGAAGGCTCGGCTCGCATCGCCATTCGTGAGATACAAATTGCCGAGTGCCAAAGCCATGTCGTAGGAAACCTGGCCGCTACTTTTCGCCTTCTCGAGAACCGCGAGGGCCGGTTGGGTCAAACCAGATTTTGCAAGTAGCGACGCAAACGCCGTGCTGGGGGCCGCGGAAGCCTGTGGCAAGCTTTCCCAGTCGTGCACGAGTGAAAGGAGGAGATCTTTCTCTTCGAGGCCAGCGTAGTCAGTGGCCAGCAGCAGAATGCCATCAGGGAAACGGCGGAGATCGCTGAGAACAGGTTCGGCTATTTTCAAAGAAGCCCGGAAGTTGCGGCTGTCAGTTTCGAGTTGCGCCAGAGCAAAACGCGCTTTGCGATTATCCGGTTCGACTGCCAGCACCTTGTTGAATACTTGCCGGGCAAGAGCCTTTTTTCCGGTGAGGACGTAGACTTCGCCCACGGTGACCCGGGCACTCACCAAACCGGGATTGAGCCGCAGAGCTGTATTCAGAAACTCGGTAGCTTCCGTGTAGCGCTTCTGACGAACTCGAATGGCTCCCAATGTTGCTGTGGCCACGGGCCGGGTGGAAGGGTCGCGAAGGGCCAATTTCGCTTCCGTTTCCGCTCCAGCCAGATCACCTGCGTTCATCAATTCCGCTGCTTGTTGAAGGTGATCCAAATCGGTCGGAGCCGAACTGGAAAGACGGGCAGGCAAGAAAAGGAGGCAGATCAAGACAGCAAGGCACTGACGGGCTTTTCGACCGTTGCCGATGCGCCAAGTCGAGTATCGGGGTGATTCGCTCGTAAGGATTCGACACTCCAATTATTCGGATTCGACAAAACACTGATCTTCTGGCTTCACTATGGCTCCGGAGCAACGAGAGGGTCCTGCGTACCATGTTCAGGCCGAGCGTCGGTCGAGTTTTGCTGAAGCTGTGCGTACCTTGCCAGTGCATCATCGCTGGCTTGGTGGTTCCCCAATTCGCTGCAGCCCTAACCCCATAACGAGCCTGCCATCGCGGGCCCCACGCGGATGACTATGGTCCAGAATGTTAATAAGCCAAGACGCAATAGTAAGGAAGGCCATCTCCGGGACAATCGGGGAGATCTGGTGCTTTTCCGTCCAACTAGTTTCAGGTCGCTTGCGTCTCTTCACAATCTTTGTCCCGTTTGCAGGCCCGTCAGACTTCGGCAAGCAGCCTGTTCTCAAGCCGATTTGGCGAAGGGAAGAGGTTCGAACAGGGGACCCACATTTCTGTTGAGGCACGCGTTTTTGTGACCCAATGCGGTCGAAACATCACTATGCTAACATGGCGAAACCATGCTCGACGCGCGGGAAAAGCCGCTAGTTCCGCGAGTGTAAACGTTTCCATTTCGCCCGTTAAGTCCGCTCACTCTGCAGGAGAACCTCAAGGGAAGACGAGCGTTGCTCGGACACGGAATCTGATTGTGGTGCAAGGGACCTGGATTCTCGGGGAGGGGCGTGAGCCGAGCTCTAATTCGCTCCGCGCACGTTCAGTCACCAAATATACGAGCATCCGAAATCTCATATTAATCGTCTCTATGTGTGCGGCCCTGGGGACGGCGACCGAGCATCATGCAGTTGCCCAGGCCGGGAGTGGGGTCTCGTCGCCAATTGGTATTCCGGTCACCTTCACCGACATTGCAAAAGCGGCTGGCCTGACGTTCAAGCAGGACTCCACTGCCACCGACCAGAAGTACTATTTAGAGACCATGGGCACCGGTGTCGCCTGGCTCGACTATGACCAGGACGGGCTGATGGACATCTTCTTCGTCCAGTCCGCCGCAACCGACATTTACAAGCCGCCGCATCGCTTGCGCTGCGCGCTTTATCACAATAACGGCGATGGGACTTTCACCGACGTGACCGAAAAGGCCGGTGTGGGAGGCGAAGGCCATTACGGCCAGGGGGTTGCCGTCGGCGACTTCGACAACGATGGCTATCCCGATCTGTATGTGACCGGTTACGGGAGCGCCATCCTTTATCACAACAATGGCAATGGCACTTTCACCGATGCCACCGCCAGGGCAGGTGTCGCCGACCCGGGAGGATGGTCCACTAGTGCAGGCTGGTTTGATTACGACAAAGACGGGTGGCTTGATCTGGTGGTTACAAACTACATCGAGTGGACGCCGAAAACCAACATCTGGTGCGGCGAACATCGACCCGGCTACCGTTCCTATTGTCATCCCGGAAACTATCGCGGACAAAAGACCAAGCTATATCACAACAATCACGATGGAACCTTCACCGATGTGAGCGATGCGTCCGGAGTCGGCAAGCCCGAATCGAAGGGCATGGGAGTGGTGCTCGCCGACTTCAATAACGATGGCTGGCCCGATATCGCAATTGCCAATGACACCTGGCCGAATTTCTTGTTCATGAACAAGCATGATGGAACATTCGAAGATGTTTCTCTCTATTCCGGGATCGCAGCCAGTGAGGACGGGCGGTATGAAGCCGGCATGGGTATCGATGCTGCCGACGTTGACGGCGACGGCTGGCAGGACATTTACGTCACCCACCTTGATTTTGAGCTGAACCGTCTTTACCGCAACAACCGAGACGGTACTTTCATCGATGACACCTATCGCTCCCACATCGGCAACAAGGCGATCCATCTCAGCGGCGTGTCGATGAAGTTTTTCGACTACGACAATGACGGATGGCCCGACATCTTGCAGCTCAACGGCGCCATGCTCGACAATATTCAGCTCTATCACAGCGAGGTTTTTTACAAAGAGCCGCTGCTGATGTTCCGGAATTTGGGGGATGGTGAGTTCGAGAAAGTGTCAGATTCACTGGGCCCGGACTTCATGCGTCCGATTGCGGGCCGCGGGCTGGCCACCGCCGACTTCGACAATGACGGAGACATCGACATTGTCACCAACAATAGCGGCGATTATGCTTCGTTGCTGCGCAACGACGGCGGGAATGCCAATCACTGGCTGACGGTCCTGTTGATTGGAACGAAATCGAATCGGGATGGAATCGGTGCTTCTCTGAAACTGACTTCTGAAGGCGTGGCACACGTAGAACAGGCCAAGGGTGGCATGGGCTATATGTCGGCCAGCGATCCTCGCATCCATTTTGGCTTGGGGAAGAACACAAGAATCCAGTCTCTCGAAATCACCTGGCCAAGCGGACGGGTAGACCACCTGAGCAATGTGCCGGTCGATGAGTTCATTGCGATACAGGAGGGAACAGGTATTGTGCCTCGTAAGTTCCCGAAAATTGTGAGTGCGAAGTGACAAACCCCACAGGTGCAGAGAAATCCCAACTATGAATTTTAACCGGCGGCATTTTCTTGGTTCTTCCCTCCTTGTTTTCGGCAGTTCGCTCATGGACGCGGTTACGACTCCGCTGTGGAGGTGGAAGCAAAGCATGGCTCTGCAGTCGGCGTCCGCGCAGGCAGCAACCTCTACGGTGCAGTTCGTGGACGTCGCACGCGAGGCCGGTCTGAACGTTCCCAACGTGTGGGGAGGCGTCGATCGCAAGCGCTACATCATCGAGGCGAAGGGAAGCGGGCTGGCGTTCTTTGACTATGACAACGACGGCTGGCTGGACATTTATTTAACCAATGGCACGCGCCTGGGTGAAAAGTGGCCGCCGGGGAAAGAGCCTACTTCGCAACTGTTCAAGAATAATCGCGACGGGACCTTCACCAACGTCACCGAGAAATCCGGCCTGGCTCGCACGGGGTGGCAAACCGGAGTGTGTGTCGGCGACTACGACAATGACGGCTGGGACGACCTCTTTTGCTGTTTCTGGGGACACAACATCCTGTTTCACAACAACGGCGATGGCACATTTACCGACGTGACTCGCAAAGCCGGACTCTACAACGAACTGGTGCACTGGGGTGCTGGCTGTACTTTTCTCGACTATGACCGCGACGGAAGCCTCGATCTTTTTGTGTGTAATTACATCAAGCTCGATCTCGATCAGAATCCCCCGGCCACTGATCCCGCGGCATGCCAATGGAAAGGGATCCCGGTAATGTGCGGCCCGCGCGGCCTCCCAGGCGATACGAACTTTCTCTATCACAACAACGGGGACGGGACTTTCGCCGACGTTTCCGAAAAGTCGGGAATCCTCAAGCCCGGCCCTCGCTATTCCATCACCGCGGTGTCCTATGACTTCGACAACGACGGATGGCCCGACATCTACGTCGCCGTCGACTCTCAACCCAGCATCCTCTTTCACAACAATCACGACGGCACATTCACCGATGTCGCCGTCGTCGCGGGCTGCGCCTACAGCGAGTCCGGCCACGAACAGGCAGGGATGGGAGTTGCCGTCGCCGACTATGACTGTGACGGAGCGCTGGATATTTTCAAGACGAACTTCACCGACGACACTTGCAACCTCTACCGCAACAATGGTGATGGGACTTTCACTGACGTGACCTTCCCGTCAGGAATCGCAGTCAACAGCCGCTACGTCGGATGGGGTTGCGGCTTCCTCGATTACGACAATGACGGCTGGGCGGATCTGATGCAGATCAACGGCCACGTCTATCCGGAAATTACCGGCCACGATGTCGGCCAGACCTACAAGAATCCGCGCATTGTGTACCGCAACATGGGCAACGGTCAATTCAAAGACGTTTCGGCGGCAATGGGCCCTGGAATCAGCGAGCATTTCTCGAGCCGGGGCGCGGCTTTCGGGGACTACGACAACGACGGCGATGTGGATGTGCTGGTCTTGAATATGAACGACCTGCCGTCACTTCTGCGCAACGATGGCGGTAACAAGCAGAACTGGGTCAAAATCAAGTTGATTGGGACCAAGTGCAATCGCACCGCGATCGGTGCGCGCGTGCGCGTTGCAACTGGCGATCATGTTCAGGTGGACGAGGTCCACAGCGGATCCAGCGTGATGTCGCAGGGCGACCTGAGATTGCACTTCGGCCTGGGGAAAGCTCATACGGTAGATTTGATCGAGGTGAAGTGGCCGACGACGGGAAAGCTGGAACGATTCACGCAAGTGAAAGCCAACCAGATAATTACAATCCGGGAAGGCAGCGGAATGGTGCCGGCGGCGGCGAAATAGAGGGCTAATTTGTCGGTTCTTCGGGGTGTGAGGGGATTGAGTACCGGTTCTCATTAGCTCTCCGTGTGTCTCCTCCCCCTGCTTCTGCTCCTTCCGCACAACTCCCGGCAAGATAGTTCATTTGTCCGATCAAAAAGTTCGTTAGTCCCTGCTATGCTCCAACCCGCATTCCAGGTACGCGTCTTGCAAAGTGGTTATTCGTAGACTCTTCATGGAGAGGATATGATGAATAAACTGCTTCCTGATTGTGCTTCCTGGCCGCGCAGACAGTTCCTGCAAACCCTGGGCAAGAGTTCTCTACTGGCAAGTTCGCTGTCCCTTCCAATCGCACTTGAGAAGACGCTATCTTCGGCCGCAAGCGCTCCGGCACCCAGCCAGGCGGTTCCCAAAATCATCCCTGTCAACAATACCTATCGGATGATGGAGTGGGAATGCCATACGCCGCCCCAGGGCAATTTCGAAATCAATTTGCAAGCGGCCCTTGGTGCGGCTCGCGATGCCGGCGCCGAAAGCATGATGTTTTATTCCCAGGACCACTGGGGGTATGCCTTTTATCAGAGCGATGTGGCCGTGCGGCATCCCCACTTGAAGGGGGACCTCTTTGGCGATGAAGTGAAGATCGCCCGGAAGCTGGGCATGTCGGTAGTCTGTTATTACAGTCTGCAATTCAACAATCAGGCGGTTCTCACCCATCCAGATTGGGCATGGGTCAATTCCCATGGCGAGCAGCAGCGTTTCCGCTGGTACATGACTTGTCTCGACAGTCCGTACCGCCAGTATGTTCTGGCCATGATTAACGAGTTGTTTTCCCGCTATGAGATAGACGAATTATTTCTGGATATCTTTGGAATTCAGTTTGTGCTTTACACCGGCGAAGGACGCGACCCATTTTGTTACTGCAAACACACTGAGGAAACGTGGAACACCGGGCATCCGGGAGATCCTTATCGCGAAGGTTTCAAAACCCGGGAAGGCAGAGATCTGCGATACAAGTGGCACCAGCAGCGGTCCACGAACCAGATACTGGACGAGATCTTGTCGACAGCACGGCAGCATCGCCCGGAACTTATCGTGTCCCTGAATGGAGGACCTGAAACTTTCACCAATGAAGTCATGCAGAAAGTGAGCTTCATTTACGCGGAGCCGCTGACTTCGGACACTGGCATTTCCCTGGGCTCAATCCTGATGCGCGGCTGGGGCCGTCCGGACTACCAGGCGGGCGTTTTCAGTCAGCAGGGATATCTTGATACCTACCCGGGATCGATTCCGCGGGTTAAGGCCGACGGCCTGATCGTACAAAATGCGCGAGTCTTTATTGTGGGCAATGCCCCCGTCATTGGCGGACTCGACGGCGAGGGATTCTCCAAGCGCTGGTTCAGTGTTGCCAAAGAAACCTGGGCCGACGTTCGAGAGGTTGACTACCTTCTGGGTGGTCTCACTCCGCTCTACAGCACTGCTATGGTGTACAGCGAGGCAACCAGGGAAGAGTTGTCGGGCCAAAAGCTTCCGGTCCATTTCCGTCAGTCCGTCACTGGGGCCCTCGAAGCGCTGACCTATTCTGGACGGCCGGTGGAAAGCGTTCCAGAGTTCAACATCACCGACAAGTATCTGGCACAGTTTGAAACGCTGGTTCTGCCCGAGGTGGAAGTCCTGGGATCGGTACAGGCAGAGGTCATTCGCAATTGGGTCAAGCAGGGCGGAACGTTGCTGGCCACGGGTAAATGTGGTCTCATTGATGAAAAAGGACAACCCCGTTCCAACTTTCTGCTGGCTGATATTTTTGGCGTCGACTTGGTTTCAGAGGAGAAAGAGTATGCCTATGATCCCTGGGGAAAATTCAAGGAAGGTGTGGTCTCGATCTACATGGAATCCACAGGCCATGCGCTCTCCAAGAGCCTTGCCGTAAGTACCGTGGGTCTGCCCGGCTCATTCTTGCGTCTTCGTCAGACTTCGGGGCAGGAAGTGCTTCGCTATCGTCTGCCGTTAATGATTGAAGATCTGGACAATCACAAGTGGTTCAACTGGGGGCCTCCCCCGCCCGGACAGGAGGGGGGCGGCCCGGCGGCGGTTTTCAATCGCTTTGGCCAGGGACAATCTTTGTATGTTGGAGTGAGCCTGTTTCAAGCCATGAGTCGAAAACTGTTTTGGATCCGCAGCTGGGTTCCCGAGATGATGCGATCGATGGTCCCTCAGCCGGTCGCCGAACTGAAGTCCGAAGTCTTTCCAGAGTATGTTCACGGAACCTTTTTCTGGGAAAAAGACAGGCGATCCCTCCTGGTGCAGGTGTTGAACGCGATCGAATTGTCGACTCAGGGAGAATTCCGCGGAGTGCCTGCCGTGGAGATTCGGGTGGACAGCGCCCGAGTCAAGATTAAATCGGCCAAAATCATTTGGCCTGCTGAGCAAGAACTGCCGATTCGAAGCCGCCAGGGAAATGCCGAGATCACGTTGCCTTCTCCCGGGCGTTACACAGCCTTGCGGCTGCAACTGGCCTGAGCGGAAATGTTTTCGATCAGAAAAGACTCAGCATACAAATCGCCAGAGTCAAGGGAGTTCACTCAATCGGAAGCTGGACTCGCGATTTACTGAGAAAACGACGCGAACCGTCTTTCCTCTATCACGGTTCGGGGATCTTATCTGTGATCTCCCCGGGTGTGCGCGCTGGACAATCTGAGCCTGGAATTCCTGGCCGCGGGAATTCATGCTCTGGTGGGAGACAATCGAGCCGGGAAATCCAGCGCCTTACCGTGAATGAAGTCGTGATCCTCGATCGAACGATCTGTCCACGCATAGCCATCCGGTTTTCGACAGCACCCACCGAGGTGGCGATTTTGCGGACAATTCTCATCGTTGGCTCACACACTCACTGATCACGTCAAGAACATAGCAGTTGGCGCCTGCGGTAGTGCAGAATTGCGCGATAAGAATTCACCCAGTCAGCCGGGCCAAATCCGCAAATCCGCGATGGCGGTGGAGTGCTGCTCGACGTTTCTTAGCGCTTCCGGCCCGTAGAGGTACTGGCTTCCGGCGACAAACCAAACTTCGAGGTTTGCTAGGTCAATCATTCAATCCTCCTCGGCCACCCTCGCAATTGAGCTCTAGGTAAGCGCTTAACCCAGCTATCTTCCCAATTCAATCACGGTCACGCTCTCATGTCTGAACGTATACTTCAATTCGCCCGAATCCACAGAAAGGGAAGTCGTCAAGGGATGGATATGCTCTGGTTCGGTTTCGTCATTTTTCTCGTAAATACTATTCGCAAAGAGTGAACGTGCCGTGGAATTCGTCGGACGGAATCCGGAGAGATCGATTCTAGTTTCGATATCACGCGTTAGGTGGCGATTCACGCAGAACAACGTGAGTTTGTTTCCCGAACTGTTAATCGCTGCGACCACGTCGAGGTATGGAACATTGACAATCGTGGGCAGGCGAGTTGAACCTTGTTCTACGTCGTATTTCTGTCCGTTGTTTTGAGTCTCAACCAGCCGCGCCACTTCGGCATTGGAATACATACGAAAAACCCAATACGCGGGGACACCAAACACCCGCCCACGCTTCTTCCAGATACCACCAAACTCGATGATGCCCGTCATGTCGGAAATCGGAACGATGTCGGAATTTCTCAGCAGCATATTCAGCAACCCTGCGGTTCCGATGGCCCCACCCATATTGTCATAGCGCGGAGAGAACTGGTCCTCTGCTGACCAGAAAAGCCATTCCGTGAAGGCGGTACGCACGTTTCGCAAGGGAGTGTCTTGCAACTGCTGGTGCATGCTTCGCAGCCGGCGCTCCAATTCGATCGGCAGCGCAAATGTTGCTTTTGCGACAAAATCCGGCGAGGGATGAGGTGCTTGAACCGAGTTTGTGGTAACCACGAAATGTGTAGAAAGAAAGTTGAAGGTATCGGGCGGGTTGGCTAATTGTGCAGCGTTCCAGTCGTGAAAGACATCGGGGTCGGCTCCCGTAGCGATAAGCCGGGCCTTGGGGTCTGCTTTTCGCACTGCATCGCTAAATGACTTCGTTCTCTCCGCTACACGAGACAGAGTGGGGTAGCCGACCTGGAAATCTCCCCACAGTTCATTGCCGAGTTCCCACAGCAGGCCGCCAGAGTGGTCTGCCCAATGAGCGTTCACATATTGCACCCACTCCGCCGCTTCTTGTGGGCTGCCGGTACCGAGATTCAGGGCGATTTGCGGTTCCGCTCCAATCAATTGGCAAAAACGCAAAAACTCATCCGTTCCGAACTGGTTGTACTCCGGAATGCCCCACGCTGTATTCAACATGCTTACGCGTTGGTCGCGGGGCCCAGTGCCGTCTCTCCAGTGATATGCCGAGGTAAAATTTCCGCCGAAACGTACTATTGGCGTATGCAGTTCCCGAGACATTTCGATCATTTCCGGATCCATGCCATCAACGTTGTCGCCCGGAAGCAGGGAGGCTTGGTCGATCAGCACTCGAGTCTCATCGCTTGCTGCGATGACGAAGTCGGCTGGTTCGAGTGGTTCGATTTGATGGGCAGGTACATCGAGCGCAAAGTCGTAACGCTGCCAGGCAGTGGCCCTGACCTGTATCTCACGACGATCAAAGACGTGGTCCGTATTGTTCCGCTCACGCAGAGACACTTCAACTTGTCCGGGGCCGCTCACCCGCTTCAGATAAATGCTCCCGACGTAATGCGAGACTCGATGGATCGGAAGGTAAACTTTCTGTCGAATGCCGGTCTGCTTATCAGGCAAAGCCATCAGCAACAATGATCGATAGGAATTCGCTGCATCATTCCATTGCGGCGCATAACGAGAGCCCTGGGCGTACCGGAGAGGTTCCCAGGGAAGAGGCAAAGCCATTTCCGACGCGCGCGTGAGCTCCGGATCATCTTTTACTATCTCTGCGACATGCTTCACATCCCAAAGGCTGTCTTCGAAGCTGGGATTCCGCAAGAGCTCCGCCCAAAGCCCGTTATACGTGGAGTTACCGATAGGCTCCAGAAATGTGCCGAAAATGGATCGGGGGATGGAGTAACTTGCGGTTTTCCTTACATCAACCTGAACGACGGTTTCTGCCGCAGGATGGGATTGAGCGAACCCACAACTGGAAAACGCCAGGGCAAACGCATATGCGTAGCAGAAAATCGCGGGGCGCATCGGACATCCTCGAATTGGAATAGGACTCATAGAACTCTGAAATGCAGATCATACAGGCAATCGTTTACAAGTCCAGATGAAGGCTGATCGTTCCGTGGACCGCCAGGCCAGATGCAGATCCTCTTGGGAAATGGGAACAGATGGGGAAGCGCCTTCCTGCAGTTCCTTCAAATCCGAAATGGCGCCCATCCTGCCACCCGCGTGGCTCTGACGATCGCGATCACAGTTCCAGACACGAGCGTAGCCTGCTGAATAGCAACTGCCGAGCGTTGTTCGCCGCGACGACCCGATGGCTTTTCCCTGCCTTACAAGACATTTCGCAATAAACTGTGGCGCAAAATCTGGTAAACGATTACCATGCTTCGCGCCTTGAGTTGTTTCGGCAAAGATGCGATCTGCGGATGATAAACATCTCAATCCGCTTTCGGCTCAGACTTTCCACGGGTACAAACGATCGATCTCGTAAGTGGATTTCATAGCGCAATAAGCCTGAGGAGATGACAACATGTTTTCATCCAATCGACGACGTTTCTTGCGTCAAGTTTCGACGGCTGGAATTGCCTGCTCCGCAAATTTTGCTTTTGGACGCTTCCTGTCTGCCCAGACACAAACATCCAATCCCGGCGAAGTTGTTCGAGTTTACGTGGACTCGCGACGAACTGTAGCTCCGCTTGACCGCAATCTCTTTGGGTCCTTTCTCGAGCATCTGGGCCGTGCGATCTACGAGGGAATCTACGATCCCGGCTCGAAGCTATCGGACTCCAATGGTCTACGCAAGGACGTGGCGGACGAAATACGCCAACTTGGCGTTCCCATCGTCCGGTATCCTGGAGGAAATTTTGTTTCCGGTTATAACTGGCTCGACGGCGTGGGTCCCAAGCAGGACCGTCCTCGTGTTCTGGACAAGGCATGGAATTCCATCAACACCAACCAATTTGGCACCAACGAATTCATGACCTGGTGCAAAGCTGTCGGGACCGAGCCGTTGATGGGATTGAATCTCGGCACCGGAACCCCCGAGGAAGCTGCTGCTCTGGTGGAATATTGCAACGTTGAAAAGGGCACGAAATGGAGTGATCTCCGCCGCAAACACGGCTTTGCCGAACCATACAAAGTAAAGCGCTGGTGTTTGGGAAACGAGATGGATGGTCCATGGCAGATCGGACATATGACGGCCACAGAATACGGACTCAAAGCGCAGGATGCGGCGCGGCAGATGCACTACGTTGATCCTTCCCTTCAACTCATTGCCTGTGGATCGAGTGGTCCCTTCATGCCTACATATTTGGAGTGGGATCGCGAAGTTTTGGAGCAGTGCTACGACTATGTTGATGGACTCTCCTTGCATCGCTACTTTGGCAACACAACGGAGGATACTGGCGGGGACAGCGCAAAATTCCTGGCCATGAATCTGAGCATGGAACGGCAGATCGCGGAAACAGTTGCGGTGTGCGATCTGGTACGCGGTCACAAGCGCTCGCCGAAGAAACTATGGCTCTCGTTCGATGAGTGGAACGTTTGGTATCGTGCCCGCCGCGGGGATGCGGTCAACGGTCACGGGCAGGAAGCCCCGCATTTGCTGGAAGAGGTATACAACCTCGAAGATGCACTGCTGGTGGGCGGACTCATCAATTCGCTGATCCGCAACGCCGACCGGGTGAAGCTGGCTTGCCTGGCTCAACTGATCAATGTGATCGCTCCCCTCATGACCAACTCCAATGGCATGTTGCGGCAAACGATTTATTATCCGTACAGCTGGGCCCTTCAATTCGCCCGCGGTTCGGTGCTTAACCTGCTCGTCGATTCCCCTGGCTATGAAGTTTCGGGAATGGGCCAGGTTCCTTACCTGGACGTTGCCGGAACCACCGACCCGGAAAGCGGAAAGGTTTCCCTCTTCGTTCTGAATCGTGATTTGTCCAAGGCTCACGCGGTTGAGATCAACTGGCAGGACAAGACCCCGGCACGGGCACTGTCTTCGGTTCTGCTGACCGGCGACGATCTGAAAGCCTTCAACAGCTTCGATGCGCCGCAACGTGTAGTTCCGCGCACATTGGACAAACCTTCGATCGCGGGAGGACGAGCGAAATTCGAAGTTCCGGCTCGTTCCTACGCGGTAATCCAGTGGGGAGGATAACCTTGCTCGGACGCAGATAGTTTATTCACGACGGCGTAATCGGCTGCGGGTCGGCCAAGATGCTGCGGATATCTCGTTGGAGAAAAAAAGGAACCGCGGTGTGCTAGATGCGCCCCGGTGAGTAATCCACCGAAATCATGGGCCAAAATAACTTTAGTGATATAGGAATGCCGTTTTCTCAATCGAGGCGCACCCTCATGTACAAGACAGTAGCAGCGATCCTGTTTCTCTTCGGAGTTTCGACGACCGTGTTGGCGGCCAACGCTCCCGCATGGCCTGCGAAACAAGCTGACGAATGGTACGCGAGGCAGCCATTCCTCGTCGGAAGCAATTTCATTCCAAGCACGGCCATCAATGAGCTGGAGATGTGGCAGGCGGACACGTTTGATCTGCCCACGATCGACCGCGAACTAGGTTGGGCGCAGAACCTGGGCATGAATACCATGCGCGTCTTTCTGCACAACCTTCTGTGGCAACAGGACTCTGCCGGGTTTCTTCGCCGGATGGATCAATTCCTTCAAGTCGCAGACAAGCATCACATTCGAATCATGTTCGTTCTCCTGGATTCAGTCTGGGATCCCGACCCGAAACTCGGCAAGCAGCGCGACCCGCGGCCACACGTGCACAACTCAGGCTGGGTACAGGCTCCCGGGGCGGAGATTCTCAAAGATGAAGCCCGCTGGAACCGGGATCTGAAACCGTACATCACTGGAGTGATCGGCCGTTTTCATGATGACAAGCGAATACTGATGTGGGACCTGATGAACGAACCGGATAATGAAAACGGATCGTACAAGGCGCGGGAGCTTCGGAACAAAGCCGAGGTTGCCCTGCGGTTGCTCCGGGAAGAGTGGAAATGGGCTCGCAGTGCCGCGCCATCGCAGCCTCTGACCAGCGGCGTGTGGCGAGGCGACTGGGCGAGCGATGACAAATTGAGCGAGATGGCAAGCTTTCAACTGCAAAACTCCGACGTGATTACATTTCACAGTTATGAGCCGCCGGATGAGATGAAGCGTCGGATAACCTCACTCAGGCGCTACAACCGGCCCATTGTTTGCACAGAATACATGGCGCGGCCGCGGGGGAGCACCTTCGTCGCGATCCTGCCGCTGCTGAAGGCAGAGGGGGTGGGCGCGTACAACTGGGGTCTTGTGAACGGAAAGTCGCAAACCATTTACCCCTGGGACTCCTGGGAGAAAACCTATACTGGTGAGCCGCCAGTCTGGTTTCATGACATTTTCCGCAAAGACGGAAGTCCGTATGATCCGAGGGAAGTGGCGCTCATCCGACGGTTGACCCATTGAGCGCAGGGCCGTATTGGGGTTGAAAGCCCCCGCTCGAGACGTGGGAAACCCAAGCTGTCGCAATGAGATAGCAGGTTCTAGATATCCAGTAAACGTTAACTCTATAAGAGACGCCCAAGAACGAAAAGTGGCCGTTCCCGACAGCCTTCAACCGCCACCATGACCTTCGGGCAGGGGATAGCGGGCTGGCCAAGGCTGCCGTCCCTCGTGGCGAAATCAACATAAGATATTGATTAATAGTGGCTAAACACGATTACGGAGATCACGAGTGTGGCCGTGATCCCTATAACCTAAAAGTACTATATTTTTCTTGACAAATAATGCTCAGTAAGAGTAATTTCCGTGCGAATGCAGCAATCGTTTACTTGCGGCAAAACTGACGAGGCCCGATGAGCCTCTCGGTTTGGCGGCGCTGCATCGCACCCCGGGGAACCTTGAATCGGGAGGGTGAGACGATGAGATCCTGCCTCGTAGTAGGGTTGCTGGTTGTTCTGGTTGTTCTTTGCCTGAGTGGTCTGCTCCTGGCACAACGATCCGATCGCGGGATTATCACCGGCATCGTAACCGACCAAACCGGGTCCAGTGTTCCCGGCGCGACGGTCAAAGTTCGCGACGAGGGCACAGGTGTTGTCACCTCCCTGGTCACCAATGATGCGGGAGCGTACTCAACTCCGCCGTTGGCGCTAGGTGACTATTCGGTGACGGTCGACCATGCCGGATTCAAGACCGCGGTGGCTTCAGGAATTCGACTCTTGGGCGCAGAGACGATCCGCAGGGACATGACCCTGACGGTGGGCTCTGTCTCGGAGTCAGTTGAAGTCACGGCCGGGGCTGAACAGCTGCAAACCACCACGCCTGACGTCAGTCACACGGTCGATGAGAAGTACTACCGCGACATCCCGATCATCACAGCGGGAGACGTTCGGCTGGCCGAAGCAATGTTGCAGATCCAGCCCGGATATCTCCCCATGAAGCCCAATGGCGACCCCATGTTCCGCGGCAGCCAGTTCAACTCCCGCATTAACGGCGGCCAGACCATGGCCACGGAGAATTTTTTCGATGGCGCCGCCTTTGGTTACGCAGTCGGTCACCAGCAGAGCCAGGAGAGTGCTCCCCCGGCGGAGAGCATTCAGGAGATGAAGGTCATCACCACAACCTACTCAGCTCAATATGGCCACACCAGCGGCGGATTCATCGAATACACATCCAAGTCCGGCACCAACCAGGTGCATGGAAGTGCGTACGAGTACTTCGCCAACGATGCCCTCAATGCGCGCGGGTTTTTCGACGCCGACTGCGTTGCGGCAACAGGCAAGTGCACGCCGCGCGCGAAGACTCCGGTACGCAACAACGCCTTCGGCTTTACGCTGGGCGGCCCGGTGGTGATCCCGAAGGTTTACAACGGCAAAAACAAGACCTTCTTCTTCACCAATATTGACTGGACTCGTTACCGCTCGGGCGTTCTGCCAGGTTTCGGCAACACTACGCCAACGGATGCCTTCAAAGCGGGAGATTTCAGCTCGCTTTTGACCACCAACCAGATT
>Ga0134122_10001751_pt1 | contig 15765 bp, 15 predicted proteins | sample KB302_FD_96461 | JGI IMG/M metagenome (GOLD analysis project Ga0134122, IMG submission 96461) | Terrestrial soil microbial communities without Nitrogen fertilizer from Kellogg Biological Station, Michigan, USA - KB3-0-2 | ecosystem: Environmental > Terrestrial > Soil > Unclassified ... | reverse complement strand
TTCTCTCTCAGCAGATAAATCTCTTGCCGCTCAGTCTTCTGCAACTGCTTCATCTACACTTGGATTAAAGAATATAAACATTCTTCCTTACCAAGTGTTGCGATTAAAAATTGAACTTAGGCTCCGGATTTGTGCCAGCAGAAACGCCTCTCCTCTCAGAACCTTCAATTGATCAACTGCTGGATCCTTTTTTGACCGGAGAGCGCCAGTACAGGAAAATTGATTTAAACCAAAGAATCATCGGTCCTGTTTGGGAACGAATCTGTGCAATTAATGCAAAACTGGAAGACGGTGTCTCAGAAGGTTTGAGGAGAACTTTAAGTGAAGAGCGCGATCGGTTGGTAGAAGAATTAAACGAAGGGAACCAACTGATCGCCCATACTGATTTTTTACCGATTGAAGAAGAGATCGAACTCAGGAAAAAATTGAAAGAAGAATTATTGCAGGAGGTTTTTAATATCCGTTCCCAGCTCGGATTATCTCTCATTTGCGATCTGCAAGAGGAAATGAGAGGCTTACTCGCTCAAAAGATGATGCATGCCCTTACCCATACAAGAGAAGCTGATTTGATTAAGGTTTCAGCAGAGACACTCTCCCTGCTTGAGCCGACAGAGTTGAGTGGGGAACTGATAGAAATATTAGAGCGTTCGCGCAGTACTAAAGATCGACTCAGAATCAATGAAACTGCCACGGTTCTATCGCGAATAATGAAAAAGGATTTGAAAGTAAGAATGGAAGTATTGAAAGTCTTAGTGGACTTAGAGAAGGAAATGGTAAGACGGAGAAATAGAAAAGGAGAAATCGGGCGGATTGACAGAGCGGAACATCGTACCAATTTTTTAAAAGCATTTACTGGTGTTCATCCTCCTCTACCGCTACTAGAGAGAATGTTGGATGTTCACAGGAATCAGGAAAACCTTAGGGTAAGTGAAAAAGATGAAATAAAAGAAATCGCCCGGATTTTATTAGAAATGAACGATGATTCCTCCAGAGCAGTCCTCTTACAAATGTATAGACGCGGCAGCCAAGATATCTCTAGGGTCGTCTTTGAAGTTTTGAAGCAGGCAAGTTCCGGTGGAAATGGATTTGCTACAGAAGTATTACAAAACCGGGATTAGTCTCTCAGATCACTGCATTTAAACTGCTATTTTTTCAGAAAATCTTTGGATACTTTATTGCGGTTCTTAGCTGTTTTTAGCAAAAAGAGCTTTTATAGACTCTAAAAGTTTTAAAGCGAATTTATAATTTTATTCCTGTAAATATTTCCTGATGATCTCTGCCGCTTTTTTCGTATTTTCAAAACTTAAATTCGGCAACGAGACCCGCACATAGTTGCGACAGTTTTTGCGAGCACGATCTTCCGCCGAGAAAAATAAATTCGCCGGCATGAGCACCACTCCCCGCTCCGCGATCTCCAAGAACTTTTGCTCCGTCGGCAACTCCTCTTTTGCCGTACTTTGCAGCGGCGTAATATCAAAAACCCCATAGTAGCTATTTGCCTGCAACGGCAAGCCCAGTGCGGCGTAAAAGATCTCCACTTTTTTCCGTACTGCGGCGAGATACTTCTCTTTCTCCTCGCGCCCCAGGATCAAGTGAGAGAGTCCGAGGATCTGCGCCGGTCCGGGGATACCGGTGATGTGCTGAAACGCTCCGATCGTTTTGCCACCGGGTGATTTCGCGAGAAAGAGCAGATTTTCGATCGATTTATATTTTCCGAGGAAGTTCGCCAAAATGTTTTCGGAAATATACTTTTTCGCTTCGGGGAGCAGGAGATAACTGCCGAAGCGCACCCCAGTGGCGCGTTCGGTCTTCGAGAGCGAAGAGATGTGAATCGTGCGTTTGCGCGCTGCGGGAAGCGCGAGGATGCTCGGCGCTTTCTGGAAAAACTCGAGATACACTTCATCTGCGATGATGAGCGAATTATGTTTTTCCGCGATATCCGAAAGCACTTGCAGGAGTTTCATGCCGTACGGAAAACCGGTGGGGTTATTGGGGTTGATGAGGATCATCGCCTTGATCGGCGCGGTGAACTGTTGCAGCGCGCCGAGACTCTCTGGATCAGCTTCGCCGGTTTCCGGAGCGAGCGACAGCGAAAAAATATTGATGCCGCGATCGCGCAAGAGTTCATTATACGGCGCATAGACCGGTGACGTGACGAGCACCGTATCACCCGGTTGCAGATAGCCGATCCCTTCCTCGCCAAGCGCCTTAAACACGGTACCGATGCCATGCGCCGCCCCACTCAGGAGCATCACGTCGGGCGAAAATATCGGCAACGCGAAGAGCTCATGATAATGCTCCGCCACCGCTGCGCGCACGATCGGTTCGCCCCAGGGATTCGGGTATCTCCCTCCGGCGGGGATGGAGTATTTAAAAATATCGTAGAGGATTTCAAATTTTCCGTATTGCAAATTTTGCGCCGTCGCAATCTTCTGGAGTTCACTGAGAAAGAAATTGAAGTCGGCGAGCAGCTCTGCCGCGATCTCCGGCAAGTAATTCTCTTGCGCCACCACACGAACTTCATCCAGAATTTTTGGCAAATCCTTGGCGGTGAATTCAGCGAAATGCATCTCCGTGTCATTATTGTTGAACTGAATATCGAGCAGCAGGAGAAATGCGAAAAAGCGCCGCGAGCGGATATTTGGCGCGAAGCCGTAGCCCGGCTCGCCTTGGGAAAGATCGAGTACTTCCGCTTCCCCAAAATGCTGCAAGGCGCGAGTGCGCAAAACACTAAATGCCATGAATGGTGGCGTCAGATCAATATCAAATCCCCATCGCTCGGTAACCGCAGACATTCTGGCTGAATAAAATTTTCCCAATTCTAGCCTGAAGCGCGGAGAAGGAAAAGAGGAGCAGCGGGTTGTAGGTTATAAGTAATAAGTTGTAGGTTGTAAGAAATAAGTTACATCAGGGAATTCAAAATTACGAATTAAGAATTACGAATGAAATACACCTATTACTGATTGCTGACGCCTGATTACTTGATGCTTATTGTTACTTTTTCATTTGAAAATTTTTATTCGTAATCCGTCATCCGTAATTCGTAATTAAAGACTCGTCATTTTTCCTTTTACCTTTTTCACTGAAAATTTCCCCTGAAAAACTGTTGGCGCAGTAGAAATTTTATAGTACCTTAACCTTAACCGCTTTATTCTTTTTTTCTGAATGTATGGAAATGCTTTTACATCTGGTGCTCAGTGCGTTGGCGGTTCTCATCAGTGCGTATGTTCTGCCAGGCGTGAGCGTGGAAGGATTTTTTTCCGCCCTGGTCGTCGCGGTGGTTCTCGGAATTTTAAATTCCGTTTTGAAGCCGATTTTGAAACTGCTTTCGCTCCCGCTCACCATCCTGACCTTCGGACTTTTCTCTCTCGTGATCAATATCGTGATCGTGCTCCTCGCCGATCAACTCGTTTCCGGATTTAGCGTAGCGAATTGGTGGTGGGCGCTCCTCTTCAGTTTTGTCGTAGCGATTGTGAGCAGCTTCTTGGGAAAACTGGGAAAATAAGAATCGATCATTCTGAATTGTATTTTTAAAGTGGAGTTGAAATTTGAGTCTTAGAGTTCTGTAGTCTTTATGCCCCCTACCACTCTCGAAACAGCGGCTGACTTGGAAAGTGCCTTTGTCACCTGGAACAGATTGCTCTTTCAATACGTTTTTGCGCGCCTGCGGCAGCGTGAAGTCGCGGAGGATCTGGTGCAAGAAGTATTTTTTAAGGCTTGGCGCAGCCGTGAATCCTTTAATGCCGAGAAATCTTCGCTCAAGAATTGGCTATTTGCCATCACTATCAATGCTATTCGCGATTATTTTCGCACGAAAAAACCGGAGTCGGAAATCCTGACGGAAGATTTGGCCTCGACCCAAGAAGTTGCCAGAGAGGTGGGAGATAAGGATCTCGTGCGATTCGTCTTTAAAAAAGTAAAGAAATTACCCGAGCGCGATCAAGAGCTGATTCTGCTGCGCTACAACCAGGGACTCAACGTCATCGAGATTGCCGATATCGTGGGCATGGAGTACTCCGCCACCAAGGTGGCACTCCACCGCGCTATCAAGAAGCTGAAAACTCTTTGTGAATGAGAAATTATGTAACTAATGTTCATTGTTTTCGTATTGCATATTGTACTTTTTAACTTTTTCTTAACCGTTCCGTCACACTTTTTCTCTCTTTATGTTCCGCAACATCTCCGAATCGACCCTAAAGAAAAGCCTGCGCAGTTATGCTCCTGAGCCTTCGGCTCTTTGGCAAAAAGAAACGTTGGCGCGTCTGCGGACATTGGCACAAACGGAAGAAGTGGAATATAAAAGCGAAGTCATTGCCTGGTCTTGGCGCACGCGCTTTATTTTTTGGGGAGGCTTACTGCGCCGAGCTTTCGTGCCGGTACTCACAGTGCTCATCGCAGTAGGAGTGATCCTGCCGAATTGGCAAACTGCCGATCTGCCGGAATATGCGCGCCATGTGGAGAAAGCCCGCACCGCGCTGAAACAAATCGAACATTACGTCGCCAGCGGCGAAATCGCTCTGACGGAACCGACGCCCTCATTTTTTCCACAGGCTGAGGCAGCGGTATCTTCAGAGGAAAGTGTGGTGGAGTTGGTCGAGACCGTCCGCAGTGAAACCAAAATCGCTTTGGAAAAAGCTCAAATTCTTGAGAGTGAAGGAGAAACTGTCGCGGCGCTCAGCGCGATTGCCGAGCTCCAACAGGATACTTTGGAGATTGTTTCCGACGCGCTGGTGCGCTTGCAGGATGACAGCGCGGTGGAGCGCGTCACTTTTGCCTTGGAAGATACTTCTGAGGAAAACCTAAATTTGGAAGCGCATCGCAAAACATTGCTTGCCATGAATACGAATTCACGAACCTTAGCTTTCGAAAATCAGATAGCAGCACCTTTTTCGCTCGAAAAAGCAGCAGATCAAGACCAACAAGAAGACACCCTTGCTTCAGCAAAGATGGTGAAGGAAACTCCTCCTCAAGCTGAAGCGCCTGGAGAAACTCAAGACCAAAAACTTCCTGAAAATTCCCTTGAGAAGACTTTACCCAGTAATAATAGACAAATGAAATTTGCCGAGGCTGAGGCGATCCTCGCCCCCTTTGCCTTGGCGGAAAAATCACGCGTCTCGCCGCGCTTGGAACCAAAATTTCAAAAGCTCGAAGCGATTTTAAAGAGTTGCAGCGCTGATTCCGAACACTGCGAAGGACACAAAGCAAAGGGTTTAGCCATCGGAGTTCGCGTGCGTTTGGAAAGGGAGCGGCACGAGCAATCTGATCAAGATAGAGAAACTCCAGAGCAGAAATCGGAAAACTCCGGTCAATCTTCTAACGAAGAAAATAATGAAACCCATGAAGACGGGCGAGGGAGCCAGGAAGAAAATTCCAAATCAGAAGACCAAGATTCTGGACTGCTGCCAGTGCCGGAGCAAGACTCAAACTCAAAAGAATTTTTGTGGTGGGGAAAATAATGCGTGAAGTTACTGAACACATATAGAGTACAATGGGTTCGAAACTTATTTTGCCCCAGCTGATGATCAAGAATATTTTTGCTTTTTTGGTTATCGGTTTTTGTGCATTTTTGGTTGCTCCGAAAACTTTTGCTTGCATGCCGCCAGCGTGCATGTTCAGCGGACATGATCAAGATACGCTGATCCTCGGAGAAATTGTCTCTGAATCGGAATATTCGCGCGGAGTGAAAATTCTTTTTCTTTTTCCACAAAATAAAATTGCATCGCTTAAGTTAAACGACGAAATTACCGTATTGAACTTTTCAAAATCTTTCGTAACAAATAATCTTGAATCCCTCAAAAGTTATATCGGGCATAGATATTTATTGGCGCTGAACAGAAATGAGAATCCGTACACTCTCGTTTCCAGAATATATAAATACTTTACTGGGAAAGTATTTGCAGATAGTAAGGATTTATATATTCCCGCTTACCGGATATATGAAATTACTAGAACAACATTTACAAATGCAAAACTAATGGAAAATAAAACCGTTGAAGATGCTGCCATGCAAATTTTTATGAATTCGGGCGGCACGGAACAAGACTTCTCCTTTGATTATGATATCGATAAAGGATTTTGGCGCCCAACGGGTGAGAAACGTTCTATTGAAATTTTTCCAGAAGCAAATGGTTCTTTGATTCAAGAAAAGCTCGAACTCATAAGAAAAAATTCGGAATTGATGTCGATACAAAAGAAAAAGGAAAGAATTATCTGGTATGGTGCAGGCGCTGGAATAGTTATTCTGCTAGGAGGGATAGCGTTAGGAATGAGAAAGAAGGAAATTGTATAAAATTTCCACTTTATAACTTTCTCCTTGCTCCCTGGTGCTCCCGACAGGAATTGAACCTGTACCAGAGCCTTCGGAGGGCTCCATTCTATCCGTTAAACTACGGGAGCGAATTAAATTATTCCCGCTGCAAGAGCGGCTCAAGTTTTGGAAAAATATTTTTCTCCACGATGATTTTATAGCCTTCCGTATTCGGATGGATTTCATCAGCAGTGTTGAGTTTGCTGTCCGTTGCGACTCCTGCGAGGAAAAAAGGAATGAATGGCACTTGAAATTTCTGCGCCAGTGCCGGATAGAGCGCATCGAATTTTTGCGTATACTCTTGCCCCAGATTTTCTGTGATCTTCATTCCTGCGAAGATCACGGCGATATGCGCTTTTTGAAAAATCTCCAGTATCTTCGCGATGTTTTGCTGCGTCACATTTAGGTCGACACCCCTCAACGCGTCATTTGCTCCGGTTTCCAAGATGACGATTTTCGGCTTCAGGCTCACGATCCACTGCGCTCTGGAGAGCGCTCCGGAAGTCGTTTCACCGCTCACTCCGGAATTTAAGACTTCATAATTTTGATATCCTTCTTGCTGTAATTTTTGCTGCAGCAGTGCCGGATAGGCTTGCTCCGGATCCAGCCCGTAGCCTTCGGTCAAACTATCGCCGAAGGCAATAATTTTCTTCAGCGGTGCTGCAGTTTGCGTCGGAGTTTCTGGCGCTGGATTTTTTTGTTCTTCGGCTGAAAAACTGCAAGCGCAAAGCAGGAAAAAAGAGAGCCCCAATGAACATATTTTGCGCATCGTGTGAAACCAAAAAGGCGTATCAGCAGTATACGGTTTCTGCTGAATAATTTACAGTGTTTCTACTTTATATTTCTGGAATGACTCATCCCCTTTTACTCGCGAAAAATATCACCAAAGTTTTTCGCCAAGGTGAGCGTGAAGTGACGGCGCTCAAGGGAATTTCGCTGGAGTTTCTCGCGGGTGAATTTACCGTGATCTGGGGCAGTTCCGGTTCGGGAAAATCGAGCCTACTCAGCATCCTTGCCGGACTTGACCAGCCGAGCAGCGGTGAGGTCTGGCTGGCAGAAAAGCGCATCGACAAGCTTTCGGAGGATCGGTTAGCGGAGATCCGCAAGCGCGAGATCGGCTTTGTCTTTCAGTCTTTCCATTTGATCCCGGTGTTGAACGCGGTGGAGAATGTCGCGCTACCCCTGCAACTTCAGAATGATCCGGAAGCGCTCCAGAAATCCGAGGAACTTCTGAAGCGGGTCGGACTCTCGGAGCGTCTGAAGAATTTTCCACACCAGCTCTCCGGCGGTGAGCAACAGCGCGTTGCGATCGCCCGGGCACTGGTTGCCAAACCGAAGATCCTGTTTGCCGATGAGCCGACCGGCAATCTCGATGCCGAAAATGGACAGGCGGTACTGGACCTCCTCTTGGAATTGCAGTCGGAGCAAAAAGCCACCCTCATCATGGTGAGTCATGAAGTGAAAATTGCCGAAAAAGCCGCGCGCATCGTGACGTTGGAAGATGGTCAGGTCGTGCGCGATGAGCGCCCGACCAAAATGTAATCGTTCTATTTTGTTGAAGCTGTCCTATGAATTTTTGGAAATTCTTTCGGCGTGAATTTGCGTACTCTCAAGGGCAACTTACGATGTTCGTCCTGGCGATCGCGCTCTCTTTGCTATCGGGAGTTGCGCTCCAAAGCTTTGAAACGGGCATTCGAAATTCCCTCGGACAAGATGCCAAGACCCTTGCTGGCGGCGATATCATCGTCACCGCGCGCAAGCCATTTTCTGAAAACTTGAGCGCCGAACTCCAAAAAATAACTGCTGATCAAGCGGGGGTTGTTTCTGAAAGCCTGAGCTTCCCAACCGTGGTTGCCGCACCGAGCCAAGATGCTTCCCTGCTCGTGAATATCCGGGTGGTGGCAGATACCTATCCGCTCTATGGCACAGTGCAACTTGCCCAGAATAAGAATTTGTCAGAAATCTTGCGCCCCGGGAGCATCGTGGCGGAAAAAGATGTGTTTGCCAGACTTGGGGTACAAGTGGGCGACACCTTAAAAATTGGTGCTGCCGAATTTCTCCTCGCCGGGGAAGTGACCAAAACTCCTGATGAAGCGGGTGATATTTTTACGAGTGGACAGACCATTTTTCTCCGCGCCGAAGATGCCGCTAAGACCGAACTTATCGGCACCAAGAGCCGCATTTCCTATACGGCATATATCCGACTCAACGATGCTGCCGCCTTGGAAAAAACCGTGGCAGGGCTCAAAGCAGTAAGTGGGGAACGTGAACGCGTAAACTCATTTCTGAACACCCGCAGCAGCACGCAACGCTTTATTGAAAATTTCCTCTTTTTCGTAAATTTCATCAGCATCTTTACGCTCGTGCTCTCTGGCATTGCCATGGGCGCGAGCATCGCAGCGTATTTCCGCCGCAGGAGAAATACTATCGCCATCTTCAAAACTCTCGGCATGAAAAATGCGGAAATACTGCGCTTATTCCTCGGTTTTATTTTCCTCTTAAGTATCGTCGGAAGTGTGATAGGACTCCTAGGAAGCACTGCCGTCTTACACTTTCTCCCGCAGCTTTTCCGCGACTTACTGCCGGAAGGTTTTGCGGTGCATTTGGAACTGAAATCCATCGTGGAAGGACTCTTGATCGGGATTTTTGTCAGCGGCATCTTTACCGCGCTCCCGCTCCTGAAGCTCAAAGACATCAAGCCGCTGCAAGTGCTCCAAAAAAATCCGCCGGAGCAAAAGAAATGGCGCCTTTCGGAGTACCTGCTCATTGCTCTTTTGGGAGGGCTCTTCAGCGCTTTTATTTTGCTGCGCGTGAGCGAGTTACGACTGGGGATCTACTTTATTCTTGGCAGTATTGGATTCCTCAGCGCGATATTTCTCTGCTGCTCGGTCTTGTTTGCACTTTTGAAAAATATTTTGGACCGCGGCAAAAATCTCTATTTGAAACTTGCCGGAAAGGGACTGCTGCGTCCGGGCAATTCCAGCCGCATGATCATTACCGCCTTGGCGAGCGCTTTTACGGTGATCCTGAGCATCAGCCTGTTGGAGAAAAATATTACGGCGCAATTCGTCGGCGCCTATCCGGAGAGCTATCCCAATGTTTTTTTCCTCGATATTCAGAAGGATCAGCGCCAAGATTTTATGAAATATTTGCCGGAGAATTCGAATTTCTATCCCGTCATTCGCGGCAACTTGATCGAGCATAACGGTGAAAAAATCACGGATGAAAGCCAAGGAGCGCTCGGGGAAAGGGGCGATGATGTGACGCGGAGTTTTAACCTGACCTACGGCGTTTCGCTTTCTACCAATGAAACGCTCCTCGCGGCGCGGGAACCGGGAAAAATGCTGTTGGAAAATTATGCGCGACCGGGGTTCGTGCAGGTCTCGGTGCTGAAGGAATTCGCTGAGCTCTTGGGAATTCAAGTGGGCGATACCGTGAAGTTTTCCATTCAAGGTGTGGAACTCGCCGCCGAAGTCGTGAGCATGCGTGAGCGCAAAGAAGAGCGCGTGGAGCCCTTCTTTTATTTTATTTTCGATCCGGAAGCGCTCGCGAGTTTTCCACAAACGCTTTTCACGACAGCGAAAGTTGATCCCGAAAAAATTGCCGCGCTGCAAAATACCGTGACCAAAAATTTCCCAAATATTACGACAATCGACCTCACCGTGATCATCAAGAAAGCCACCGACGTCTTGGCTGAGCTTACGAGCATCATTCGCTTCTTTTCCTTCTTTAGTTTAAGTGCGGGACTACTGCTACTCATAAGTTCGCTCCTCGCTACGGCGTCTGATCGCATCCGGGAAACAGTGTATTACAAGCTGCTCGGGGTGCGCCGCAGCGGGCTCTTGCGCATCGCCTTCTATGAACTCCTCTTCTTGGGAATTTTTGCCGCGCTGCTCGGAAGCATCTGTGCGGAGATCGGCGTCGGACTCCTCACCAAAAAAATTCTGGATATTGAATTCTTTTTGTTTGGAAATACCGTGGGTGGATTTTCCCTTATCCTCTTTGCACTTATTTTTGTGCTGGCAGGAGTGATTATTCTTCCGTTACTTAAAACTCGTCCGATCGAATATCTTCGAGAAAACAGCAGTGAGGAATTTTGAATGTTGAATTCTAAATTTTGAATGCCCAATGACGAATATCTAAATTACGAATGAAAAATTACGAATTACGAATGGAATAACTGGACTCCTGCTTCACTGACCAACTGATTGCCGACTGCTTCCTTTATAACTTTACAAACTTTATAACTTGCTACTTCTTCCTGGTGCTCCCGACAGGAATTGAACCTGTATTTAGGCGTTAGGAGTGCCTTGTTCTATCCCTTTGAACTACAGGAGCGTTATGGGAATTTTGAATGTTGAATTCTAAATTTTGAATGCCCAATGACGAATATCTAAATTACGAATGAAAAATTACGAATTACGAATGGAATACTTGATTTCTTGATTCACTTATTTACTGGCTCACCTACCAACTGACTGCTGACCGCTGATTGCCGACTGCTTCCTTTATAAAGTCGCTAGCTTTACGAATACCGTCTGTTCGGTCGGGAGTGACTCAGCGGTAAATGAGAATTCTTCGGTGGTCTGCGCGTTTGCTGCGCCCATTTCCATGAGGAGTTTTTCCGCCTGCGGACCGACCGGAATGAGCGCTTTGGGATCGACTTCTTCAATGAACTTTTTCCATACTGCGGCGTCCTGCACAAAGATGACGAGCAGATCGACCGTACCGATCACTTCTTTTTGCTGTTCAGTGATATCTTGCGGCAAGGTCGGAAGAAAGAGGATGCGCACATCTTCACTCACTACCTTTGCCGCTAACTCCTGCGTGGCGAGCGCAAAGAGCTGTACCGCAGCTCCACCGAATTCATACTCGCCGGCCCAACTGAGGAAATTTCCCTTGAGATCAATATCACGATCTTTAACGGTAAAAATGGAAAACATGAGTTTGTCATCTTTTCCAGCCGGGTTTACGGCGAAAGCACCGTTTTTCCCTTCGATGGCAAAAGCAAAATTATCAAAGTAAGCAAGTTTCATTGGACGCAAAAAAGTGGCTCCAGTCTAGCGGATTCAGAACGGAAAAAGAAATGCTTTTTGCACAGCTTGAGTACCAGAATTTATACTTCATCGCTGAGATAGCGCGCGGTGATGTACAAACCCAGAATTCCGCTGAGGAAAATAACCGGAAAAACCAGTTCGCCCCAGAAAAATGCGAACAGGGCAAAGCTGCTCAAGCTGAGGAGTTCGGGGAAGCACAGCGCCATTTCATACGCCGCCATAAAACGAAAGGGCTGTTTGCTCCTAAGTGCTTTGCGATCCAGTACGGTGTTGATGCTGCTCATGAACATTCTAAAACCAACGGCATTATAAGCAGCGATGAGAAATGCCGTGAGCGGTCCGCTCATGAAGAGCACTCCGGCGTTACCGCATATTTGCCAGATCGAGGCAAAATGGCGACTGCGGCGCGTCGGAATGCGATCGATCGCTCTGCCGAAAATGAGCAAAAAAAGCACTTGTACGATAATGGCGAGCCCGATGATGAATCCATATACCTTGATATCGCCCAAGCGAAAGTACATATAGAAGGGCAGGATGATGAGACTGGCAATAATGGCCAGTTGGAAGCCAAATGCCGGAAAAAGTTCGTGTCGATATTCGGTGCTGGTTAAGTACGAATAGAGTTCTCCATAGCTAATACTTAGAATTGGCGGTAGATCTTTGAGAAACATAAATGGTACTGCCACTCCCAAGGCAACGATGCTCATAAAAAATGCGAGTATCGGATAGGCGTTGGCATTGAGCGCCCAAGTGCTCACCATCACCCCGCAGAGCTCGGCGAGCATCGCCAAGGTAAAAATAAAACTGTGCTGCTTGCCGCGATGCGTATTATCGAGAACTACGGCATGAACGCCGCCTATCGTGGGATAATAAATTCCCCGAGCTAAGCTGTGAAAAACAAGCCCCCCAAAGGCGATCGGAAGGGCACTATGCGCAAATCCCAGGGTAATAAAGAAGACTACCAGCGCGCTCTGTCCGAGCAGCATGGTTTTTTGCAGCCCATATTTTGCTGAGAATATAACTGCCAATGGTGAAAAAATTCCGCGCAGTCCAAACTCCAAGCCGTAAAAGAGCAATACGAAGTGGAGCGGCAGCCCATTCAAGAAAAGAAAGGCACCGGCAAAAAACCAGGTGAATCCATCGGTACAAGCATCGAGCGCTGAAGCGAGGTAGAGGAGGAAACAGTTGCGATCGGTGAAGTAGCTGGAGCGCATGGCGAAGGCTTAGCGAATTTTCCCCTGATAGCGGGCGGTGCTTCCGAGCAGCGCTTCGATCCGCAGCAAGCGATTATACTTCGCGATGCGTTCACTGCGGCAGAGCGAACCGGTTTTGATCTGTCCCGTTGCGAGTCCCACGGCGAGATCGGCAATGGTGGTGTCTTCGGTTTCGCCACTGCGATGACTCATCACCGCCGTCCATTTCCCCGTCTTGCGCGCCATATGGACCGTTTCGATCGTTTCCGAAAGCGTCCCGATTTGGTTCGGTTTTACGAGGAGAGAGTTCACGCATTTGCGTGCCAGCGCCATCTGCACCCGTCGCGGATTGGTCACGAGCAGGTCATCTCCCACGAGCTGCATCCGGTCGCCAATCGCAGCGGTGAGGGCGGTGAAAGCATCCCAGTCATCCTCAAAGAAGGCATCTTCGATCGAAATAATCGGATACTTGTCGCAGAGCATCTGATAATGCGCCTGAAGCTCGGCTGAAGTTTTATGGCTGCCACCGATGCGATAACCTTTTCCCTCTTCATAAAACTCAGAAGCGGCGGCATCGAGCGCGATCTGAATTTTCCCTTGGTGTCCGGCTGCTGCAATCGCTTCGAGAATAATCTCGATCGCCTCTTCATTACTCTTAAGATGTGGCGCGAAACCGCCTTCATCGCCGACCGCAGTCACCATCTTGCGGCTCGCGAGAAGCTTCTTGAGTGCGTGAAACGTCTCCGCACCCAGGCGCAGCGCTTCGGAGAAAGAAGTTGCTCCCGTCGGCATGATCATGAATTCTTGAATCTCCAGTCCCGAATCCGCATGTGCCCCACCGTTGATCACATTCATCATCGGCGTCGGCAAGAGATTTGCCTCAGCCGTACCGGAGAGCTTCCCGATATATTCAAAGAGCTGTAAATCCTGAGATTTTGCCGCGGCGCGCGCTACGGCGAGCGACACCCCGAGCATGGCATTAGCACCGAGCCGCCCCTTGTTCATCGTGCTATCGAGATCGATCATCGCCTGATCAATTCCTTTTTGGTCATCGACTTCTTTCCCGCAAATCGCATTGGCGATTTCGGTATTTACATTTTGGCGCGCTTTGAGCACGCCTTTTCCGCCATAGCGATTTTTATCTTGATCGCGAAGTTCAATCGCTTCGTGCGTGCCGGTCGATGCCCCTGATGGCACCATGGCGCGGCTGGTAACGCCATCCTCTAAAGTTGCTTCGACTAACAGCGTGGGGTTTCCTCGGGAGTCGAGGATCTCAAAGGCTTCGATATGGGTGATCTTTGGCATAAATTAAGGCTAATAAAGAAAATATGAGAAAATTTTTCTGTTTATTTTCATTGATAAAACCTTACTTCAGGCCTGGAATTTGGTAAAGTTTATCCTCTTTTGCGAAGATTTTTTATGAGTTCTCGCCAGAAGAAAATCGCTATGATTGGAAACAGCAGCGCTGTCAGCGTTCCAGAATAATATTCACCTCGATAAATAGTCTGGAGAATATGTTCCGTTTCCAGAATCAGGATAATTCCGTAGACTTTCATGAAGAGCGGCGACCATATATTTGTTCGCAGCAATAAATACACTATGAAAATTGCGATCCACCAAATTATATGAACCAACCAATACAGAATTTGAGTACTGACATGAAAATATCCGCTCAGAAAGCGAAATGAAAGATCCCCTGCTGGAAAATTCGTCAGTATTTCTTCTCCACCGTGGAGAAGAAATAGGGGAAGAGAGAGAAAATATATTTTCCGAAAACGATCCGATATAAAAATCTTTTTTATCGTGCGAAATTAAAATTCAAAAAATTCAATATCCATAACAGGAAAATTATAACGGGCACATTGAGCAGATACATTAAGAGTGAATGCTGTCCGAGAAAGAGAATTGGTGCCAATAAACTTCGCTTGGAAACATCAGGAAATGAGAAATTTCTTTTTCCATTCTTATAGGCAAAATGTCCTAAGAAAATCCCCAGCGCGATACATGCTAACCACGGAAACATCGGGAAATAATCGATGCTCGGAACATTTTTTGCAAAAAACCCGAACGGATAGGCGAGGAAATTCGCCGTAAGAAAACTTTTCCGTAAAAAAGTAATAGCAAAAATTACTGCGGCAATCGCGAGTGCAAAATACTTTCTCTGCGCGATGAAGCTGAAGAGTAAGATCCCGACTCCGATGAGGTGCAAAATGCCAAACCGCACCGGCATCTCCGGCGCTAAAAACGCCGTGATAAAACTAATACAAAAAGCACAGACCAGCACAAACAGTCCGCGGCGCCATTGACGCCGGAGAAATACTCGCGGGGAGTTCCCCTGGAGCGCATTTTTTTGCTGCGAGATCGCCAAGGAAACTCCTACGAGCGTGATGAAAATGATTTGCACAATGTACGCGAGCATGAGCCACGGCATGTTCTGCATATCGTGTGCCGAAATATTGAAGTAACTGAGGAGGTAGAAAAGGTGATACACGATCATTCCCATGACCGCACTCCCTCGGAGAAAATCGAGTTCCCAGAAGCGCCCGACCGAAGGAGCAGAAAAAAGCATTTCTGAAGAAGCGCAAAAGACGTACTTACTTTTTCATTCTGAAAAACCACACCTGGCGCACCACGAGTGTAGCGAGTGCCAAGAGCAGCAAGCAACCGATGAGGTGAAGAACGATAAAGATGACTGCGCCGTACCACGAAGTGTGAAAAGCTGACCATGAAACCCCTCTTTCATGCGACATCATCCCCTGCATCATTCCCATTTTTTCGGAATCGCCCGACATGCCCTCCATCATTTTATACTTGCCTCCTTCCATCATTTCTGAGCCTTTCATATTTTCCATCATACCCATGCCCATCTTCATGGGCACACTGGGGCATTTGAGAAAATTTCTGCCCATTGCCAAATGTGTTTCGCTGACGAGGCTCGCCTGCTCACCGCCCATGAGCTCTTCCATGCGCTCATGTTCTGCGGAGCTTTTCGTGACGGTTTCCATGACGGAATCACCGAGTTTTTCAAATTGTTCTGACGAAACTTTTGTGCAATCGACCTCAGCTTGGGGCGCGAGTTTTTGCTCGGTACGAAGTTCTTGAACGACCGCTTCTGGCGTCGGTAAATTCTCGTGCTGCATTTCGGCAGCACTGGCTACTGAGAATGACAGCATGGCGCTGAGCAGCAAAGAAAATATGGTCTTCATAA